>WNFD01006378.1_pt1 | contig 12253 bp, 9 predicted proteins | sample 5400491 | NCBI WGS metagenome assembly WNFD01 (sample SAMN13153343, study PRJNA577476) | soil metagenome | isolation source: 120 cm saprolite under Douglas fir tree site 2 hole 2 replicate 2 | place: USA:California | collected 2015-04-18 | reverse complement strand
CCATCACCATGCGGTCGGCGTTGAACCGCCAGCCGAGCGTGCGAATGGTTCGCTTCATGCGCTTGATCCAGCCGCGCGGCAAGCCGTCGCGGTCGCGCTGATAGTAGAGCGGGATCACTTCTTCCCGGAGAACCCGGTACAAATCTTCTCCGTCGCGCGTGTCATGAACATCCATGTTCGAGTGGGTTCTGCCGGTTCCGATCGCGAACCCATTTAAGCCGTCGTACGCCTCGGCCCACCAGCCGTCCAAGACAGAAAGATTGAGTCCACCATTTAGGACGACTTTCTGGCCGCTGGTGCCGGACGCCTCGAGCGGCCGCCGGGGATTATTCAGCCACACGTCGACACCCTGCACGAAATGACGTCCGACATTGATGTCATAGTCTTCGATAAAGACGAATTTGTTGGCGAACTGCTTGTCGCGCATCAATTCCGCGATTTGCTGCAGCACCGAATTTGTTGGCGAACTGCTTGTCGCGCATCAATTCCGCGATTTGCTGCAGCACTCGCTTGCCCGGATCGTCGCGCGGGTGCGCCTTCCCGGCGAAAACAAATTGCACGGGGCGTTTCGGGTCGTTCACCATCAAGGCGATTTTTTCGATGTCGGCGAGGATCAAATTGGCTCGCTTGTAGGTGGCAAAGCGCCTCGCGAATCCGATGGTCAGCGCATCCGGGCTGAGCACCCGGCCGAGGCTTTGCAGGGTTTTCGAGGACTCACCCCGGCGCTCGGCCTGTTCGACGGCTCGGAGCCGCACAAATTCCAGAAGCCGCGACTTCAAGCTGAGATGCGTCTCCCAAAGTTCGCCATCGTCGACGTTTTCAATCCCTTCCCAGATCTGCGCCTCGCCGCTGTGCTCGTGCCAGCCAGCACCCAGGTGGCGGTCATACAGGCGAAACATTTGCGGCGCAAGCCACGTTGGGACATGCACGCCATTCGTGATGTGCCGGATGGGAATCGCCTCTTCCGACTTCCCCGGAAAAAGTCCTGTCCACATCGCGCGCGATACTTCGCCGTGAAGCGCCGAAACGGCGTTGGCGCGCCGCGAAAGTTTCAGGCCCAGAACGGTCATGCAGAATTCCTCATTCTGGTTATGCGGATTCTCGCGCCCGAGCGCCATCAGCCTTTCGTGGGAAAGGCCAAGCGAATCCCGGAGGGGTCCGAGATGCTCTTCCATGAGACTGGCATCGAAGCGGTCGTGGCCCGCGGGCACGGGAGTGTGCGTTGTAAAAGCCACCTCGCGCGAGACGCGCGGCACGGCCTGATCGAAATCCACGCCCTCTTCCTGCATGCGGCTGCGAATCGCTTCCAGCACCGCAAATCCGCTGTGCCCTTCGTTCAGGTGGAGAACGCCGGGCGTGATGCCCATGGCCCGCAGCGCGCGGAAGCCTCCGACGCCCAGCAGTAACTCCTGGCGAATTCGGACCCGCCCGTCTCCACCGTATAACCGCGAAGTGAGCTCCCTGTCCTCAGGCGCGTTCCCTTCGACGTTCGAGTCCAGCAGCAACAGGTCGCAGCGCCCCACTTTCATGCGCCAGACCTTCGCGCGAATGGCTCCGCTGCGCGTCTCGATCTGCACCGCAACCGGCTCGCCCCTGGTCCCAATTGCCGGTTCCATGGGCAACAGGTTGACGTCGGTCGGCAAATATTCTTCCTGCTGCCAGCCGTTGCGGTCCAGCCGCTGGCGGAAATATCCCTGGCCGTAAAACAAGCCAATGCCCACGAGAGGAATACCCAGGTCGGAAGCGCTTTTGATGTGATCGCCGGCGAGCACACCGAGTCCGCCGGAATATATGGGAACCGATTCGTGCAGACCGAATTCCGCGGAGAAATACGCGACGGGTCGAGGACGCAGGACGCCCGCGTGCCTCGCTCCCCAGGTCCGGTCCGCGTCCAGATACTCCCGCTGGCGGCGGTACGTGTAATTCACCCGGCCGTGCAGCACAAGTTCCCGGGCGCGCCGTTCGATCGTCGACAGCGGCATCTCCGCCAAGAGCGCGATGGGATTGTGATTGAGCTGCCTCCAGCGTACCGGATCGAGCTCGCGGAATAACCCGGTCGTATCGTTATCCCAGCTCCACCACAAGTTGCGCGCCAGGGACCACAGCCGCTCCTGAATGGGCGCGACGAAACGATCGAGAGTGCGGGCCTCGCTCACCACAGGCGCGAGCTGGGCCGCCGCTTCCGTCAGCATTCTGATTTCATTCTCTTGAAATATTCGAGCCACTATGGTTTGAACAACGAGAACACCTTGCAGAACGCCTCGATCGATGAGCGGAACTCCGAGGAATGATTGGTAGGCCTCTTCGCCGGCTTCGCTGAAATATTTGAAGCGAGGATGGTTCTTCACCTGTTCGACGGCCACCGGCTGCACCTGCTCGGCAACCAGGCCCGCCAGCCCCTCTTGGACGGCCATGCGAAGCGTGCCCACGCATTGAGGGCGCAGCCCGAGAGTCGCTGCTAGTATTAGATTACTACGGTCAGGCTCCAGTAAATATGCCGAACAGACATCGGTTTTGAATCGCCTTGCGATCAACGCGACAACATTCGTGAGGGTTTCCGCCGGCTTGCCGCCCTCCGCGGCTAGGTTGCCGATCTCTTCCAGGGTCAATACGTAAGTAGCGTCCAGCGGCGGCGCGGTCTGCGTCGCAGCTGGAATTTCCTCTTCGCGCCGCTGTGATCCAGCGTTTGATGGCGCCATCCAGGTCCCCTCAGTTCGTACAATCCTTCAATTCACAAAGGCTAACGCTTGCCCCCGCCTGCGCCACGGCGAGCTGGGTCAGTCTCAGTCTATCCTCGGGAGAAATCATGTCGTGCAGCACAAGCTCCACAACGGCTTCGGCGAACCTATTCTTGTCCCACCTCGAGAGCCGCAGATCGCGATCGGGGTAATGCAAGTTGTTTTCGTTGGAGTGTAAGTGCACGGTCAATCGTGGCCTAATCGGAGTGGACCGGTTGAATTCCCGCTCGATTGCCTCGCATGCCGCCAGATAAACTTTTTCAGCCTCGCTATACGATATCTTTTCGCCGCCGGGATTGTAGATCGTAAAATACCCCAGGGCTGGATCCCTGGAAATGGATATATACCGCGTCTGGGTTGCGTCTGGACGCGGGCCCTCCGTTTCCGCATTGGGCGGGGAAAAATTCAGCACGAGTCCGCGTCCCTCTGTGCGCAATGAGGTGACAACCATGTCCTCCCCAATCCGTTCAAGCACGATTCCCCTCGAGTTGGAATCGCTGCCTTCTGCTATTGTCTGTGGCAAAAACGAGCCTGTGAAACTACCCCCTATTTGGCGCACTCGAACGACAATGGGGCCGGCTCCCGATTCAACTGAATATAGGAACTTGCCCGTTGGGAGAACCGCGTTTCCCCAACGCACGCTCTGAGATAACTGGAACACTCCCCCCGCGGGCGCCTGCGCGTGGACGGAACACGGCAACCAAGTAATTCCGGCCATCGCCAAAATTGCAAACACCATGCCAGAAATGCTGCGAATCGATTTCACGCCGAGCCTCCTTTAGTGGATCCTTGCTGGAGACGGCGGGGTCCGGAATCGCATGCACTCAATCGGTACAAACGGGGCCCTTGGATCGAACTTCGGAGTTCGGATCACCTGGCGCGATTCAATCAGCAAAAGAATCGACGCCTTCACTGTCGCAGGGGCTCACCGGAAAGTCCAATCCACAAAATCTATGCGCGTCATAGCAAACGTTTTGGAATTGGATCGCCGGACGGAGCACGCGAGGGAGCACTGGCTTGATTTGAAACGATGTGAGTCGGTGTCCTGAGTCGAAGGTTCGTTGACAAGGTCCGTTAACTAAGTCCGCTAACAAGGTCCGCCGCAAGGAAGGAGATTTGTGGGTCGGACCTTTTCACCCTGACAACGGAAGGGCAGGTCCGACAAACGAGCTGCCCCAGAGAAGGGCTTTTAAGCCCTGGCCCTTCAAGGGCTAAAGAGTCTGTGTGAGAACCTGGTTTTGGTCTATGTAGCGCCCGCCTTCAGGCGGGCCTGTGCTTGAATCCACAGTGTCGGCCTGAAGGCCGACGCTACAAAAGCACTTCACGCATGAGTTGCCACACAGACTCTAAAGCCCATGGCATCTACGGTGATTGATGTCGGAGCTAAAGCTCCGACCTACAAACCGAAGGAGTCATTTGAAGAGAACTTCTGACTTGGGATACTAGCTTTGGGCGAGCAAGCGATGTGATGATCACTGGCGGTGCATTTGAAGCTTTGCCGCGCCCTACAATGGTCCACAAGTTCGATGCTGTAATTCTCGGCGCGGGCGCCGCAGGGCTCCTATGCGCGATTGAGGCCGGCAAACGGGGGCGCCGCGTGGCGGTTCTCGAGCGCGCCGATCGCGCCGGCAAGAAAATTCTTATTTCCGGCGGCGGGCGCTGCAATTTCACCAATCTGAATTGCCAGCCGGAAAACTTTATCTCCGCGAATCCACACTTTGCCAAATCCGCGCTGGCCCGATACACGCCCGAGGACTTCATTGCTCTAGTCGAAAAGCATCGCATCCCCTACCACGAAAAAACACTCGGACAACTTTTCTGCGACCGCTCCGCTCACGACGTTACGCAAATGCTCGAAATGGAATGCCAGGCCGCAGGGGTGCAAGTATTTCTCAAGAGCATTGTCCGGGAGGTCGGTCGCACGACGGAGTTCGTCGTGCGGACCGATTCCTGCGAGTTCACCGCGCCGGCGCTCGTGGTTGCGACGGGCGGACTCTCGATCCCGAAAATGGGGGCTACCGCGTTTGGCTACGAACTGGCTCGTCAATTCGGGTTGAAGATTCGCGAACCGCGGCCGGCTCTTGTACCGCTCGTGCTTGGAGAAAAAGATCGCACTCAATATTGCGATTTGGCGGGCGTCTCAGCGGAAGTCATCGTTGCCACCGGCAGTTCATCCTCACAGGACTCTCCGGCCTCCCAAGCGTTTCGCGAACAAATGTTGATCACGCATCGCGGTCTGAGCGGCCCGGCGATCCTGCAAATCTCCTCCTATTGGAGCGAGGGCGAATCGATCCGCGTGGACCTGGCGCCCGGCCGCGATGCTACGGCCCGTATTCGCGAAGTTAAAGTCAGAAATATGGCCGCTGCCCGTTCAGCATTCCAGGCGATTTTGCCGAAGCGATTTGCTACGCGCTGGCTTGATTTGCACGCGCCGAGTGCATGGACCAACCAAGCGTTGGCGCAACTGGAGCGCCAAGTGCATGATTGGATTCTCGAACCCGCAGGCACGGAAGGCTACGAAAAAGCCGAGGTCACAGCGGGCGGCGTCGATACCGATGAATTATCGAGCAGGACGATGGAGACCCGGAAAGTGCCCGGATTATTTTTTATCGGCGAAGTCGTCGATGTCACCGGCCACTTGGGCGGCTTCAACTTTCAGTGGGCCTGGGCTTCCGGCGCGGCGGCAGGAGGAGTTCTATAATATTTCAAGATGTTTGGGGAACGCGGCACTGGCGAACAACTTTGCGGAAAAATGCGGTTGGCGTTATGATGCGCCGCATGCGGGAACACTTGGGTGATCTGATTCGTTCGCGCGCGTCTTGAACGGCGCGTGAAGTGTCCTGCAAAAATATTAAAGCTATGAGGTGGCGCATGCGGAGAGTCCTCAAGGAGTCCGTCTCGTTCAAAAGCAACGCCGTGGAATCCTCGACAGAGAGTGAAGGTCTTACTCGGCGATCGCTTCTCAAGAACACGGCGGGCGCGATCGTTGGCGCGGCTGCCGCAGGCCTTACGGGCGCCCTCGGCGCACGGGCGCAAGTTCAGGGACTCTACACGTACAATGCGCCGCCTGAATTTCCCCTTCCGTTGGGTTCCCTGACGTATCTCGACCAAAAGCAATATATCCACAACATGGAAATTATCGCGCACTTGCCCGGCTCCTCCATCAGTGGCGGCGAACCATTGATGGCGATGTGGGCCAGGGGCAAGCAGCGATTGTTGCCGGCTGCCGGAGGTTTTGTCGACGTCAGTGACGCCAAGAATCCAGTCGTTATGAATAAGGGCGTGACTAGGGGCCCCGGAACGGTCACCTACAACACCAAGCTCAAGAAATGGATCATGATGTGTACAGCAGCGCAGCCGCTCACCGGAGCCGTTCCAGAGTTTCCGCACGGACAATACGACAAGGAATTGCGCGATCAGGTCCTCGCCTTCAAAGGCCTCCGGGGAATCCGCACCTACGACATCACCGATCCCACCAAGCCCAATCTTCTGCAGGAATTCAATACTGGAGAGAAAGGCAACGGCACACACCACAATTTCTACGACGGTGGACAATACGCCTACCTCGATTGCGGCTGGGACGATCAATTGCGCTTGGAAAATCACCAGCGCCCGTACAGCAATGCGCTCATGATCGTCGACATGTCGGATCCCGCCAACGTCAAGGAAGTCTCGCGGTGGTGGGTCCCCGGACAGAAATTGGGAGAGGAAGAAGAATACAAGAAGTATGTCTTCGCGGGAGATCATACGTCGTGGACCGGGAATCATGGCGCCATCACCGTCCCGAAGCGTGTGGAAGACGGCGGCACTGTCGGCTACGGCGGCTTTGGGGCCTTCGGGTTTTACGTCATGGACTTGTCCGACATCAAGCATCCGAAGCCCTACGGTCATACCCAATATGAATTCAACGCCTTCGGCACCATCCCGTTCCACACCTGTTATCCCCTAATCTCCGACGCGGCCCATCCGCGGCTTCAGAACATTGTCGTCGCGCTACATGAGGCGATAGAAGCGGATTGCCGGGAGGTTTACCATACCCCGTATGTTCTCGACGTGAAGGACCCCCGAAATCCGAAAATCATCGGGTTCTTCCCTCGCCCGGCGGCGCCTCCCGATGCGCCGTACACTGATTTTTGTTTCGCGCGCGGACGCTTCGGCTCGCACAACACGCAATGCTGGCTGGCGCCCGGCACTTCCAATCCCGCGATCATTGCGATTTCGTGGTTCAATGCCGGCCTGCGAGTTTTTGATCTCTCGAGCCCGGCCGCTCCTAAAGAAGTCGCGTGGTTCGTTCCGCCTCGCGACGGCGACATCAACAAGTACGAGACCTGGTGGCGCGGCACGACGGAAAATGTTTTCGTCGAATTTGACCGGAACTTGATTTGGATTGGGACTCACGAAGGTACATACTGCCTCTCATCTCCCGCGCTAGGCAAACCGGTGACAGAACCCACGAAGATTCAGAAGTGGTCGATCCCGCATTGCAATGTAGGATGGGATGACCAGACCGCGCGAAGTTTTTATTTCGGACGCTCGCTCAGTCAAATGGGCTAGTCCGTACGAATTGTAGGGGCACGGCATGCCGTGCCCCTACGAGCAAGGTTAAGCCGCCACACGTTTTCACCCAATGGCCAGGAGGCCTTCATGTCTCGTTTGATCTCTCGAAGGAATTTCACCATGGGCGCTGTGGCCACCGGCGGAATGATGCTGGCGACACGCCGCGCGCAGGCGGCGGGCGCCGAATTGCGCCAATTCCACAACCAGCCTGCCGACAGCCCGCTGCACAAACGCCTCGTCCAAATGTGGGACGCGGTAAAAATCCAATCGGGGGGCCGGATTCAAGTCCAAACCTTCTCCGACAATAATCAAATTGCCGGAGGAGATCCTGCCGCGCTCAAAATGGTTGTGAGCGGCGAGCTGGATTTTTTTACGTTGAATGGCGGCTCCATCGGAAATCTGGTTCCCGCCATGAACGTGCAAGGCGTACTTTTTGCATTCCGTAACCCGGCGCAGGTTTTCGGAGCTTTGGACGGCGATCTAGGCGATTATCTGCGCGAGGAAATGAAGACCCAGGGACTCTACGCCGTGCGGCGAGGATGCTTCGACAACGGATTCCACCAGATTACCTGCGCGACCAAGCCGATCCGTTCAGTGGATGATCTGCAGGGTCTCAAGATACGCACGCCGGATGCCCCGATCTACATAGAAGCCTGGAAAGCCTTGGGCGCCGCGCCCGTCGTTGCCAATCTGAACAAGCTTTACGAGACATTGAAGAATGGCACGGCCGAGGCCCAGACAAATCCGCTGGCTACCGCTGAATTCTTGAAACTCTACGAGGTGCAGAAGTACGTCAGCATGACCAATCACGGCTGGTCCGGCTTCAATCTGCTCGCTAACCTGAAACTTTGGCAATCGTTTCCCAAGGGTTTGCAGCAAGTGATCGAACGGAATGCACTGAAGTTCGTTCAACTGCAACGTGAAGACCACAACGCTCTCAACGCCGAGTTTCGTACGAAGCTGGCCCAGCAGGGTATGACGTTCAACGAAGCGGACACCTCATCTTTTCGGCCCCGGCTCGCCTCCTATTATGCACACTGGAAGGAAACCATCGGATCGCGGGCGTGGAACCTGCTCGAAGCCGATGTCGGCAAGCTTGCGTGAACAGGCGCTGAATGGCCACTGGGCTGGAAATAATTCGAAACCCGTTGCGCTGCAAATACGTCTGTCCAGCGTATAGGACCTGTGGGGCAATCCGGTCTTGTCATTTGTAGCGCCCGCCTTCAGGCGGGCATGTGCTGGCACCCACAGTGTCGGCCTGAAGGCCGACGCTACAAGAGCTCTTCAACGCGCGACTTGCACACAGACTCTATAGTCCCGGCCTATCCGGGTTCACAAAGCCCCTAATGAAGAGCACATGTCTGCCTGTTGCTGAGAATCGGCGGCAACAAACAGGCCGGCTAATCGGCGCTCGTATTGACAGGTCACAAATGACGATGAGACATTCGCCGCCAATTGGGAAGGTGTCACCCATGAAAAATAGACTACTAACCTTTTTTTGCGTCCTTGCTCTTGGCATTTTCCTGGTTTCGGGCCCGGTGCTAGCGCACCACGGGTTTGCTGGGCGTTATGACGAAGAGCATCCGTTCACCGTACAAGGAACCGTCTTGGAATTCGAATTCATCAATCCTCATTCGGCGATTATTTTCGAGGCGAAGGATCAGGGTGGCGCCATGCAAAGGTGGCACGCGGAGCTCGGTGGCGCAAACGCGCTGCACAGGGCCGACGGCTGGACCAAAGACACGTTGAAGCCTGGGGACAAGATCACCATCGTCGGCCCGCGAAACAAGAACGGTTCGAATGACATGAATCTGTCCCATGAGAGCAAGATCTCTCTGACCGACACCGGCAAGGAAATCCATAACAGTTTCAGGGGCCAGCAGCAGGGCCAGTAAGCGTATTTAGAAGGCGGCTGGGTCCAGTCCGAGCGTCGCGGCGGTAGTGGCCTAGGTAGGCCTGGAATGGGGACTTCGGTAGCGCAGGCACTCTTGCCTGTGCAGTCCCTTTGTAGTGCAAGCGACGCAGCGCACTGCCAAGATTGGCTGCGCTACTGCAAGACTATCCCGCCACAGTCGCGGTTATAGCCCGTGCCGCCCGTCGGCGTGGATTCTCGTGATTGCCTGTGATTGTTCGAACGTACTTCACGAATCCGCGAAAGGGAGGACGGAATGAAAGTCAGCACGAAGACTCTAGGTGTTTTTCTACTGAGCTTGATGGTCACGAGTCTCGCTGGCTACAACACCGCAAGCTTCGGCCAGGCGCAGGCGCCTCCGCCCCAGCCGCTCCCCGGCCCCCGAGGGACTCCGATCCGTCCGGCACCCAGCGCTTGGAATCCAAAATCAATTGCATACATCAAGGCCTCCAATGCAAAGAAGGATGACCAGTTCGGATACACCGTGGCCCTCAGCGCGGACGGCAATACGATGGCGGTCGGCACCACCGCGGAAGACAGCGCCGCCAAGGGCATCAACGGCAACCAAGCCGATCATTTCGCCTTAAATGCTGGCGCAGTGTACGTCTTCAACCGCAGTGGCGGAAATTGGGTGCAGCAGGCCTACGTCAAGGCTTCGAACGCGAAGGCTAGCGACCAATTCGGGGCCTCTCTCGCCTTGAGCGGCGACGGCAACACTCTGGCAGTGGGCGCCACGGGGGAGAGCAGCTCGGCCACGGGCATTAACGGCAATCAGGCTGACACTTCGATGGCGGGCGCCGGCGCGGTTTATATTTTTACGCGCAGCGGCGCCACATGGTCTCAGCAGGCCTACGTAAAGGCTTCGAACGCGGGCGAAAAAGAAGATGGAGACCAATTCGGATACTCTATTGCTATTAGTTCAGACGGTAACACGCTGGCGACGGGCGCCATCGCCGAAAAAAGCGCGGCCACGGGCATCAACGGCGACCAGTCGAACAAAGCGGCCGACGGGGCTGGCGCCGTTTACGTCTTCACACGCAATGGCAGCACCTGGTCGCAACAGGCCTACGTGAAGCCGTGGAACACCACCGTCCGAGGTGCGCTTTTCGGCTATTCCATCGGATTGAGCGGCAACGGCGACACGCTGGCCGTCGGGACATACGACGAAGACAGAGGCAAGGGCGCTGTTTACATTTTCACGCGTAACGGCGGCAACTGGGCGCAACAGATTCGCCTCGGCGCTTCGAACGCGGAGCCCGGTGATTCGCTGGGATGTTCGATCGCCATCAGCGACGATGGCAACACGGTCGTGGCTGGCGCCTTCGACGAAGATAGCCTCCTGCGGGGCATCCAGCCGCCGAACGAAGGTTCCAACGATGCGGCGTCGGATGTTTCGACCGGCGCCGCTTACGTCTTCGTTCGAAATGGCACAGCCTGGACGCAACAGGCGTTCATCAAAGCCACGAATACGCGCCTGAATGACCAATTCGCGTGGGCGCTGGCCCTCAGCCGCGACGGCAACACGCTGGCGGTCGGCGCTCACCTGGAAGACAGTGGCGCCACCGGCCTCAACGGCGATCAAGAGGACGCTTCAGCCGAGGATTCCGGCGCCGTCTATGTTTACGCACGGAGCGATGCCAAATGGACGCCCGTAGCCTACGTCAAGGCTTCGAACACACGGGCATCTGCCGAGTTCGGCATCTCGGTCGCGCTGAACGGCGACGGCAAAGTTCTGGCCGTGGGCGCGTTCAAGGAAGGTGGAGGCGGCAGCGGCGTCAATCCTGCTCGATCCGCCAAGCCCGCCGCGGAGTCCGGCGCGGCATATGTGTATTACTGAAGCAGGAATGAGGCACGAAGAAAGGAGGCACGAGGAAAATGCGAATCAAAAAAATGTTGCTGGTTGCCCTGACGATTCTGGCGGTGCATATCACCGCGTCCAATTTGGCGAACGCGCAGGGCGGTCGTGGCGCGCCTGCCCAGGGCGGCCAAGGCGGCGGCCAGCGTGCTCCGGGAGGTTTCCCGCCGCCATTGCGGCTCGTAAGCACAGACATCGATGACGGCAAACCAATCGCGGGAAAGTTCACGTGCGCCGCAGGGCCAAATGCCGTCTCACCCGCGCTCCAGTGGATGCAGGCGCCCCGAGGCACGGAAAGCTTCGCCTTGATCGTTCATGACATGGAGCCGCGCCCGCGAAAGGGTGTCGATGACATCCTGCACTGGATGGTCTGGAATATGCCCGCGAGCGCCAATCAGCTTCCCCAAGGCGTGTCCCCAGCGGGCGCGGATTTGCCGGACGGCAGCCATCAAACCAACGGCTTCGCCGGGCAGGGAGGAAATTTCGGCTACAGGCCCCCATGTCCCCCGCAGGACGTCCCAGTCCCGCACCACTACGCGTTCGAACTCTTTGCGCTCGACCAGAAGCTTGATCTCCCGGCGACTGCCACGCGCGCCGATCTGTTGAAAGCCATGGACGGGCACATTGCGGGCCACGCTGCTCTTGTGGCTCCCTTTAACCGATAGGCTGGTCCGCAAACGTGGATTGTGGGCGAACAGCGGGGTGCCGCACCCTTTCTCCTCAAAGGGTGCGGGTTTAGATTTCAACCAGCCGAGAACCTCTGCGATGACCTGAAAACAAGACAGGCTTTGGGCCGTCGCTAACATTTCGCGACGGCACAGCGGCTTCAAGTTTGAAAAAGAGCAGAAGCCCGCTCGGATAACGAAGCAAACAGCGCGAAAGGTCTATTTCCATGCCGCGTATACCGGCTTGCTGACCATGAACGCGGGGTTCGCACCGGCCCGCGGGGTGAACTTTTGCGCGCGGCCGCTGTCCACTTCGGCGACGTAGAAATTGCCGTCCTGGTCGACGCTGAATCCGTGCACGCCCCAGAAGCCGCCGGGGAAATCTCCCCAGGTGCCCCAGGAGTACAGGAAGTGTCCTTCGAGGTCATACTTCAGCATCTTGGAAGTCCCGCGGTCAAACGCCCAGAGTGTCCGGTCGGCTCCGATATAGAGCAGGTGGATGTCCGACGGCTCCCCGCCGAAGCCC
>WNFD01005890.1_pt1 | contig 12253 bp, 10 predicted proteins | sample 5400491 | NCBI WGS metagenome assembly WNFD01 (sample SAMN13153343, study PRJNA577476) | soil metagenome | isolation source: 120 cm saprolite under Douglas fir tree site 2 hole 2 replicate 2 | place: USA:California | collected 2015-04-18 | reverse complement strand
TCGCGACGTTCGAGCGGCCGTTACTCACGATGCCATTCAACGTGACCGGCAGCCCCGCGATGTCGGTGTGCTGCGGCTATACCGACAGCGGCCTGCCGCTGTCGTTCCAGATCGTCGGCACGCGCTTCGACGACGCGACGGTGTTGCGCCTCGCGCACGCCTACGAGCAAGCGACGCCGTGGCGTGACAGGCGGCCGGCGCTGTAGCGAATAGACCAGGGAGCAGTGTCCGAAGCTCGTTCGGTGATACCCCCGAAGGTTAGGTTCACAACCGATTCTCCGTTGGAGCAAAGGGGTGGGAGGGATCTCGACCTACCACGACGCGCTGGCGAGAGTTGTCAAACCTGCCGCGATGAGCGGGCTAGCGGTCTCTCGGATCAAGCGGCCGACCGGCAGCGGGATCGGTCGGCGCCACGTTCCAGCTCGCGGCAAACCACTGAATACCGCGTTGCAGTCGAAGTCGCCCGGAGTTTTAGTCTCGCCTTGGCAAAAGACCACAAAGCTCGTAGCCAAGTTGAACCGCGTGCTCCGCGGGTGGGCCAATTACTTCAGCGTCGGCTCCACCAGCAAGGCATATCGCGCGCTCGACACATACGTGGCTGTGCGGTTGCGCCGGTGGTTGCGGTTCAAGCACAAGGGTAGGCGACGCAAGCGCGGGAGCTATCTACTCTCGCACCCCTACGGGTACTTCGGGCTCGTACGTCTGACCCAGCTCGGCTTGCCGGCACGATCTTGGGATCGGCGACACATCCGTTTCGGAGGTTATTTATCTGGATATTTTTCTGGATTCTTCGCTCAGGTTTCCGCCATTTGGAATTTAAGGTTTTGATTTTGCTGGTCGGAGTGAGAGGATTTGAACCTCCGGCCCCTGCCTCCCGAAAGCAGTGCTCTACCAGGCTGAGCTACACTCCGCTGATGCGCGGGAGCTATAGCGCCAACAGCGCCCGCGGGCAATATGTAGGCGCCTACAGCCGGAAACCCGTCAAAAATCTCGCTCGGTCGCGAAAGCGGCGGCTTCGGTCAGGGCACGCCGCTCGACCCCATCCTGAAACATGGACAACGCGTCGATCGCGGTTGCCGCATAGCCGCGGGCTCGCGACAGGGTCTCGGCGAGGGCACCGCGGCGCTCGACAAGGCGCATTGCCTGTTCGAGATCACCCGGACGCTGGTCCAGCTCTTCAATCGTACGTTGCCAGAACACGCGCTCGTCCTCGTCGCCGCGGGCGAATGCGACGAGGATCGGCAAAGTGACCTTGCCGTCACGGAAATCGTCGCCGACGGTCTTGCCGAGCTCGCCCTGGTCTGCCGAAAAGTCGAGCATATCGTCGACCAGCTGAAAGGCGATACCGAGATTGCGGCCGAAACAATCGAGCGCCGCCTCCTCCTCGGCCGGCCGGTCGGCCATCACCGCTCCGATCCGGCTGGCCGCAGCGAACAGTTCCGCGGTCTTCGCCTGGATGACCGCGAGATAGGCGGTCTCGGAGGTCCGGGTGTCGTTGGCCGTTGTCAGCTGGAGTACTTCGCCTTCGGCGATGACCGAGGAGGCGCGCGACAGGATCTCGAGAATGCGCAGCGAACCGTCTGCGACCATCAGTTCGAAGGACCGGCTGAACAGGAAGTCGCCGACCAGGATGGGCGGCTTGTTGCCCCACACCGCGTTAGCGGTGTCGCGGCCGCGCCGTAGATCGCTCGCGTCGACGACATCGTCGTGCAGCAAGGTGGCGGTGTGGATGAACTCGACCGCAGCGGCGAGCGCGATATGCCGGTTTCCGTTGTAGCCGCAGAGGCGCGCACAGCCCAAAGTCAGCATCGGCCGCAGCCGCTTGCCGCCGCTCGCCACGATATGGCCGGCGAGCTGCGGGATCAGCGCCACCGGGCTCTGCATACGCTGGACAATCAGCTGGTTGACACGCTCCAGCTCGCCGCTGAGCAGCCGGGACAGCGGGTCGAGAGACGGTTTTCGGCCTGCGCGTACCCGATCGACACCCGCCACCAGCGCCCCCGAATTCTCCTGCCTGTTCCGCGTAGCCGCCGGGGTGCTGCCCGATCGGCTTGACGCGCCCGAACGCAAACGAGCATAGAATGACGTGGAGACCGGTCAAGAGCCGCCCTACCGCCCGTCCATCATCGTTTTGTTGGCGTCGCACACATGAAGGAGTTGCTGCGTACCAATGACCCCGTCCGTCTGTCCTGGCTGCAGGCGTTGCTGAAAGATTCGGGCATCGACAGCCTCGTCCTCGACCATCACACGAGTTTGGTCGAAGGAAGCATCGGCGCCATACCGCGCCGCCTGGTGGTCGCCGAGCGGGACTATCGGCGCGCTTGCGCCTTGCTGGCGGCAGCGGACGAGGCGGACGAGTGAGCGACGTCAAAGCCGTCGCACCGAGTGTTACCGAAGACCGTCTGCTTGGCGGCCGCATCCGGCTCAGGCAGCCCTCGGAGGGCTACCGCGCCGCGGTCGATCCGGTCTTCCTCGCCGCGGCGGTAGCGGCCGAGCCGCACCAGCTCGTCCTCGATGTCGGCTGCGGTCCTGGTGCCGCAATGTTATGCCTTGCGGCCCGGGCGCCGCTCTGTCGAGTTGTCGGGTTGGAGATGCAGCGCGAGCTGGTCCGGCTCGCCGGCGACAACGCAATCTTGAACGCCATGGAAACGCGGGTGTCGGTGATGATCGGCGACCTGCTGCATCCGCCCCCGCGTCTGTCGCCGGGCGCCTTCGACCACGTCATGGCCAACCCGCCGTACAACGAGCGCGGTCGTGCGGCCCCCTCGGCGATCCCCGGCAAGGCCGACGCGACGATCGAAGGCGACGCCGACCTCGGTGCCTGGGTGCGCTTCTCGCTGGCCATGGTCCGCTCCAAGGGGACGGTGACGTTCATCCACCGCGCCGATCGGATCGATGCACTGCTCGGGCAGATCGCCGGGCGGGCTGGAGAGGTTGTGGTGTTTCCGCTGTGGGCGGGACAGGGGAGGGCGGCAAGCCGCGTGCTGGTGCGGGCCCGCAAGCAGATCGCGGCACCCGCGCGGCTCGCCCCCGGACTGGTGCTGCACGAGTCAGACGGCCGCTTCACCGCCGCCGCCGAGGCGGTGCTGCGCGAGGGGAGGGGGCTCGAACTCTGATCCCTATGGTCAGGGCTACCACGTCTTCCCATCTTGGGATCGCATGAGAATCCGCGAGCGCCTCTACCTCGACAAACTGTGGCCGCGCCCCCCGGTCGTTTCGGTACTGCGCTTCGAGGGCGTCATCATGCCGCGGCCGCGGCGGGAAGGGGTCTCCCTGGCGAGTCACGCCGCGGCGATCGAGCGGGCGTTTCGTGTCGCCAACCTCTCCGCGGTCGCCCTCGTCGTCAATTCGCCGGGCGGCTCGGCCGCGCAATCCGCGCTGCTTTTTCGCCGGATTCGTGAGCTCGCCGATGAGAAGCAGGTACCGGTCATCGCCTTCGCCGAGGATGTGGCGGCGTCCGGCGGCTATTGGCTGGCGCTCGCCGGCGACGAAATCTTCAGCGAGGAAACCTCGATCCTCGGCTCGATCGGCGTCATCAGCGCGAGCTTCGGCTTTTCCCAACTGATCGGCCGACTTGGCGTCGAACGACGGCTTCATACCGCAGGAGAGCGCAAATCTCTGCTCGACCCGTTTCTTCCCGAAAACCCGTCCGATGTCGAGCGACTCACAGCGTTGCAGCAGGATATCCATCGCGCCTTCAAGGAGCATGTGTGCCGCCGCCGCGCCGGCAAGATCGACGCCGCGGACGACACCCTGTTCAACGGCGATGTCCTGACCGGGCGCATGGCAGTTGAGCGCGGGCTGATCGACGGCATCGGTGAGCTGCGCGCGGTCATGCGTGCCCGCTATGGCGACAAGGTTAGGCTGCGCCCGTTTACGGCCGAGCGGCGGCGCTGGCCGCTCTGGAGGCGCCTGCCTTTGGCCGCGCGCGAGCCTGCCGCCGCCATCGCCGACCTCGCCGACTGGATCGAGGCGCGCCTCCTTTGGGCCCGCTTCGGGTTGTGAGGACCCGCACCATTCCTTGACCCGCCTTCGGAGCTCCAAGTACACCTGATCGATGTTCGCTTTTCCCAAGCTGATCGTACTCGTCCTGATCGTTGTCGGCGCCTGGGTGGGCTATCGGTGGCTGAACGGGCTCACGCGCGAGCTGGGGCACCGCCGCCCGGCATCGCCGCGTCCGGTGATCAATGCCGAGGATCTGGTGGCGTGCGGGGTCTGCGGCGCCTATGTCGCCGCGGCCGCACCCGGCTGCGGCAGGCCCGATTGCCCGCGGCTGCGCTGACCGCGCCGCGATCCGGGACGGAACCTTGAGTTTCCAGTCGCTGATCTTCGATCTGCAGCGCTTCTGGGCGGAGCAGGGCTGTGTCATCCTCCAGCCCTACGACATCGAAGTCGGCGCCGGCACCTTCCATCCGGCGACGGCACTGCGCGCCCTCGGACCGGAGCCCTGGCGCGCCGTCTATGTCCAGCCCTCGCGCCGGCCGAGCGACGGCCGCTACGGCGAAAATCCCAACCGGGTGCAGCAGCACCACCAGCTCCAGGTCATCCTGAAGCCTGCACCGGCGGACAGTCAGGACCTCTACCTCGCGAGCCTTGCGGCGATCGGTATCGACACCGGCCTGCATGACATCCGCTTTGTCGAGGACGATTGGGAGAGCCCGACCTTGGGCGCCTGGGGGCTCGGCTGGGAGGTCTGGGTCGACGGCATGGAGGTCAGCCAGTTTACCTATTTCCAGCAGGTCGGCGGGATCGAATGCGACCCGGTCTCGACCGAGCTGACCTATGGGCTCGAACGGCTGGCGATGTATGTCCAGGGTGTCGAGAGCATGTTCGATCTCGACTACAACGGCGCCAGCGGTTCCGGTCGCATCACCTACGGCCAGGTGTTCAAGCGGGCCGAGCGGGAATTCTCGGCCTATAATTTCGAGTTTGCCGACACTTCCCGACTGGTCGCGCATTTCGCCGATGCCGAGATCGAGTGCCGGGCGCTGGTCGAGCGCGGGCTGGCGCTGCCGGCCTACGACCAGTGCCTGAAGGCGAGCCATCTCTTCAACCTGCTCGATGCGCGCGGCGCCGTCAGCGTGACCGAGCGCGCCGCCTATATCCTGCGGGTCAGGGCTCTCGCCACGGCATGTTGCGAGACTTGGCTCGCCGGCACGGGTGGCTGACATGGGCGAATTGCTGCTCGAGCTCTTATGCGAAGAGATCCCTGCGCGGATGCAACTCGACGCGATTGGGTTTCTTCAAGGGGTTATCCGCCAGCGCCTCTTGAGCGCAAATATCCGAGCCACGGAGCCAATAGAGAGCTATGTAACACCGCGCCGGATGGTCATCATCGCCCGCGGCATTCCTGATCGACAGCCCGATCGAACTGAAGAGCGGCGCGGGCCGCGTGTCGGAGCCCCACAATCGGCCGTCGCAGGATTTCTGCGATCCACGGGGCTCTCGTCAACGGCGGAATTAGAAGAATGGGAACTGCCTGGAGGCAAGTTCTACGTTGCGGTGCTAGTTCACCGTGGCCGACCTGCGATCGAGGTGCTGCCCGATCTCATCCGGGGAGCGATAGCCGGCGTGCCTTGGCCGAAGTCGATGCGCTATCCGGCCTCCTCGCTGCGCTGGGTACGGCCGCTGACCTCGGTCCTGTGCCTGTTCGACGGGCAGGTTCTGCCGCTGCCGCTCGACCGCGTACCGGTGGGGCGAACGACCCGCGGACACCGATTTCTGTCGCCGGGCGAGATTTGCGTCGGGAACACTGCCGATTATCTCGAACGTCTCCGGGAGGCTCGCGTCGTCCTCGATCAGAATTGCCGCAAAGAGACGATCCGCCAGGGTCTCGAAGGTGCCGTCGCGGCGGAGGGGTTCTCCCTCAAGCCGGATGCCGGGCTGCTCGAAGAAGTGACCGGTCTCGTCGAGTTTCCGATCGTGCTCGCGGGGGCGATCGACGCCGATTTCATGACGCTTCCGCCCGAGGTGCTGACGACGGCGATGCGCGCGCATCAGAAGTATTTCTCTTGTTTACAACCCGACGGGACACCGGCCCCCCGCTTCCTGTTGGTCGCGAATAATGTCACGGTTGATGGCGGGAAGACGGTTGTCGTCGGCAATGAACGGGTGTTGCGCGCACGGCTAGCGGACGCACGCTTTTTCTGGGATCAGGACCGGCGAGTAAAACTCTCGTCCCGAATTGAGGCCCTTGCTGATCGCGTGTTTCATGCTAAATTGGGTAGCTTACATGATAAGACCTGCCGCATGGATGACCTTGCGGACTTTCTCGTGCCTGTCATCAACGCTAGTGAAGACTTAGCAAGACGCGCGATATTCCTTGCGAAGGCGGATCTGTCGACGCAAATGGTCGCCGAGTTCCCCGAGTTGCAGGGGGTCATGGGGCGTTATTACTCGTTGTACGACGGTGAAGACCCTCGCGTCGCGAACGCGATCGCCGAGCACTACAAGCCGCTTGGTCCGGACGATACTTGTCCGAGTTCACCCGAGAGCATTGTCGTCGCGCTCAGTGATAAAATCGACTCGCTCTCCGGCTTCTTTGCGATCGGACAGGCACCCACTGGATCGAGAGATCCATTCGCTTTGCGGCGGGCTGCGTTGGGCGTGATCCGACTTATCCTTGAAAACGGTCTGCGGATTCGTCTGCGCGAATGCCTTTTGCTGGCGGCCGAGCCCTTCCAGTCGTTCCGAAAGAAGGCCGACATTGCGGAACAGTTGTTTAACTTCATCGCCGACCGTCTCCACATACACCTGCGCTCTCAGGGGTTCGAGTACGATGTACTCTCGGCGATATTCCAGAGGGGGTCGGAAGACGACCTCGTCCGTCTGGTTCTGCGAGCCCGCGTGCTCCAAGACTTCCTTGCCTCAGATGACGGCGCGAGTTTGCTGACCGCCTACCGCCGCGCCTCCAACATCGTTGCTATCGAGGAGCGCAGGGGCAGCAGAAAATACGATGACGAGGTCGACCCGGCGTTACTGCATCAGCAGGAGGAGCGGGTGCTCTTCGACCGGCTCGCCGAGGTCAGCGATCGTGCGGGAACTCTCCTCGGACGCGAGGAGTTCGAGAAAGCGATGAGCGAATTGACGCTGCTTCGGCGTCCCGTTGACGATTTCTTCGACAAGGTCACTGTCAATTGCGACGAGCCGGCCCTCAGGGAAAACCGGCTGCGCCTGTTGTCGCGTATCCGGGAGACGATGAATCAGGTTGCCGATTTCTCGCAGATCGAAGGGTGAGCGGCGAATGACGAAGTGGGTCTACAAGTTCGGCGACGGCTCCGCCGAGGGCGGCGCTGCCATGAAAGACCTGCTCGGAGGCAAAGGCGCCGGCCTCGCCGAGATGAGCAATCTCGGGCTGCCGGTGCCGCCCGGCTTCACCATCACGACGGAGGCCTGCAGCTACTTCTACACGCACGGCAAAACCTATCCGCCGGAGCTGCGGGAAGAGGTTCAGTGCGCGCTTGCCCAGGTCGAGCATTCGTTTGGCGCGCGCTTCGGCGACCCGGACAATCCACTCCTCGTCTCGGTGCGCTCCGGGGCGCGCGTGTCAATGCCCGGCATGATGGACACCGTGCTCAACCTCGGGCTCAACGACCGGATGGTCGAAGGGCTGGCGCGTCGAAGCGGCGACGAACGCTTCGCCTACGACAGCTATCGCCGGTTCATCCAGATGTACGGGCAGGTCGTGCTCGGCATCGAAAACCATTTCGAGGAGCTGATCGAAAACCACAAGCTCGACAGCGGTGTCTCGCTCGACACCGAACTCTCCGCGGAAGACTGGAGGACGCTCGTCGCCGGGTTCAAGGATCTCGTTGCCGAGGAGCTGCATCGCCCGTTTCCGGAGGATCCACAGGAACAGCTGTGGGGGGCGATCGGCGCCGTCTTCGGCTCGTGGATGAACCCGCGGGCCGTCACCTACCGCCGACTGCACGACATTCCCGCCGATTGGGGCACGGCCGTCAATATCCAAGTAATGGTGTTCGGCAATATGGGGACCGACTGCGCGACCGGTGTTGCCTTCACGCGCAATCCGTCGACCGGCGCCAACGAGCTCTATGGCGAATACCTGGTCAACGCTCAGGGCGAGGACGTCGTGGCCGGCATCCGCACCCCTCAGCATTTGACGGTCGCCGGCAAGCAAGCGAGCCAATCGGCGTTGCCGGCGATGGAAGAAGTGATGCCCGACGTCCTGACCGAGCTCTACAAGATGCGGCGGAGGCTCGAGGATCATTACCGCGACATGCAGGACATCGAGTTCACGGTGCAGCGCGGCAAGCTGTGGATGCTGCAGACCCGGTCCGGCAAGCGCACAGCCCAGGCCGCACTTAAGATCGCGGTGTCGCTGGTCGAAGAACGCGTAATAACCCGCGCGGAGGCGGTCGGACGCGTCGAGCCGGCTTCGCTCGACCAACTGCTGCACCCGACCCTCGATCCGAAGGCGAAGACGGCGATCCTTACCCGTGGCCTCCCGGCGTCACCGGGGGCCGCCTCGGGCAAGATCGTCTTCTCTGCCGATGAGGCCGAGTCGTGCGCCTCGCGCGGCGAGGCGGTGATCCTCGTGCGCATCGAGACGAGCCCGGAGGACATCCACGGCATGCATGCCGCCCGGGGAATCCTGACGCTTCGGGGCGGCATGACCAGCCACGCCGCCGTGGTCGCGCGCGGCATGGGCCGGCCTTGCGTCGCCGGTGCGGGCGACCTTCGGATTGATTACGCGGCCCGTACGCTGGCGGCACGCAATGCTGTGGTGAAAGGAGGCGAGGTCATCACGATCGACGGCTCGACCGGCGAGGTGATGGTGGGCGCCGTGCCGACGATCCAGCCCGAGCTATCGGGGGATTTCGCAACCCTGATGGACTGGGCCGACGCGATCCGCGGAATGAGGGTGCGCGCCAATGCCGAGACCGCAGCCGACGCTCGCATGGCGCGCCGCTTTGGCGCCGAGGGTATCGGCCTCAGCCGCACTGAGCATATGTTCTTTCAGGCCGACCGCATCGGCGCGATGCGCCGGGTGATCATGGCCGAGGACGAAGCCGGGCGGCGTGCCGGACTGGCCGAACTGCTGCCGATGCAACGCGCGGATTTTGCCGAGATTTTCCGGATCATGAAGGGCTTTCCGGTTACGATCCGCCTGTTGGACCCGCCGCTTCACGAGTTTCTGCCCAAGACCGAGGAAGAATTTAGCGAGATCGAGCGGCTGACCGGGAGGGACGTCACTGCGATCCGTCATCGCGCCCTGGCGCTGCACGAGGTCAACCCGATGCTCGGTCACCGTGGCTGCCGCCTCGGCATTACCTATCCAGAGATCTACGAGATGCAGGCGACGGCAATATTCGAGGCGGCCGTCGTGGTAACCAAAGAAACCGGCGAGGCTGTCGAGCCCGAAATCATGGTGCCGCTGATCGCAACCAGAAAAGAGTTCGACATCCTCAAGGAGATCATCGGTCGCGTCGGCAGAGAGGTGATGGAAGAAACCGGCGTCACCGTGCCCTATCTCCTCGGCACGATGATCGAGCTGCCGCGGGCGGCGTTGCGCGCCGGCGAGATCGCCGAGACCGCCGAGTTCTTCAGCTTCGGCACGAACGATCTGACCCAGACCGTGTTTGGCCTGTCGCGCGACGACGCCGCGAGCTTTGCCGGGGCCTATCAGCGGCTCGGGATATTCGAGCACGACCCGTTTGTGACGCTCGATGTCGCCGGGGTCGGCGAGCTGGTGAGCCTTGCCGCCGAACGCGGACGGGCGGCCCGCCCGGGATTGAAGCTCGGCATTTGCGGCGAGCATGGCGGCGACCCGACATCGATCCGCTTTTGCCATGCGGTCGGTCTGGATTACGTCTCCTGCTCGCCTTACCGCGTGCCGATCGCCCGGCTCGCGGCAGCGCAAGCTGCGTTGGCCGGCGAAACCGAGGACGCAACCGCATGACGCCGCAATCCGCAGGCGTGCTGTTCGCACTGGTCAGCGCCGCGACTGCGGCCGCCGCCCAGACCAAGGCACCCGTGCCACAGCCGCCACCGACCGTCTATACGGCCCCTACCCCGGCGCCGTTGGCCCCGCCGACAAATCCGGGTCCGGCTGTGGCACCGCCCAGCGGCCTGTCGCCGTTGCTGGCCCCGCCCGGCCCTGTATACCCGACGCTGCGGCAGCCGGGCCCGTCCTATTCGGCCTCGCCAAACCTTGCTCCGCTCGATCAGCAAAAGGTGCAGGGCTACCGCAACGACCTGCTCGGCCAGCGCTGGCAGCTGGAGCGGCAAGGCGTCAGTCCCAGCAGCGAGCGCTATCGGGAGATACAGCAGCAGCTTAACCAGCCGAGTTTGCGCTAGCGGGGTGGAACCTGCCCCGCCAAATTCCCTGCCGAACAGGGAAGCTCAGGGAGAAAAATCGGATCGGGGCCTTGCGCTAGAGCGAAAAACGTATTTTGGTCAAAGGCTTGCCGACCCATCTGATCATCAGATGATGTGTCGGCAGGGGAATTTTGACAATATTTTGACGCACGAACTTAGGTAGGCGAGTGATGCTAGCTTCGCAATTTCTACCAGATTGATCCGGATTTGTCAATCCCGGCCGACGGCGCTGTCGCCGGGGTGAGCGTCGTCATCGAAGCGCATCCAGCAGGGTTTTGTGGCGACGATGGTCGCGTCTCCCGCCTTCAGGTGCTTGCCCTCGACGACGGGCTCGATCCGCAGCAGCGCCAAACCGAGGCCGTCGCGGCTCGACCGCATCTCGCCGACCTCGCGTCCGTCGGCCGTCACAACCGTTCCCGGGGCCGGGGCGGGACCGTCGATCTTGACGGGCATCAGCCGCTTCTTGATCAGGCCACGGTACTTGGTGCGTGCCGTCAGCTCCTGGCCGATATAGCAGCCCTTCTGCCAGTCGACGCCGTTTAATTCGTCGAAACCCGATTCGAGCAAAATCGACTTTTCGACCGCGAGGTCGCGGCTGCCATCGGGAATGCCGAGCTCGAGGCGCCGGCGGTCATAGGCTGGAAAGCCGGCTTCGACGAGGCCGGCAGCCGCAAGCGTGGATCGGAGATCCGCGCAAGGCAGGATGCAGCGCACACCGAGTGCCGCAAGCCGCGGGTCGACAAACGCGACACCCGAGCCGAACGGCCTGGCCGCACCCGGTTCCCCGGAGAGACGTGCCGACGCGAGAGCGCCTTCACCAAAAATCGCGACTACGGCGAGGTCGGGCTGCTCGTCGAGCGCGGCCTTGGCCCGCAGGCGGTAGATCGAGAGCCGCCGTTTGAGGTCGCCCAGGCGACGGGCTTCCGCCTCGAGCCAGATCGCGCCGCCGACCTCGATCATCGTAAAATCGTGCAGGTATTTGCCCTGTGCGGTGAGCAGCGCGGCATAGCGCGCCTGCGCCGGACCGACCTTCTCTGCGTCGTTTGAGACGAGCCCCTGGAGAAAGCTGCGACGGTCCGGCCCCGAGATGGCGAGAACGCCTCGGTCCTCGAGTAAAGCAAAGCTTGCGTCGGCCATGGCTTGGTGGACCCTACAGCAGCCGTACAGAGGTGGGAAGGAACGCTTGCTTGGCAAGCCAAAGGGTGCGGCATATAAGGCGTCCGGATCGGCGAAATGCACATCTTGTTTGTCACCGCGACGCGCATCGGCGATGCCGTGCTGTCGACTGGTCTTCTCTCGTACCTGATCGACCGCCATCCGACAGCGTGGCTGACCATCGCGGCAGGGCCGGTCGCGGCGCCACTGTTCGAAGCCGTGCCGCGTCTCGAGCGGCTCGCTGTTATCGAGAAACGGCGCTGGTCGGCCCACTGGGTTCCGCTCTATGCCGCCGTAGCCACCCGACGCTGGGACCTCGTCGTCGACCTCCGCGGCTCGGCGCTCGCTTGGCTGTTGCGGGCAGGTGAACGCCGGGTGATGGCCAAGGGCGACGCGCGCGAGCATCGGGTACGCCAGCTCGGCCGGCTGTTCGGCCTCGACCCGCCGCCGAGCCCGCAGCTGTGGACCGCGCCGCACCACGAGCGCGCCGCTGATGCGCTGATCTCTTCCGGCGCTCCGGTCTTGGCAATCGGACCCGCCGCAAACTGGCGCGGCAAGCAGTGGCGGGCCGAGCGCTTTGCCGAGCTTGCTCAGCGGCTGACGGCTGCGGACGGCCCGCTGCCGGGGGCGCGGGTTGCGGTGTTGGCGGCCCGGCACGAGCATCGGTACGCCGAGCCACTGCTCGCGGCGATCCCGCCCGACCGGCGGATCGACCTGGCCGGGAGGCTCGATCTGCTCACCGCCGTGGCGGTGCTGC
>WNFD01008224.1_pt1 | contig 12254 bp, 10 predicted proteins | sample 5400491 | NCBI WGS metagenome assembly WNFD01 (sample SAMN13153343, study PRJNA577476) | soil metagenome | isolation source: 120 cm saprolite under Douglas fir tree site 2 hole 2 replicate 2 | place: USA:California | collected 2015-04-18 | reverse complement strand
CTTTGTGCTCGTGATCTGGAGCATCTTGCAGCAGAACTCGTGCGCGCCAAGGAACGGCTCAGGCATCGCAAAACCGTTCTTTGCCAATGTATCGCCCATGCTGGCCTGCGTCTTTAGTTCCTTCTATCGAGGTCAATAACATGGTGGCAGACAGATCAATGGCTATGACAGAGCCTGTTCCCTCTAGCGCCGAAGCAATCCGCTCGGTGACAATACCAGTGCCGCAGGCAAGATCGACAACAGACATTCCAGGCCGTATATCCGCAAGTTCTACAAGCTTCTTTCCGGTTTCTCGGTAAATAGGATATGCTTGTGCGTATTTCTCATACATTTGGGCATTGAAGGAATCTGCCCATGCACTGTACATTGTTTGTGCCTCCCGGGCTTCCATATTCAATGGAACGAATCGAGGGAACAAGCTGCTCAGTTCTACAAAGAAGATGGTTATTACTTGCTTTACATAGCGTAACGTGGTTTCACTTGCTCAGGCAAGGATATTAGCGTCCTGCGAGTTTTCGGAAAGACTTGACAACCTTCTACTCTTCGGGTATATTAGTGTCATAAATACACTAACTTTAGCGTATTTATGACACTAAGTGGTATCGTCTTGTAAGAACAAAGCAAATAACTATTGCTACTATGTTAGTTTCTCACGGGGTGCAGGGGCAGAGCCTCTGCCGGCGCGCGAGGTGTCCTCGCAAAATTTCTTTCTTTCAATTTGTGCCGCCGCAGGCGGCACAAATTGAAAGCTAACGAAGTAGTATTATCCGCTATCCGGAGAAAAAGGAGGCTCTCTCATGGTCAATCCATCCACTGCACCTGCACTCTTCAGTGTCCAGGATGCTTTTAAGGGTCCCTACGCCGCTCGTATTCAGGAATTCACGGAGGCCGGACAGCATGCCGGTTTCACCCCTGCGCACGAGGACCGCGAAAAAATTGCCGTAGTCCTCGTTGACTACCAGCACGACTTCGTTGATCCTAGCGGTACTCTCAATGTGCCCGGTTCGCAGCATGACATAGCGCGCTTTCTCGCCTGGTTCTATACCAATGCCCATAAAATCACATCCGTGTATGCGTCCCTGGATACGCACCTCCCCTTTCAAATTTTCTTCAGTTCCTGGTGGATAAACCCCAAAACAGGAGAACATCCGCAGCCATTTACTCTCATCACCGTGGAAGACGTCACCAGCATGAAGTGGGTCCCGCTTATCCAGTCAAACTGGTCCATGCGCTATGTCCACCTGTTGAGACAACAAGCGAAGAAAGATCTAATGATCTGGCCCTACCACACTATGGAAGGCACGCTTGGACATATGCTGGCCGCGCCCATTAGCGAAGCCATTGCCTGGCATAGCGCGGCCAGGCATACCCAGCCGACCTATGTCGTCAAGGGACGGACGACCCGCACCGAATACTACGGCATCTTCGGCGCTGAGGTACCTGATCCTGACGACCCGGAGAGCAGTCTGAATGTTACCTTGCTTGATGCCGTCATGAAACACGATAAGGTGTACATCGCCGGGGAGGCAAAATCACACTGTGTGCTGGAAACCGAGCGGCAGGTCGTCGGCCGCTTTGGGCACCAGCTGGACCTCATGCGCAGATTACACTTCCTCAGAGACTGCACAAGCTCTGTAAAGCATCCTACTATCGACTTCGATGCACTGGCTGAAGCTGAGCTTGCAGATATGGAACGCCAGGGTATTCAGATGGTCCTGAGCACCGACCCTGTCCTCTAGTGCTACTTTGTTAGTTTCTCACGGGGTGCAGGGGCTTTGCCCCTGCCGGAGCGCGAGGTGTCCTCGCACAATTCTTTTTTTTCAATTTGTGCTGCCGCAGGCAGCACAAATTGAAAATTAATGAAGTAGGAATAGTGTCGTATCATTGAAACCGAAAAGGAGCCATACATGTCTAACTCGAACTCACAGCAACCTTCTCGCACCAGTATACAGAGTTTGTTCCAGAGTGCACAGGCTGCTCCTGGCCAGAAAGGTTTAAGCCAGGCTGCCACCGAGATCCTCATACAAAACCTGACCCCGGCAACGCTTGCTGGTACTCAGGGCGCGAGCTATGAAACACTGGGCGGCGATAAGGCGTTTCTCTTCGTCCCGGTGCTTGATATGACTGGCAGTATGAGCCACTTCCGCCAGGATGTCATCGAAGCCTACAACAACATGCTGGCAGCCTTGAAGGGGAGCAAGCAGGCCGACTCGATCCTGATGTCGTCATGGACGTTTAACGTTCGCTCGTATCTGCTGCATGGCTATACACCTTTGGAGTTCGTGCCGCTGCTGGATGAATACACCTATAGGCCCGATGACCAGACCGCCTTGTATGATGCAGTGTTGGATGCCATCACGGGCGTCGTTGCCTATGGACAGACATTGCGCAACCAGGGCGCTCGCACCAGGATCACCCTCGTGGTCTTTACCGATGGTCACGACAACGCCTCCAGGAACAGTGCAAGTAGGGTGCTCAGGGTAGTCGAGGACCTGCTGGCCCTGGAGATGTACACCTTTGCCCTCGTTGGTTTTGGCGGCAGTTTTGCCAACCAGGTAGCCCAGGATATCGGCTTCCCCAACGTCCTTGAAGCAGATGCCGATGCGTCGTCTATCCGGCGCACGCTCGAACTGGTTTCCAACTCGGTCATCAGAGCTTCACAAACGATCATCACGGTGACTCCCACCGGCTTCTTCAGCTAGCCTGAAATGTAGGAGCGCCCCTTGCAGCCGCTCAGGAAGAATTTTTTCGCTTGACGAGCGCATCAAGTACATGTTATGCTCTCAATGTGCTCCTAAAAAAGCACAGCATATCGATAGTAGAGTCCACACAGAAGGAATGAAGGTCCGATAGTATGGCTGCAGTGACGATCAAGCCCACCAGCAGGTGGAGCTTTCGCACACGTGGATGGGTGCATGAACCCTATAACCCTGTCGCCCAAGGCCGTATTATGTCCTTTTTCAGAAGAACCTTGAACTGAACAGCGCTTAGAGCGCTTTACGATGGGGTTGCTCGACTGCATGGCGCTGAGGATCAACTTGGCAAATAAGCATCGAAAATATGATAATTTGCTTTGTGATAGATTTTTACAGTCATCCTAGTCCCACCTTTGAGATGGAAGGAATACTATGAGTACTCCCTCGAACTTCCCATACCAGGGTCCCTCCTCCCAAAGTCCTGGATATGGCTTTTCCCAAGCTCCAACTCGCCGCCGTCGAAGGACAGGCTGCGGCTCCTGTCTCCTCCTCTTCCTGTTCTTTGTCGCGCTCGCAGGCGTCGTCGCTTACCGTTTCATCGGCTTTCTTCCCTTTCTGGTCAGTACAAACCTATTCCTCGCCAGCACCAGATACCACTACGTGAACTACCACGGCCACTCTGCTATCGTCTATACCGTCGCCTGGTCTCCTGATGGCAAGCGTATCGCTTCTGGGAGTGGTGACAAAACCGTGCACATTTGGGATGCCAGCACAGCCGCTCCTCTCTTCACCTATCGCGGCCACACTGAGGCCGTATTTTCTGTTGCCTGGTCCCCGGACGGCAAGCGCATCGCTTCAGCCAGTGGCGACAAGACTGTACAAATCTGGTCCGCGACACAGAGCGGCAACACCTCTCTCGGGAGCCAGCTGCTCACCTACCGGGATCACACCTCATCAGTAAGCAGCGTTGCCTGGTCTCCCGACGGAAAGTTCCTCGTCTCCAGCACGAAGGATGGCGACGCCACCGTGCAAGTATGGAATGCCACGACTGGGAAACGCATCTTCACCTATCGTGGTCACTCTGCCTGTGTCGAAAGTGTCGCCTGGTCTGCTCAGAACAACTCCATCGCTTCAGGAGACTGTCATGGACAGGTCCACGTCTGGGATGCCTTCACGGGCCGGCAGAAATTCACTTACCACCAATCCATAGAGATATATAGCGTTGCCTGGTCTCCTGATGGCCGTCACCTCGCCTCGACGAGCTACGATGGCACCGTCCAGGTCTGGGATGCAACGGCAGGTCATCAGGTCCTGACCTACACAGACCACGGCACCAACCGAGACGCCCAGAATTTCTTCAACTCGAGTCATTCTCGTTCACCACTTCACAGTATGCCACGTGTCTTATCCGTCGCCTGGTCCCCCGACAGTCAGCGACTTGTCTCAGGAGACCTCGCCGGAGGAGTACTCATCTGGGATGCCTCCACAGGCCAAAGCCACTTCGTCTACAATAGTAGCGACAAGCCTGCCAGCGAGCGACTTGGCGGTGTCTGGTCTGTTGCCTGGTCGCCTGATGGCAAACGCATCGCCCTTGCTGGTGATAGGGGTCTCACCCAGGTGTGGCAGCCAGAATAAAGAGGAGAGGCAGCATATCGGGGGTAGGACAACGCTTCCAGCAGAAATAAGGCCATGTGACAGCATGTCCACCAGCCTGCGTCTTGTATTGCAGCTAATAGCCCATTAGGTGCGATATCTTGCTCTTTTGGAACGAAAACAGTACACTGAACGCCATCTCCCAGGAGCAAATTTTTCGCATTAGGTGCGATACTACTGACCACGAGGTGATTCTGTGAAGAGTTCAACCCTGAGCGGAGCCTTCGAGCAGTTCCTCGAAAGCTCCGCATTTGCGCGACGCACGCGCGAAAGCTATACCGAGGATCTCGCGCCACTGTTGGTAGCGTGTGGTCAGGCCCCTGTGCCCGCGCTGACTGCTGACATCATCCACTCGTTCCTTGCCCGCCAAGAAACGCTTGCACCCGCCACCTACAATCGGCGCCTGGCCGCCCTGCGCAGCTTCATCCGGTGGCTCCGTGCTCGGGGGTGGCAGATCGAGGAGGTTCTGGAACAGGTGGAACGGAAACCGGAAGGAACACGGACACCGCGTGCGTTAGATGCCCAGCGAGTCGAGTCCGTGTTGCGTCAGATTATAGACCCGCGAGATCGTGCCCTCTTCTGGTTAATCTATGATGGCGGCTTGCGCTGCCAGGAGGCGTTGGCTATCGATATCGAGGACATTTCCTGGCCAGATCGCTCCATTCACATCCACGGCAAGGGTGATCGCCCACGAGAGATGTTTTTCTCCCGCGCTGTCGGAACGCTGCTGGATAAATATTTGCTCACCCGTGGTTCCCCACGGTCAGGGCCACTGTTTGTGACACAGCGCAAAGCCCGTCTCCCTCGTCGTGCAGATCTTACTGCTGACGGTTATGCGCGTCTTTCGTACCGCCAGGCCGACACCCTCTGGAAACGGTATACCCCCCAGTGGGATCTGCATCAACTGCGCCACACGGCGATCAGCGTGCGGGCGGCGCATGATTATACCGAAGTTGATCTCAAACGCTTTAGTGGGCATACCTCCTTACGCAGCCTAGAGCGCTACATCGCTGACAACCGCGAGGCGGCCAAACGCAAAGCGCGTGCCTGGGAACGTCGTCAGAGGTAGAAAAGGATCACCATGCCTCGAATTGACGAGACCGCCTATCGGCAGCTCAAAGCAACACCCACGGAGCGAGAATTGCGCGAGCTGTATACCCCGACCCTTGATGAGCGTCTCCTGGCCCAACAACATACCACAGGCAAATCAGCGCTTGTGGCCTTCCTGGTCCTGCTTAAGACCTTCCAGCATCTGGGATATGTCATGGCTCTCGCGTCGGTGCCCATGCCAATTGTCTCGCATGTCGCTGATCAGATGGAATGCTCGGTCACGGGTCAGGATCTGATCAATTACGATCTCTCCGGCACGCGCCGCCGTCATCTCCAGGTGATTCGCACCCAGTTACAGATCGTTGCGGATGGTGTGGCGGCGCGTGAAGCCATGGAACACGCCATGCGGGGTGCCTGTGAGAGCAAAGATGATCTGATTGATCTGATCAATATTGCCATCGAGCAACTGATCCGCCAGCGCTTTGAACTGCCCGCCTTTTCGACCTTTGAGCGGACCGCCAAGCGCATACGAGCCGAGACGACCAGCGCGCTTCACACCCAGATCGCGGGGATGCTCACGCAGCAAGAACAGGAGGCGATTGACCGCCTCTTTATCGTCGATCCAACAACGGAGGAGTCCACCTGGAAGGGACTCAAGGCCGATCCCCAGAATCCCACCTTAAGCCATTTTGAGGAACTCATGGAGCGCGCGACCTGGTTGCTGGCCTTGCCCATTTCGACTGCCGCGCTCGCGCGTCTTCCAGATATCAAGATCCAACGTTTCGCGACCGAGGCGCTGGCGCTGGATGCCAATCGCATGAAAGAGATCCAGGCGCGCAAGCGCTACACGCTAGCACTGAGTGTCTTGCACGTCCAACGTGCCCAGGTGCTTGACGATGTCGCAGAGATGTTCTGCAAACGCTTGCTCAAGATCCAGCACCTGGGGCGAGAGACCTTTGAGGCTGCGCAAAAAGCTGCGCAAGAACGTCTGACCCGTCTTATCGAAGTGTTGCGCGATGTCACGCATGCCTACGAAAGGGAGGGGACGGTCGCGGAGCGGATGGAGGCAAAAGCGCGCAGATCCTCACTGATTGAGAGGAAAGCCTTGCCCTGATGACCAGCACCTACTTCCCCTTTCTCCGCACCCTGGTCTCTCGACACCGGGCCAGTTTGTTTCGGTTTCTCTCGACCGTCACCTTACGCTCACCGCATCAGAACAAGGCTCTGGAGGAAACGATTCAGTTTCTCCAGGCGAACGAACACCGTACTGGCAAGTATCTGCGAACAGCCCGTAGCGAGCATCACCGTGGGCAACCCCGGCAAATCATTCCATTGGTCGATCTCTCCTGGATGTCGGACACCTGGCGACGTATCGTGACCGGACAGAGTCGGCGTCAGCCGTCTCCCGAACGTGTGGATCGGCAACACTTCGAGGCGTGTGTTTTCACCCAAATACTCTGGGATTTGAAAACGGGTGACTTGTATGTCGAGGGCAGTGATCGCTACGCCAACACCTGGGCACAGGGTATTAGTTGGGAAGAGTATACAGCCAGCATTGGGGACTATGGACAGATGCTCGGCTTTCCGGTGGATGGCCCAGGATTGGTCGCTCATCTGAAAACGTGGCTCTCCACCATTGCCCAGCAGACCGATCAGGTCCTTCCTGACACACAGGTCACCATTGAGCATGGAGAACCCGTGATCCATAAAGCTGCTCGCCGCAAGCCTCCAGCTGGACTGAAGAAGCTGGAAAAACTGCTGACAACCAAACTCCAGGATGCGCATCTGCTGGAAATCATGGCCGATGTCCAACACTGGTTGAGCTGGTGCAAGAGCTTTGGCCCGCTCTCAGGCTTTGAGGCCAAGCTGGAGGACGCGACGCTTCGGCAAATGTTGACCGTCTTTGCCTATAGCACGCAAATGGGACCCGCTCAGATGGCCCGGTCTTTCACGGGGATCAATTCTCGGCACCTCTCCTGGATTCACCACGAACACATGAGTGAAGAGAAGTTGGATACGGCGATTACCCGTGTGATCAACGGCTACGCTCACTTCGACCTTCCCCGTCGCTGGGGGAGCGGCAAACGCGCCTCTGCCGATGGGACCAAGTGGGAAGTCTATACCCACAACCTCCTGGCGGAATATCACATTCGGTACGGCGGTTACGGGGGAATAGGATATTATCATGTATCAGATACCTATATCGCATTATTCAGTCGCTTCATTCCATGTGGAGTACATGAGGCTATATACCTGCTGGACGGACTATTGAAGAATGAGTCTGATATCAAACCAGAAGAAGTGACAGGTGATACACAGGCGCAGAATGCGGTCGTCTTTGGCCTATCGCATTTGCTTGGCATTCGTCTGATGCCCCGAATCCGCAATTGGAAAGATCTCACGCTCTATCGCCCAACGCCGCAAAGTCGCTATGAGCATATCAATGCCCTCTTCAGCGATGACATTGACTGGGATCTCATTGAGACACACGTGCCCGATCTGTTGCGTATTGTTCTCTCGATCAAAACGGGCAGGATCACCGCTTCAACTATCTTGGGGAAGCTCAACACCTATAGCCACAAAAACAAATTGTACCAGGCGTTTCGTGAGCTTGGGCGCGTGATCCGCACCGGTTTCCTACTCCAATACGTGGGCGATCCAGAACTCAGGGCCATTATCCAGAGGGAAACGAACAAGAGCGAATCGTTCAATGGCTTCGCTAAGTGGCTGGCGTTTGGCAATGGCGGCGTGATTCCAACCAACAACCGACGTGAGATGCGCAAGTACCTTAAATACAATCATTTGCTGGCCAATATCGTCATCTTTGCCAATGTCGCGATTTTAACACACGCCTTGAACGAGTTGGCGAGCGAGGGACACCGGATTGATCCTGATGCGGTGGCAGCGCTCAGTCCCTACATCACACAACACCTCGTGCGCTTCGGTCTCTACCAGATGGATCGCACGCATCTCCCCAAACCGCTGACCTATCAGGTTTCCTTCGATCCAGAGGAGGTTCAGGAAGAAGGAAAAGAGGCCATCGCTGGAGGATGAGGAAATGCGGCGAGCAAATGGCCCATTTTTGTACGAATCGTGGTCATACCCCCTCATCGCATCCTGGCAAGCGAAAGGAGATCATGTTTATGACCGCGACACTTCCACAAGATTTTATCGTGCGTCCTCCAACAAAGGGTGACGCGGAATCCATCGCCGGACTGATGAATATATGTGAGCGCGCGGAATATACTCCGCCAGAAGACTATATACCCGACTACACTGCCACTGATCTGCGTGGTGACTGGCAAGCTTCCGGCTTCGACCTCGTAACCGATGCCTGGGTTGTGATCGCGCCCGGTGAGCAGATCGCTGGCTATCTGGATGTGCAGGTTGGCTATACAGATGTGCAAAGAACGACTGTGCTGGTTCGCATCAACGCCAATTCCTGCGTCCATCCTATATACCGCGGTCAAGGGATTGGCACACACTTACTTCGATTGGCCCAAGCTCGGGCTTATCAGCTCGTCCCTACAGGCGATCTCGTGTTAAATGCCTGGATCAGCCATACCAGCGATGCAACCAGGCGGCTCTTTGAGCAAGAGGACTTCACCTCAAGCAATCACTCTGTCTTTCGTATGGAGATCAAGATGAGCGACGAGCCGCCTGCGCCAGTCTGGCCAGAAGGCATCACCGTGCGCACCTTTATTCCAGGGCAGGATGACCGGGCGGTATTCGAGACAATAGAAGAAGCTTTTGAAGCGCCGTTCGAGCATTGGGATGAGATTTACACATATCGCGAAGACTTCGATCCGACGATGTGGCACCTGGCACTGGCAGGCGACAAAGTGGTAGGCGCATTACTATGTGTTCCCGTCCCCGCTATGGGCTGGGTCGATATGCTAGGCGTGCGTCGTCCCTGGCGCAAGAAAGGGTTAGGCATGGCTCTACTGTTGCAAGCCTTTCGTGACCTCTATCGCCGTGGCCTGCGCCAAATTGCCCTGAGTGTAGGTGCCCAGAACGCGACGGGCGCGCAAAAGTTGTATGAGCGCCGGAATGCACGTTGCCAGCCAGGTCGACGCCTACCACAAGCAACTGCGTTCGGGCGAAAATTAGCATCTACCTGGCAACGAGAAAGGAACCCAACTTTGCTGTTGCCAGGTTCGCCGGTCTATGTTTTTGTAAGGAAAGGATAGGCGAAAATGACTATCGCACTCCCACAAGGCTTTATCATACGCCCTGCAACCTTGGACGATTTAAACGCTATCGCTGAACTGCTAATCACGTGTGAACGTGCAGATTACGGAGAGTCAGAATCCATGCTAGAATCCACAGCAGCCTGGATCCTCTCTGTGTGGCAGTGCCCAGGCTTCACGCTGGAGAAAGATTCTTTTGTGGTAATCGCGCTCGGCGACCGCTGTGCTGGCTATGTCACGGTATGGCATCCTGAAAATGACCTGACAGAACTGGTCGCATCTCCGCGAGTTCACCCCGATTATTGTAGCCGGAGCATCGGAACCTATCTGCTCCGCCATGGGGAAGTTCGAGCACGAGAACTGATGACAAATGCGCCCTCTAATGCTCGCGTGGCACTCTATACCTGGGTCGATGGTGGCAATCAAGTGGCGCCACATCTGGTTGAGCAAGAAGGCTTCACCTTACTTCGCTACTTCTTGCAGATGGAAATCGAGATGGATGCGCCACCACCTGCACCCACATGGCCTTCGGACATCACTGTTCGCACCTTTTCTCCTGGCAAGGACGATCGCGCCGTCTTCGATGCGACGGAAGATGCCTTCCAGGATGAGCCGGGGTATGAGCCTGGAAATTCTCGTTATGCTTCCTGGCAGTCGATGGCGATGAAATCGTCGGAACAGCGCTCTGCCGGCACGATGTAGGAGATCGCGGAGGCACCGGTTGGATAGCGGACGTTGGAGTACGCCCGCGTTGGAGGAAAAAAGGATTGGCCCTGGCGCTTCTGCAACATGCCTTTGGCGAATTCTATCGACGAGGCATACGTAGATGTAGTTTAAGCGTCGATGTGCAAAACCTCTCGGGAGCGATACGTCTCTATGAGCGTGCCGGGATGCATCCATCACGCCGGGCCGAAATTCGCTACGAGAAGCAACTTCGGCCTGGCGCGGAGCCGCATGCGTAGTTCACCATTCCACCCTTGACAAGCGTTGACTTTTGAGCTAGAATTATGACTAGTAAGTCATGGAATAATTAGCTTGGTCAACTTTTATGCTAGTAAGTTAGAGACCTTACTTTTTCGTCACATGTCTTGATGGAGCGTACATGATCCACACAGGCACTCCCCACCGCTCTTTGAAAGAGCGACAGCGCCAGGAGCGGGCCGCGCTGATCCTGCAAGCGGCCGAAGAAGTACTGGCAGAAAAAGGCTATCACGATACATCGATGGATGAGATTGCCGCTCGCGTAGGTGTGGCCAAAGGTACCGTCTACCTGCACTTCCCCAGTAAAGAGGATCTCGTCTTCGCCCTCTTCGAGCAGGAGTTAGTAACGTCACAACAAATGATCGAACAGGCCGTTGCAACGACCGAGCCTGCCCGTGAGAAGCTGGAGCATATTCTTCAGCACACCTACCAGGGGTTGCTTGGCAAGCGCATGCAGTTGTTGCGTGCGCTTTTTAACAGTATGGATGCCCGCCAGCTTCTCCAGGAGAAGAAGCTGCACCTGCGTGACCGCATGGAACGGCTGGCGGCCATCATTAGGGGGGTGTTAGAAGAGGGCAAGGCTGCTGGTGAGTTTGATCCGACCATCCCGACTTCCGTGATGCTCACGCTGTTCTTTGGGTTGCTCTCACCCATGCGGTATGAACAATTACTTATCCGCGAGCAGATCCCGCCGGAGGAACTGGTTAGACACGTGGGACGCATCTACTTTGATGGCATTGTAACGAAAAAGTAAGTGGGAATTACGATCATACTGTGAGGAGTTTTTTAATGCAACCTTCCGTCTCGGCTGCGCAGCCGCGGCCCGGTCTGTCCTACAAATGGATTGTCGCCGGGGTCGTCATCTTCGGGCTGTTCATGACGATCCTCGATGGTACTATCGTCACCATTGCCATTCCCCGCCTGCAGAACGTCTTTGGCGTGAACCTGACGAGCGTGCAGTGGGTCCTCACAGCCTACACCCTGGTGCAGGGGGTGGCGACGCCGCTCACCGCCTTTCTCTCCCAACGTTTAGGCCAGAAACGCCTCTACCTGATAGCCCTTGCGGGCTTCACAATAGGCTCGGTTCTATGTGGGCTCTCCGTGAGTCTGCCCATGTTGATCTTCTTCCGCGTGGTGCAGGGAGCGATGGGTGCATTTATGTCGCCACTGGCCATTACCCTGCTCTGGACCGAATTCCCCCCCAACGAACGGGGAACCGCCATGGGTGCACTCGGCGTTCCGATCCTGCTGGCCCCGGCCTTTGGACCGACCCTGGGCGGCTACATAGTGACCTATCTGGGCTGGCAGTTGATTTTCTTCATCAACCTGCCTATCGGCATTCTTGGGATCATCCTGGGGACCATCTTTCTGCGTGAAGGACAGGCTGAACGCCGCGCACGCTTCGATCTCCCTGGCTTTTTGTTCGCTTCCATTGGCCTGGCATCGCTGCTCTACGGAATGTCCGATGCAAGCACCGCTGGATGGGGATCGACGAAGGTCCTGAGTTTCCTGGTGATCGGGGTCCTCTCGCTGGCAGTCTTTGTTGTGGTCGAATTGAATATCGCCAACCGGGGCGGCCAGCCGCTATTGGACCTGCGCGTCTTCGCCAATGCCCCTTTCACCACCAGTAACATCACCAGTATGCTCGTCACCTTCGCGCTCTACGGAGGCCTGTTCCTCATCC
>WNFD01014401.1_pt1 | contig 12255 bp, 14 predicted proteins | sample 5400491 | NCBI WGS metagenome assembly WNFD01 (sample SAMN13153343, study PRJNA577476) | soil metagenome | isolation source: 120 cm saprolite under Douglas fir tree site 2 hole 2 replicate 2 | place: USA:California | collected 2015-04-18 | reverse complement strand
ATAAAGCCGATGGCGGCGGGATAGAGCGCCATCCCGACGACGCCGCGCTCGATCGAAAGATCGGGAGCATTTGCCGGGGTGCTAGGGCAACCGAGGCAGATGCACCTTACGTCTGGCTTCACCCGGATAGATACGCTGATCCTTAGCACCTTCAACTCGAAAGCCCTTTTTGCGAGCTTTTGTGTGCGTTGAAAGCTTGAGCGCACTGCGCTCGCGTTCGCCTCGAGCCAATCCATGTCCGTTCCGTGGAAGTGTGAATAAAGATATCATGAAGCACCACTTCGCCGGCCTCATGCCAGCCTTTGACATCCGCGGCAGGGTTAACGAGAAAACGGCGGCCCAGACCGCTGTTTTCTTTAATCCCTAGATGCTAGCCTTACGCGAAGATTTGAGGATGACTGATGCCTTTGGATTGGACATGCGAGAGTATCCGCCTCTCCCTCTTTTCGACGGAAGCGGTAAAGCTCTCGACCGAGGACTGGAAGAGCCTCACCGGCCAAGAAGAAGCAGAACAAGAACAAAAGGGGGCCGGGCGGCACGTCTTCGCAGGCTCTCTGCTAGGTGGGCAACTCACCCTTGGCGCGGTCGCCAACCGGTGCGACTGCATCCTCAATCCCATCACCACGGCAGAGAAGCTCACCGACGACTTCGTTCCCTCGGTCGGCCGTTGGCCTACTCCGTTTGCGGGCTTTCAAGCAGTGACGGAGACGTACCTCCGCGCCCTTCGTTTCCCTGTCAACCGCATGGCCTTTGCAGCGACGCTTGTGAGCCCACACCGCATGCAGCTCGACGCCTACAAAGCGTTGGTAACACAGGTAAAATCGCTCAACCGGCCGCCCGAGGACCTTCACGATGTGTTGTTCAGGATCAACTGGCCCAAGAACAGCACCGTTGACAATTCGATCACCATCAACCGGATTACCGCCTGGGCGGTGCAGCAGCTCCAGCTCCAAATCCTCGTACCGGACGGGAGCGGCCCGGGTACCTACGTCAATGATCTCACATACGTGCTCCGCTTCGAACTCGATCACAACACCGATCAGCGGAAGACCACCCCATTTGACGCCGCTCGCCTTCTGCCCATATATAAAGAGCTAACCAACCTTGCGTTGCAGAACGCCGACGAAGGCGAAGTACTGTGAACCCCGCTCGCGCCCTCCGAACCAACGACACCACTCCGCCGCCGGAAACATCTCTGCGTATGCTCTCGCAGGACGATCCGTACGCGATGACGGAGCTTGTCATCCAAGTAGCGAGCACGGTCCCTGACTGGGGGAAGGTCGAGGCGTACCTCCCGGCTGCCACCTCGTTCATGACGCCGTACGCGCTCGACAACTTGCACTACCACATGCTCTCTGCTCCGAAAGCCTGCTTCGTCTTCGCGAAAGACGTGCTGGAAAACGCGAAGCGAGACACTCTCTTTTCTTGTCTCCGGACCAACGAACTAAACAAGGACCTGCTTCTCTTCATCGACACTGCACGGAAGACGACCGAAGCTAGTCTCCTCTCGCTTGTGTCCGAGCAGTTCCACGCGCAGACGAAGACGGCGAACATCCTTCACCTGACAGGAATTGGACATCACCTCCTCCTCGATGTGCCGCCTGCTGACCCGCTCGACGGATACGAGCAGTATCAGGCAGTGGACTGGGATGGACACGGAGCGGAAGCGATCACTGCGGAGACGCTCGCGTACGCCCGTCGCATCATGGCTGTGATGCCTCAGACGTTAGGTACACCCGATGTTGCACCTGCTGCCGACGGAACGATTGCACTCGAGTGGGTCCCCGACGATACGACGCACAAGCTCGACAAACTCTTTCTCGACATCGGTCCCGGAGAGGTGTGGCGTGCATACTGGACGCTGCGCACCGGCGAGTTCGGACGCCTGCCACAAACCGGCTTTTCCGACGAGACCAAGACAATCCTCAAAAATCTGTTCATTGACCTGAGCGCGTGACCACATGCCGCTCGTGGATGGGGACCCGGCGGCTGAGGGTGATGTTTGGTATCGCATTCTCACCAGCGACAAGCACATCACGAAAGGTCGCATTCAGCACGCGGCCTTCCAGGGCAAATTCATTAAACCTCCGCCACCCGAAAAGAACCGCCCGTGGAATGCGGAAGCATCCGGCCGTCTAAGGTCACTAGCCGGATCGATCGACGACGTCAGGGTTCATTGCAGAGCGTACTGCGGCAAAATCAACCGTAGTTTTTACGGCCTCATGTTTCCGAAGGAGCCCCTCGCCGGGCAAACCATCGAGAGCCTCGAAGTCGGCATATTCTATACCCCCATCGAGGGGACCGACGAAGCACATTCCGACCTCACCTTCACCGGAAACGTTCCGTTTGTCGAACGGTCCGAAGAGCACGACCGTCTCGTGATGGCGCTCAGTGGTAAATTCAACGCCCTGCATCCCGATCAGACTGTCCTGTTACCTGACGCGCACGTCACCACCGAGCCGCAGAAGGGAATTGAGCGCTTAAAAGCCGCACTCCGGTCTGCAATCAACAAGATACGCGGCTGACAAATCGCCTGCCGAAAATCCCAAAAGCGGTGGATGCGGCCTCAATGCGCCCGGCGATGATCGTCTCGGTGCGACCGTTAAATATGTGAAGCTCGATGCCCCCTCTATCAGTGTCGAAATTTAAGCGCGGTGATTTTCCGAAAACTCGGTCATAGGCCGACTTGGCAGCTGGCGCATGCTTCAAAGGTGGCACGGTTTTCCCAGACCGTGTGAGAAGCCTACCAGTGTGTGATCCTCATCCTTGAGAAGGTGAAACTCTACAAACTCCGGCACCTTGTCGAGATGACTGTCGCGCGACATCCAGACCTGCTCGAAAGCTGCTTCGGACCCCTTGGCAACGCCAAAACGGTTCATTGCGATAAACATTGAGTGGTCTCCTGAGTTTGATGATCTCGGTCAACCTATGGCACGACGGATAGTTGGCCGGATTGCGACCGTTTGGGCGGTCAGCGACGCCGCGAGCCTTTCCGCGAGGGCGAGACCGCTCATTTGGCACAGAAAGATGGGTTGCACCCTGAACTTCCTGGTCGAAATCAACAGTGCGTCGTGTACAATGACCGCGCGAACGTGGTTCGGGGGATGCCACGGCGTGCAAATTCCGCTTTTTCTGCGGGGCTGCATCCCCGATAGAGAGCAAATGGCCACCCCCGGTACTCCCAACGTTCAGTCGCTCGCTTCCTTCGTTTGGTCCATTGCCGAAATCCTCCGCGGCGACTTCAAACAATCCGAATATGGCAAGGTGATCCTCCCTTTCGTTGTGCTGCGGCGCCTCGACTGCATCTTGGAGCCGACCAAGGATGCTGTGCTAAAGGCGCGTGCGGGGCTGCCCAGCGGCGTCGACGATCAGACCCAGGACATGATGTTGTCGCTTGCTGCAGGCGAAGGCATGCGGGTCTATAATTACAGCGCATTCACTTTCGCAAAGCTCAAGGGGCAAGACCCCGCCCAGCTTCACGACAATCTTATGGACTACATCACCAAGTTCTCGCCGTCGGTCCGAGACGTATTCCTCGACAAGTTTCTGTTCACCGATCAATTGAAGCGGCTCAAGGAAGCAGCCTTGCTGTGGCAGGTGTTCGATCGTTTTACCCAAATCGACCTGCGACCCGGCGCGGTCACGAACCTGGCCATGGGATACCTCTTTGAAGACTTGATCCGGCGTTTCTCGGAAATCTCCAATGAGACGGCGGGCGAGCACTTCACACCCCGCGAGGTGATCCGTCTCATCGTCGATCTGTTGCTCATCAATGATGGCCCGGCGCTCACGGGCACTGGCATTATTCGACAGGTCTACGATCCTGCATGCGGAACAGGAGGCATGCTCGCGCTCAGTGAAGAAGCGATGCGGGCCATGAACCCACGCATCCGCGTTGAGCTGTTTGGTCAAGAAATAAACGGTGAGAGCTTCGGCATCTGCACATCCGATATGTTAGTGACCGGACACGACCCCGAGCAAATCGCTTTTGGCAATACGTTGACGCACGACGCTCATAAGGGAAAGAAGTTCCACTATATGCTCTGCAATCCTCCATACGGAGTCGATTGGAAGAAGTATGAGGCCGCGATTAAGTCCGAAAAAGAACAGCTCGGGAGGGACAGTCGGTTCAGCGCCGGTCTGCCGCGCATCTCCGACGGCCAGCTGCTATTTCTTCAGCACATGATCTCGAAGATGCGTGACGACGGGGCGGGATCGCGCATCGGCATCGTCATGAACGGCTCGCCGCTATTCACTGGCGGCGCGGGATCAGGCGAAAGCGAAATCCGCCGTTGGATGCTGGAAAATGATTAGGTCGAGGCAATCGTGGCCCTACCGACGGACTTATTTTACAACACGGGCATTGCCACCTACGTTTGGCTGCTTACGAACCGCAAAGCAAAGGCTCGGCGCGGCAAGGTGCAGTTGATCGACGCCTCGGGCGAACGGTTCTGGAAGTCGCTGCGCAAGAACCTCGGGTCGAAGCGCCGTGAAATCCCGCCAGAAGCCCGCAACACTATCGTTCGCATCTTCCATGACATGGCAAATGGCGGCGGCGATTGGTCGGATGTGTCGAAAATCTTCGACACCGAGGACTTCGGCTATCGTGAGTGGTGTGGTTATGTAGAAAGCACCGGGTTCAAGGCAAAGGGGGCAATCGCTTCCCCGACCAGTACCTCTACGAGACCCTGAGACTGGTTCGGCTGCCGGGGCTGACGCGTAACCTGCCGTGGGCGAAGGCATGAGCGCTTGTCGGATAGAACGCCCGTTGCAACTGAGCTTCCAAGCGACGCCCGAGCGGATCGAGAAGCTAAAGACCGAGAAACCCATCCTTCGTCTCCATCCAACCGACCAGGACGCACTGCTGAGCGCACTCACCCGCCTGCCGGGCACACTTTACGAGAACCGCGATGCTTTTGAGAAGGCTCTGGGCCAGTCGCTGAAGGGCGCTGGCATGAAGATCGGTGCACCCATTAAAAAGGCTATCCTCGCGGTACTCTCCGAGCGTGACGAGACGGCGGACATCTGCCTCGATGCCGACGGCAAGCCGGAGCCTGATCCCGAGTTGCGCGACTTCGAGTTGGTGCCGTTGAAGGAAGACTGGCGGACATACGTCGCCCGCGAGGTTATACCGTTCGCACCGGACGCCTGGGTCGATGAAACTTACGTTGACGACAGAGACCAGGATGTGGGGCGAGTTGGTTACGAGATCAACTTCAACCGCTACTTCTATCGTTATGTGCCTCCCCGACCCTTGGAAGTCATAGACGGAGAACTGAAAACCCTGGAAGCCGTGATCGCCACCTTGCTGAAGGCAGTCGCTGGATGATTACTCTTCAGGAAAAGGTGCACGGTTCCGTGCCCCCTAGCGATTGGAGCCTGGGAAAGTTCCATCGGGTGCTGCCCCTTCGTAAGGGGTGCAAGAACGTTGGCATGATTGAAGATAATCTGCTGTCGCTTAGCTACGGAAGGATCGTTCGCAAAAATATCGACAGCGCAGAGGGGCTGCTTCCTGAGAGCTTCGAGACCTATCAGATTGTTGAGCCGGGAAATATCGTCCTACGTCTCACTGACTTGCAAAATGACAAACGCAGCCTTCGGCAGGGTCTCGTTCAAGAACGGGGTATCATCACCGCGGCCTATGATGCGGTGGAAGTTAGTTCTGGAAACGATCCACGTTTTTGGGCTTACGCATTGTTGGCTCTCGATCTTGCCAAATATTATTATTCGCTCGGTGGAGGTGTGCGCCAATCTATTAAGTTTGATGACTTTCCAAACGAGTGGATCGCGATACCCGACCCTTCAACTCAAAAGACTATTGCCGATTTCCTCGATCGGGAAACTGTCTATATCGACCAGCTAATTACGAAGAAGGAGCGGCAAGTCGAGGTTCTTGAAGAGCAAGCGCGCGTTACGTCGTTGCGCGTTCTGTCAAGTGGCCTTTCGGGCATCGAATGGAGCACTGCTTTACAGTCAATGACCTTTGGCCTTTGCCATCCGGATTGGGCCGAGATGAGGCTTTCAAGTGTGGTCCGCTTTATGACCTCCGGTTCGCGAGGCTGGAGCAATTTCATTCGTTCCGAAGGCGAGGTGTTTATTCAAAGCGGCGACATTGGACGGCATATGGAAGTCAATTTTGAGGTGGCACAGCGAATTCAATCGCAAACAGGAGCTGAGGCCGAGCGCACCCTGATCAAAAATGGTAATGTTCTCATTTGCATAACGGGCGGAAGAACAGGCTCCGTGGGATACGTCCAAGCCATTCAAGAGCGCGCCTACATTAACCAACACATCTGCCTACTAAGGGCGGAACAAAATATTATTATTCCAGAACTTCTTGCTCAGGTTCTCTGGTCAGTGATTGGCCAGAAACAAATCGAAATGCGCCAATATGGTGTGAAACAGGGTCTCGGCTTTAACGAGGTTGCAGGCATTAGGCTTCCTGTTCCGCCTAGAGACCAACAACCCGTTCTGCTAAGTCGGATTAAATCTGATGTCGCTCGCATTGGTAAAACAATTTCCAATGTGCGCCAATCAATTGCATTACTGCGCGAACGCCGCGCGGCCATGATAACCGGGGCGGTCACCGGTCAAATTGACGCCGTTTCTTGGCGCAAGCGCGGCGATGGTATACGTAACAGTGAAGCTGCCCCCCATAAGATCGCGACAGCATCCGCATGACCCAAACTCGTGCCGCAAGCACTGCCCATCGCGAGATCGTTTTGGAAGACCATCTCGTCGAGCAATTGGTCGTCCGACAAGGCTATCGCCAGCGGCAACCGGACCACTACGACCGAACAAGTGCGCTCGACAAGGCGCTGGTGTTGGAGTTCGTGCAAGGCACACAGGCGGATGAGTGGGCGAAGCTTGTCGCCCATTACGCCAGATCGGCGGAGGATGAGTTCTTCAAGCAACTCGACCGGGCACTGAAGCAGCGTGGCACACTTGACGTGCTTCGCAATGGTTTGAAGCTTATCCCCGGTCTGAAATTCGCCCTGTGCACGTTCAAACCCGCATCCGGGCTCAACGCGGAACTGAACCGCCTGTTCGCAGCGAATGTCCTGAGTGTCATCCGGCAGGTTCGCTACAGCCTGAAGAACGAGAACGCCATCGACGTCGTACTGTTCGTCAACGGGCTCCCCGCGCCACGCTGGAACTGAAAAATCTAATGACCGGCTCGACCTTCAGGCACGCCGAGAAACAATACAAATATGATCGGCCGCCGGCGAACGAACCATTGTTGACGTTCAAACGCGGCGCACTGGTCCACTTCGCCCTGGATGAAGATAATGTGTCGATGACGACACGGCTGCAGAATGGCAAGACGGGCTTTCTGCCCTTCAATAGGGGTCACGAGGGCGGAGCGGGCAACTGCGACATCGCGGGCGAGTTTCGTGTCGCCTACCTGTACGCGGATCAGCCCGAGGGCCGGGCGATTTTCTCGCGTGACATCTTCCTCGACATCATCGGACGTTTCGTCCATCTGGAAAAGGAAGAAGGCAAGGAGGCACTGATTTTCCCGCGCTTCCACCAGATCGACGCGGTGCTCAAGATAATCGAAAACGCAAGAACGAAGGGCGTCGGGCACAACTATCTGATCCAGCACTCGGCGGGGTCGGGCAAGTCGAATACCATCGCCTGGACGGCCCACCGTCTGATCACCTTGCACGATGTGGCGGATAAGCCGATTTTCGATACGGTGATAATCGTAACGGATCGAGTGGTTCTGGACCGCCAACTCCAGGGGACTGTGGCCCAGTTCGAGCAGACCGCTGGCGTGGTCAAGAAGATCGACGGTACATCCCGCCAGCTTAAGGACGCCATTGAGAGCAACGCACGCATCATCATTACAACGATCCAGAAGTTTTCGACCGAACACCTGAAGGCGATCTCAGGTCAGGGGTCCCACAAGTTAGCGATCTTGATCGACGAAGCGCACGGATCACAGTCTGGCAAGAGCGCGCAGGCGCTCAGCGAGACGCTAACCCGCGAGGAGGCTACAGGTTCGGAGGATGTCGAGGACCTGATTGCTGACTATCAGCGCCAGCGAGGTCCTCAGCCCAACATTAGCTATCTTGGGTTCACCGCGACCCCACGCAACGTGACTTTGGAGCGTTTCGGAACGCTTGGTGCAGACGGCTTACCCCACCCGTTCCATCTGTATTCTATGAGGCAAGCGATAGAAGAGGGCTTCATCCTCGACGTGCTCCAGAACTACATGACCTACAAGGCGTACTACGCGCTAGAGAAGGCCATCGAAGACGACCCGAAGTTCGTTGGAACGCGCGCACAGCGGCGCGTGGCGCGCTTCGCCAGCCTGCATCCAACCGCGCTGACCCAGAAGGTCGAGGTCATCGTCGAGCACTTCCGCCGGCACGTCCTAAAGGAGCTGGACGGCAAGGCTAAGGCGATGATTGTAACGCAGAGCCGCGAGCACGCACTGCGTTACTACTTAGGGCTCAAGACTTACCTTCAGGAAAAGGCATACACCGACATGAAGGCGTTGGTCGCATTTTCTGGAGATTTGGCCCTGGACGGGCAGACCTACACCGAAGCCGAGGTCAACGGGTTCCCCGATCCCCGAGACTGAGCTGCCGCGCCGCTTCGACGCCGACGCCTATCAGGTCCTCATCGTCGCCGAGAAATACCAGACGGGGTTCGACCAGCCCAAGCTGTGCGCCATGTACGTGGACCGCAAGCTGGCTGGGCTCCAGGCGGTCCAGACGCTTTCGCGACTGAACCGAACCTATCCTGGCAAGGAAAACACCTACGTCCTCGACTTCCAGAACACCATGGAGGACGTCCAGATCGCGTTCAAGCCGTACTGCCGCGCGACAATCAAGGTGAGACAGCAGCGTCAATCAGGATGAGAATGCGCCGGGGCTGGACGGACGGAGCGAGGGCGTAGCCCGAGCGAGGTTCGTCCAGCCCCGGCGGCGCACTTTTCCCCAGGGGATCAGTGCGGTCTGGCGGTCGTGAGCGACCGGGTCAAGTGTCTGATTCGTCTCGAAATCGAGGGATCAGCCATTGCCCGGCCTTCACATCACCGACCACCAGATGAGGCTGTACATGATTTACCGACATAGCAAAGATGCCGCCGTTGCTGCCGCCAAGTCCGGCTTCAGCCGGGCAACCGGCTACCGCATCGAGGATGATCCGCGGCTGCCCTCGCAGAAGAAGGCGCCGCGTGGCCGACGGCGGCCGGACCCGTTGGCCGAGGTTTGGGACAGCGAGATTGTGCCGATCCTGAAGTCGGCTCCCGGGCTTCGGGCGATCGCAGTGCTCGACGAGATCCGGCGGCGCCATCCGGAGATCAGCGCCGGCATTCGGCGGACGCTGGAACGGCGCATGCGCAGCTGGCGAGCCCTGACCGGCCCCGAGCAGGATGTGATCTTCCGTCAGCAGCACGAGCCTGGCCGGTTTGGCTTGTCCGACTTCACCGACACCAGCGTCCTTGGCATCACCGTCGCAGGTGTCGTGCTGGGACATCGGCTATACCACTTCCGGCTCGCCTTCTCGGGCTTCGAGCATGCCCACGTCGTGCTTGGCGGCGAGAGCTTCGTCGCGCTGGCCGAGGGTCTGCAGAATGCGCTGTGGGTGCTGGGGGGAGCGCCGCGCGAGCATCGCAGCGATAGTCTCTCGGCGGCATTCCGCAACTTGGACCGCGACGCTCAGGAGGATCTGACGTTGCGCTATCAGGCGCTGATGCGTCACTACGATATGACACCCACCCGCAACAATCTCGGTGTTGCGCACGAGAATGGTTCGATTGAGAGTTCGCATGGCCATCTCAAGAAAGCGCTGCAGGATGCACTGCTGCTGCGTGGCAGCCGAGACTTCGATCAACTGGACGGATATCGCCGCTTCGTCGACGAGATCGTCGGCCGACGCAACGCCAACAATCGCAAGCGGATCGAGTTGGAGCGGCCGATGCTCATCCCGCTACCCAAGCGCCGGACCGCCGATTACGAGGAGAAGATTGTCACCGTCACGTCGAGCGGCGGCTTCATCCTGCGTCGCGTCTTCTACACCGCGCCGTCGCGGCTGATTGGCCATCGCCTGCGCGTGCACCTCTACGATGATCGGCTGGAGTGCTTCCTCGGCGTAACGCCGATGATGACGCTCCGGCGTGGCCGGCCGGTATCACAGAACAAGGGCGGTCACGTCGTCGATTATCATCATGTCATCCACGCGCTGCGCAAAAAGCCGATGGCGCTCAACAATCTGGTCTACCGCGATCAGTTGTTCCCGCGTCCGGCCTATGCACGAGCCTTCGAGGCGTTGCACCAGAGGCTGGGCGACAAGCGCGCCTGCAAGTCGACCGTCGAGTTGCTGGCGCTCGCACATGATCGCGGCTGCGAAGCTGAGCTGGCAGAACTGATCGACGCCGAATTGGATGTCGGGCGATTGCCAGATTTGGCATTGCTGCGTGAACGGTTCGCTCCAAACCCGGCATCCGTACCGGCGATCAAGGTGGTGTTTGTCGCACTCAGCAGCTACGACGAACTCGCGGCTGTCTGCACCGTCAGCCCGACCTCCAACCGGGAGGCCGTGGTATGACGACGACCAACCCTGTTGTTGATGCCGCGCGCGTCGAACTCCTGTTGCATGAATTGCGCCTGCCGAGCATCAGGTTGATGTGGGCCAAGCTCGCCGAGCAATCCGACAAGGAAGGTTGGCCGGCGGCCCGCTTCCTCGCGGTGCTCGCCGAGCACGAGATGGCTGACCGTGGCCGCCGCCGCTTCGAGCGGCACCTCATCGAGGCGCGGCTGCCTGCCGGCAAGACGCTCGCCACCTTCGACTTCGAGGCCGTGCCAATGGTCTCGAAAGCCCAGGTGATGGCGCTGGCGTCCGGCGATGCCTGGTTGGCGAAGGGCGCCAATATCCTGCTGTTCGGCCCTCCTGGCGGCGGCAAGAGCCACTTGTCGGCAGCGCTCGGGCTCGCTTTGGTCGAGAGTGGATGGCGCGTGCTGTTTGCCCGCACGACCGATCTCGTGCAACAGCTCCAAGTCGCCCGTCGCGAGCTCGCACTCGAAAGCGCGATCGCCAAGCTCGACCGATACGATTTGCTCATCCTCGACGACATCGCCTACGTCACCAAGGATCAAGCCGAAACCAGCGTATTATTCGAGTTGATCGCCGCACGTTATGAGCGCAGATCGATGCTGATCACGGCCAATCAGCCATTTGGCGAATGGGGCAAGATTTTCCCCGACCAAGCTATGACCCTCGCCGCCATCGATCGCCTTGTCCATCACTCCACGATTCTGGAAATGAATGTCGAGAGCTATCGTCGCCGCGAGGCCCTCGATCGAAAGCGCGGTCGCGGAAGGCCACCAAACCACGCCACTATCAATAAAGCCGAGAAGGCCGAAGACTGATTGACGTTCCGCGTCAATCAAAGCCTTGCCAAGACGGCGGCCAGCGTCAATTATCCCTCCGCTCGGCCGCCTCGTCTCATCCAGATTGACGCGCCGTTCTCATCCAGATTGTCGCGCGATATGTGTGTATGGATGTCCGCTTACACCAACTGAAGCGAGCCTCAATCGTCCCACATGCGCTGCCCGCACTCGCATTCGCATAGGCTTAGGGTGCGGGGATCAAGGATGGGCGGAAGAAGCCGTGGGAAGGCTGCACTGGCCGGCTTGCACTCGCGATGAGCTTACTGCCTGCACCTCCAGCGTCACGGTGATCGCGTCCGACCACTACCTATTTGCGGGCGAACGCCCAGCATTCCAACTCTACTTGGGCACCCAGAGCCAAACCGTTAGCGCCTAGCGCGGAGCGCGCGGGCAAATGCTCTGGTTTGAAATAAGTCACATAAACCTTGTTGAATGCACCCCATTTTGACATGTCCGCGAGCATTGCGGTGCATTTGAACACGTCGTCGAAAGTCAGGCCGTTTCCCTTCAAGACCTCTCCGATATTCTCCATCGTCTGCTTCGTCTCCGGTTCTATCCCACCCGGAGCCAACTCCATTTTGCCCGGCAAAACGCCGATTGCCCCTGACATATACAAAACGTCTCCAACCCGTACTGCTTGACTGAATGGCAATTTCGCTGCGGCGGCGGCAGGCGAGTTGTAGAAGTGAACTTGTTCGCTTTCCGCCGCTACTGGAGTCTCACCCGAGATAGCGAACCCACCTGTAGCAACCAACGTGAGCACAGTTTTGAGCAATTTGTTCATTTCACCCTCCTGTTGGCGCTCTGAACTCTCGCCGCTTCATTCGATCCTCATCAACGCTTAAGGACGACC
>WNFD01016212.1_pt1 | contig 12259 bp, 8 predicted proteins | sample 5400491 | NCBI WGS metagenome assembly WNFD01 (sample SAMN13153343, study PRJNA577476) | soil metagenome | isolation source: 120 cm saprolite under Douglas fir tree site 2 hole 2 replicate 2 | place: USA:California | collected 2015-04-18 | reverse complement strand
TTCTTGCCGGACCAATAGGCGCGCGCGGCCATCATGCAGGCCACAGAGTGCGAAAACCCGTTTTGCGCGGTGGCGTTCGGCTGTTTGCGGCTGCGCAAGCAATCCAGCCAGTTGATCATGTGCGAGGGATCCTCATCCCCTATCTCCGTTGGCGGAAGCGTCTTGTCGCCGGGCAGCAGAATGTCCTTAACGGCACGCAGGCTGTCGACACTGGCGTCTTCTTCATGATTCCCCTTCTCTTCCACCATCTGCCAGCGCGGGCTGCCTTCGCCGCCGCGATTGATCATCGTGGCTTTCTTTCCCATGATTCGCGTAAATCCAGGCGCGTCATTACCGAAGCTTGTCGCATAGCTGACCAGGAAACCCTTCGGATAGGTGAATAGCGCTTGGAAGGTGTCGGGATTTTCCCGGCCGTCAGGCCAAGCAAAAATGCCGCCATTGGCCACCACCGACACCGGAAAGTTCTCGTTCATGAAGTAGTGGCAGAGGTCGATGCCATGGCTCATCCACTGGTCAGAGATGCCGCTGGAGAACTCCTTGTAGAGACGAAATTCGAAGTAAAGCTGAGGATCGAACGGCCGGGACGGCTTGTTCATCAACCAAGCAGGCCAGTCCGTATCCTGTTCGTGGATCATCTTCACTTCGGGACGCCCGCGCCAGCGAGCCCCGTGATAGTTCCACTCAATCTCGTATTTGGTGACTTCGCCGAGAACACCAGAGCGGATCAAGTCGCGTACGGCAATCTGATACGGTTCGCTGCGGTGCTGAGTGCCAATCTGAACGATGAGATTCCGGACAAGGACAGCATCGCGCGCCGCCTTGACCTCTTCGAGAACATTGCCCATGGGCTTCTCGCAATAGGCGTCTTTGCCGGCCTCGGCCGTCATCTTCAGAAGCGGTGAATGGGAGTGCTCGGGCGTGGAAATCATCACCGCGTCCACATCCTTCAGCGCCAGCAACTCCTGCGGGTGCCGAAGGGCGCGGGGCGCTTTGCCGTAATACTTTTGGTTGGCGGCAACCGCTCTTTCGAGATTGTGGGTCCACAAGTCACACACCGGCGTCACTTCCGCATTTTTTGTGTCTTTGAGCAACGCCACGATGCCATCTAGCTCGCCACCGCGATTGCCAATACCGATGTGCCCCAGCGAGATCCGGTCGTTGGCCCCGCCGATGCGTGAATAGGACAATGCCGTACTGCTCAATGCCGCGTTTCCCGCGGCCACAACCGCGGTCCTCTGCAGAAATTCCCTGCGGTTGATCTTGCCGTCTGAGTTGTCCATTGGTTTCTCCTCGGGATTGAGGTTATCGAGGGCCATTTCGAAATCCAGTACTTCGCTAATGGGCACCGGAGACAGGTTGCTCGGTGATATCCGGTGCGCACGTTGTGGACCTCGTTCAGGGTCCCAATCTTCTTCAAATGCTTGATTCTATCGCTGTTTTCGATAGCCATTCGGATGTAATCAAATGATTTTTAGTAAGTAGAGTGCAAACAATCCTTCGTTACACTGCGGTCTTGCGGCGCCAGGCCATGGGCCACCTGCGCCGGGCTGCCCACATCCCTGGAAGTCAAATCGATCGTCACAACTAGCGACTGTGATATAAAGATTCTCTCAACGAACCTGGTACAAAAGAGCGACTTGGTTACCGACACGGAGGAATTCACAGGGTGATCGTAAGGATCTTTGAAGACAAGAAATCTCTTAGTAGAGCCGCTGCCGACCAAGCGTCGGCTGCCGTGCGCCAAGCGATCCTCGATCATGGGTGCGCCCGTATCATCGTCGCAACAGGAGCCTCCCAGTTGGATTTTCTCGATGCGCTGACCTGGATTTTCTCGATGCGCTGACCAACGCGGAAAATATCGACTGGCAGCGGGTCGAGATGTTTCATCTCGATGAGTACGTCGGGCTGCCCATCACTCATCCCGCAAGCTTTCGCAAATACCTTCTCGAGCGTTTAATTCATAAGGTGAGGATTGCAAAGTATCACTTGCTTGATGGCAGCGGTGATCCCAGTGAAGTTGTCCGCCGCGTTGGCGAGACCCTGCAGTCGGCGACGGTTGATATCGCTTTTGTCGGTATCGGGGAGAATGGTCATCTAGCGTTTAACGATCCTCCGGCGGATTTCCAAGCAGAGGATTCATATCTCATCGTCGAGCTCGATGAAGCCTGCCGTCGCCAGCAGGTTGGCGAGGGATGGTTCGCAAATATTTCGGAAGTCCCTCGCCGCGCCATCTCCATGTCGGTGAGTCAGATTCTGAAGGCAAAGGAAATTATTTGTATCGTGCCTGACGCGCGGAAAGCTCTGGCGGTCAAGCTTTGTTTCGAGGGAGAAGTCAGTCCGATGGCGCCAGCTTCGATCCTGCGGACGCATCCGGCGGCCACGATTTATCTCGACAGCGAATCCGCCAGTTTGCTCAGCCCCGGTACACTCAGTGCGCTCGCCGCTCCCGCATGATGCGTGATCGCATGCCTTCTGTCGCCACGCCATTCACACCAACTTCCGCAGGATTTCTGTGGCGTTAGCCGGACAAGTGGAATCGGGCCGACCTCGCTCCATTCCCTCGTTGCGCTGGTGGATTGGCGGAATTCTGTTCGCATCGACGGTGATCAACTATATCGACCGCCAAACGCTTTCCATTCTTGCGCCCTATCTGAAGCAGGACTATCACTGGACCAACGTGGACTACGCCAATATCGCCATCGCTTTTCGCATCGCCTATTCCGTCGGACAAGCCGTGTGCGGCCGGCTGATGGATCGCGTCGGCACGCGGCGCGGCCTGACCCTCAGCGTGACGTGGTATTCGGTCGTTTCCCTCTTGACCTCGCTGGCCAACGGCCTTTCGAGTTTTGCTCTATTTCGTTTTCTGCTCGGAGCCGGCGAATCCGCCAACTGGCCTGGCGCGAGCAAGGCCGTTTCCGAATGGTTTCCAAAGCGCGAGCGCGGACTGGCCGCTGCGCTGTACGACAGCGGCTCATCCGTGGGGGGCGCGGTCGCGCCCTTCCTGATCCTGCCGGTGTACTTTCGCTGGGGGTGGCGCATCGCCTTTGTCATTCCGGGGATGCTCGGATTCTTGTGGCTGATCGTCTGGCGAAGAATGTATCAATTGCCCCAGGATCATCCGCGCATCAGCGACGGCGAGCGCCGGATGATTCTTGCCGAAACCCAGGAAGGTCAAGCCGATGAAAAACCGCGGCTGCGATGGCGCGACCTCTTGAAGCTACCCCAAACTTGGGGAACGATCATTTCCAAAGCCCTTACCGATCCCGTTTGGTTCTTCGTCACGGACTGGTTTCCCATCTATCTGGTCGCAAAAGGGATTTCGCTCAAGAGCGGTCTGGTGGCCGTGTGGATTCCCTTTCTTGCTGCAGACCTGGGCAATTTCTTCGGCGGTGGCGTTTCTGGCTACTTGATCCGGCGCGGCTGGCCACTCGGTGTGGCGCGAAAAGCGCTGGTCGTCTTTGGAGGCACCGGCGTATTGCTGCTCATCCCGACTGTTTTCACGGTGAATCTGTACCTGATCACGCTGCTTTTCGGCCTTGCCACCTTTTCCTACGCTTCCTTTTCGACGATCGCAAACGTGCTGCCTACCGATCTCTATAGGAGCGATTCCGTTGCTTCGGTCAGCGGCCTCAGCGGAACCGGGGCGGGAATCGGGACCATCATCGCATTCGAATTGATCGGGCACTTTTCGGATGCGCGCCAGGCGTCCGGCACGCATTCCTTTGACCCGATCGTGATCGTCGCCGGGCTTATTCCATTCATCGGCATGATCCTGGTCTTGCTACTCGTGCGCAACACGCGCGCAACCGACCAGGGGCTGGTACGGCGAATATGAACTGCCCGTAATGCGCGCCACAGCGATTGAGAAGAAGATGGGAAAAGTGATGGCCCTCAGGTGCTGGTGAGCTGTCCCAGTAGAAGAGTCACGCCCGGATGTTCTCCGCCATATCTTTTTGAGCCGGTGGCGAGAAATCGGCGATTTCTGAGAAGGCCAACCGCTTGGGTTGGGTCATTATGCTTTCCCACAGCGCTGCAAAAAGGTCTCACGGTGCTGGCGGTCGCGAAACGCTTCGGTGCCGCCGGCACGGGTCGTGGACAGGCCGGCGGTGGCATTGCCATATTCAAGGCAGTCCTGAATGTCGGCTCCACGAATGAACTTGTGCAGGAAGCCAGCGTTGAAACTGTCGCCTGCCCCGACGGTATCGACGGGCTGAACGGAAAGCGAAGCAGCATAAAATCGGTCTTTGCCCCGTTTGGCGATTGCGCCTTGCGCACCGCATTTGATGACAACGATGGGAACGAGACCTGACAGGGCATCAAGCGCACTATCGAGGTCGCCGGTTCCCACGAGCTTGCAAGCTTCTTGCTCGTTCGGCAGAAAAACATCGACGCTTTGGAGCACGGTCTTAACGTCTTTCGCCCAGAGATTTTCCGGGTCGTCGTTGGTGTCAAGCGAGGTGGTGAGGCCGGCTTGCTTCATTCGCCGGAACAGTTCGGGTAAGTCGGGACGCAATGCGCGCAGAAGAAAAAAGGATGAGAGATGAAAATGAGCGGCGCTTGCGAGATAGTCCAGGTCGAGGTGGGTATATTGCAAATCAAAGGTGGTACCCGGGTAGGTGAGAATTTGGCGGTTCTTGGCGAGGGGAAGGATTACGGTCACCCCGGTAGTCTTGTCTGGAAGGCATTTCACGCCCGAGACGTCAACGCCACTTTCCATGAGACGGTCCACGCAGAATTTGCCGAGCGGGTCGCCTCCGATGCAAGAAGTGAAACCAACACGGCTGCCCAAGAGAGAAATATTGTGGGCAAAGATTGCAGAGGAGCTGCCGAGGGTCATCGCAAAATCGTTGGCCAGGTGTTCTCTCTCGGGTTCAAGTACTGCAGGAAGACCATACAGAATCAAATCGCAGTTCAGTTCACCCAGAACGCTGATGTCAAAACGCTTCACTCCGTAGTCTCCTTTTTTCCTACAACCGTTCTATGTGAACGCCCTGCTCAATGCGCGAAACGTCCTCCCGCACAATGCGGCCGGGGAATGCCGCGAGGCAATTCGACGTTCCGCAAGCAACCGCAAGCGCCAGACTTCGTTCGAACGAAAGGCCGGTTGCGGCAGCGAAGGCTAATCCAGCAAGAGCCGAATCACCGCAGCCAACGGTAGATTTTGGGCGCAGAGGAGTGGTCCAGGCGTGAATTGCCAGCCGATCGTGTTTTCGAACGCCGACAAGGCCGCGATCGCCGAGGCTGACGACGGCGGAGTTCGCGCCCAGGTCCAGTAACTTGCGAGCGGCTTGTGCCGCAGAGATGGAATCTCGTATGGCAACCTGCGTGACAACCTCCGCTTCTTCCCGATTGATTTTTACCAGGTCCGGTCCGGCGGCCAGCGCTTTGGACAGTGGCAAACCACTAGAATCGACAAATGCCAGACAATTCGCAGATTGGGCCGAGCTGACGAGCGCGGCACAGGCTTCAGTTGGAACGCCAGGAGGCAGGCTGCCGGAGATCACCGCGATTCTCTTGTTAGCCGCAAGTTGAAACGCGCTTGCACAAACTTGCTGAAATTCGGACCACTCGGACTGAGTAATCGTTCCTCCGGGCTCAAGGATCTCCGTAACTTCTCCTTGGGTGTCCAAGATTTCCAGGTTGACGCGCGAAGATTGACCGGTGGATATGGGCATCGTTTCTATCTCCAAAAGGCGAAGCCCCGCAAGCAACTCTCTGCCCGTGGCGCCGCCGGAGAAACCAATCCATGTTGGAGTCGCGCATAAGCCTTTGAGCGCCATGGCGACGTGCGCGGCCTTGCCTCCGGGGTTGCGATAAACTTCTGCGACGCGATTGACGCGGCCCGGAAGAAATCGGTTCACTATAAGCCGTGTGTCGATCGCGGGATTCAAGCTCACGCAAAAGAATGCGGGCGCGAGGCGATAAGAGTGTGCAGCCGGCTTATTCATCTGCGGGATAGATTTCCGCCCACGGCGTGGCGGCCTTCAGGCTTTCGTTGATGCTCCGCATGTTTTGCACGCCCTGGGTTTCAAGCCATTCCTTAAGTGCATCCGCACCGCCACGGACAAACACACCCACGCCATCCTTCCAGGTTGCGCGTCCGCAGAGCACACCGCAAAAATGGACACCTGCTTCCGAGGCCAGCACAAGAGCCTCATTGAAGGCGCGATTGCTCACCCCAGCGGAGAGAAACAGGAACGGTTTGGCGGTTACGGCAGCGGCTTGTCGAAAAAGCTCTAGAGCTTCTGCGCGAGTGTGTACGAATGTTCCGGCAGAAGCCGAAGAGCCTTCGACATAGGCCATGGCTACGGGCACGCCGACTTTCAAGACATCGACGCAATAGCGCGGCCGGGAAAATTCTTGCATCGCATTCGTGAGAATCGCCGGCTTGCAACGCGCGAATTGAGGACTTTTTTCATCCATCCCGTCCTGGAACGGAACAATTTCCAGAAAGAAGGGGACGTCACAGCCGGCGCATTCCGAGCCGACGCGCTCGACCCAAACCCGCTTGCGCTCCAGTATTTCTGGTGCATCGGACAAGGCATAGTACAGCAGAACCTTAATGGCGTGCGCACCGGCGTCGACCAACCTGCGCACGGACCAGTGCTCCAGAAGCCGAGGAAGGCGAGAAGTAACTTTAGGGTCGTACCCGCTTACTTCGTAGGCCATCAGCAAGCCTGAAGACGGAGCACGCTCACCGGCAGCTTGCAATCCGTACTCTGGCTCGAGCAGCACGGCGCTGGCATGCGGGGAAAGCGCGCGAACGACGATGGACTTGAACTCCTCAAGTCGCTCACGAGGCACCGAAGATTTTTCGATCTTCATTTCCGCGGAGAACAAGCTGCGCAACGCGTCGCGCTGGTCGATGGCAAGCGCGGCAATGACACCGCGAGAATCCGAGACGGCTTCCAACCTCTTCCGCTTTCCTGATGACAGCCTCACTCCAATCCTCCGTTCCGAGGGGCGATAGCGATCGAACCGAAAATGCCAACCCCAAAAGGGGCTGCCTTGCACTGCTATATTTCATCACTGCAACGACATATAGGTGCGGAAAATCTGCGCGACTTATATTCCTTTTTCCATAAAAAAGGGGCGAAGCCTAAGGCCGCCCCTTCTTTTCCTAACAAGATGCTGCCGCGATTCTATTGGAAGGTAATCCTCAACCTCCACCGCACTGTGGATCAGAAGTTCAGCCGCAATGCGAGTTGAATGACGCGCGGATCATGGCCCGGGTCGAGAATCAAGCCAAATGAGCCGCCATCAGCGAGATTGGTATCCGGATCGCCGCGTCCTGTGCGATTGAACACGTTGAACATGTCCGCCCGGAACTGGAGCGAGGTTCGCTCCGTAATATGCGTATTCTTCACAATACCAAAATCCTCACTGCTGTGACGTGGACCGCGCGTGTGGGGCAGGAATCCGGGTGAGTTCCCAAAACGCGAGATGAACGAGTTAAGCGGGGATAAAGGTGATACGGGCGGGTCCGCAAACGCGGCGGGATTCAAGTAAGGAGTGCCGTTGATTACGTCCAAACCGTGTGAGGAGACGGTTTGAGGCACCCCAGGAACAATGTCCGCACGCACGCCGTTTATTTGTATGCCCGCGCTCAGCGAGTCATCAAAGATGACCAGCGGGTCGCCAGAGGAGTAGTTCTGAATTGCCGTAACCTGCCACCCAGAAACCGCGCGGTCGAGTGCCCCCCCGGTGTTCAGCCATCTTCTCCCGTGTCCGAACGGCAACTCATAAATCCAGGTGAGTTTTAGGACGTGCGGGAAATCGAAGCTGGCAATGGCCTTCTCCGCCTTTCGGTCATAAAAATCTTGGACGATCTGCCTGCCGGAGGCATACAGAGCGCTATCGGTGTCGGTGAGAGTCTTGGACCAGGTGTAGGCGGCGATGAAACTCAAGCCATGTGTGGTCCTCTTCCGGCCCATGAACTGAAGAGAATGATACGTGGAATTGCCTATCGTCGGATAATTGTTGACGAGGCCCGAATACTGCGGGAATGGCTGGAGTGCCGCACCGACCGAGGGGTCGTAGTTGTTGTTTTCAAAGTCTGGATAGGGCAGCCCTGTGATTCCGAAGCTCGCTAGGATTGGGCCATTAACCGGATCCGCCAAATCGGTAGCCAAGTCGTCGGTCAGAATGTCACCCAACGCCATGTATTTGGAAGGTGCCTGGTTGTACCAAAAACCGAAGTATCCGTTGAGAAGCCGCGTGCCCTTTGAGCCGACATAATCTGCCTGAAATAGAACTTCATGGGGCAATTGATACTGCAATCCGGCGCTCCAATTCTGGGCATACGGCTGTGCCGCAGCATTCCTGGGCATGAAGTCGAGTGTCTGTCCATTCGCCGAGGCAGGGTCACGATTGGGGAGTGTTCCCGTAAATGGGGGAATACCGACCTGAGCCTTCGCGGGCAAGGAAGCGGATGTAAGAGATGACCAATAGATAACCGGATCCTGAGCGAACCCGGTTGGGGACTTTCCCTTGATAAGAGGCACTCCGCTGTTGAAGCCAAAGAGGTTCTGACTGCCGAAGTTGTTCTCGATCGGCGGACCGTAAGAAATTCCGTAACCTCCACGAAACACCAGGTTCTTGTAGAACTGGTAGGCAAGACCGATGCGCGGCCCGAATTCTTTGAAGTACCAGTCTTGGAAGGAGTTGCGGTGGATGCAGGTTTGACAACTTCCCAAGAACACCAAGGCCCCAGGGATGTTGTCGGCCCCCGGATTCGGCACGGTGGGATCGAAGCCCGACTCGCGGTTCAACACTTCCCTCTGGGGCAGAGGTATTTCCCAGCGAAGCCCAAGGTTAAGGGTGAACTTGGGAGATACTTTGAAGTCGTCCTGGGCGAAGAAGGCAAACAAGCCAGCCCGGTAGCCCGGCGCAGTAGTGTAAACGGAACGGTTGCCGTGGTTGACGGCGCCAAGGATGAAACTGGCAAAAGGATGGCGAAGTGACGTCTCGCGGTCGGTGAAACTGAAGTCTCCGGATAGGGGACCGGGTTCATACGTGTTGTAACGATAGCGGCGGAATTCCCCGCCAAACTTCAGGCTGTGCTTGCCGCGCAAGTAGCTCAAGGTATCCTGGTAAATGTAACTCTCGGACGGGTCAATATTCTTGCATCCAACACCAAGAGTTGCAGGAAGTTTGCCAACATGGCCGCTGAAGCGGAAGGGCGGGAAACAGTCGTCGGGAGCGCCAGGAATTCCAAGCTGCGAAGTGAATTTAGCGTTGTCGGTGATGTTGTTCTTATTTTGAAACCGATTGTACCCCAAAGAGAATTCATTCACCGCGCGGCTGCTGATCGTCCACGCATGTGCTAGCCGCAACTGCGGACCACCCACGATCTGTCGCTTGACAGGGTTGATCGGCTGACCAGGGAAAGGGGGGAAGCTTCTGCCGTTCCTGTTAAACCGGTCCCTATGATTCCAAGTGAAGGACCCCCACAGCTTCTGCTTGCTGGTAAGGACATGGTCGATTTTGGCGGTGTATGCGTTGCGTGAGAGAATGGGACAGCAACCGCTGAACCTTGGACTGTTGTTGGTGTCTCCCGCCAGCAAAGGGTCAGGAAACAGCGGGAGAAGAACGGAAGACGCGGTGCTGAACTCACCCGCAGGGATGACATTCAATGTACCCCCGGAGTTGAAGGGATCGCGGATAATCGTGCTTTTGTTCGCCGTGAGACCAGTGACCGGATCGACTTGCCCTGCAGTCACGTTGCGCGTGGTTGTTGGGTCATATATCTCATTCTTGAGGACTGGCCGGCCCAGCGCATCAGTACCGAGTTGACCCAACAGCCACGAGCTGAAATTGCCGTTCTTCATTGCAACTGTTGGCAATGTCACTGTACCGTCAAAGAGAAAGCTTCGTAAACGATCGCCTTCATAGTTGAAGAAGAAAAAGGTGTGATCCTTGCGGATCGGGCCTCCGAGCGTCCCACCAAAATTGTTCTCTTTTTGGTTTCCCTTGGGGGCCTGGCCCGCGTTCGCCAGCACGCCAGCGGCGTTGAACATAGGATTCTTGTTGTATTCGAAAAGCGTCCCATGAAATTGATTCGTGCCGGACTTATAAACGAAATTGGCGATGCCGCCGCCCGTCTCGCCGTATTCTGCCGAATAATTAGACATCTGCACCTTGAATTCGGCAATGGAATCCGTGCCCGGACTGAATTCATCGAGACTTCCGCCACTGAGGTCGTACCGGCCAATTGTTACTCCGTCAATGAGGATTTCGTGACTGAAGAGCTGCCCGCCGTTAATAGAACCCGAAAACGTATCGCCGACAGTTCCGGGAAGACTGGTGAAGATGAAAGTTTGGAGCTGTCGTCCTCCGTCGCCCACCTCAATTGGCAGAGTCTCGAACTCCTGAGCGCTCACGGCAGAGCTCACTTCGGCCGAGGAGGTCGTGAGTAACGGCGCCACCGAGGTGACTTCTACCTTTTCCGATTGGTTGCCAACCTGCAAAGTGAGGTCAACCGTCACCACCTGTGCGACCGGTACGAGAATTCTGTCGGTTATTTCTGTTTTGAAGCCCTGTTTCTGCGCTTCCAAGCTATATGTCCCGGGAGGCACGGGGACCCTGTAATAGCCAGCGCTGCTGGTCTTGGCGGTCCATTTCACACCGGTCTCAGTGTTCGTTATGGTGAGCGCGGCATCGGGAACCACGGCACCGCTCGTGTCCTGGATCGTGCCTGTGATGGCGCCGAGGTTGCCCTGCCCAAGGGTCGGGCTGGAAAGCAAAAGCAGAGTGCAACCGAGCAGAATGATTACGCAGAACAAGCGCATAAGTACCTCCTGGCGGTGCCAAAATTCACCCGGGCTCCGAAACACCCCGGGCAAATGGTTCCGAGACATGTACCACAATAGAAAAGCAAACGCAACAATAAACGAAGCATGAACGACACGAAGAGAAAGAATAAGAAAGCATTTTTGTGGACTATACCTTCGTCATTTGACCCAACCGAAAGAGACACCCTATACTTGGTTGAGGGACACGGTGCATGACCCCTAAAGCTCGTCTGCTAACAGAACAGCGGCGCAGGAGCGTGCTGGACCTCGTCGACCAAGACGGTCAGGTAACTGTCGTGGATATGGTCAGACGCTTCTCTATTTCTGCCGTCACTGTCCGCAACGACCTCGACGCTCTCGCTTCTATCGGCGCGCTGGTGCGATCGCACGGCGGGGCCGTGCGCCGCCTGGAAGCCACTCAGGATTACCCGCTCCGCACCAAAGAAACTCTGCATAGGAACGAAAAAATCAGAATCGGAAGGGCTGCGGCAGAATTGGTACGGCCGGGTGAAACCATAATTCTCGATTCAGGAACGACCACTGCAGAGGTTGCGCGCCATTTGAAAAGAATGAAAATTCAATCTCTTACAGTCATTACCAATGCCTTGAATATAGCGGTCGAGCTAGCGGACGCACCTGGAATTACCTTAATTATGATCGGAGGACTCCTGCGTCCGGTTTCCTGCTCTTTCGTCGGACCGCAGGCGGAAGCCATGATGAACGAGTTCCACGCTGACCGTCTTTTCCTGGCGGTCGACGGTTTCGATTTTGAGCACGGCCCTTCGACGCCGGACGTGCTCGAAGCGCAGCTTAATAGTGTGATGATTCGCTCCGCGAAAGAGGTCAATGTTGTCACGGATTCCAGCAAATTGGGTCGGAGAAGCGTTTCAAAGATTGGCCCCTTTGACAGAATCCGGCGCCTGATCACGGATAACCGTGCCACTCAGGAATTTACCGAAGCACTTCGAAAAAAGGGTATCGAAGTTATCGAGGTGTAGCACCCTCCATCGCCAAGCGGCTGAAGTGATAAGACATCCGGTTTTCGGGCAATAGCAAGGATTCGCGAAGCGAGGCGTGGCCTTGCACGTCGCGCCCAAGCGCCATCTGCAATACTCCCACCGAATAAACCCACCAACTCTGGTGGTCGCCGGTTCGTGCATTCGTTTCCGCTCGTGACAAGGCTGAAGAGAGACGTTCCTGCCATTGAGCCGGATCATAGCTGCTCAGCTTCTTGGCCGAGGCCCATGCCCATGCGGCGTCCGATGCATCGGTCGCTCGGGCCGAAAGCCGGTACCTTCGTTCCGCCTCTTCTTTTTGGCCGCAAGCAGAAGACAATTCACCGAGCAGGTAATTTGTTCTAGCCGAATTCAGTAGAGGTTGTAAGCCGTCTTGGGTAAAAGAAAGGCCCGGAACCGGAGAACCCAGTGCCCTCGCTGCGGCGAGAGCGTCCTCGCAGTGGCCGCTTC
>WNFD01010915.1_pt1 | contig 12264 bp, 10 predicted proteins | sample 5400491 | NCBI WGS metagenome assembly WNFD01 (sample SAMN13153343, study PRJNA577476) | soil metagenome | isolation source: 120 cm saprolite under Douglas fir tree site 2 hole 2 replicate 2 | place: USA:California | collected 2015-04-18 | reverse complement strand
GAACTCTCGGACAACCTTATGAAGCTGACTCAAAAAGTAACCAACGCACTCATCGACTAAGGAGAATCGTTATGACAAACGCAAAGTATGCAAAGCTCACGACTCGTCTGATCTTCGTCTGGTTCCTCTTCTCTCTTGCCGCTTCAGCCCTGCACCTATTCAGGACTGAACCGGACCAACCGCCGATTCCGATTGGACTGGCGGTGTTGATTCCAATCGGTATCTTCGTGATATGGTCTGCTACCTCGCAACCATTTCGACAGTTTCTGCTGTCTTTGAATCCGAGTACGTTGACCTTTGTGCAAGCATGGCGGATCGCAGGCTTTGTTTTCCTTGTGTTGTATGCCTACAACATCTTGCCGGGTCAGTTAGCGCTGCCCGCAGGTTGGGGAGACATCGCGATAGGAGCGACCGCCCCGCTGGGCCGTACCGCTGTTTATGATCCTGCACTTCATCTCCATCGCGCAGGCTCGGCAGTGGCAGGAGCGGCCCTATTCGCGGGTTGGCGAACCACTGCAATCATCTGCTCTGTGAACCGCCGGGTTCAGGAGGCCGACCTTCTTTGCAGCAGGTAGTGCACTGGAATGCCAAGCAGAATGATGGCTGTTCCAACCAGCGAATTCCGCGGCTGATCTGCAAAGGAAAACACCAGAAGGACCGCCGCTGCCAGGATGAACAGAGCCGGCAGGACAGGGTAGCCCCAGATGCTGTAGGGACGCGTCGCATCTGGATCGCTGTGGCGAAAGACAAAGATGGTGCTGGCGGTGAGCGAATAGAAGAGCCACTCGCTGAAGATGGCGAGAGAGAACAGCGCCTGGAATCTTCCGATCGCGAGCAGCAGCAGTGTGCTCAGGACGGCCTGGAGAATGAGTGCGCTTGAAGGGGTTTGAAACCGCGAATTGACATGCGCCAACTGTTTGAAGAAGAGGCCATCGCGAGCGGCTGCAAATGGCACTCGCGCTCCCGAAAGGGACGATCCGACGAAGGTCGCGCAAATGCTTACGGCCATACCGATCGACACCAGCGTCGCTCCCCACTGTCCCGCGACTACCCGCATTGCGTCTGCTGCGGGGCGGTCCGCCGCGGCGATTGCGGCTGCAGGCAGGACATATTGAATGGCCGCGTTGGTCAGCATGTAGAGCGCGCCGACAATGGCAACGCCGCCCACCAGCGCCAGCGGCATACTGCGCTGCGGCCGCTCCACCTCGCCGGCCATGGTCACGACGTCGCTCCATCCGTCGTAGGCCCATAGTGCGGCGACCAGAGCGATCATAAAGCCTGAGAAGCCGCCGCGCGCTAATGTGAAGTCAGTGGCGAAGTTGTGCCATGAACCATGATGCCCGGCCGCTCCAAAGCAGAAGCCCGCAATCACGACGATGAGCAAGCCCTTGAGCCATGTCAGCAGAAGCTGCACATTGGCGGACTTTCTTGTTCCGATGATGTTGAGGCCGGCGATCAACCATGTGACCGCGATGGCGAAGATCTGTCCCCAGAACAGATGCGCGAAGGCAGGACGTGCGAAGAATCCGAAGACGGCGAAGGTTCCGAGCACACGCGCCAGCCCGGCTGCAATGGTCGCCAGAGAAGCTGGTTTCGCAACCGTAATCTGCGTCCACATATAGAGGAAGCCGGCAAGGTCGCCATAGGCCTCGCGCAGAAAAGCATACTCCCCACCGTATCGCGGTCGCGCGGCAGCTATCTCCGCATAGGTCATCGCACCGAAGAGCGAGAGGAGCCCGCCGACGATCCACACCGCATAAACCGCGCGCGATGAGCCCACCGCAGCCATCATCTCCCTTGGCACAAGAAAGATGCCGCTACCAATGATGATGCCCACGACAATGGAGGTCGCGTGAGATGCGTTCAGAACGCGTGGTAGTTCAGACTGGAGTTTCGGCATCGGTTTCCGGAGAGTAGCATACCGTTGCGGGTAACTCGCAATTACGAATTGGAGATGACCGCCGCCACCGTTTGTAAAATAGAAAGGTAATGACTGGAGTGAACTATGGACTGGACGCCCGGTGAACTAAGTAGCGATATCGAAGACAGGCGGGGCTCTTCCGGTGGTGGTGGAGGCTTCGGAGGCGGAGGCCTCGGTATCGTCGGCTTCCTTGTACTTCTCGTTATCAGCCTGGTGACTGGACGCAACTACATCGGCAGTTACCTATCGGGAGGCGGCGCCGTCTCTTCGCAAAGATCGCAGAACACGGCCTCCGGCGGACGCCCGTACTCCGCGAAGCCCACGGAAGACCGCTCCGCGCATCTTGTCTCATGGACCCTCGATGATGTGCAGAAAACATGGGCAACACTTTTGCCGGAGCAGACGGGGAGAGACTATCGGCGCGCAAAGCTTGTGCTCTTTCGCGACTATACGCATTCGGACTGCGGCGTCGCGCAGTCACAGACAGGGCCGTTCTATTGTCCTGCTGACGAAAAGGTATACATCGACCTGAGCTTCTGGGATGAACTCAGGCGTCTCGGCGGCAGCAATGCGGACTTTGCGCAGGCTTATGTTGTCGCGCACGAGCTTGGTCACCATGTGCAGGATATTCTCGGAATCGAACAGAAGGTTCAGCACCTTTCCGGCCAGGATCCGTCGCAGAGAAACTCTCTCTCAGTCGATCTCGAACTGCAGGCGGACTGCCTCGCGGGGGTATGGGCGCACAGCACGGAGCAGCGTCAAATTGTTCACGACGCCGATATCGCGGCCGGCCTGAAGGCAGCGGCGGCAGTGGGCGATGACCACCTGCAGCGAATGGAGCGCGGAACCGTAAGCCCGGAGAGCTTCACGCATGGCTCCTCAGCGCAACGTGTCGGCTGGTTCAAACAGGGCCTGCAGCAGGGAACCGTCGCAGCGTGCAACACCTTCAAGACAGGTGGCGCAGTTCCTTCGTCCGGCGGACACAACCAACAATGATCGAGCGCCAGGACAAAGCGACTAACTAAGAATTGGCAGAACGTCGGAGTTTGTAGTTTCGGCTTTGAAGTAGTTGCGGATCTTCTCGGCTGTCGCAGGGTTCACGACGGCGGTAAGGGCGTCCGGTGCAGCCTGCTTGATGCCGCGTACACTCCCGAAGTGTTCAATCAAGCGCTGTCGCGTCCTTGGCCCGACGCCCGGGATCGATAGCAGCTCACTATCGCGGTCGCGCATCTGCCGCCGTTTGCGATGATAGGTTACGGCAAAACGATGACTCTCGTCGCGAATCTTCTGCATCAGGTGGAGCACGGGAGACCGCCGATCAAGCACGATCGGCTCGTTCTCCTGGCCATAGACGTAGATGATCTCCTCGCGCTTTGCAATTGACGCGAGCGGCTGCAATGTAACTCCAATCTCCTCGAGCGCCGAGTAGGCCGCGTGCAACTGACCGAGTCCACCATCGATCAGGATGAGAGAAGGGAACGGCTTCTTGTCCTCCTGCAGCCGTTTGTAACGGCGGTGGATCACCTCACGCATACTCGCGAAGTCATCGACCCCGGTGACGGTCTTCACTTGAAACTTGCGGTAGTCGGACTTCTTCATCGCGCCGTCCTCCCACACCACCATGGAGGCCACCGTCTCTGCGCCTTGAATATGCGAGATATCGAAACATTCGATCCGGCGCGGCAGCTCTTCCAATGTGAGGGCGTCTTGCAAGGCCTCCTGAATTGCCTTCATTCCCGGCTGTAGTACGCGGAAACGTTGGTCATAAGACTGCTTCGCGTTCTGGCACACAAGGTCAACCAGCGACCGCTTTTCGCCGCGCTGCGGTGCCAGAATCTCAACGCGCCTTCCCGTCCGCTCCGTCAATATCTCCGCGAGAAGTGCGCGATCGGGAAACTCGACCGGCACGAGAATCGATCGCGGCACGTAGCTCTGGTCGAGGTAGATCTGTTTCAACATCGCGGAAAAGAACGCCGCAGGGCTGAACGCAGCACCAGGTTCCGACACTGCTGTGTGTTGAACGACCGGAATGCCTTCCCCGATCTCTGGCGCTGGCGCCGCAGGGTCGGGTTCCATGCGAGGGATTGTTTCCAACTCGTCTGTCTCGGCTACAACCTCGGTCAATGTATCCAGCAGCGACTCCGGCAGATCCTCCCAGAAGAGGTCGCGGCGGTCAACGATCTTGCCGCTGCGCATGTGAAACAGGTTCACCGCCAGCATCTCGTTCTCGTAGTGATAGCCGAAGACGTCCGCATCTTCGTTGTCCGCCGTCGCCATCCGCTGCTTGTCCTGCATCTGGTGCACGGTAACGATCTGGTCGCGGAGTCGGGCGGCGAGTTCAAACTGCTCTGCCTGCGCTGCCGCGTTCATACGCTGCGTTAACCCCTGTTCCAACTCGCTCGGACGGCCCTCGAGGAAGAGCTGCACATCGTGGATGGTTTGCCGGTAGCTCTCCGGCGTCGTCAATCCTTCTACGCAAGGTCCCAGGCATCGTTTGATGTAGTACTGCAGGCATGCGCGCGGATGGTAGCGCGACAGATCGACCTTGCAGCTTGGAATCAGAAAACTTCGGTGGATCAGGTCGACGAGTCGATAGGCCAGATTTCCCGGAAAATATGGTCCGTAGTATGCGCTGCCGTCTTTCCGCAGTCGTCGCGTCACAAAGACCTTGGGATAACGGTCGCTCATCGTCAGCTTGATGTACGGATAAGTCTTGTCGTCGCGGAGCAGGATGTTGAAGCGCGGCTTTTTCTGCTTGATGAGGTTGTTTTCGAGCGCCAACGCCTCATGTTCGTTAGCGACCGTGATGTACTCCACATCGACGGCTTCGCGCATCAGTGAGCCGGTCTTCGCATTGGCCTGCGACGCCTCCAGAAAATAGGAACGTACCCGGGCGCGAAGGTTCTTCGCCTTCCCGACGTAAATCACCTCGCCCTCCACATTTTTGTAGAGGTAGCACCCAGGTTGGGCGGGGAGCGTCCGGATTTTCTGGTGGAGATCCATGCTGTTGATCAGGGCCTGTATCTTGAGTGTAAAGCGCCACATCCTGCGTGCAGTGTGCACACATATGCTCAGAAGATTTGACGCGCTATCACATCAAAAGTTCCCGATTGCGACCACGCTCCGTCAGGCTAAGCTCAGTCGTTTTCTCGATAAATTACTGTAAATAAATGGTTTAACCTGTAAATACCTTTGGCATGGCGATTGCTGTAAGATTTCCGTTGCTGTACTTCCAACCAGGAGTGTGAATCCATGAGCTCGACCAGTCAATACGATACAAAAATAAAGTCTGCCTGTACCGTCGCTTTAGCCAGTGCTTTCGTCATCGTCTTTACGGTCGGTTGCTCGACCAAAAACTACGTTCGCTCCCAGACCGCTCCGATTATCCAGCAGACCAACGATCTCGACACCAAAACCGCTGCCGATCACCGCAACATTCAGGACACCGACGAGCGCGCCAAGACCGGAATCGCCGGAGCTCAGAGCGCGGCGAACACGGCCGATCAGCATGCGCTTGCCGCCGGTCAATCGGCCGATGCTGCGAATCATTCCGCGCAGGAGGCTTACAACCGTGTCGACAGCCTGAGCGGAGTCGTCGCCAATCTGGATAACTACAAGCAGCTCTCTGACGTAAGCGTCACTTTTGGCTTCGACAAGTATGTTCTGACCGCTGACGACAAGAAGCAGCTCGATGATCTGGCGGCCAATCTCTCCAGCGCGCGGGGCTACATTCTGGAACTTACCGGCGGAACCGACTCTGTGGGTGACGCCAACTATAACTACCAGCTCAGCCAGCGTCGCGCGGATGCGGTAGCTAACTATCTACAGTCGAAGTACAACATCCCGCCGCACAAGTTCTATCTCGTCGGAATTGGTAAGGACCAGCAGGTAGCAAGCGACAGCACAGCCGCCGGTCGTGCCAAGAATCGTCGTGTCGACATCAAGCTGCTGTCGAACATGAGCGACCAGAAGTCCACGACGGCTTCAAACGGCCCGAATGGCCAGCAGTAGCCGGCCTACCTCTTATTTCGAAAGCTTCGTACGACAACCCGCAGCACAAACCCCACTTCAATGTAACGCGGCCGGTATGCTGCCGACGCGTTACATCTTCTCCTGACGGCGGCAGGGCAGCATGGATATCACCCTGCCAGCTCATCTGCACTTCAAGTTTTGAGCTTCCGGTAGACGATTGCCAACAGCGCGGACGCAATGATCACCCACGCGAATTGATACCAGTAGAAAAACGGAAAGCCCCACAGGGCTGGTGTCGAGCGCGCGTAAATCTGTGGAAAACAAAGTCCAAGGTAAGGCAGTATGAGGAGCAGCACCCTTCGGCTCCTGCGTTGTGTCGGTTTGGCTTTCGCTCGAGGCTGAGACACCATATGCTGCAAAGCATAATCGATTTGCGTTCCATCCGGGAAGCCGATGTTATCGGGTAAAGTTGAAGGTATGGTTACACCGACACCGCAGAGTCCTCAGTTGGAAGCCGCACCATCCGCTGCCGCTTCGCTCGCCGAAGCCATAGCGATCATGGCTCGCCTGCGTGGGCCGGGCGGATGCCCCTGGGACCGCGAACAGACCTTCGACTCCATCAAGCGGCACACGCTGGAGGAGACCTACGAGGTCTTCGACGCCATCGAACGTCGCGCCTGGCCCGACCTGAAGGATGAGCTCGGCGACCTGCTGCTGCAAGTGCTCTTCTACGCGCAGATGGCCTCTGAGGCTGGCTACTTCACCCTGCAGGACGTTGCCTCCAACCTGAACGCGAAACTTATTCGCCGCCATCCCCATATCTTTGCCGGAGCCGAGGTTGCGGACTCCACCGACGTCCTCCGTAACTGGGAGCAGATCAAGCAATCCGAGAAGAGAGCGTCTATAAGCCCACAATCGTCAAGCCCACAATCGTCGATGCTGGACGATATTCCTCGCGCCATGCCAGCCGTCCTGGAGGCAAGCAAGCTTGGTTCCCGCGCCGCGAAGGTCGGCTTCGACTGGCCGAACGCGGACGGACTCTTCGACAAGCTCCAGGAGGAGATCAGCGAGCTGAAGGCCGAGTTGACGCCCTCGTCAGAGGGCCAGTCCAAAGCGGCCATCGAAGCAGAGTTCGGCGACCTCCTCTTCACCGCCGTCAACCTCGCTCGTCACCTCAAGGTCGACCCCGAATCGGCTCTGCGTGCCACGAATGCAAAGTTCCGGCGTCGCTTCGCTGCCATGGAGTCTGCAGCGGGCAGCACTCTGACGGCCTCCACGCCGTCGGAGCTCGACCGACTATGGAATCAGGCGAAGAACGCCGTCAGCGAGCCACCAAGGCCATGAACACAAGCCCCCAGAGCAACATCCACATCCAACCACTCACGACACTGGAACAATTCGAGCGCTGCGTCGTTCTGCAGATTGAAGTGTGGGGCTATAGTGACGGCGATGTCATCCCCCGGCGTGTCTTTGTGGTGGCGCAACGCATTGGCGGCCAGGTAATCGGAGCATTCGAAGACGATACCTTGGTCGGTTTCGCCATGTCTCTGCCCGGCTACCGTGACGGTAAGTCCTACCTCCACTCGCACATGCTGGCCGTATTGCCCCACTACCGCAACGTCGGCATCGGCCGCCGCCTCAAACTCGCCCAACGCGACGACGCCATAGCCCGGGGCTTTGACCTGATGGAATGGACCTTCGATCCGCTGGAGATCCGCAACGCCCATCTGAATATTGCGCGGCTCGGCGTCATCGTCCGGCGCTACCAGCCCGATTTCTACGGTCCCTCCTCGTCCCCATTGCAGGGAGGCCTTCCGACGGATAGGCTATACGCGGAGTGGTGGTTGCGTTCCGACCGGGTGGCAGGTATGCTGCGCGGTGAAGCCCCGCCAATCGAAGTCATCGAACGTGTCACCGTCCCGCACACGATCTACCAATGGAAGCAGGATGCCCAGCAACGAAGCCTTGCGCGAGCACTGCAGAGCAGCAACCGCGAGGCGCTAGAATCGGCGTTCCATCGTGGCCTTGCCGTCATCGGCTACGAAGTTGACGCTCAGGGTAGCGGCAGTTTTCTTCTTGGCCCGTGGAAGGAAGCTTCAGAAAAATGACGACGTTGGAAGGCGCTTACTAACATTCATCGACCGCATCACCTCCACAACAATTCAGACGACCGGAAAGACAGGAACAGGACATGCTCAACATCGATGCCATCCACATGCGCGAGATCAATATGCCGCTGGCCCATCCGTTCGAGACCAGCTTCGGCCTGACCACGGCCCGCCGCATCCTCCTGATAGAGCTTGAAGCCGAGGGCCTCACTGCGTGGGGAGAGTGTGTCGCCGGCGAACACCCCTACTTCAGCGATGAGACGATCGACACCGCCTGGCTCATCACCGAGAGCGAACTAGGCCCGAGCCTGCTCGATGCCGAGGTTGAACGGGGCGGGAGCTGTCCGAATATCTTCCGCCAGGTGCGCGGCCATCGCATGGCCAAGGCCGCGCTGGAAAACGCTGTCTGGGATCTTGAAGCTCAAGTGGAGCGCATCTCACTGGCCGAGTTGCTTGGTGGGACCCGCAGTGTCATTCCGTGTGGCGTTTCGATCGGCATCCAGCCTTCACAGGCGCAGTTGATGGAGAAGATTGCGACCGAACTCGCCGCCGGCTACCAGCGCATCAAGCTGAAGTGCAAGCCCGGCTGGGATACCAAAATCTTCGAGGCTGTCCGGAACCGATGGCCCGATATCACCCTTAGCTGCGACGCCAATTCCGCCTACCGGATGAAGGATCTCGACCACATCGCCAGCTGGGATCAGTTCAACCTGCTCATGATCGAGCAGCCGCTCTGGTACGACGACTTCTACTTCCACTCCATGCTGCAGAAACGCCTCAAGACGGACATTTGCCTCGACGAATCCATTCGCAACCGGCGCGACGCCCTGGCCGCTATCGATATGGAATCATGCCGCATCCTCAACATCAAGGTTGGCCGCGTCGGCGGCTTCAGCGAAGCGATCGCCGTCCACAATGCCGCCGAGGAACGCGGCATCCCGGTCTGGTGCGGCGGCATGCTGGAGACCGGAATCGGCCGCTCCCACAATATCGCTTTGTCCTCGCTGCCGAACTTCTCGCTTCCCGGCGACGTTTCGGCCTCCAGCCGTTACTGGTCCCAGGACATCATCGAGCCCGCTCGGGCGCGGCTTCGAGGTACAACGCGACCGCATCGAAGCCCTGACCGTTCGCCGCCAGACGCTCTTGGCAAAGGCACGAGTCACCGCCTGAAACCATCTATCTATCGATCTGGCTATCGGTCTGGCAGCGGCGTCGCCAGCAGCAGGTGAATTGCGTCCTGATAACTCATCGGACCAACCGTCTGGTAGTTGGTGGTCTTCGCACTGGAGCGGATGTCCAATCTCTTGAGCATCAATGCGCGCACGCTCAGCTCCATGGAAAAGTCGGTGAAGATCCAGCGGTTATCGCCGACGTTGGTCTGGTTCATCACCACCTTGCCTCCCGGATAGATGTGGGCCAGCATGCCCCAGCCGAAGTTAACCGGGCGGAAGATTGTCCCTTCCATACGAACCACGTAGTGAGTCTTCGCATCGATCCAGACTCGCCCTTGAAGCCCGGTTAGCGCCTGGGCCTGCGTGTTAGGAGGAACGAACTTAGGATTCGGCTTGTAGTCCAGAACGATCTCCAGCGCTCCGCCGTTCCTGCCTGACTGCGGCTGCCCCGGCGTGTAGGTGTTGATCATGGCCTCCGCCATCAGTGGCACCAGTTTGTCCGCCATCGTCTTTTCGGACTCTCCGTTTTTTACATGTTTGGCATAGGCTGCAGGCGAAGCGATCATGTCGTTCAAACGCTGACGCTCCCCCTTATCCTCTTCAGGGGTCAACGGCTTCCCGTTCTTTAGAATCAGGCGGGCCACGGTACCATCCTTACTTTCGATGACGTCGCGGACCTGATCGCCCCTCTCGTTGACCGTTTCCATGCGATACCGCAGATAGGAGCCCTTGTGATGAAGCGCCACCAGCTCGTTTGCAGCCGCTTCGGCTACCAGGGCGTGTAGTGAGATTGACGGCAGCGAGGAGCCCACCCCATCTTGTGGCGCATTGGTGCTCTGCGCCCTCCCATGCGGGGCCGTCATTGCATTCAACAGGATGAGAGATGCTACTGCGACCCAGCCCCATGACCTTCGCCGCCCAGCGACCGTTCCCACCCAGGATGCACAGTATGAAACGGAGCTAGGCATGGTTGCTGCCACTCTTACCAAACCACACCTCTCTCCTCCATCGTCTGCCCATTCTGCTCATCTTACGTAAGACGCTGGGTCTGCGCCAAAGTTTGGAGAGTTTGCCTCACGGCATGAGCTTGGGTATAGTTCGGGCAAGACAAACTTTCAGTACGCAGACACAAGGGAGAACAAAAAGCCTATGAAGCCAGCAGAGGGTTCCACCGTCATCGGTAAGTCGGTCATCATCCGGGGAGGGCTCTCCGGCAATGAAGATCTTTTCATCGACGGAGATGTCGAAGGGACGGTCACTCTCCCGGAAAGCTGCTTAACCATTGGTCCAAACGCCCGCGTCCGGGCCGATGTCAGTGCTCGCGAGGTCGTTATCTTCGGCCATCTTACTGGTAACGTTCAAGCCACAGGGCGGGTCGATCTGCGTCAGTCGGCCCTTGTGAACGGAGACATCCTTGCCGGCAGGCTCTCGATCGAAGAGAGCGCTATTCTGACTGGCCGCGTCGAACTCAAGGTCACTTCAGAGGTGCCAAAGCCTTCAGCTCCTGCTGTCTCTGTCCCTGCGCCGGCCGAGGCGAGCGCTCCTCTTTTTTCTCAACCAAAGGCCTAGACTAGAAAGGGAAGCGAGCACATGCGCAACCTTTTTGGCGGTGGCGATAGTACAAGCAGTTCACGTGGAAATAACGCTGGCCGCGTGCCTCGTCACTCGAGCGGATGGAAAGAGTTGATGAAGTACCTGCGAACGCAGGAGTCACTGCGAATACTCGACATCGGGCCCACCTCCTCCACCAACATCAACTACATCACCAGCCTCGGCCACAGCATTTACATGGCAAACGTAGTGGAGGAAGCATCCAAGCCGGAGTGGCTTATTCCTGGCGAAGCTGGGGAGCAGCCTGGGTTCGATGTCGATCGCTTTCTTGAGAGCAACCTCAACTTCTCCGGCCGTATATTCGACGTGGTCATTCTCTGGGATACGGTAGATTACCTGCCCGAGCCCCTGGTCGTCCCCGTATTATCCCGCATCCATCAGGTCTTGCAACCCGGAGGCCTGATGCTTGCCTTCTTCCATCAGACGTCGAATCCGGACACGGTCTTCTGCCGTTACCATCTCACGGACACCGATGTCGTCGAGATGCAGCGGGCAGGGAACTATCCACTTCTTAATGTTTATAACAATCGCAAGATTGAAAACATGCTCAGTGAGTTCAGTAACTACCGTTTTTTCCTCGCTAAGGATAGTCTCCGCGAAGTAATCATCACCCGGTAACACCTGAGAGATCCCAGGTCTCCCGGCTAAATTAGTCAATTAAAGTAATTAAAACGCGCAGGCGCCTCGAGTCGAGACGCCTGCGCTTTTGCAATTGGAAGTCAAAACTAAGTCTTGGGATTCTGCTTCCGACGTTCTGCCCACCGCTTTTTCATTGCGTCGGCAATGCGCTTCCGGCCCTCAGGGCTCAGCTTGCGTTTGCGAGGTGGCGTTGTGGATGCGGCGGAAGCAGTATTCTTGCTGCCTTTGGGGCGGCCTCGGCCTGTGCGTGCCGCGGACGTCGTTGTCCCGGCCAGCAGCGCGCGCGCCTGTTGCAACTTCGATATCTGAGCATCAATCTCAGCAATAATACGGTTCACTTCCACGTGTTACCTCCAGTTGGTATTGATGGGTTCAATCGCTCGGCGCCACACAGACATAGATCGAATTCTTACTGCCACGTTACGACGATACAGAACGAACTAAGATCGAGCAAATAAATGTAACTCGCGATTATTTTGTTTTAGTCGAAGTAGCAGCATTGTCGTCCGTCTTTACCTCTGAACGTGGCCCTTGAATTGCATATCCTGGTCCGGCGTCATCCACTTCTTCGTACCGCCCGCCCAGGCCATGACGATTGTGGCTCTCTTCAATGCACTTCTGCAGATCTCTCAGGGTTCCTTGTTTATCCCGTGCAAACTCAGCTGCCATGCGAGTTAGGGCATAGGTCAAAATGTCGCTATGGTGAAGGTCCTGCATGTGTGGCGCGCGTCGCAGATTGAGCCAGAGGCGGTGAACGAGTTGTACCTCATGTGGCTCAATCGTCGGCGCATGCGGTCCAATGTGGAAGCTGAGCGCCGCACCGTCCGGCTTGATCACATAG
>WNFD01005884.1_pt1 | contig 12264 bp, 5 predicted proteins | sample 5400491 | NCBI WGS metagenome assembly WNFD01 (sample SAMN13153343, study PRJNA577476) | soil metagenome | isolation source: 120 cm saprolite under Douglas fir tree site 2 hole 2 replicate 2 | place: USA:California | collected 2015-04-18 | reverse complement strand
GCGACCAGCAGCTCGGGCGCACGCTGGACCTCGTCGATCGTGAGCGGCTCGTCGCCAGCGAGGAAGCCCTCCGGATCGGCGCGCGCCGCTTCCAGCTGCGCGAAGTCGTCGAGCGTCGCGTACCGGCGCCCGGAAAGGCTCTTCGTGCTCGTCAGCAGAGTGCTCTTGCCGGTCTGGCGCATCCCCGTGAGGACAACCACGGGCAGCTCAGCGAGGGCGGCAAGGAGGGCGGGAATCAGATCCCGGGCCAGGGGCTGTGTCATTATTCACCGCATCATGCGTCTTAATGACAGACACCATATGGCATTTGCCCACAAGCGGCAACCACTCTCCTGGCCTCTCGAGATGGAGCTGCGGCGATTGCCAGCGAGCCGCGGGCGCGCCTCCACGCGGGGCGCGGTGGGGTTCGCCCCGTGCCGCGCCTTGGCCGCCGCCGGACTTGGCGAACCAAACTGCTCCACGAGATGAAGCGATCTGGACGCGCGCCGGCTCTGCGCTCGCTCGCGCCAGAGACAAGGTCGCGCTGGCCCGATTCTTGATCGTGCCATGGCTGCATGGTGGGGGCCCAGAACGGTACAGCGACTGCGCAGGCGGCAGGCGTGAGCGCAGTCGCCGCGCCGCTCGCGTCGCGTTACCGGCGGCGCGAGCCCGAGCGCACGCTTCTGCACTCGACCGTGCGCGCGCACTGGAAGACCTTCCTCGGCGAGGTGGAGGAGCGTGGCGAGGCGGGCGCGAGCCTGCCCCGGTTCGTCGTGGGCGAGTTCGAGCGTTACCTCGCCTGCGGCATCCTCGCGCACGGGTTTGCGCGGGTGCGCTGCGCCGACTGCGGCGACGAGCTGCTGGTCGCGTTCTCGTGCAAGGGGCGTGGCTTCTGCCCGTCATGCACCACCCGCCGCATGCACGACACTGCGGCTCATCTCGTGGATCGGGTGATCCCGCACGTGCCGGTGCGTCAGTGGGTCTTGTCGCTGCCGCGCTGGGCGCGCCTCCTGCTCGCCCGCGACCCGCTGCTCATCACGCGCACGCTCGACATCGCGCTGCGCGCGATCTTCGCCCACCAGCGCCGACGGGCCCGACGCGCCGGAGCGCTCGCGCCGCGCACGGGCGCGGTCACGTTCGTCCAGCGCTTTGGCGGGGCGCTAAACCTCAACGTGCACTTTCACTGCGTCATTCCGGGCGGCGTGTTCGTGCGGGAGAGCGGCAGCGTGCGCTTCGTCGAGCTGGCGCCGCCCTCCGATGACGACGTGATGGCGGTACTCCGCCGCGTCGTTGCGCGTCTCGAGCGGCTGCTGCGCCCGAGACTCATGGTGGCGCAAGCCGACGCGAGACCGCTGGATGCACTCGGCGCCGCTCAGGCCGAGGCGATGCATGTGCTGGGGACCTCGCCGCCAGACACCGGGCGCGCGAAGAAGCGCGCGGCATACCTCCAAGGCTTCTCACTGCACGCCGCGGTGCACCTGCACGCAAACGATCGTGAAGGGCTCGCGCATCTTTGCGGCTACGGCGCCCGCCCTCCGTTCTCGCAGGAGCGGCTCTCCAAATTGACCGACGGCCAACTCGCCTACCGGCTCAAGCGGCCACTCGGCGACGGCCGCCAGGTGTTGCTGCTGCAGCCCACCGAACTCCTGCGCCGCCTCGCCACGCTGGTCCCGCCGCCGCGCGCCCACCTCGTCCGCTACCACGGAGTTTTCGCGCCCGCTTCGCGCTGGCGCAGTCAGGTCATTCCACCGCTGCCCGAGAAAGCACCGCTAGCGAGTGCACCGTCCTGCGCCTCCACTCCTGCCCGGCCCAAGGACACCGCGCCCGCAGTGACCGAGACTCTGGCGCCCGATAGGCCCCCTGCTGAGGCCCACCGACCCGCGGACCCATCGCGCATCCCGTGGGCGGAGTTGCTGATGCGGGTCTTCCGCGAGGACGTCCTCGCCTGCCCCTGCGGCGGCCGCCGCGTGGTGCTCGCCTACCTCACGCAGCCTGGGCCGGTGAAGGCCATCCTCGACCACCTTGGCCTGCCGTCCACCGGCCCACCCATCGCGCCCGCCCGCTCCACCGGAGGACTCGCCGAGGCGACCTGGCAGGACGACGTGCCCGCGCTGCAGCAGTCGTTGCGCTGAACGCGGACGCAGCGCCCCGCTCGTCCCTACGCCTTGAATTCCCCCTGCGCGGCCGGTGCATGGCACGGCCGCGGGCTGGTCTGCTACGCTCGGTCCAGTGCAGGAAGGAAGCGTCGAGTTGGCAGAACGCGGCTTATCGGTCCTACGGTCTCTGACCATGCCGACATCCGAACCGCAGGACCCGTGGCGTCCCGCGAAAGGATTCAGCGGAGCAAAAAGACGCGGCGCACCAAGTCCTCGAACCGCGGGTCCGAGCGGAGGGGGTCGAGTACTGAATTGACCTTGAGGAGGATCAGCCCGCCCTCGTGCTCCTGATACGCCTTTTCGAGCCAGGCAAATGCCTGGTCCTTCTCCCCGAGGCCCGCGAGGACCACAGCAATGGAGTGATCCATGCCCCCGCGGCCCTGCGCAGCTTGCTTGAGTTCCTCTACCACCTTCCACGCTTCCGTCGTCCGACCAGCCTCCCCATACGCGAAACCCACGGCGGCAAGCAGGTCGGCTCGGCGGCCCGCGACGCGAGCCGTCGCTTCCAGCTCTTTGATGGCTGCTGGGAATTGTCGCGTGCCCACGTACGCAATGCCTACGAGGCAGTGCGCCAGAGTGAAGCCAGGGTCCATTTCCAGAGCTCTCCGCCCCTGCTCGACGGCCTCGTCGTAGCGCCGGGCGTAGTACAGCATCTCTCCCACGTCGGTGTTGATGATGAGCGAGAGCGGATCCAGCTGTTGGGCGAGCCGAATCTCTCGCAGCGACTCTTCGGCGCGGCCCTGCGCCATCAGCCAGAACGCGTACCAGTGGTGTGCAGTCGCGTACCCGGGGTTCAGCTCGAGCGCGCGCGCGAATTCGCGCTTCGCGACGGGCCAGTCCCACTCGAAATGCATCCGGACGAAGGCGAGTGAGGTGTGCGCCTCTGCCAGGGAGTCATCGAGCTCGAGCGCCTTGAGCGCCGCCGTGCGCGCTCGCGGCATCGCCTCGCTGCGCGGGAGTTCGGCATTCGGCATGGACCCGAGCAGGGCGTACGCATCCGCCAGCCCGGCATAGGCCTGGGCGTACGCAGGGTCCTGGGCAATGGCCTGCTCGAAGTAATGGATCGCTCTCGTGTAGCCCTCCTCCGACCGTTTGTTCCAGAAGTACCGACCCTTCAAGTAGAACTCGTAGGCCCGGCGGTCCATCGGTCGAGCACGCGCCACGCGCGCCTGCTGCTGGGGGGTCAGCTTGAGATCGATCTCCCGGGCGATCGCCTGGGCCACCTCGCTCTGCAAGCCCAGGATGTCGCGCAGGTCGCGCTCGTAGCTCTCGGCCCACAGGTGGGTCTGATCTCGTACCTGAATGAGCTGCGCGCTCACCCGCACGCGGTCGCCAGCTCGCCGCAGGCTGCCTTCCAGCAGGTAGGCGACGCCCAATTCGCTGCCGATCTGATCCGTGCGCTTGTGGGTGTTCTTGTATTGCATCGCCGAGGTCCGGGCGATGACGCCAAGGCGCTCCGGATGCAGCCGGCCGATCTGGGTGATCATCTCCTCGGTCAGGCCGTCGCTCAAATATTCCTGCTGCGGATTGCCGGTGAGGTTCTCGAAGGGCAGCACCGCGAGCATGATCCTGCCGGCGGGTGAGACCGCGTGTCTCGTGAACGCGCCCCGGGCGAAGTACCCGGCGGCGACCAAGGCCGGAACGAGGCCGAGGACTGGGACCCAGAAACGCCGGGCGCCGACTCGCCGCGCAGGGCTCGGCAGACCTTCTGACGGCGCGCCCGGAGTGAGTGCGCGGGCAGATACCTCCTGCACCGGCGCAATGAAGCGGTAGCCCCGGCGGGGGCGGGTCTCGATGTAGCGCGGAGCCTCAGGATCGTCGTGGAGCACGGCCCGGATCTGCTTGATGCAGGAGTTCAGACCGCGCTCGAAGTCGACGAACGTATCGGTGCCCCAAACTTGTTGTCGGAGCTCCTCCCGAGTGACCAGTTGGCCGGCGCGAGCGGCGAGCACGGCGAGCACTCTCGAGGGCTGGGGCCGCAGCTTGACCTCGACGCCGCCTTTGCGCAACTCGCCGTTTTTGGGGTCCAGTTCGAAGACCCCAAAGCGAAGCAGCGACGGTTCCGACCCCCCGGTCACCAGAACTCCTCCCCTGTGATGATTTTACCGGGAATCGGCAGGCTCGTCATCGACCATATCGCCACGCAAGCCCCCGGCAGGGCAACGAGTTAGCCGCTCATCGGGGAATCATCGAAAAGTCAGGGAGCCGCCATTGTCTTGCCGGATGGTTGGCGTACGCGAAGACCCACAGAGAGTGGACGACCGCCATGAAGGCGAACCGACAAGCAGGGGGGGGATCATGCGCGCTATCGGTTCATTTTCTGGTTCTCACACGAGCGGCTGCTGGATGCACCTGCTCGGCCGTTTCAGCGGGGGCATGCCGGTGCCACAGGTCCCGCACATCCGATTTGGGTCGGATGACGGGCCGGGCCTGCCCTGTGCCCACTTTCACATGGAACGTCGCGCACCGTCCGATTCACTGCCTCGGGGGCAGCGATGAGACGGATTCTGACGCCAATACGTCTGATCATCTCGTTGGCTGGCCTCGTTTCGTCGATGGCGTGCCAGCAACACCCTGGCTCGAGCATCGTCGACAACACGCCGCCGCACACCCAGATCACGAGCGCGCCCGCTGCGGTGATCAACGGAACCACAGCCACGGTCACGTTTACCGGGAGTGACGACCAGACGCCCCCGGCGAGCTTGGTCTTCGCCTGGCGCCTGGATGGCGGGGCCTTCACCGAATTCTCCTCGGCGACCACGGCCACCATGACGGGGCTCGCGCGGGTCTCCCACGCCTTCGAGGTGAAGGCGCGAGACCTCGCCGGCAACGAAGATCCCAACCCCGCCAAGGCAGTCTTCCGGGTCAACGCGCCGCCGACGATCAGCCTCGGTGCCGCCCCGCTGTCGGGGACTGGCCCCTTGACCGTCAAGCTCACCGCGACGGCAAACGACCCGGACGGCGATCCTCTCACCTTCACCTGGAGCTTCGGCGATGGATCGACCGCGAGCGGAGCTGCCCCGCAGACCCATCGGTACAAGGGCGCGGGGACCTTCACCGCCACCGTCACCGTGTCCGATGGATTCGCCACCGACCAGGCAACCGTCACAGTCACCGTGAACCTGCCGCCCGACCCGGTGAGCGTGGCGCCGCCGATCGACCGGACGGTCGCGACCAGCCTCAGTGATGCGACGAGCTTCCTCTACAGCGGTCCAACGCCGATTCAAACAGGCGTCGCGGCGGGGACGATCGAGCCGCGGCGGGCCGCAGTCTTGCGCGGCAAGGTCGTGACCCGCGACGGCGGGCCGCTGCCGTCCGTCGAGATCACCGTCCTCAATCACTCGGAATTCGGCCAGACGCTGAGTCGCGCGGACGGGATGTTCGATCTCGCGGTCAACGGGGGCGGGTCGCTGACCGTCCAGTACCAGAAAGACGGCTTCCTCCCCGTACAGCGGCCGGCATCGGTCCCGTGGCAGGATTTCGTCGTCCTCCCCGACGTGACCTTGGTTGCGTTCGACGCTCAAGCAACCGCCATTGACCTGACCGCGGCCACCCCGATCCAGATCGCGCAAGGGAGCGCAGTCACCGACGCGGACGGGCGACGTCAAGCGACGCTCCTCTTCCCTCAGGGCACGACCGCATCGATGACGCTGGCCGACGGCACCGTGCAGCCGCTGACCAAGCTGACGGTTCGCGCGACCGAGTACACCGTCGGCTCTGCCGGTCCCGCGGCGATGCCAGCCCCGCTGCCTCCCACGAGCGCTTACACGTACGCGGTGGAGCTCAGCGCCGACGAGGCCGTCTCAGCCGGCGCGAAAGAGGTGCGCTTCAGCCAACCCGTCGTCCAGTACGTCGAGAACTTCCTCAACTTCCCGGTGGGCGGTATCGTGCCCGTTGGCTTCTATGACCGCGGCCAGGCCGCCTGGGTGGCGTCTCCGAACGGGCGCGTCGTCAAGATCCTGAGCATCACCAACAGCCTCGCGGACCTCGACATCGATGGCAGCGGCGTGGCGGCTGGCGCGACCGCGCTGGCCGCCCTCGGGGTGACCGACGCGGAGCGACAGCGCCTTGCCTCTCTCTACCAATCGGGGCAGAGCCTCTGGCGCGTACCGATCACCCACTTCACCCCTTACGACTGCAATTGGCCTGGGCTGCCCGTGGACGCGACGACGCCGAACCAGGGGCCGCCGAAAACGGAAAAGCAACTAAGTCCCTGTCAACAGAGAGGGTCCATAATCGGCTGTCAGAATCAAACGCTCGGCGAGGTGGTGCCGGTCGTCGGAACGTCAATCGGTCTGCATTACTCCAGCGACCGCGTGCCAGGGCGCAAGGCCGCTTACTCGATCGACATTCCCCTCAGCGGTGCGAGCGTGCCCGCGAGCCTCAGTCGGATCGATCTCGATGTCCAGGTGGCTGGTCGACTCTTTGCCCAAGGCTTCCCCGCTGCGCCGAACCAACGATCCGTGTTCACGTGGGACGGTCGGGATGCCTATGGCCGCCTCCTGCAAGGCGCACAGCCAATTACCGTTCGCATCAGCTATGTCTACCCTGGCGTCTACGTTGGCCCGCGTCAAACCGCACAGAGTTTCGCCTTGTCTGCGGGTGCTCCGCTCTCTATTGTCCTAGATCGAACGCGACGCGAGATCGTCCTGACGCAGGAATTTCAGGACGCGATCGGTGGATGGGACGCCCGAGCTCAGGGGCTCGGCGCGTGGAGTCTCACGCCGCACCATGCCTATGACCCTGCGCGCGTCCTCTACCTCGGCGGCGGCGCTCGACGCCGCGCGGAAAACGTAGTTCGTGTGATTCGGACCATGGCGGGCACCGGAGTGCCCGGCACTGGCGGTGACGGCGGACCTGCAACCGCAGCAAGCCTCGGACCTGTAAGAGACATCGCTGTCGGCCCTGACGGCAGCGTTTACTTTCTCGAGTTCGACCGCGTCCGCCGGATCGCGCCGAACGGCATTATCACAACAGTTGCAGGCGGGGCTGCGTCGGACCCTTCAGGCGTCACCCCCCCGTGCGACAACTGCCCCGCCACCCAAACCGTCCTTTCCGCGTCCGCTATTGCCGTCGGCCATGACGGCAGTCTCTACACCCGCGGGGCCGAAATTCGGCGCGTCGGGCCCGACGGGATAATCAGAACCGTCGGAGGTGGGGGAAGTGATTTTCGGTCAGATGGCATACCGGCTTTGCAGGCGGGGTTTTTCTTTGGGAATGGGCTGGCCGTGGGCGCGGACGGCAGCATCTACGTGAGCGAAGCGTCGGATGATCGATTTGCTCTGTTTAACCGCGTCCGGCGGGTCGGTCCCGATGGTCTCATCACCACCGTGGCTGGGGGGCTTGGCCTAGGCTTTTCCGGTGATGGAGGCCTCGCCACCCAGGCCACGCTCAATCTGCCCCAAGGGATCGCCCTCGGTCCTGATGGAAGCCTCTACATCGCCGATGGCTTCAACTTCCGGATTCGTCGGGTCGGACCGGACGGGGTCATTCGGACGGTGGCGGGCACAGGAGAGTTTCAAGGGCCGACCGGAGACGGAGGCCCGGCGACAAATGCGACCATCATTCCCAACCGACTTTCGGTGGGAGCGGACGGCAGCCTCTATTTCAGCGAGGTCACAGCTGGCGGAGCGCAATCCCGCATTCGGCGGGTCGGAGCCGATGGGATCATCACGACCGCCGCAGGCGGTACTTCAGGCTTTAGCGGAGACGGAGGGCCGGCCACGCTAGCCGAACTGGCGCGTCCATTCGGCACGGTCGTGGCGCCGGACGGAGCCCTTTTGATCAACGACTCGTCGAACTTCCGTATCCGCCGGGTGGGGCTCATCTTCCCAGGGTTCGGGGACCAGCAGATCGCGATCGTCTCCGAGGACGGGACCGAGCTCTACCAGTTCACCGCGAGCGGCCGCCATCTTCGGACGCTCGACACCCTGACCGGGGCCGTCCGTTTCCAGTTCGCGTACGATGGCGCCGGTCGCCTCGTCACGGTGACGGATGGAAGCGGTAATGCCACGACGGTCGAGCGGGACGGCCAAGGAAACGCCACCGCGATCGTCGCCCCCGGCGGGCAGCGCACGGCACTTACACTCAATTCAGACCTCGCGACGATACGGAATCCAGCGGGAGAGGCCGTTCAGTTCACCTACACGACAGACGGACTTCTCACTGCGCTCACGAACCCGAGAGGCGGTCTCCAACGCTTCAGCTATGACGCCGTTGGCCGGCTGATCCGGGACGAGGGGTCGGATGGAGGCGCTGTCACGCTGGCGCGTACAGAGACCGCGAACGGATTCGTCGTCACTTACACCACCGCACTCGGCCGGCATCTCACCTACGAGGTAGAGCAACAGCCAACCGGCGCGGTGCGCGCGGCGACCGTCGATGAGCTTGGCGGTCGCACGGAAATTATGATCGGCACTGACGGCACACAGACGGGCGTCTATCCCGACGGAACGCAGGTGACGCTCAAATCGGGACCCGATCCGCGCTTCGGGATGCAGGCTCCGATTCTTCAAAGCGTCACCCGGACCAGCCCTGCCGGCCGGACGGAGACCATCGCGAGCGAGCGCACAGTGAGCCTGGCCAACGCCGACGATCCGCTGAGCCTGAGTTCCCTCACCCAGACCGTGACGATCAACGGACGGACGTTCACCGGAACGTACGATGGCTCCGCGCGGACGGTGACCAACACCAGCCCCGAGGGTCGCCAGACCGCTGTCAGCCTGGACGCGCGAGGACGCGTCGTCCGCACCGATCCGGGACCCGGCTTCGCACCGATCACCCTGACCTATGATTCGCAAGGTCGCGTGACGCAGCTGGCGCAGGGCGATCAGGCATGGACCTACGCCTACGACGCGCGGAACCGATTGAGCCGCCGCACGGACGCGCTCGGCCGTGCAATCCAGTATGGATACGATGCGGCCGACCGGGTCACAGCGCTGACTTTCCCCAGCGGGCAAACGTATCAGTTCGGCTATGACGCCGGCGGGAACCGGACCCGAGTGACTCTACCGAGCGGGTCCGTTCATGAGCTTCACTACACCGCAGCCGATCGGCTTGCGGCCTACGTGCCGCCCGGCGGCAGCCCTTACAGCCGGAATTACGATCTGGACCGCCGTCTGACGCAGGCGATTCTACCGGGTGGCCGGACATCGGGTCAGAGCTATGACACCAGCGGACGGCTGACGGCGCTGACATCCCCCGAGGCCGTCGCCAGCTTCGCCTACGCCACGGGCGACCCGACCGAGCGTGTCGCAAGCATGACTCGCACGCCGACGGCGGGAACGACGCAGAACGTCGCGTACGCCTACGATACGAACCTCGTGACGGAAACGATGTGGTCTGGCGTCGCCGCGGGAACGTTCAGCTACACCCACGGCAGCGACTTCTACCTCACGGGGATCACGCTCTCGAGCGGCGCGGACCTGGTGCAAATCCCGCTCTCGAGAGATCGCGACGAACTCGTCGCCGGGTATGGTCCGTTCTCGCTCACGCGCGGTGGCCCAGGAGGTACGGTCAGCCGTATCGCGGATGGCACCGCGACTCTCGATTACACCTACGACAGCCTCGGACGCTGGGCGAATCGCACGGTGACCGTGGCCGGCCACGCGGTCTATCAAGGACAGATCAGCTACGACGCCGCGGGCCGTCTTACCGCGAAGTCGGAGTCAGCCGGGGGAATCAGCCATACTCTTGCTTATGCGTACGATGCCGACGGTCAGCTGACGCAGACGGCCCGCGACGGTGTGGTCGTAGAACGCTATGCCTACGATGGCAACGGCAACCGTACGAGCCGGCAATCTGGAGGAGATCCGCCGGAACCCGCGACCTACGATGCCCAGGACCGCCTCACGCAGCGAGGCAGTGCCGGCTATCAGTTCGATGTCGATGGCTTCCTCGCGCAGCGCGGAGCTGACGTCTTCCAGTATGGCGCGCGCGGCGAGCTACTCCAGGCGACGGTCAGGACCACGATCGTCACATACGCGTACGACGGCCTCGGCCGGCGCGTCGGACGCACCGATAGCGGCGGCACAACCCAATACCTCTACGGGAACCTCGGCAATCCGTTCCAGGTCACTCACGTGCGGGATGCCGCGGGAGTATTGACGACTCTCTATTACGACGATGGCGGGCGGCTGTTCGCCCTGGAACGAGGCGGCGCGCGGTTCTACGTAGTCACGGACGCGGTAGGCACGCCTCTGGTGGTCGTCGATGCGACGGGCACGCAAGTGAAAGCCATCCAATACGACGGCTTCGGCTCAGTGACCGGCGATAGCAATGCCGGGTTCCAGCTTCCCATCGGATTCGCCGGAGGACTGGCGGACCCCGTGACGGGCCTCGTCGGGTTTGGTTTCCGCGACTACGAACCGGCGAGCGGGCGCTGGACGGCGCGCGATCCGATCCTCTTCGGCGGCGGACAAGGGAACCTCTACGTGTACGTGCGAAACAATCCGGTCGGCTTCCGCGACCCCTTGGGTTTGGCGGGCTGCTTCGGCTTCTCCGTCTACGACATCGTGGGAGCGGGCTTTCAACTCTGCGTCGGCGCCGACGGCGTGTCCGTTTGCGAGGAGGCCGGTTTCGGCTTCGGCGGCGGCGTCGAGATCAATCCGTTTGGCAGCCTGGCCGACGCCGGCAACAGCCTGATCGGGCAAATCGGGGTCGGTTGTGGGCCATTGAGCCTCGGCGCCGAGGCGTCGCTCAACCAATGTGGAGACTTCGCGGCCTCGGCAGGAGGCAAGCTCGGAGGAATCGGCCCCACCATCGGGCTGGACTCGGCAGGCAACGTCTCGTTCGGCGCCAAGGGCCACGGGGCGGAGGCCGGTAGCAGCGGCGTCAGCCTGGACGTGGAGGGCCCGCGCAAGCTGGAAGGCTTCCACGGCAAATGCAGCCTGTCGGGGAAGATAGCCGGGCAGTTCTGCCAACGGTTCTAGCGCTGCCTCATCTGCTGCGACCGTCAGCCGCCGACTGGATAGAGACCGTCAGCCCACGCCGACCTTCATCTCGCCCCGACATCCGTATCTCCAGGGGCCGTCTCGCCCTTTCAATGCCATCCGACTACCCCGGCCGACTACCTTCGCTTCGCGCAGATGCTGCTCAACGGCGGGCAGCTCGACGGAGCGCGCATCCTCAGCCGGACGACCGTCGCGCTGATGACCTCCGACCAGCTGGGCAAGATCAAGGAAGCGGGCATCACGCCGGGAGAGCTGCTTCTCGGCACGCGCGGGTACACCTTCGGCCTCGGCTTCGCCGTGCGCCTCGATGACGGCGTGGCGGGGACGCCTGGGCGGGCGAGTTCATGTGGGCGGGCGCGGCGGGGACATACTTCTGGGTCGACCCGAAGGAGCAGCTCGTCGCGGTCCTCATGACCCAGGCCCCGGGCCCGTCGCGCGTCCAATACCGCAAGCTCTTCAAGCAGCTCGTCTACAAGGCCATCTCGGACGAAGTGGCGCCCAGCGTGGCGGCCGCGCAGCCCTGAGAGACCCGGCGGCGTCGCAGCGACCGGACGTCAAATCGCGCCAGGAAGTTCCTGCGCGGCCGGTGCATGGCACGGCCGCGGGCTGGTCTGCTACGCTCGGTCCAGTGCAGGAAGGAAGCGTCGAGTTGGCAGAACGCGGCTTATCGGTCCTACGGTCACGGTTGCTGACCTGGACGCGTTCTGCCGGAACGGCCTTGAAGGGGGACGCGTCACTTCTTCCCGCGGACCAGGTCGTGAAGCCCAGCCTTCGCCTTCTTGCGAATCCCCATCTCCTCTTCGACCTGGTCGAGCGCACGGAACAGGAGCATGCGCGCCGCCATGCTCACGTTCGCGTCGATGCCGGGCTGAGTCTGGTTCAGGTAATCTCTGTACCGGTGAAGCCTGCTGAGGGTCTCCACTGGCAGCCGAAGGTTGAAAAGCTGGTACTCGCCGCTGGCGCGATCTCCCATTCGTCTTCTCCCTCACATGCTGGCGCTTTGGGCGCAAGAACCTCTCGCAACCTACCGGAACTAAAAGAAAATGGTCGGAGCCGCCCTGTAAGCCGGGTCCTGTCTCCCCGCCCCGTCGCCGGTGCGGGGGAGGCGGACATTCCTCTAGGACCCGCGTTGCCGCGGGCCTCGAGCGAGCCTACCCGGGAGCACGGCGGGCAACCGT
>WNFD01006787.1_pt1 | contig 12265 bp, 14 predicted proteins | sample 5400491 | NCBI WGS metagenome assembly WNFD01 (sample SAMN13153343, study PRJNA577476) | soil metagenome | isolation source: 120 cm saprolite under Douglas fir tree site 2 hole 2 replicate 2 | place: USA:California | collected 2015-04-18 | reverse complement strand
AACAGTCCCGACGGTCATCATTCAGCGGCTCCAATCGGTCGTGCAGAAGCGCCTGACCGCTCCTGTCCTACAGGGAGAGCGACTTTCGACCATCGCCGCTGCTTCCAGTCCATAGTGGCTACCTCTCCGATCAGCGAATCGTAGAACAGGCCACTACTCCCGTGGAGCAAATACAGGGACCTGTGTTGTTACTCTCGGGACAAGACGACCATGTTTGGCCATCTTCGACCCTGGCTGAGATGGTGATGAAACGACTGAAGGAGCAACGCCATCCCTATGAGGATCGCGACGTGAGTTATGAGCACGCTGGACACCTGTCCCTGCCCATCCCAAACCTGCCGACTTTGCTGGCTGGATTGCTGGGAGGAACTCCAGCAGGCAATGCGCGTGCCGCTAGTGATGGCTGGTCTAAGATGATGCGCTTTTTGCAGGAGCAACTCATCTAGATGAAAGTCATTTGTCAGATAAAAAAGTAGGTTCTGGCTTAATTCTTGGCTCTTGGCCGCTTTTGATCCTGGTGGCGAAGTCGATTTTTACACTTGCCTTCCGAAGATTCCAAGCTGAGAATGTGCATCATTTTTGACTTCGCCACCAGGATCAAAATAAGTGAGCCTGCTTGCTTCATAAGACAGAAAAACAGCACGAGGATATCTCGCTGTATGATGCTGACGAGGGAGCAAGCATGAAACTTCATGGGGGCAGAAGTTCAGAACGGGATCAGAGGGAACTGTGATTTTACCCAAAAGATGTTACAATTATCACAGACGTACATCTATGAGTACTGAAAAACGCTACGGAGGAGTAAATACATGGCAATGACACAGGATTTCATCGCGGTCGGCGTCTTTCATTGAGGAGTGCTACAACTGGCGCTGTCGAAGGAGGCATGATTGGCGGCGTATTAGGCGCGGCAGCAGCACTCCTCATTCCAGGATTCGGCCCTGCTATCGCAGGCGGTATTCTGCTGGCAACATTTGGCGCTGCTGGCATTGGCGCTTTGGCTGGCAGTATCATAGGCAATTTGGTAAGCATAGGCGTGCCGGAAGAGGAGGCTCACCACTACCAGCGCGAGTTGGAAAAGGGCTGTACTATCGTGACGGTGAAAGCAAATAGTGGATATGATGATGTTATCGCCATTATGCGCAGCAATGGGGCAACAGATGCTAAGATCCGGTACAGCGAATTTAACGCGGAACCCCCACTTAGACCATATGGCTCTACTAATCCTTCTGAGGGCGAATAAGATCAGTGCTCTTTCCCTGACGGATAGGGAAAGTGCTCCTTGGTCTGATACCTGAGATGAATGAAGATATGAAACCTGTAAAAAATGTGGATGAATATATTGCACAAGCCCCAAAAGAAGTGCAGGAAAAGCTTGAAGAGCTTCGAGCAACTATCAAGACCACCGCTCCCAGCGCACAGGAACGTATTAGTTATGGGACGCCCTATTACGATTACAAAGGTCGACTGGTTTATTTTCAACTTTGGAAAAAACATATTGGATTATATGTACCAACTCCCGTCGTAGAGGAGTACAAAAGTGAACTCAAAGGCTATGAAACCACCAAAGCAACGGTCCGTTTCCCCTTGGATGAAAAACTGCCCCTTGATCTCATAAAAAAACTGGTTCAAGCACGAATGAGAAAGAACGACGAAGCCGAAAAGAAAAAATAACTTCTTCAAACTTCTTAATAGCTAAGTAATAGGGCTCATCCACTTTGCCATCATAGTACGGCAGCAAGGAGAGCCAGACATCCATAGCCGGGTCACCTATTCCGACATCGCCAAAGTCGATGATGCCGCTGACCTGCTGCTCCCGCATCTTCAGGATAACATGATCCTTCCACAGGTCGGCATGCACGAGCACCGGCTCGAATGCAAAATGCCGTTCCTCGGCCAGAAAGCGCTCGAAGCGACGAGCGAGCTTGCGTTGCACCTCACCCGCGAGCCTCGGAAAGGCTTGCTGCCGGGTCAGCTTATAGAAGTCGCTCAGGGTTTCACGCCAGCTGGCCGGTGCAGCCGCCTTGCCAGTCAGCTTAGCTGTCTGGCTGATGGGTCGCACGCCAAGCTCGCATGCTCTTGAGACAGGGAAGGTGTGCAGTGCCGTGAGAAATGCTCCGACTGGCGGCTTCCACCAATCTGCTTCCATGACCTCGTCCGGCCAGTTCATCGAGGATGTTCCTGGCAGTAGCTCATAGCCGACAAAGGCGAACGGCAGGTGCTGACCTGGGGGATCAGCTACGTAATCAAAACGCGGAATGGGCAGGGGCAGGTGCGCCGCTAGTTCAGACAGCAGGCGGATTTCCGTCCGTAAGTAGTGTTCGGCAACGTCCCTTTTTGGGAAGCGAAAGACCAGGTGCCCGTTGACCAGGCAGGCCACGCTCTCCCAGCCCTCAGACAGATATTCCAGGGTGGTGATGTACACGGTTGGGAAGTTTTCGCCGATGGCTGCCCGGTAATGGTCCAGTGTTTGACTCATGGTGCGCCTCTTTCGTGGGTTTGTGGGGAACGCGTCTAACTCATCCTTTCACCAGATGCGCGGAAGAGCCAAGAATGAAGTCAAACGACAATGAAAGTAGTGCAGCGAAGTTGACTTGCTTAAGAACGTCTTTCTTGTTGAGATTTCACTGAAATATGGAAGTTCGTAACGCTTTTCGTAACGAATAGGTAATGTTTGCATGCTACTCTACTATCAAGATATTGTCTAATACCCGCGTAGCGAACAGGGAGACCTTCCCTGCTGCGCGGAAGAGGAGGAAGAATATGTATTATCGCGTAGCGATCCAGGCGGATGCGTCGCCTACCTGGCAGTGGAAATCAACGACGCTCAGTTCACTCGATCCCTTGTTTCAATTTCTTCGACGCTTTCATGATCTTCCACAAGATCACCTGCGGGTGTTCTCGTCTTCTTCACGCGAGGAGATGGGCGAGCAGCTCGTGCGAGAGAACAACGGACTCGGGTCCCACTCAGTCACCGCAACACAATTCATGCAAGAGCGGATGCTCGGTTCACAGCAGGGAACATCTACTGCTACGTCCACCAGGCCAGCATTGAACGAGAGCAGCAGTGGAACAGACGCACAAGAAAAGCGTGCGGTGAGTTCAGCGGAGAGTAGACAGGTAGGGAGAGAACGTGGAGTAGGTAGTGTTGGCTTTTGGAACATAATGGCCCTGGCAGAGGTATAAAAAGCTGCTCCCATCGCTCCACGGCTAGGAACCTCAGCACGGATACAGGTTCCCTGGCCTGGTGCACTCTCGATCTGGAGTTCGCCTCCAAGGTTTCTGACGCGCTCCTGCATCGAGTGCAGCCCCAGGTGACCGTGGAAGGAAGCCGTTGGATCAAAGCCTCTGCCATTATCACACACCTTCAGGATGAACGCCTTGCCCGTCTGGTGCAGTCGCAAATCAATCTTACTCGCACGCGCATGTTTGACCGTGTTATGCAAGGCCTCCTGCGCGACCCGGTAGAGGTCCTGTTTGACCTTGAGCGGAAGATCAGGCTCTGCGCACAGCTCAGTGTGCACCGCTATATTCTGCCGCGCCTGCAGAGCCGCCGCCTGTTTGCTGAGTGCGGTCACCAGCTTGAGCGTCAGAGGAGATGCATTTGTAACGCTTTTCGTAACGTTTAGGGGACGCACACTCAGTACACTTGAGACTAATGATGTTCTCTGTATTCGGTACTTGAAATAACAGTTGATTCGTTTTCAAAATCAAGAGGAAGTGTGCAATGACTCTATCAACTACACCAACTATGGATAAGCAATCTCGCGATGCTGCCTATTGGGCGCAGCCAGTCTCAATCATGAAAGTAGGAAGCATGCCTTCAGGTGTACTCAATCTAAATGTCGACGGACGACATGCCATGAGTCCCCTACAAGGCTTCGGTCAGATGTGGCAGAAAACCTTTCAGGTGCGCCTGAGTGGGACTTCCGTCACACCAACCGAGGTCATCAGAACGTGGAAGGAGCATTTCCCGACCTTCTGGCCGAAGTGGGATCATTTCTATAAGCCAGCCACCGGTATTGTCCCAGGAGAGGTAGCACTTATTAATATGTTGCTCCCGGGCGACATTCCAGTTGGCCCTCCTATCTCTACTGGTGTGCTAGTAATGTATGCAGACGAGGAGTCCTTCACCTTTATGAATCCGCAGGGGCATATGTATGCTGGCTGGATCACCTTTAGCGCCTATGAAGAGGAGGTTTGTACCATCGCTCAAATCCGACTACTGGTTCGTGCCAATGACCCTGTATACGAACTGGGCTCTCGCCTGGGAGCATCACGATCGGAGAGTAGATTCTGGCAGTATACGCTCAAATCGGTGGCAGCACACTTTGATGTGAAAGAGCCAGTGCAAACCCAGGTCGTCTGCATCGACCCAAAGGTCCAGTGGTCGCAGTTCTGGAATATCTGGCAGAACGCTGCGATTCACACAGTGATGTATCGCATGTTGACGCCACTTAGGTGGGTACTCAGCCGAAGATCCAGCGAAAAATAAACGCTTGCTTTTAAAGCGGCGCCAGCACATCCGCAAGCTCAACAAGCGACTTGAGGACCATTTGTGGCCTGGGTGCAAGCGTATCAAACAAACCGCCAGATCGATTCACCCAGGCGACTTGCATACCTGAGAACTCAGCCCCAATTACGTCGAACGGATTTGAGGAGATGAGGCGAACCTCTCCAATAGGCCGACCAAGTCTGTTTGCGACGTGTCTGTAGACGACAGGTGAGGGCTTATACACCTTCACCTCGTCAACACTCACGAACTCGGAGCAGTACCTTTCGAGATTTGCTGCTTGCATAATAGCTGAAAGCATAGTAGGACTTCCATTAGAGAACACAACCATTGTATAGCCTGCGTCTTTCAGTCGTTGCAAGCCAGGCTCGACATCGGCAAAGCGCTCAAGGTCGTTATACTGAGCCATTAATGAGTTCTTTTGCTGTGCGTCCAGGATATGCCCGGTAGCGTCTAGAGCGTAATCGAGTGCTTTGCGCGTCACCTGGTCGAAGTCTTCGTACCGTTCCATAGCAGTGAGACGGAATATGAACTCAAGCTGTTTCTGTCGCCATATCTCTGCGATACGTTGAGCGTCACCTGGAATATATTTTTCAAGTTGCTTCCAGATACGAATCGGGTCTACCAGCGTGCCATACATATCGAAAGCAAGCGCTTCGGATACTGACATTATCTTGCTCTCCTTTCTCCATTTCAAGTGTACATCATCATTTATTGGTCTACTCAAGTAATGAATCATCGGGTAGAGGTGGAGGACGAAGAGGAACAGGTGAGGATTGGATAAGATTGGTTGTCGTTGAGCCATATAAAAGGAAGCGGTCGAGGAGTCGATCAAGCTGATCAATGGCAGGAATGTACACCTTAAGAATGAAGCAATCCTCTCCAGTGACACGATGACATTCAACGACTTCAGGAATCTGCTGGGCCAGTTCTGCAATCTTAGACAATTGTCCTGGACTCGGGCGGATGCGAATATACGCAGTAATCGGTAGACCGAGTGCTGTTGGATTCAACTCCACGCGATATCCTTGAATCACTCCGGCTTCCTCCAAGCGACGGACTCGTTCCGTAACGGCTGGTGACGACATTCCAACGCGGCGACCCAGTTCAGACATGGTCAATCGTGGATCACGCTGAAGTTCTTCCAGCACCCGTAGGTTGACCGGGTCGATTTCCTCATGAAAGGACGTGTAAGAAAATATTCGTTTTTCCCTTAAATCTTGAGACATAAAGCCTTTATCTCCTTAAACTTGCCATGTATTCCTGCTACTTTTCATTGTACCATAAATGAGTAGGAAATTTAAGTTAGGAGACATTATGTTTCACGTGAGAAAAGCGGATAGAACTTCCAAGATCGCGCCACAGATGTTCTTTTTCGTCAGTGCCATCTTCCACTACCTTGGGCCAGCATTTGCCGTGCTCCTCTTCTCCAGTGTCTCGGTACTTGGTGTGGCGTGGTTCCGCATCGCGAGTGCTGCTGTCGTCTTTGCAGTTTGGCGTCGACCGTGGCGCATGTTCGTGAGGATCCCCTGGGCGAAGCGACGCACGCTTCTCGCATTAGGAGTGGTGCTCGGCCTCATGAATGCCTGCTTCTACCTGGCTATCTCTCGACTCCCCTTAGGAACCGTTGGAGCCATCGAGTTCCTTGGTCCCATCACGCTCGCTGCGCTTGGTGCCCGAACCTCGCGAAACATCGCCGCGTTGTTGCTAGCAGCGGGGGGTGGATGGCTCCTGACGAATGCACGATTCGGCGGGCAGCCACTAGGGTATGTGTTCGCCTTTGCCAACTGTGCCTTCTTCATGCTGTACGTGGTGCTGGGTCATCGTATCGCCCAGGATGGCGGTGCTGCTGGGATTGATCGACTTGGAGCAGCGATGCTCATCGCTTTGCTCACTATCACTCCTATAGGGCTCACGGGTGCCTTGCCAGCGATGACGCAGCCACTGCTCCTCCTCGCAGGCATTGGTGTAGGAATTTGCTCGTCGGTCATCCCGTATGTGTGTGATCAGTTAGCAATGGCTCGATTGCCACGTGCGACGTTTGCGCTCTTGCTCTCCTTGCTGCCAGCATCCGCTGCCGTGATCGGGGTAGTTGTCCTGCGTCAGATCCCGACGCTGGTGGAGATCATCGGTATTTTCCTTGTGGCAGGTGGGGTAGCACTGCATCAGGAATCTAATGCACAGCACATAAAGGAAGAGCGCTAGAAGCACTCCCCTTTGTAATAGGTAAAAAGTTATATGCTTAAACCATTCTTGACTACCTCTGCCTTTTTGTGGTATTTCTATTACTAGACTGACCAGTCAGTCTAGTAATAGAAATAGAGAAACGATGTCACGACGGCCGGATAGTAGCGAAATACGCAGAAACCAGATATTAGATGCAGCCACGAAAGTCTTCGTGCGGCTGGGTTTTCAGCATGCCCGTATGGATGATATTGTCGAAGAATCTGGTCTAAGCAAAGGGACATTGTACTGGTACTTCAAAAGCAAAGAAGACATCATAAATGCCATCTCACGCCGCCTTTTCACAGGAGAACTTGAAAAGCTCGAGGGCTTGTTGGAGGCAGAAGGTACTGCAAGCGAGCGCTTAATGCAACTCACAAATTATCGTGTAGCCGGTCTGAAACGAATGTCAAACCTGGTACCGATCATTTTCGAGTTCTACGCTGTGGCAGTACATCAGCAATGGGTAAAGCAGTTCATCGGCGAGTATTTTAAACATTTTCGTGGCTTATTGGAAGACCTCATTCAGCAAGGCATAGACAGGGGCGAGTTCTATCCTGTCAATGTCGCAGAGACAGCCATCTCCCTCGCTTCCATGTACGAAGGGCTAACTATACATTGGTTGATGGAACCTGAAACAGTGCAGTGGGACATTTTAAGCGAAAACTCGATTCCCATACTGCTGAATGGGCTGAAAATAAGGCCATAACCAGCTATCCAAATTTGAAATGCCCTATATTCACGGCCTGGTGTCGTCTAATATGTGACGATAATCTGACAAAGAAATCACTAATAGAAACAGGAAATACTCCATGCAGATACAAGAAAAACCACAGGGTAGCTTTGAAAAAGGCGAAAAGTCAAAGAAAACATCTACTCTTGAATCTCACGGACTCTATCGCCTGGGGTTAGCCTATGGCCGCCAGGTGTATCGCTTCCGCTGGTTCATCATTGCGCTTTGGATTATCATCGTTGGAGTGAGCATTCCATTCGCGAGCCAGATTAGCTCAGCATTACAAGGTGGTGGATACAGCTTTAAGGACAGCGAGTCAATTCGTGTCGATAATCTACTAACCAGCAAGTTACATCAGCCCCTTACGCAGGCGCTAGTCGTATTTCAATCAACGAATATGGCAGTAAGTGATCCTGCCTACCAGCAAGAAGTGCGCGATTTCATGAGCAGGGCACGCTCTTTCCCAAATGTCACGCAAGTAACTCAGGGGGGCACCGGACAGGATGGTCGCACGACCTATGTTATGGTGAACTTTAATCAACCGGAGAACAAGGTTGAGTCACAAGTGGAAGATTTCCATAAATTGCTTCCCAGTGGCGCTGCCGCAAGCCCAGCAAAGGTCTACCTGAGCGGCGACCCGGCGATTTTCAGAGAAATAACTACCACCACACAGCAGGATGTAGAGCACGCTGAGATTGCGGCATTGCCGATTGCTCTACTAGTGCTACTTGTCGTCTTTGGTACACTGATCGCGGCAGCCATGCCTGTACTCCTCGCAGTTGTTGCTGTACTAGTAGCTCTGGGTGTGATCTATGCTATCGCCTTACATTATTCGATGAGCGTCTTCGTGCTCAATATCGCCTCTATCATTGGCCTGGGTATATCGATTGACTATAGCCTTTTCATGGTGCGGCGCTTCCGCGATGAGCTGGCTGAGGGCCGTTCTGCGCGTGATGCCGTAAGTTGGACGATAGCAACCGCCGGTGAAGCTATTCTCTTTAGTGGTCTGATCGTGATGATTGGCTTTAGTGGCTTGCTTCTCATCGGTGTTCCAATCATGATTTCTATGGGCATCGGTGGCGCTGTTGTCGTTGGTATCGCAGTATTGGCGGCGCTGACGCTCTTACCAGCGCTGCTTGGAGTACTTGGTCCTCGTATCAACTCACTGCGTATACCTTTCTTCAATCGTTTTACCATGCGAACTGAGCAGCGTGAAGCAGGTGAAGATATGGAGAAAGAACCCAAAGGTTTTTGGGAGATATGGGCGTGGGGTGTGATGCGACGGCCGGTGTTGATCATTGTGGCGGTCGCGGCTCTGCTGCTTCTCCTGAGCTGGCCAATTTTCTCAATTTCGATTGGCACAGCCGGTTCCTCGTCATTGCCAAAGAGCGCTGAGTCACGCCAGGGTATCGACATCCTGAATGCCCAGTTTCCAGCAACGAATGAATATCCAATTTTAATCGTTGCTCAGACGCCCGACGGTTCCAGTATGCTCACATCAGAAAACCTGATTAAGTTAGATAATCTGTCAAAGTGGATTGCTTCGCAAGGTCATGTGACAGGTGTGATCAGTTTGACACAGTTGCCATCAATACCAGGCGCTCCAGCGCTTAGCGAACAGCAACTGGCTACATTGTATAGCACGGGATCTTACCAGCAGAATCCAGCAATGGCGCAACTAGTCTCATCGACAACCAACGGTGACACAACGTTGATTACCGTAAAGTCAAATACGAAAATCGATAGCAGCGAAGGCAAGGCTTTGATAGACAACCTGCGTGCTGGAGACCAGGCAGCAGGCCAGGGATTGAAGGTGCAGGTAGGTGGATTTCAGGCAGTAAGCCTGGACTTCAACCGTTACCTGTACAATAATTTCCCGAAGACGATTGCGTTTATCCTGATTGCTACATATATACTGCTACTTTTGATGTTCCGATCAGTCGTGTTGCCACTGAAGGCCATTTTGATGAATGTCCTATCGGTGTGCGCCAGCTACGGTGTGCTCGTATTCATCTTCCAGTGGGGCAACTTCAGAAATATCCTGAATTTCACACCCGATGGCTACCTGAATAGTCTCCTCCCGATCCTGTTATTCTGTATCCTCTTCGGCCTTTCGATGGACTATGAGGTCTTCTTACTGAGCCGTATTCGAGAGGAGTGGTTAGTGACACACAACAATCGTTGGGCGGTAGCGCGTGGTTTGGCGAAGACAGGAGGTGTGATTACGAACGCGGCTCTTCTGTTCGTGATCGTGTGCGGCGCCTTCACGTTTACCTCAGTTATTATAACCAAAGAAACGGGTTTAGGTATGGCGATAGCTGTTCTGGTCGATGCTACGATTATCAGAACGCTGCTCGTGCCAGCCACGATGCGTTTACTTGGCAGATGGAACTGGTGGATGCCTGGTAGGCCACTGCCGCCAAAACAGGCGGAAATGTCCTAAACATAAACTTGGAGCCAGGAGCTTGAGAACTGCAAGCTCCTGGCTCTCTCTTAAGATTATTGCTTCTGGTCTTGCGCCTCAGGAGACGAAAACGGTTGAAAAACGCTCTCTTCGAGAGTATATTGGTAGAGGTGAAATGCTTTTTACTAAAGAGGAAAATTGTCTATGTCTGTTGACGTGTTTCAAGAATTGAAGATACGCGCCCAATTAGACCCCGTTGTACGTCGTAATCTGGCCACACACCCGCTGCAGTTTTTAGCCAACTTTGACTTGAGCTTTGATGAAGTGCGGCAGCTCATTTTGCCCCACTTTAGTTGGATAATTGAGAAAAGACTTGCGGCTATGCCGTTTCCTTCGACAGAAGATGCATATGTGATTTTACAGCAACTAGGGATAAAAGTTATACTCAACCTTACGGAATATCTTGACAACACGCCTCTTCTTTCCGCTTTCAACGTGTACAATATCCCCATAGCTAGTTTTAAAGAATGGGGCCATAACCCCCCAACACTTCACGAGATGCATCAAGCCGTCTCAATTATTCAATCCTCTTTGAAGAGCAGTCAACCTGTTTTAGTTCACTGTGTGCATGGATTAGGGCGAACTGGTACTATCATAGCTGGTTATCTCACAACATGCGGACTGTCCGCGCAGGAAGCTATCGACTACATCAGGAAGTTGCGACCCGGCTTTGTTGAAACAGAAGAGCAAGAAGAGGTCATATACGAATACGAGCGCATCCACATAACACTTCGCTAAATGCAGGTGAAAGAGCAGTCCAGGCTGTACTCGCCTGGCCTTACGGTTGCTTCTGAGTGGTGTGTTGCAAGACTCTGACACGCAATCATACACCTGAGGAGTTCTCCATCTCTCAGATTTAATTCACATCATGATCTCCACGGTATCGCCATCCTGCACGTGGTGGTTCCGTCCCACCTGCTGACCGTCGAAACGAGCCGAAGGTCCCCATAGGCGCGCAGAGCGAAAGGATGCACCGACGTCCTTGTGAATCTTCGTAGCGACATCGGCCACTGTCGCTCCGGGTTTCAAGGCCAAGGGCTCCTCATCGGTGATTCCATCGTGGCGCAGGTAGACGCGAATTAGACCTGTCAAGTTCCATATGGCCTCTTTGAATGCGACCAGGCTTTCATCATCAATGATGGAAACACCGATGACCGGCAAGTCCGGCACCGCCGCTTGCAAGGAGGCAAGGGCACCTTCGCTCGCTTCGTCCATCTTTGTGGCGACAAGGAGAGCAGGTAGTGTAATTCCCGCAGCGGCTACCTCGACGCGTACATCTTTGAGGACGTGATGAGGCGCATTGATGTCCTGGCAATAGACGATGGCATCGGCAGCGCGCAGCACCCCCAGGAGGGAGCGTCCTCCGCCACGGTCATCGGTGGCTCCTGCAATCAGGCCAGGAATCTCCACCAACTGCACGAGTACTCCACCGATGCGCGTGAGGGCCGGCACAGGACGCAGCGTGGTGAAGGCATAATCGCCGATCTTGATCTGCACATCGGAGAGTGCATAGAGCAGCGACGATTTCCCTGCATTGGGTGCCCCGACCAGGGCCACCTGGGCGACCCCTTCGCGTCGTACAGCAATCGAGTCTCGCTGTACGGCATGAGAGCGCTTATGGGTCTCTTCAATCTGAGCAAGCACCCACTTGCGAATGTCTCCATAGGGACCATTGAGATAGCCTGGCAGTTCATTGAGTATGGCATGTAGTTCGCGCACGCGCTCGCTACCTTCTTTGCCAACAAGGCGGCGCTTAATAAGCTGCATTTGAGTTCGATGAGGCATGGGCATGAGTAATACTCTCCTGGTTACTTGAAGAACAGAGCAGGAGGGCACGCCCAGGGAGCGGCTCATTCGGCAATCCTGCCGGTGCTGAGCCGAGAAGAAAGGGTGCGTCCGTCCCGCTGCTTACACTGACGCTGGATCTGTAAGCAGCAGTTTAGCCGTTTTTATTGGAGATGGTTAAGTACCAGGCGCGTTCGCGCAAGACTCCCATAAAATGCCACCTTCCTCGATGAGGAGATACTTGTATCATCGCGTTACAACTATACCATAGAAGAAGTATCCGCCGCAAGGGAAACTGCCGCGTCACCCAGGGCAATCGCATCTAAAAAGTGGTAGAATAAAGAGAAGTCAAGCCGTCACAGAAGAGAGGAAGAAGCAGATGGAAGGGATGACCCTACAAGAGCATTTTGCGTCATTGGAAGACCCGCGAGTGGAACGGACGAAACACCATCAATTATTAGCGATTATCACCATCGCGTTATGTGCTGTCATATGTGGAGCCGACACCTGGGTGGATGTGGAGGAGTTCGGGCACGCCAAACGAGCG
>WNFD01005882.1_pt1 | contig 12266 bp, 8 predicted proteins | sample 5400491 | NCBI WGS metagenome assembly WNFD01 (sample SAMN13153343, study PRJNA577476) | soil metagenome | isolation source: 120 cm saprolite under Douglas fir tree site 2 hole 2 replicate 2 | place: USA:California | collected 2015-04-18 | reverse complement strand
GCCCCCCGGCCTGGCGTCAGCTGCTCGCCGACGTGCTGGCGGTGCCGCTCTACCCGGCGGCCGACCCGGCGACCGGCTGGCTGACGGCGCGTGGTGCCGCTCTTATCGCCGCCCGGGCGGCCGGCATCATGACCGAAGCTGGCGAGCCGGGCCGTTCGGACCCAATATCTAAAGCCGTGGAGCCGCGCAGCCCTGAGCTCGCTGAGCAGGCCTACCGCGAGTTCCGCTCCGTGCGAGCCTGCCGTCAAACCAAATGAAACCCATGTATCGTGCTATGTCGTGAGGGGTCGGCTCAAGAGCACGATCTACGCCCGCATGGAGGAGATGAGCTTCCGGTCGGGCGCCGCGGTTTCCGCCGGAGTGCTCGCTGCCGCCGGGGTGGCGATCACGCTGGCGGTCGTGCCCGGCGGCCCCAGCGCCCCGGAAACCAGCGCCGCCGCGACCAGCGCGCCTAGCCCGGGCCCCGCCGCACGCTCCGTCGCGTCCCCGTCCCCGGCGCCCGCCCCCACCTCGCCCTCGGCCGCGCCGCGAGCCAGTCGGACGCCGCCCGCGATCGCGGCCGGAAGCTATCAGCCGCCCTCCCCGGTAACCGCGGTCACGACCCCGCAGGCCCCGGCGTCGCCTGCGGCCGCCTTCGCGACTCCGCGGAGCCTGCCGCAGCGCGCGGACGCCCCGTCCGGAGAGGGCCAGCCCCCGCCCTGGAGCCTGCCCTCGGGCTGGGACTCGGCGACGCCGGGTCAGCGGGAGCCGGGGTCCGGGCGCCAATCACAGTGGCAGGACCCGGGACGCCATGGCGATGCAACCGCCGGCCTCCCCCGCGCGGGGGAGTGAGGCCTGCCGCCAGGCACTTCGGCGGCGCGCGCGATTGGGCATGACATAAGGTGCAGCAGAGCCACGATCGGTTCGGCGGCGGGCCCGGCGCCAGCCGCGTTCGCCGGGCGTCGATGGAGCGCGAACGCAGTCGATGGAGTGCGAACGCATGAGCTATGGACTGCTCTCGGCTTTGAGCTGGGGAATCTCCACGCTCCTGGCCGCGGTGGCGGCGCGGCGGATCGGCGCCCTGCGGACCGTGGTGATCGGCGAAGTCGCCGGGCTCGCCGGGTACTGGACGCTGTTCCTGCTCGGTCATTTCTCGCTCCGCGGCGTAGGCGGCAGCGCCTGGCTGCTTGTCCTGGCCGGCGTCATCGCGGTGGCTGGCTACCTGGCCATGTACCGCGGCCTGGAGTCCGGGCATGTCGGCCTGGTCAGCGCGATCTCCGCCTGCTACGGCGGGGTGATCGCGGTGCTTTCCGTGATCCTGCTGAGCGAGCACCTGACCGTCGAGGCCGCCGTCGGCATCGTGGCCACCGTCGCCGGCGTCATGCTCGCGGTGATCAGGTCCCGCGCCGCCCCGGCCCCTGGCCCATCGGCAAGCAACACCGCGGCGCCCGCCATCGGCGTGGCCTTCGGCCTGATCGCGGCCCTCTGCTATGGCGTCGGCGGGTTCATGATCGCCCGGTATACGCTCCGACTGGGCTGGCTGGTCCCGGTCGTGGTGGCGCGCGGCGGCGCGATGGTGATACTGCTCGGGCTGCTGGCCACCCCGCTGCGCGGGCAGGCGGGCGCCCGGCTCGCGCCCGGACTCACCTGGGCTGTCGCGGCTGGCCTGGCCGATGCCGCCGGGCTTATCTTCTTCACCAGGGGCGACCAGGTGGGGCTCGTCGCGGTAACGGGCGCCGTGTCGAGCGCGTACCCCGTGATACCGCTGATCGGCGGTCTGCTGGTGTTCCGCGAGCGGCTGATGCCTCAGCAGGCCGGCGGGGCGGCGCTGATCCTGGCCGGCCTCATCCTGCTCGGCTTCGGCTCCTGATCACGAATTCGTGCCGCTCACCGCAAACGACTCACCACCACCGACGCGGCGGCAGCAACGCTGCTTGGCGTTACGAAGCATTTCATGCCCGTTAGACCGTTAGGTCCCGCCCTGACTGGGTAGCGGCTGGCAATGGTCACGGGCGAGTCACAGCGACTTCTTGCCGACCGGTACCGGCTTTGTGCCATTATCGGCCGCGGCGGCATGGGCGCTGTCTGGCGGGCGCGCGACGAAATGCTCAATCGCGATGTCGCGGTCAAGGAAATCGTCTGGCCGCCGCAGATGGACCAGGCTGAGCGGGAGATTGCTCGTCGGCGTGCCGTGCGGGAAGCGCAGCTGGCCGCGCGGCTCCGTCACCCGAACGTCGTCGGCGTGTACGACATCGTCGAGGAGGACGACCGGCCGTCCATTGTGATGGAACTTGTGCCGTTCCGTTCGCTGCGCGATGCCGTTATCGAAGACGGGCCCATGTCCCCGGCCCAGGCGGCCAGGGTCGGCCTGAGCGTCCTGGCTGCCCTCCGGGCGGTTCACGAAGCCGGTGTCGTGCACCGCGATGTGAAACCGGCGAACATCCTGCTCGGTCCTGAGGGCCGGGTGGTGCTGACCGACTTCGGGATCGCGAAGGCCGCCGACAGCCCGGCGCTGACCATCTCGGGGGTGCTGCTAGGTTCGCCGTCCTACCTCGCGCCCGAACGCGCGCGCGGAGGACGTGCGAGCCCCGCTTCGGACCTGTGGGCACTGGGGGCCTCGCTCTACGCGGCGGTCGAGGGCAGGCCACCGTTCGGTCGGGACGATGTGCTCGCCAGCCTGACCGCTGTTGTGGCGGATGAACCTGATCCGCCTGTTCATGCAGGCCCGTTGTGGCCCGTGATCGACGGACTGCTCCGCAAGGACCCCGGTACCCGTCTTGACGCCGCCGAAGCAGAGCAGATGCTTCACCGGATCGCGGCCGAAGACAACCTCGTCCACCCAGGTGGAGCCGAGGCCGCAACTGCGGCGGTCCTCCCGGCCGACGAAGCCGCCCCGCCCGAGCAGCCCCCACACCCACCTGCGGAAGCACTCCCACGTGCGAAAGCCGGAACTCACCATCCGCCGGATGGTCCTGCCCTGCCCGCACCGCGGCAAGCGGGGGGAGCACTACGCCGAGCGCGGGGACGAACGCGGCCTGGCGATTCCCGCCGTTTCCGCCGTTTCCGTGTGGGCTGGGCCGCGCTCGCCGCTGTGGCGGCGATCGCAGTGATCGCCGCGGGCATCGCCATGGTTTTCAGCCGCCCGCCCACCCACCAGGCGGCTCAAGGCACGAGCTCAAGGGCTTCGGGCCGCGCGTCCGGGTCGAGCTCAGCCCGGGCAGCGCCCGCCCCGTCTTCCCTCTCCACGCCAGCGTCGGCACCGTCCCCGTCATCCACGACGACGCCGGGCAGCAGCGGGCCAAACACACTGCCGGCCGGATATTACTGGTTCACCAATCCAACTGGTTTTTCCATCGGCGTTCCGCGAGACTGGCAGATCTCGCACGTGGGTCACTACGTGTATATCGTGGACCCCGTTAATAGCGGCATATTCTTGCTCATTGACCAGTCCGATCAGCCCAAGCCTAATCCGCTGGCCGACTGGCAGCAGCAGGCAGCGAATCGCCAGGGTACCTACCCGGACTACCATCTCATCCTGCTGCGAGCCGTCCGCTACACGCAGGCAGAAAAGGCGGCGGACTGGGAATTCACCTACAACAGGAACGGCGTTATGGTCCAGGTGCTCAACCGGAACATTCTGGCAAACGCGCAACACGCTTACGCGCTGTACTGGTCGACGCCGGTGAGCGACTGGCACGCTTACTACCACTTCTTCCAGGTCTTCGCCGCCACATTCCGGCCGGCGGGTACGAGTTAGAGAGGCTGAAAAGCTAAAGTCTAATGCCATTCCGTCGGGATTCACCCCGCAAGCCGCGAAGGTTTCATGATCACGTAAATAAAGCGTCTCGTGAAGACGTTTTATTTTCGCGATCATGAAACGTCTCCTCTATTGGGCAAGGTTGCCACATCCAGGACACCTGCGCGACGAGATCAGCGAAAGTACGCCCCGTATGCCCTGGGGTTGGGGTGCGACGGCGCGGGCGCAGACCTCGGCCCTTCAATTTCTATCGCCAGGACGACGACCCTCCCCCAGGCAGACCATAGGCGGGGCCTGACCTGGACATAACCGGACCGAAGCCACTCAGTAAAGAGGCAGAATCCGTCACTTCGAGACAGTGCGTCTACCCTCGCCATGCGTACACTGGCGACACATAGGCTACAAATGGCGGGTCCTGGTGCCGGTGCCGGCAGCCTCGTCTGGCCCCCAGCGGACTCACTCGGGGGGCGGACCTGAGTGCGGGGAATGCGCGAGCGCAAACCAGCGCAAACCCTGTGCCCAGGCGCGGAGCTGTGCACCGGACACGGCATCCGCAGGAGGACACGGCATCCGCGAGCCAACACGGCATCCGCACCCGGAAACGGCAAAGTTACAGCAGCTTGAGCGTGGTGCTTCACGGCAGACAGGGCGTAACAGACTTAGGGGACGGGCTAACCGTGAAACGGGACGACGGATCCGACCCGGCCGAGCGAGCCGACCCGGCCGACCGGGCCGAGCGAGCCGACCCGGCCGGGCGAGCCGACCAGGCTGACGTCGGCGACCGCGCCAACCACGCCGCCGGCGCCAACCACGCCGGCGACCGCGCCAACCACCCCGCCGGCGCCAACCAGGCCAGCGGCAGTGTCACGGATATCCCGGTGGCCGCGGGGAGCGTGCGCTGGGAGCGGCCCACCCTGCGAAGCTTCTGGAACGCGCTGGCCGACCCCGAACGGGAGGCGCTCGCAGCCGCGGGGGTGGAGGAGGTCTTCCGGCCCGGTGCGGTGCTGTGCCGCGCAGGCGACGACACCTCCCAGGTGATGATCATCGACTCCGGCTGGGTCAAGGTCAGCGTCAAAGCGACGACCCGGGAAGGCGAAGAAATCCTGGCGGTGCGCGGCCAGGGGGACGTCGTGGGGGAGCGAGCCGCGCTGACCACGCAGGTACGGTCGGCCACCGTGACGGCGCTCGATGAGGTGTCGGCGATGGTGGTCCCCGCGGACCGGTTCGCCGAGTTCCTGCGCGGCCATCCGCGCGCGGCCGAGGTGCTGGAACGTCAGGTAACGGAGCGCCGCGAAGAAGACCGGACGCGGCTCTTCCCCGGTGACCGGGCCGGCGCTGAGCGGCGCCTGGCCTGGCTGCTGTCTGACCTGGCCCAGCGCCGGGGCGGCGATCGGCACACGGTGTTCACCTTGCCGATGTCGCAGCAGGAACTCGCGGACTGGGCCGGGACCAGCGCCGACGCGGTCGGCCGGTTCCTGCGGTCATGGCGGGACCGCGGGATCATCGCGCGCAGCGAGCGGTCCCGCCGGCTGACCGTGGTCGACCTGGACGGGCTCGCCGCGCTGTGTGACGTCCCGCCGTCGGACCCGGGCACCAGCCGGCCACCAGGCGAAATCCACGGCATCGCCGCCCAGCAGACGGCCGCCCAGCAGACGGCGGCGGCGTGGCAGCAGGACTGGGCCGAGCCGCTGAACTGCTCGATCTTGTTCACCGACGTGGCCGGCTTCTCCGATCCGGTACGCAATGACAGTGACCGTGACGTGGTGCGCACGGCGATGTATGAGATTGTGCGGTCCGCGTTCGAGGCGTCGCGCGTGCCGTGGGCGGCCTGCTATCACGAGGACCGCGGCGACGGTGCCGTCATCGTGGTGCCGCCGAACATCTCCACGCAGCGCGTGGTCGACCCGCTGGTGCAGGAACTGGCGGACCGGCTGCGGCAGTACAACCGCCGGGCCAGCGACGTGGTGCGGATCCAGCTGCGGGCGGCGCTGCATATCGGGCCGGTCGGGAAGGACGCCGAAGGGCTCACCGGACAGGCCGTGATCGCCGCCGCGCGCATCGTGGATGCACCCGTGATCAAGCAAAGGCTCGCCGCTGAGCAGGCGGACCTGATCTTCGCGGCGTCCGACTACGTCTACGACCACGTCGTGCGGAGCTGCGACGGACGGGTGGATCCCGCTGCCTTCGAGCATGTGGAGTGCCAGGTCAAGGAGTCCCGCGTGTCGGCGTGGGTGCACCTGGCCGGGCGCGTGGTCCCGCCTCCGCCACACTTGACCCTGGAGGCGGCAGTCGACGCCCGGGCCAGCGGCCAGGCGCCGGCGAGCTACCCGGGCCCGCTGCCGGTCGCGGCGCCGCTCGGCATGCTCCCGCCCGACGTTCGGGGCCGGGACGGCCTGATCGGTGAGTTGCGCCGGGCGCTGCGGCCCTACCCGTGGCGGGCGAGCCGGGCGTTCGTGATCGCGGGGATGGGCGGTCTGGGCAAATCCACCATCGCCTTGACCGCGGCCCGGATGGCCAAGGACCGCGGTTACCGCGTGTGGTGGGTACGTGCGGCGGACTCGGCGCTGCTGACCAGCGGGATGCTCGAGGTGCTGCGGGAGCTCGGCGCGCCGGAATCGGTGACGGTGCCGGTGCGCGAAGGCGCGCGGACCGCGCCCGCGCGGGCGTGGGAATTCCTGAACGGCGAACATGTCGCCGGCCGGCGGTGGCTGCTGGTGTTCGAGGGCGCCGACAATCCCGCGGTGCTGGCCGGCGCCGACGCCGCCACGCCCGCCGACGGCACCGGCTGGCTGCGGGCCGACCCGGCCGGGATCGTGATCGTGACCACGCGCATCCGGGATCCGCAGGTCTGGGGCACCCGGGTCACGCTGCGCGAGCTCAAGCCGCTGGACGACGAGGCAGGCGCCGAGGTGCTCCGGGACCTGGCCCCGGAGGTGGCCGGTCCCGGCGGGCACGAGGCGCGCGACCTGTCCCGCCGCCTCGGCGGGCTGCCGCTGGCGCTGCACCTGGCGGGCGCCTACCTGGGGTCGCCCTTCGCGCGCTGGTCCACGTTCGCCGGCTACCGCCAGGCGCTGGACGGCGTGGAGCTGCCCGCGGCCCTCACCGATATCGAGGAACAGGGCGCGGACATCCACGCGACCGTCCAGCGCACCTGGGACCTGTCGCTCGACGCGCTCGCGGCCGAGGGCAGGCCGCAGGCCCGCCCGCTCCTGCTCGTGCTGTCCTGCTTCGCGCCCGCCACGCCCATCCCGGCCTGGCTGCTGCAACTGCCGCCGCTCGCGGAGCTGCTCGCCGACCGGACCGTCTCGCCGGGCATGATGGATAAAGACAATGGGGCCGAACGGCCTGGGCTGCGCGCTGGCCTGCAAGGCCTCTCGCGCACCGGGCTGATCGAGATCGCCAGCAGCGGCAGCCCGGCCGGCGTGAACGCCGTCACCGTGCACCCGGTGGTCGCCGACGCGAACCGTATCCGCCTGGCGGCCAGCGCCGCCGCCGAGCAGGCGGCGGTGCAGGGCACCGCCGTGGCCCTGCTTGAGGCGGCCGCGGCCGGGCTTGACCCCGCCAAGCCCGGCGACTGGCCGACCTGGCGGCTGCTCATGCCGCACGTGAACGCCACCATTGACCTGCTCGCCGACGACCTGGATCCCGCCGTGCTGGCCACGCTGCTCACGGTCAGCGGGATCGGCACCGAGGCCCTGCTGGGCGCCGGGAGGCTGGCCGCGGCCGAGAAACTCGCGCAGGCTAGCGTCGCGGCGGCGACCTTCCTCAGCCGCGACGACCCCGCCGCGATGACCGCGCGAGGCTACCTCGCGCGAACCCTGGTCCGCCGGGGCCGCAGCGGCGACGCCGAGACGATCTTCCGCGACCTGCTCGCCGACCGCATCCGGGTCCAGGGCGATGACCACCTCGACACCCTGGTCACCCGCCACGATCTGGCCGCCGCGATCGGCGTGCAGGGCCGCTACGGCGAAGCCGAGCAGCTGTACCGTCGGCTGCTCGCCGACGACTACCGGCTGCGCGGACCCGATCACCGGGAAACCCTGGCCGCCCGGTACAACCTGGCCCGGATGATCGGCCTGCAGGGCCGCTACACCGAAGCGGAGGAACTGAGCCGCCAGGTCCTCGACGTCCAGCGCCGGGTTCTCGGCCAGGATCATCCCGACTGCCTGGCGAGCCGCCAGAACCTCGCCCGGATCGCCGGGAAGGCCGGCCGTTACGCCGAGGCGGAACAGATGTACCGCCGGGTCCTGGCCGACCGGCGGCGGATCCTCGGTGACGACCACCCGGACACCTTGGCCACCCGCCACCGGCTGGCGCGGATCGTCGGCCTGCGGGGCCGCTACGGCGAGGCGGAGGAGCTGTGCAACCAGGTCCTGGAGGACCGGCACAGGCTGCTCGGCGAGGAGCACCCCGACAACCTGTCCACCAGGCACCGGCTGGCCCGGATGCTGGGCCTGCAGGGCCGCTACGCCGACGCGGAACCGTTGTTCCGGCAAGTGCTCGCCGCCCGGCGCCGCACCCTGGGCGCCGAACACCCCGACACCCTGTCCACCGAACACCGGCTCGGCTGGCTCATCGGGCGCCAGGGCCGCTATACCGAAGCAATCGACATCGTCAATCAGGTCCTCGGCGGCCGCCGGAACGTCCTCGGTGACGACCATCCCGACACCCTGGCCGCCCGCGAGACCCTGGCCTGGCTGACGGGCCTCCGCGGCAAGCCGGCCGAAGCCGACGAGCTGTGCCGCGAGGTGCTGGCCGACCGCCGTCGCGTCCTGGACGATGACCATCCTGACACGCTCATCACCCGCGGCACCCTGGCGTGGCTGACCGAACTGAGAGGCCGCCACGCCGACGCCGAACAGCAGTACCGCGACCTGCTCGCCGACCGGCAGCGCATCCTGGGCCCCAGCCACCCCGACACCCTCATCGCGCGCCAGGACGTAGCCCGGATGCTCGGCCTCCACCTGCGCTACGCCGAAGCCGAGCAACTGAGCCGCGAGGTCCTCGCCGACCGGCGCCGGCTCCTCGGCGACGACCACCCCGACACCCTCACCTCGCGCGCCACCCTGGCCCGCCTCGCCGCCCGCCAGGGCCGCCGCGCCGAAGCCGAGGAACTCTACCGCCAGGTGATCGCCGACCGCACTCGCGTCCTGGGCGCCCACCACCCCGACACCGCCGCCGTCCGAGCCGAACTAGCCCAGGCAGTGTCCGCCGTGATGGGCGCCGACCGCGGCCCCCCCAGCTGAACTCCGCCCGGCCTGCGGGCGCGGTAGATATTGACGATCATGGCCGCGCACGGCAGCCTTGGGGGAACAGTTGATCAATGAGGAGGGGCTATGGCATGGCGGCTGGAGGGGACGTATTTCGAATCGTGCTCGTGTGATGCGGTCTGCCCGTGTACGTGGTCGGCGCTGACGGCGAAGGCGACGCTTGACCGGTGCCGGGCCCTGCTGGCCTATCACGTGGACTCGGGCGAGATTGACGAGGTCGATGTCAGCGGCCTGAGCTTCGCCTTGTTCCTGGACACTCCGCCGGTGATGAGCCAGGGCAACTGGCGGGTGGGTGTCTACCTGGATGAGGCCGCCTCCGACCGCCAGGCTGAGCAGCTCGGGACGGTCCTGTCCGGGCAGGCGGGCGGGCCGCCCGCGATGCTCGGGCCGCTGATCGGCGAGATGCTCGGCGTGGAGAAGGCGCGCATCACCTACAGCGAAGATGGCCGCGGCCACCATGTCAGGATCGGCGATGCCATTGACGTCGGGGTCGAGGACTTCGTGGCCATCGAGGGCCATGACCCGGTTCAGCTGACAAATGTGTTCCACCCGTCGAACACCACGTTGACGGTCGCGCCGGCTAATGCCGCGCACCTGTCGACGTTCGGGATCGACTGGGGACGCGAAGGGCAGAGCGGCTTTTCCGCCCCGTTCTCATGGTCCGGGTGAACAGCTCGGCCGAGCTGGCCCGGCCGCGGCCGGGCCTGGCCACCCGTGAGGCGGCGCTGCTGCTGATCGCGGCCGCGGGCGCCTGGGCCGGGACCGTGGCCCTGGCTCGCGGGATGACCGGGATGACCGGCACGATGGGTCTGGGCCTGGCCGTGTTCGTGCCGGTCTGGACGCTGATGATGGCCGCCATGATGCTGCCCTCGGTGTCGCCGGTGGCCTCGCTGTACGCCAAGACCGTGCAGCGGAACCGGACGGTGCGGATCGCCGGACTGGTGGCCGGCTACCTGGGTGCCTGGGCGGCGGCGGGGGTGCCCGCGTACGGGCTGGCCTGGCTCGCCGGCTGGCTGACCGGCCGGCATCCCGGCGCGGCGCACGTCCTCGCCGTGGCGGTCTTCGCTGGTTGCGGCGTTTACCAGCTAAGCCGCTTGAAGGACCGCTGCCTGGCCCATTGCCGCTCCCCGCTAGGGCTGCTGCTGCACTACGGCTCCTACCGCAGCCGGTTCAGGGACCTGCGCGTCGGCGTCCATCACGGCGGATACTGCCTGGGCTGCTGCTGGGCCCTGATGGTGATCCTCATCGCAGTCGGCGTGATGAATCTGGTGGCCATGGTCGGCCTGGCCGCGGTGATACTGATCGAGAAAACCTGGAGATGGGGCCCGGCGGCGGGCCGGCTGGCGGGCGTCGCCGCGCTGGCCCTGGCCGTGGCCATCATCTGGTTTCCCTGGCTCGCCCCGGGCCTGCACGCCGCGCCCCCGATGATGCACTGACGGCCGCGACGCGGCGCCAGTACTGGACCAGCAGCGTGGTCCGCCCGAACCACTGCTGGAAGCCGAGGCAGCCGAGTTCTGGATGCTGGCTCAGCACCTTCAGCATCCTGGGCATGGCCATCGCCACCGGCCACCACTTGCGGATACGCAGGGGATGGTTGAGCCGCATCCCGATCAGGAAAACGACGAAGTCCCCGTCGATGTCGGCCGTGTAACGACCTCGCTGGACCTCCACGGCCACTCCCCTCCCGCGCGATTCACCTTGCGACCAGCATGAACCAGAAGTGCCAGCTCACACCAGAGGCAGCCCGGGTCCTCAACGCCGACCGAATAGCGCGGTTGATCAGCTGGCGACGATGTGCACATGCCAGGTCTGGCGAAGCGCCAGGGCGGGCAGCGCCTCGGATGGCGGCACGAGGGCCCGGCTGGGGCACGCCGTGCGGGTACAGCTCGGCCTCCATCGGGGTGACGCCGGTCCACCAGCGCTGCATCAGCGGGGTGTTCGCCGGGTCGGAGAGCGAGTCGGCGAACTGCGGGATGCCCGGCAGCCACCATGCTCCGGAGAAGCGCTGCACCATCGCCGCCGCGTGGCTGTCGGCCCACTGCTGAGTGGCGGTGTCACCCTTGCTGGCGGCCATGTCGGCCAGGTCGTACAGGCCGCGAATGGTGTACACGGCCACATCGACCGCGTCGGCGCCGAGCACGCTGGACTCGACGTTGCCCGCCCCGTCCGGCCACAGGTCGTCGCCGTTGGCCAGGCCGTCCATGGCGGTCTCAAACTGCCCGGCGGCGAGCAGGGCGAAGACCGTGTACTCCTGGTCGGTCGCGAACATCCACGGGTAGTCAGGGAAGCCCGCGCCCTCGAACCGTATGCTCGGCAGCGACCCGATGGGCGCTGGGTAGACGGTGCCCTCCTGGGTGTCGCGGATCTGCAGGTTGTCCGCCTGCTGGGTGAGATCGGCGAGGTCCTGCTTGCTCCAGGTGGCGGACTCGGCCAGAGCAGGGTCACCGGGCAGCGACAGCTGCGTGCGGCCGTCCACCTGCTGCCGCGCCGCGAGCTTCGCGGTCAGCTCGCCCGCCGGGTCCGCGCTGGCCGCCTGGAACTGCGCCTGGGCATCGGACAGGCCCTGGTCCGATCCCGCCACCGTGAACCAGATCGTCCGGCTGGCGCCCGCGGGCACGCTGACCGCATAGGTCAGCTCACCGCCCGCACCCTTGCCGTAGGCCGTGTCATCGCACCGGAACTTGTCGGGCTGTGAGCCGACCGGGCAGATGACCGGCGGATCCTGCGGGCCGCGGAACGCCGTACCCGTTGTGCCCGACGCCGGGGTGAGGCCGGTCGCGCCGACGACCGCGGCCCAGGCGTGCGGGGTGGCGTTGGCGACCGGCGGCGTTCCGGTCTCGGTGAATACGAGCTGGCGTCCGTTGAACGATGCCTGGTCGGGCAGGTTGCGAACTCACCGACAGCGTAGGGCTGGCCGATGCCATACCACCGCCGGGCAACGCCGGCCCCGCCCGCCCCGCGGACACGCCGCCAGCAGCGGCGAGGGCAGCAGGAGCTCTGGACGATGCGGTGGCTGGCGCCGCCGCGGCCACCGTGCAAACGGCAGACCGGCCGGCCCGCCGTCCTGCCGCGCTCGGCGCGTGGGCGGCCGCTCCCGGCCGGCCCGTCGCCGCCGTCACCGGCGACGGCGGCTTCGGCCAGTACGCCGCCGAACTCACCACCGCCGTGAAGTACGGCATCCCGGTCAAGCACGTACTGCTCGACAATCACTCCCTCGGCAAGATCGGCAAAGAGCAGCTCGCCGCCGGCTTCCCGGTCTG
>WNFD01005878.1_pt1 | contig 12268 bp, 10 predicted proteins | sample 5400491 | NCBI WGS metagenome assembly WNFD01 (sample SAMN13153343, study PRJNA577476) | soil metagenome | isolation source: 120 cm saprolite under Douglas fir tree site 2 hole 2 replicate 2 | place: USA:California | collected 2015-04-18 | reverse complement strand
CCCGACGCCTTCATGGCGAGCACGACCTCGCCGGGACCCGGGGTCGGGTCCGGAAAGTCCACGAGCGCAAGCTCGCAGTCGCCCTGGAACACCACGCCTCTCATGTCGTGCTCTCGTGGAAAATCGTCGCGGCAGACAGAATGCCGGTCTCCTCTTCTCCAGACCTATACCGCAGTCGCCAATCTGCGAGAAGGCGGCGTGGAACGGCATCGCCTGCACGCACGACTTGCCGCATGATCCTCATCGAGGACGTAGGCGGCCGGACGAGCCCACGGCCAGGGAGCTCCGATCGTGCCCGATCAATCTTTGTCGGATCGAGGTCTCTGGGTGCGGCGCTGCGGTTCCGGCGATCGCGTGCTGGTGCTGCTGCACGGGATGGGAGCCAACGGCGCGGTGTGGTCGTGCCTCCTGCCGATCCTGGATTCCCGATGGTCGGGCCGAGTGTTGGTTCCGGACTTGCGCGGCCATGGACGCTCGGTCCACCAGGGGCCTTACGGGATCGACACCCACGCCGCCGATATCGCCGCGCTCATCGCCGGCGAGGAGGCGCGCTCCGTCGTCTTGGTCGGCCATTCGTTCGGCGGCGCAGTCGCGGCGCTCGCCGCGAGCGATCGGTTCGGCGTGAAGGCGCAACACGTCATCGCGATCGGCGTGAAGATCCGCTGGACCGAAGAAGAGATCGCCCGCGCGCAGGAGATGGCGCGGCGGCCGGTGCGCAGCTTCGCCACGCGGGAGGAAGCGATCGAGCGCTATCTGAAGCTCTCCGGACTAGCGGGGCTGGCCGATCCGGTTTCCGAGGCGGCATCGGCCGGCGTCGGCGGCGAGCCGGGCGCCTGGCGTGTCGCCATGGACCCGGGCGTCTTTGCGGCGGTCGGGCCTTCGGTGCCGGCCATCTTGCGATCCTGCGCCGCGCCGCTCCATCTCGCCGCCGGTGAGAACGATCCGATGGTGACACTCGACGACATGCGGGCGATCGACCCGGCCGCGGTCACCTTTTCCGGGCACGGGCACAACGTGCATTGGGAAGCGCCGGAGGTCGTGTGGGGGTTCGTGAAGACCATCATAGCGCTCTGAAATTCAGCAGAGTTCAGCCCGTCGTCCCGGCCGAGCGAGCATGCGAGCGAGAGCCGGGACCTATGACCACCGAATCAGTCGATAGATCTGTGTTCATGCGTTCCGGCTCTCGCGCGGAGCCTGCCCCGGACTTGATCCGGGGCGCTCGGCCGGAACGACGCCTCAAGATATTCGCGCTCGGCTCACCCCACCCGGATCGGGTAATGCAGGAAGCCGCGGAAGCGGGCACGGCCGCCGCGCACGAATGCGCCGTCCCGCTCGATCGTTGCAAACCGCGCCAAGATCTTGCCGATCGCCACCTTGGCCTCCATGCGGGCGAGCGACATACCGGCGCAAGCGTGAATCCCGGTGGCGAATGCCAGGTGCCGGTTCGGCTGGCGGCGGATGTCGAGCCGATCGGGATTTTCGAACTGCGCCGGATCGCGGTTGGCGGCGCCGATGCCGATGTGCACATAGCTGCCGGCCGGAATGTCCACGCCGCCGAGACGGGTGTCGCGCGTCGCGCGCCGATTGCCGAGCTGGTTCGAGCTTTCCATCCGCAGAAATTCCTCGACCGCGGTGTCGATGCAATCCGGATTGTCGCGCAACTCGCGCATCGCATCGCGATTGCGGATCAGCAGATCGATGCTGTTGCCGATGAGGTTCGTCGTGGTCTCGTGGCCGGCGTTGAGCAGAAAGATGCAATTGTGCAGGAGCTCGAGCTCGCTCAGGCGTTCCTGTGCGCCTCCCGGTGCCGCGAAATCGCTGTTCGCGATCAGGGTCGAGAAAATCTCGCCCTCGTGGCCCTGCTCCTCGTGGATGCGGCGACCGACCAGGTCGATCAGATAGACCTTGAACTCCGCGACGGCCGTCACCCCGCGCTCGAACTGTTCCCGGCCCAGTACCGGCTCGAGCGCGCCCAAAATTGCCAGCGACCAGCCGCGCAGCGGGCCGCGCTCGTCCGACGGCACGCCGAGCATGTCGCCGATCAGCTGCACCGGGATCGCGGCGGCGAAGTCGTCGATGAGATCGAAACTCCTGCGCTCGGCCGCCCGGTCGAGCAGGCGATCGACCAGCGCCTCGATCCGCGGCTGCAAGGCTTTGAGCGCGCGCGGCGTGAACGCGGGCGCAAGCAGCTTGCGCACGCGGGTGTGATAGGGCGGATCGTTGAAGACGAGGCTGGTGGTGTGGTGCTCGTAGAGCAGGCTGTCGGCGAAATTCGGCCGGAAATCGATCTTCTTGTCCGAGCTCCAGCACGCGGGGTCCCGATACACTTCGGCACAATCCTCGTAGCGCGATAGAAAATACGAGCCGTCCGGCATGCGGTGGACCGGATCGTGCTCGCGCAACGCGCGATAGACCGGATAGGGATCTTCCAGGAATCGGCGATCGAGCTTTCTCAAGTCGAACGCGAGCGCAGCCGCGCGGAGCGAGGCGGGGGTTTCCGGGGAGATCGTGTCGCCCATCAAATTTGCCCGGGAGTCTGCGAACCGCGTAGCCCGGATGGAGCGCAGCGAAATCCGGGATGGTCGTTCCCGCATTCCGCTTCGCTCCATGCGGGCTACGAAGAGCGCCGAGTGCTCATTTCTTGTTCAGCGTGCAGGCCGGGTCGGGTGGCGGAAACGCCTGCTCGCCCGGAATGGTCGCGAGCACCTGATAATAGTCCCAGCTCTGCTTGGATTCTTCCGGCTTCTTGACCTGCATCAGGTAAAGATCGTGCACCATCAGGCCGTCCTCGCGCAGCCTGCCGTGTCGGGAAAAGAAATCTTCCACCGGGTTTTTCCGCATCTGCGCCGCGACCTTGAGCGCTTCGTCGGTCCCGGTTGCCTGGATCGCCATGAGATAATGCAGCACCGAGGAATAGACGCCGGCCTGCCACATCGTCGGCATCTTGTTGAGCCTGGCGAAGAAACGTTTCGCCCAGGCGCGGGTCTGGTCGTCCATGTCCCAATAGAACGAGGTCGTGAGCAATAGCCCCTGCGCCGCTTTCAACCCGAGCGCATGCACGTCGGTGATGAGGATGAGCAAGCCGGCCATCTGTTGGCCGCCGGCGAAGACGCCGAACTCGCCGCCGAGCTTGATGGCGTTGATGTTGTCGGGCGGACCGCTGGCGAGCCCGATGATCTTCGCGCGCGAGGCCTGCGCCTGAACGATGAACGAGGAAAGATCTTGCGAGGCGAAGGGATGCCGCACCGAGCCCAGCACCTTGCCGCCGTTCTCCTGCACCACCCGCGAAGCATCGCGCTCGAGCGAGTGCCCGAACGCGTAATCCGCGGTCACGAAGAACCAGCTGTCGCCGCCGCGCTTGACCACGTCGCGCGCCGTGCCGGTCGCCAGCGCATGGGTGTCGAACACCCATTGCATGCCGTAGGGCGAGCAGAATTTCCCGGTGAAATCCGCGGTACCGGTCGAGTGGGTGATGAACAGCTTCTGCTTCTTGCGCGCGACCTCCTGCACCGCGAGGCCGACCGCCGAGACCGGCACGTCGAGGATCAGGTCGACCTTCTCGATGTCGTACCAGCGCGTCGCGATCTCGGAGCCGATGTCGGGCTTGAGCTGGTGATTGGCGGAGATCACTTCGACCGGAACGCCGGCGACCTTGCCGCCGAAATCCTCGACCGCCATCTGCGCCGCCGCCACCGAGCCCTGGCCGGTGGCATCGGACGCCGGTCCGGAAAGATCGGTCAGCACCCCGATCTTCACCACATTGTCGGAAATCTGCGCCTGCGCGAGACACGGCAGCAACGCGATCGCCGCAGCGGCGGCAATCGATTTCAACACTTGCGACATGGTCTCACCTCGACGTTCCCTTTCCGGCCGCCGGCCGCCTGCAAGGCCGGGTGCGATTGCTTCGTGCTTGCTCGAGCGAACGCGAAGGCTTCTGCTTCCTGCCGCCGCACGCTACCAATGTGAGGGCGAAAGGGAAACCATATCGCAACCGGCGCGTTCGGCCGCGTCGCCGTCGCCCGGTTGACTTGGACGACAACTTCCCTGCAATTCCCTCGTACTCCGCAAATGGCCGGTCCGAACGACGCTTCTAAACCTGCAATCTCAACACGGATCGAAATCGATGGTCACGTTGCAAGCGAGCACGCTAAAGGATTTCGTCGGGGAGATCTTCGTCAAATCCGGCTGCTCGGCCGAGGAGGGGCGCCGCATCGCCAAATATCTGGTCGCGGCCAACCTCACCGGGCACGACAGCCACGGCGTGGTCCGGGTCCCGCGCTATGTGCAGATGAAATCCGAAGGGCGCGTGGTCGCGGACCAAAAAATGGCGGTCCTCATCGACACCCCGGTGCTGGCCGTGGTCGATGGCCGCTATGGATTCGGCCAGACGGTCGCGCCGCAGGCGGTCGAGCTCGGAATCGAAAAGTGCCGGCAGCACGGGCTTGCCGCGGTTGCGCTGCGCAATGCCGGGCATGTCGGACGCGTCGGCGATTGGGCAGCTATGGCGGCGGAGGCGGGGCTCGTCTCGGTCCATTTCGTCAATGCGGCGGGAAGCGTGCTGGTGGCGCCGTTCGGCGGGGTCGATCGCCGGTTCTCGACCGCCCCGTTCTGCGTCGGCATTCCGCGCTCCGACGCCGAGCCGGTCATTCTCGATTTCGCAACATCGGTCGTCGCCGAAGGCAAGGTCCTGGTCGCAAGCCGCGGCGGCAAGAAGCTGCCTTCCGACGCCCTGGTGGGTCCGGATGGCTCCGTGAGCGGCGATCCGCATCTGCTCTATGGCGATTACGAGCCGGGCGGGCCGCGCGACTACAGCACAGGCGAGGGCGCGATCCGCGCCTTCGGCGAGCACAAGGGCTCCGGGCTGGCGCTGATCTGCGAGCTGCTGGGCGGCGCGCTCAGCGGCAACGGCGCGACCCGCGAGGGGCGGCCGTTCGCCAACGGCATGCTGTCGTTCTACGTCGACCCCAAGCGCATGGATCCGGAGGCGGCGTTTTCCGGCGAGGTCGCGCGCTATGTCGCCGCGGTCAAGAGCTCGCGCCCCGTGCAACGCGGCGGCGAGGTGCTCAGCCCCGGCGAGCCCGAGCAGCGCATGCGGGCGGAGCGACTTGCGAGCGGTGTGCCGCTGACCGATGATATCTGGGCCTCGATCGTGGCCGCGGCGCGCCAAGTCGGCATCGAGGAGCGCCGCATCCAAGCCGTGGCGCAATCGGATTAGCTATTTTCAATCGACGCTGGCGGCACGATCCGCGTTGGTTCTTACGCCGCCGGAAAGGCACGCGCCTACGGAACAAAAGCGGAGGATTGGATGCTGAAAGTCTGGGGGCGCAACACCTCGTCCAACGTGCAGAAGGTGATGTGGGCGATCGGTGAGCTCGGGCTCGAGCACGAGCGCGTCGACATCGGCGGGAAATTCGGCGGCAACAAGGAGCCGACCTATCTCGCGCTCAATCCCAATGGCCTGGTGCCCACGTTGCAGGACGGCGATCTCACGCTGTGGGAATCCAACACCATCGTTCGTTATCTGGCCGCGCGCTACGGCGCGGGAAAGCTCGAGCCGGCCGACTGGAAGTCGCGCGCGCTCGCCAGCCAGTGGATGGACTGGCAGCTCTCCGTGGTCGGGCCCGCCATCTCCGGCGCATTCTGGGGCCTGATCCGCACGCCGCCGGAGCAGCGCGACCAGGCGGCAATCGCCACCTCGCAGGCCAAGACCACCGAGGCGATGAAGATGTTCGACGCCGCGCTCGCGAAAGGGCCTTACGCCGCCGGCGCGGCATTCTCGATGGGCGACATTCCGGTCGGGATAATGGCGTACCGCTTCCGCCAACTAGTTCCCGACCGACCCGCGCTCCCCAATTTCGAGAGATGGTACAAGGACATAGCGGCACGTCCGGCGTTCATCGAGCACGTTTCCTCGATCCCGTTACAGTGAGATTCCTGTGATTATTCCTGTGATTTTCGTTGGAGTTTCGTAACGAGCTAGTGGCGTCCTGTCCTTGCCCCGCTCGTAGGATGCCGCCGGACGCTCGGTAAATGCCCAACCACCGCGATCTTGTCCTTGGACCACATCACCCCCCTACCTGGACCCCGACAAGCCTTAAGGTCAGCGGAGGCAGGCACGACACGATGGTTGTTAACCGGTCTTCAGCTTCGATACGACCAGAGCCCGCCGTTGTTGCCTATCCTGAGAGAACGATTCCAGGGCGGCGGCAACCTCATCATCGAGGACGTGCGCGTACTTGGTCGTTGTCCTGAGACTGGCGTGATTGAGGGCCTTCTGTACGAGCTTGAGGTTGCCGGTCTGACGTAGCAACTTACTAGCGAAATCGTGTCGTAGATCGTGTATTCTTAGGTCGCTCACCCCCGCCTTCTTTCGCAATCGCCTCCACACCTTGTTCATGCCGTCCAAGGCGATCGGATAGCGGTGTCCTCTGATCTTGCCCTTTTTGGGGTTAGTTCGGAGTGCAACAAAGGTAAAGACGGACTCGGTGTGATGTCCCTGCAACGGCTCTAGGATTGCTCGGATGGCGGTGGTTATGTGGGTGGTAATTCGTCGGCCACCCTTGCCCAACTTGATGATCTGACCCGCCTGCCAGTTCACCTCCGACCACTTCAGCGCGTAGCATTCTGTTTTCCGCAGCCCTGTCTCCTTCATGAACTCAAACAGCGGCTTGTAATCTTCTCGGGTTGCTGCTTCTAGCCGATCACCTTCATCCCCGACAAGCTCGCGAACCCGTTCCTGTGGTTCGTCCAACATATGGGATTGCCAGTTTGGTTCTCGCTCAAATCTGGCATTCCACCTCAACTTGGCGCAACGAAACAGCCGCCGTAACAGTCGGCTTGTGGTGTGATTTACGGTTCCAGGGGCAAGCAACTGATCTGCTTTTTTGCTCGGATGTCCTCGCCGCCATGCAACGAGTCTTGCAACATCATCGTCGGTAATTTCGGTCAGTAGTTTGTGCTTGCCAAAAAAATCGATGATACGTTCGAGATGCGTCCAAGTATTATTCGCGCTGACCTGATGTTGCGCGATCTCCTGCCAATACCGGTCGATGACATGATCCAGCAGCAGGGAAGTGGATGCTCCCTGTTGTTCGGCTATGCGCCTCTTCGCAATTTCCTTTTCAGCCTTTTCTACTTGTTCAGCATCCCGGCGGTTCGTGCATTTTGTGGAACCGTAAAATCGCTGTCCTCGGATTTGAAACGAGTACTGAAGGAATGGTGATTTCGGGTCTTTGTAGATAGACATGATGATTATTCCTTCCTCAATCGGATTTCCGTTTCCGTTTCAGCAGACGCCTTGCAGTGAATCCAATGACCTCCGCCGCCCGATGACTTGTTCCTTTTTGCGTCGGACTTTGTTGTTGTGGGGTGTTCCTCTTTTGGCGACGTTTAATGAATTCCTCAACGTCGGCGTCGGTGAACATCATTCGAACGTTCTTGGTACCTCGCCCGATGTTGATGAAGCGCAGTTCACCATCTTTGAGCGCGAGGGTCTTCACCTGCTTGACCGACATTCCCAGCCGTGTCGCGACTTCCTGGGGGGTGCGGAGGCCATTGGGAATTGAGCATCGGACTCGGTGTGCAGCTTGTGTCCGTGTTGGGCGCTGGGCCGGGTTCAGGAATACGCTCGCAAAGCTACGAAGGGCACTCTCCGAGGCTTTGAGCGCAGCGATGGTGCAGGGGACGGCCCTTGGGTCATTGTTGGCCGGAAAGGAGATTGTTGCAGGAAATCCGCTGAGCCTTTCCATGTATTCCTTCATGGATTCCTGTGCTGCTCTTGTTAGCTCCATCATGACCCGTTTCGCCTTTTCTCTCGCTCTCCTTCGATTATACCACCGTCACCAAACAGCCCCGAATCCAAAAAAATCGGGGAAGCGCCATTGCCTTGGAATCCGGTCAATAGTCCGAGGCAAGCATCAAGGTCAGCACTCGGCTCGTCTTTTTCGGATCGCTGGGGTCTTCCGATCCATGCTGCATGTCGGGTGCGTAGTAATCGACCTTCCAGAAGAACTGCTCTCCCACAGCCTCGAAGCTTCCGAAATCATGCTCGCCGTACGGATCATTGTCGGGGGTGAATTCGTTGAAGGCCCGCATTTTCGTCAGAGCAAGAGCCACAGTATCGGGAGGGATTGATTGCACAGAAGCCGTCATCACCAGCCTGCCGCCCGTGAACGTGTGCCGCAGGGAGTCGTTGAGGGCGCGAATCCGTTGGGTTTTAGTTGTGGTCTTGGTGGTCATATGTAAATATATGCCATTAGGCGATAATATTCAATAGCGTAAACATGGCGATGGTGAAAAATAAAGTCAAGGAAAAGCGTGGTCGGCCAAGGGTTTACGCCCAGCCAATCATGGTGCGTTTGCGTCCGGATGAGGTGGAGGCCCTGAACCGGTGGATAGAGGGGCAGGGGGGGCTTCCGTTATCGAGGCCCAGCGCAATCAGATTATTGGTGCGGATGGGAACGGGGATGGAGCGCGGGAAGAAACGATAATCCGGATCAATGCCATGTAGTCGCTTCATCATATCCGGTCCACATCGACTAACTCCTGGGCGATGCCGTGTTCTGCGATCAGCTTCTCGGCGTCATCGCGATTTCTGACATTGTAGGTGTAGCCCCATCGGTCCGGGGAAAACCAAAAGGTCAGCATCTTCTGATTTTTGCTGTATCTGGCCTGTTTGGTTTCCTGTTTGGTTGTCTTCTTCTTCGTGGCCGTCAATTTCCGTTTCTCCTCTCACTCGCCGCACTTGCGCAGCGGCACCACGTCATCAACCTCAACGGCGCCCATATCGAACGGAACGCTATGCAGGTGTTCGAGCATGGCCTGGGCGCCGGTCGTGTCGCCCTTCACCTTGAGCGCGGCATGTGCAGCGATCTCGCGGAATCGCTTGGCCGCGGCGCCGGCCTTCTTCGGATTGAGGACGAAGCACCTGCCGCCATTGGCCTTGGCGATCTGGTAAAAAGCTTCCTCGGCATCCGGGCCGGCGCGATCCAGCGGACACCCGCCTGGAACCGTGCCCTTGTACCCGATGGAGATGTTGACCCCGAGAGCACGGAGTTGCCCGGCCTGATCGATGGCACGATCCAGAACATCACCATCGGGACGGTGCTCGCAGCGCTGTTCGAATGCGTCCGAGATCACCACCACCTCATCGATGGGGTGCTTTTCGGCCTCGCGGATCACGTGCTTGAGCACGCGATTGTGCTGCGTCCATCCACCCTTATGTTCGACTTTCGCTATCGCCCGCGCCACGCTCTCGGCATTGGGGAGCCATTGCGTGGCTTGCATTTCGTCGGCGCCGCGGAAATACACGACCTGCACCAATCCCCCCGGACCGATTTTTTCGAACATCGGGTAGGCGATGGCGCGCGCAGCCTCGATCGTCAGCTTGCGCTCAGGCAGGTATTCGCCCATGGAGGTCGTGGCGTCGAGGGCGATGACGACGCGCGGTGGACCGGCTGGGCGACGCGCACGCGCGGCTTTCCCTTTAAGCACCGCCTCAAACCGCCTATCGGCTGGATGCACGGCCGGGCCGGTATCCTTGGTGAGCGCCTTGCCGGCGCCGGCGTTGACCAGATTCCTCTCGTCGTTCATGGACTTCTCTCCTCTCACTTGGGGGGTAAATTCCCGAATTCCCAAATTCCCAAGGCTTAAGCGACCGGGTTCTGGGCGAGCAACGCTTCGGCATCGTCGCCCAGGAAGGCGGCGCGCAGCACGTAGCAGCGGATCGTTCTGCCCTCCCGGATCATCTCGTTCTTGGTCAGGCGGTCGCCGTCGCGTTCAAGCCAGCCGCGCTCCCGGAAGCGGTTCGCAAGCTCGAGCGCCTGCAACCGACCACCGCACAGGTCCTCGAAGGCGGCCAGAGCGATGCAGATGCGGGTGTGCCTGTCATCGATCTTGACGAAACCCCAGCGTTCGCCAGCTTTGATCTGCGCTTCCCAGTCCCCGGCGAGATCGGCTGCATTGGAGGGCCGCGCGCCGACAAGCTCACCCGCGGTCTTGCGCAGGGAGATGAAGCGCCCTTCCCGGAGATCCGTCACGATCTTCTCGCGCACTTGGCGCTCCGCCACGATCTGCACATCGACCCAGCGTTCCAGGCATGCGAGCGCCATGCTGTCGTTGGTCTCGCGCGTCCATGTCGATGGCAGCACCTTGGCCAGTCGGGCCATTTCGAGCGCGGCCGCGGGAAGCGCAAAGCCGCCGATCATGCTGCTATAGCCGGGCGGTATGGGCACTCTCCGCACCTCGGGGATCGAGAGCCAGCGTCCCATGCCGCGGTCGCTCTCGTCCCTTATCCGGCCGGACTGGAGATCAACGATGTGCTGCTGCCATTCGAGGCCGGGATATCCGTAGTGCTGCATGGTCCAGTCGTAAATTTGTTTGCTCACCCTCTCGATCTCATCACCGGAAACCGACTCAAGCGCACTGCCCGGCCGCACCTCTGCCGGGTGATCAATAACTCGCACGAACTGTCCTGGATTGACGTGCAGGCCCGCGTCTTGCACACGCTCCAGGAACGATTTCTCGCCGTTCATCAGGACCATGGTGCTGAAGCTCTGTTCCTCTCGGCCATGTCGTCCTTTCTCCTCGCCGGCCACGAGCGGATAGACCAAATCGGCAAACATTTTCGTGGTGATGTTGCCGTGCTCGTCCGTGAGCAGGCCGAAATCGTTTCGATGCAGGGCGCGCTCGACCACCTCGTTCGACGTGGCATGCAGGCCGAAGCCGAACGTGCCGCCACCGCACCCGGGTCGGTAGGGCTTGCCGACGAGTGCCTGTATGATCTGGAACACCGCCGACTTGGCGATCTTCTTCAAGCCCCAGTCATTGTGGATGCGCGCCCACTCGCTGGAATATTTCATCATCGACGCGGCGAGCACGACGCCAACGCCGAACACCACGTTGCTGTCCTGAGCGTGGCGGGCGGCATGGTGGCGCCAGCCCTCGGCACTGCCCTTCATTTCTCCGCGCCAGCCATCTGCGGCTTGGCTGTCGAGTTGGTAGACGATTTCCGGATCGACGTGCTCGTGATCGACGGGGACAGGTGCGCGGGCCGATGCGGGCAGTACCGCGCGATCCGGGCGCATCAGGAAAACGCGGCCATCGGCCATATTATGCCAGCCGATCCCGGGCAGGCGCTTGCCTATCCGCCGTGTCGGTTCCCAGTCGAGGAAGCGGAGGATTTTGGCGCCGTATGCCTTCTCCTGGCCCGCGCGCATGTAGACGCGAGCTCCCATCTTGCGGGCGTACTTGATGGCGGCGCCGGGGGCCGAGCCCTTCACGACCAGCTCGCTCGGGATCACGACCTCTCTCTCGATCAGCCGACTGCCTTCCCTCTTCTGCATCTGGAAATGATGCCAAGGGCGTTTATTATCGAGGTCCGTGGAGTGCCTGTCCGGGATCAGCGCGACCTTGAATATGCGCGCCCAGGTGAAGACGATCCTTCCAGGAGCTTGGCCGGGTCGTTCTCCGAACCGCGCCCAGACCGAATACGGCTCCTCCGTTACGCGGAACTCGTCACTCTTGTCCCAGATGATCTTGCCGGGAACGTCATCAACAATATCCGCAAGCATCGGATGATTTCGGAAACCCTCGACCAGGGCATCCCAGATCGTGGCCGTGTCCATATTGAAGTCGCGAGCCGCCTTCTCGACTGCCTTGTCCAGCGCCGCATCGATGTCGTCTTCAATGCGCCGTTCCTCGTCGTCCAGATCATCCAGGCGACGGACCTGCTCTTGCCGCAAAAACCTGGATTGGAACTGCTCGACCTTTTCCGCGACCCAAGCTTTGAACGGCTCCGACGACGATGTTTGCGGTCGATTTTGCCGATAGTGGCGCTTCAAATATTTCCAGAGAACGCTCGGATCGACGCGCTTGAAGTCGCCGGCCATGAGGGACGAAAACCCTCGGTTCTCCGCTTCGGCGGTGAACAGTCTGGGGATTTCCTCGGTCTGAGCTTTGGCGATTTCCTCGTGCAGTTTGGAATTAGCCGGTGGCCAACCAGATGCGAGATTTTCCCGGACCGCATCGCCAAGCTCGCCGATGATCCGATCCGACCATTGACGCCACGCCTGCCCGCGACAGGTTTCTGCATCTGCGGCGCGCTTCGCCTTTGCGCTGTCGTCGTTCTGCGACGGATCGTCCTTCGTGGTCTGTTCTGCGGTCGGCCCGTTGCCCTCCGTTGGCGCCGCGGGCGAGCCCGGCTCAGGCGATGGCGGCGCTGCGGCGGTCGGCTCGCGCTCAACCTGCTCCGCGGCAGGGATCGGCGCCG
>WNFD01005877.1_pt1 | contig 12268 bp, 13 predicted proteins | sample 5400491 | NCBI WGS metagenome assembly WNFD01 (sample SAMN13153343, study PRJNA577476) | soil metagenome | isolation source: 120 cm saprolite under Douglas fir tree site 2 hole 2 replicate 2 | place: USA:California | collected 2015-04-18 | reverse complement strand
TTTCGACATGCCGGTCAACACCTATTCGGCCGGGATGCGCGCGCGGCTCGCTTTTGGCACCTGCCTGGCGATCGACTTCGACGTCTACCTGATCGACGAGGTCACCGAGATCGGCGACGAGCGGTTTCGCCGCAAATGTGTGGTCGCGTTTCGCGAGCGCCTGCGCCGCTCGGACATCATCCTGGCGACGCATAACAGCCAGACGATACGCCAATATTGCGATCGCGGCGCGATCCTGGCCGGGGGACGGCTGGAGCTGTTCGATGACGTCGCCAGCGCTTTCGAGCGCTACCGCCGCATGCTTGCGGAGGCAGCCGCGTGAGACTCGCCACACTCACCCGCGCGCTGGCCATTGCGCGGCCGCTCTCGCCGGCGGCCGAACACCCTATTGCGGGCCCCAGGGACGGTCGGCACGGGCTGACGCGCCTCAGCCCGGTCCGCATCGGAACACCCGCGATCCGCCATGCGAGGCTGTCGCCGCGCAGCTTGTCCTTCGCGGCGTTGGTGGTGATGCCGATCGTTATCGCCGCCGCGTATTATTTCGCCGTCGCGGCCGACCAGTACATTGCCGAGTTCCGATTCACGCTCAACACCATCGACCCGCCGCGCTTCGACCCGTTGTCGCTCTTCACCGGCAGTGCAACTCGCTCGCCGGCGGCGTCGGAAGCTCAGGTCCTCGTCCAGTACATGACCAGCCGGGCGATCGTCGACGAGGTCGGCGGCTCGCTCGACTTGCGCAGGCTGTTCGCGCCGCCCCAGGCCGATTGGTGGGCACGGCTCCAGCGGCCGGCCTCGATCGAGGAGCTCGTGCGTTACTGGCAGGGTCAGGTGGATCCGTCTTACGACCCGGCCAACGGCACCGTCACGGTCCGGGTTCGCGGCTTTGCGCCGGCGGATGCGCTGCGCCTCTCGCAGGCAATCGTCGCGGCTTGCGAAAAGCTCGTCAACGACCTGTCGCTGCGGGCGCGGCGCGACACGCTGGGCCATGCCGAAGGCGAGCTGGTGCAAGCGGAAAGCCGCCTCAAAGCGGCGCTCGGCGATATCCGCGCGTTTCGCGACCGCGAGGGGCTGATCGATCCGGCACGCACCGCCGAGGGCACCGGGTTGCTCGCGACCCGACTGCGCGATGAGCTGGTCAGGACGAACGCAGAGCTGTCGACGCTGAGGGCCTATATGCGCGACGATGCTCCCTCGGTCAAAGTACTGAAGGCCCGCATCCGCTCGCTCGAAGCGCAGCGGCGTGGCCTCGCGCAGGAAATGACCGATCCGGACAGCGCGCGTTCCGACACGCTGTCGAGCGTCTTAGGCGCATACGAGCAATTGGAGAGCGAGCGCAAATTCGCCGAGGCCGCCCACCAGCACGCATTGCAGAGCCTCGACCAGGCGCGCGCCAGCGCCGATCGGCAGCACGTCTTTATCGCCAGCTTTATCCCCCCAAGCCTGCCGGAGGAATCGCTCTATCCCCGCCGCTGGCGCTCGCTCGGCACCGTCGCGCTGATCGCGCTGGCGCTCTGGGGCATCGGCGGTCTGACCGTGCAGTCCGTCCGCGACCACCTGGCGTGAGCGCCGCGCGTCCGCACCGCACCTTGATGGAGAGTATGATGACGACGATGCCTGCGTTCCGCTCCCTCACCTTGCTGCGTCCAGAGGGGTTCGGCCAGCTCGGGACGGCACCGTCGCGCAAGGAAAGCCTCGCGATCGTCTCGACCAGCAGCAGGCTGTGCGGCATCGCCGCCTACACCGCTGCGTTGCAGCGCCAGCTGACCGATGCCTTCGACATCACCGTGTTCGATCTCGACCAGTACCTGCTGCGAAGCCCGCATCGCCGCGTGCGCAAGATCGCGGACCGGCACATCAAAGAAATCTGCGACGCGATCCGCCGGTTCGACGTCGTCAATCTGCAGCTCGAGCATGGCACGTTGGGTCGCCATGGGCGCGACATCTACCGGCGGTTCTGCTGGCTCACTGCGGCGGCGCCGCGATTGTCGGTGACCTTCCACACCCTGATGACGCCGCCGCACTCTGACACTACCGGTTTTGTAAAGGCGCTGGTGACAGGCAAGTTCAAGACCGCCGCCCGCCTGCAAGCGGACTTCAATCGTGCGAGTCTGCTGTCATACGGGATCGCCCGCCAATTGCGTCGGATGCAGCGCCGGAAGCAGGTGAGCGCAATCGTCCACAACCCCCGCGACCGCTACGACGCAAGGTGTCTCTACGGCATCAGGCACGTTTTTGACCACCCGCTGTCCTTTCTCGCGGCCGGCGAGGTCGCGGCACTCCGCAGCGGCGCCCAGCGGCGGCGGTTTGCGATGCTCGACGATTTGCCGCCTGACGCCACGCTGATCGGGGTTTTCGGCTTTCTCAACGAATACAAAGGCCTGGGGACCGCCATCCAGGCGCTGCACTACCTGCCGGAAAACCATCATCTGCTGATCTTCGGCGGTGTTCACCCGCGCGAGATCGTGCCCGGTCAAGCGCGGCACCCCTACATCGCGTCGCTGTTCGACCACGCCTACATGGATACGACGCTGTACGACCGGATGAGCGCGATCGGGGCACAGAGCGAGGCGGCCCCTCTGGTGGTTGCCGCCGATCAGGGGTTGCGCGAGTTGTTGGGCGCGCATCCGCGCGACCTTTCGGCGCGCATTCACTTCATGGGCGCACTTGCCGAAGAGGATTTTCTCGGCGGCATGGCAATCTGCGATGCGGTCGTTTTCCCGTATCTCGAAGTCGGGCAGTCATCGTCGGGACCGATTAGCCAAGCCCTGGAGCTCGGCTGCCGGATCATCGCCTCGCGGACCCATACGTTTATGGGATTTGCCGAATACCACGAGAACGCGGTCGAGTTCTTCGACATCGGCAACCATCTCGAATTGGCCGAGCGCCTCATCGCTCGCCGGCAATTCAGCCCGCGCGCCGGCCTTCCCGAATTTAACATCGAGACCAACAAGGCGACCTATCTGCTCGCCAACAGCAAGATCCCCGGTCCGCCGCCCCAGCAGACCGGGTTGCGCCGCCGGCTCAAGGTCCGTCGAGGACAGCTGGTAGGGGATTGACCGCCCGGTCGTTCACCGACCCCGGAATCATCCAGTTTCCCCGATAAGTTGGTTGCTGGCGCTTAAGGTCGGCGACGTTTGATATTCAATTAACTTAAATTCCCAAATAATTCGGACTTTAAGCGTATTGACGAACCAAGTGTGAATAATAAACTGTTACGGTGCATACCGGACGCCTGATCGTAATGGGTCTGATCTGCATATTCAACGTTCGCACGACCGGTCCATGACTTTGCCTGGTCGAGCGGATGATCCACCTTGACGATCGGTAGGGTGTTCAGATGTGGGATCTTCTAAACAAAACCGACATCGAGCAGGCGAAACAAGAACTCAAACTCCGTCGTGCCGAGACGCTTAGGCGACAGGCGGTAGAAAACCAAAATTTGGACGCCGAGCGCCTCGAGTCGGAAACGTTGTACCGCTTAGTAGACACGTTTGTGCAAAAGTTCATGAAGCCGCCGATCGTGTCGCATGCGCCAATCGCCATACCGGTCTCCCATCAGCCGGTCTCCCATCAGCCGGTCTCCCATCAGCCGGTCTCCCATCAGCCGGTCTCCCATCAGAATGTTGGCGCCAAGACTTCTCACGAAGCACGACACCATCAGCATCATCGGGATCAGGCACGCGATCAGCGTCGAGATCAACCGCAAACCGTCTTTGCCACATTCGTGCGCGCGCAGTCGCGTCACCATTAGCCCTTTGCATCGCCCGCGCCCCTCAGCAATCCCGGCGCGGTATTTCGACTGCCTTCGCTGAGGGCGACCGTCCCGTCCGCGCTCACCGCTGCGCCGGGGGCGCCCAGGGTTCCGGAGCGCGCGGCTCGAGATCGGTGACGACATCGACGAGGACCGGCTCGTCGGCGGCGAGCGCCTGCTGCAGCGCCGCCGCGATCTCCTGCGGCTGCTCGACACGGATGCCGCGCACGCCGAAGCTCCGCGCCACGGCGGTAAAATCGGTCGGCCCGAAGCGGACCAGCTCCTCGCCCCTTCCCGGCCGGTTGCCCGAGATCCGGCGGACCCCGGTGAGGTTCTGGCCAAAGCCGGAATTGTTGTTGACGATGATTGTGACCGGGATGTTGCAGCGGCGGGCCGTCTCCAATTCGGCAAGGTGGTAGTAGAACCCGCCATCGCCGGTGAAGCAGACGACCTTGCGCGCCCCGGCGGCGCAGGTTGCGCCGAGCGAGGCCGGGAACGCCCAGCCGAGCGAGCCTGCCGCACGCTGATAGCCTTGTCCGGCGCCGTTCAACTCGATCATCGTGCCGGTCCAGATCCCGGAATAGCCGGTATCGGCGACGAGGATGCCGTCCGCCGGCAGGGCGCCGGTCACTTCGGCGCAGAGCCGCTCGACGCTGATCGGCGCGGTGTTTTTCTCGACGAGCGGAGCCATGGTCGCCCGCCAGTCGGCTACGATCCTCGCCGCCTCCTCGGCAAATCCCCGGTCTCGCGCGGGATGGCCGATCAGCTGATTGAGCCGCGCGAGGGTTGCTTTCGGGTCACCGACGAGGCCGGTCGTGTTCGGGTAGCTGCGCCCAATTTCCAACGGGTCGGCCTCGATCTGCACGATCTTGGTGTCGATCGGCGGGACCCGCCAGTTCAAGGTCACCTGGTCTCCGGTATCGCAGCCGATGAAGAGCACGAGATCGGCGCCGCAGACGATGCGGTTGGCGGGCGGCGCGGAATAGCTGCCGGCGACGCCGGCCGAGAGGCGATGCCGGGTCGGGATGATGCCGCGCGCCCCGAGCGTCGTGGCGACCGGCGCGGCGAGCGCCTCGGCGAGCGCCAGCACCTCCGGTCCGGCGGCCGACGCGGCGGCGCCGTCGCCGGCGACGATCGCAACCCGGCGCGCGCCGGTCAGAAGCGCCGCGGCGCGTTCGATGTCGCGCTCGTCGGCGACCGGCCGGTGCACCGGGATCCGGCGCGCCTCCGCCTCGATGACCGGCGGCTCGGCGGTCTGGCCAAGCTCGATGACGTCGCCCTGCAGCCCGTTGAAATCGAGATGGGTCGGGCGCGGCGTATCAGCCAGGGCGGCGCGCCAGGCGTGGCGCAAGAGGCGCGGCAATTCGCTTGTCGAATAGACCGGGCTCGAAAACTTCGTCACAGCCGAGAAGAGCGGCGCGTGGGCGATCTCCTGGTAGGAATTGCGGTGCTGGAACGAGGGCTCCTTGTGGCCAGTGAGGGCGATCACCGGGCTGCGGCCGAGCCAGGCATCCTGCAAACCGGACGCAAGGTTGGCGGCGCCGACCGACTGCGCCATGCACACCCCCGGGCGCCCGCCGATCCGGGCGTAGGCATCCGCCATGTAGGCCGCCGCTTTTTCCGAATGCGCGAGGATCGGCTTCACCCCGAGATCGCCCAGATGCAGGAGCGTGCGGCGCATCACCGACTCGACGAAGAAGACGTGGCTCATGCCGGTCCCCGCCAATGCTCGCGCCAGCCACTCCGCGCCGTTCATCATGCCCTGGTCGCTCATCTCGCTTCCTCCGGTCACAGACGTCGCGCTATCCGTTCGATCCTCAAAGCGCTGTGCCGCATAGACTGCCACCGATGCGGCGCCACAGCGTAGGGGAAATGCGGGGCATCGACATTTAGACAACCATAAATTGAGTTAGAACGAACCGTCGCCCTGTTCCTGCTGGGGAAGATCAGGCCGAACTCGCGTTATGGTTGAATTCGTAAACGCCGGCGACGCAACCGCGACGGGGCTGCTGCCACATGTTCCTGCCAAGCATCCGGACCTCCCATCTTCATCATGACAATATCACAATTTAAATGTTTTGTCAAGAACAAACAAGGAACTTAAATTCAAACTCTGCTCCGTGCCGATACTCGCGATGACGGGACACGATGCGGCTGCCCGCTGCCGGGAATTCCGCGCTCGCCGCCGATTGGCGGTGCCCTCTTGACGCTCCGCCGGGTGGAAGCCTACACACGACGATCTGCGCTTTTGGCAGGCATGCAACCGGAGGGAGATGGCGAATGGCCCGCATCAAGCATATCGCCTTAGTGACCGACGATCCCGCGAAGACCGCAGAGTTCTATAAGGAAAATTTCGGCCTTACCGAACTCTATCGCCGCCCCACCGACACCGGCGAAAAGGGGGTTTGGCTCAGCGACGGCTACATCTACTTCGCCATCCTCAAGTATGGCGAGGACAACGCGCCAAAACTCGGGCCTGGGCAATCATCCGATCTGCGCGGCATCCACCACATCGGCTTCCAGGTCGAGAACCTGGACGCAACCGCCCAGGCCTTGGAGAAGGCGAAGGTGTCGCCGGTTCCGATGAAGGAATACGAGCGCGCCCAGATGGGCACCGAGGCGGTCAACCTGAAATACCTCGGCCCCGACGCCGTACAGTTCGACGTGCGCCAGGAAGGCTGGGACGAAATGATCAGCCTCGGGATGGAACGCTACGAACTGACCCCGGCCGCCGACGACTAACCCGACATACAGAGCCGGGCGTAACGCCGGCCCTCCGTCATAGCGGCGGGGCGCCGGCCGCCCGTTTCTTCGCCTCGCGCGCGGCGATGGCCGCCTCGCGTTCGAGGAGGAGCTTGGCGCGCTCGACGACCGGCACGTCGATCATCTTGCCGTCGACGGTGACCGCGCCAACCCCTTCGGCGAGCGCGGTGTCATAGGCGGCGACGACCCGACTGGCGTGATCGATCTCGTCGACGGTGGGACGGAACTCCTCGTTCAAGATCGCGATCTGGCTCGGATGGATGACCGAGGCGCCGACAAAGCCGAAGCGGCGCGAGCGGCGGATCGTCTCGCGGAAGGCGTCGAGATCGTGGAACTCGGCGATCGAGCCGATAAAACCCATCGGCATGATGCCGGCGGCCCTTGCGGCGAACACCGCCATCTGCTTCGGCATCGTCAGGGGCTCGGCCTCGGGCAGGATGCCGGCGGAGGTGGCGAAATCCTCGGCCCCGAGGGTGAGCGCGACGAGCCGCTTATGGGCGCGCGCGATCTCGGCGATATTGAAGAACGCCGAGGCGGTCTCGACCATCGCCAGCATCTTGGTGGCGCCGAGCGCGATGCCGCGCTCCAGCTCCAATTCGTCGATGATCTCAGCGACGAGCTGGACGTGCTGGGCGCTTTCCGCCTTCGGCAGGGCGATCGCCTGCACCCCGGGGCCGATCACCGCTTCGAGATCGCGCACGGTCATGCGCAGCGGCCGGTTGAGGCGGACGACGACATCGGCGCCGCCGGCGGACACGATCTGCGCCGCCTCCGGGACCAGCGTGCGCGCGCGCTCCTTCTCGGACGGCGCGATGCTGTCTTCGAGGTCGAGGATGATCGCATCGGCGCCGCGCCGTGCCGCGCCCTCGACAAAGCGCCGCTGCGTCACCGGGACGAACAGCATCGAGCGCCACACCGGCAGGTCCTTTTGGGTCATCGCTCTCGCCCCTCTTTTGCCTACCCGGTTTGGATGGCTCGGGCATCGGCGCCGTGCGTCCTTCGAGACGCGCCCCCAATGGGGCGCTCCTCAGGATGAGGAAGATTTGTGTTTGGCATTAAAGGTTCACCTCATCCTGAGGAGGTCGCGAAGCGACCGTCTCGAAGGACGCGCTATGGCTGTCCCTGGCCGAGCCCAATGACCCCGTCGCGCGCCAATTCTTCCAGCGTCGCGCGGTCGATCCCGAATTGCCCGAGGATCTCGGCGGTGTGCTCGCCGAGGCGCGGCGCCGGGCGGCGCAGGTGGCCGGGCGTCTCAGAAAGGCGCGGGATGATGTTGTGCATCGTCAGACGGCCGGTCTCCGCGTCCGGCATATCGACGACGATCTCGCGCGCCAGGACGTGCGGGTCGGCGAGAAACTGGTCGATGTCGTAGACCGGCGCGGCGGTGACCTCGGCCGCGGCAAAGGCCGCCATGTTTTCCTCGAGCGTGCGCGCCGCGATGAATGCGACGATCGGCGCCTCGCATTCGGCGGCGTTCTTCACCCGGTCGGTGTTGTTGCGAAAGCGCGGGTCGGTGATGACGTCCTCGCGCCCGATCGCGCGGAACAGCCGCTCGGCCATCGCCTGGATCGAGGCGGAGATGCCGATATAGCGGCCGTCCTTGGTGCGGAACACGTTGCGTGGGGAAGTCGTCTCCGAGCGGCTGCCGGTGCGCGGGCGGATCTGGCCGGTCAAATTGTAGATCGGCGCCTCGGTGGCGATGAACGAAAAGAGCGGGTCGAGCAGCGGAAGATCAATGATCTGCCCGGCGCCGCCCTCGACCTCGACCCGGCGCAGCGCGACCATGACGGCAAAGGCGCCATAGAGCCCGGCGACCATGTCTGCCAGCGCGGTCGGCGGCAATACCGGCTCCCTATCGGCAAAGCCGGTGCGCGCGGCATATCCCGACATACTCTCGACGAGAGTGCCAAAGCCGGGGCGGTCGCGATAGGGGCCATCCTGCCCCCAGCCCGACACGCGCACGATGACGAGGCGCGGGTTGCGGGCGTGCAGAATGTCCGGTCCGAGGCCGATCTTTTCCAGCGTGCCCGGACGGAAATTCTCGATCAGCACCTCGCTCGACGCGGCGAGATCGAGCAGCAATTCGCGCCCCTTCGCCTCGCGCAGCGAGAGCGCGACGCTCTTCTTGTTGCGGGCATAAAGCTTCCAATGGACGCTGACGCCCTGGCTTTGCCAGGCGCGCAGCGGGTCGCCCTTCGCCGGGTCCTCGATCTTGAGGATTTCGGCGCCGAAATCGGCGAGCTGCGAGGAGACCGCGTTGCCGGCGACGAGCCGCGACAGGTCGACGACCCGGACCCCATCGAGCGGACAGGCGGAAGCGGGGTCGAACGATTTTTCCGGCAGGGTCATCAGGGCGGGGGCGGCTGCTGCGGCGTCGGGGAGCGCAGCTTAGCCGCCGGGGCCGGCTAAGGGAACCAGGCCGCTGCTATCGCGCCGCTACGAGAGCGGGCGCCGGCACGGAAAAGCCCCGGCGGCGGGGGGCGGGCCGGGGCTTCCAACGGTGGCAATCGGGGTGAGACAGACGGCCAGCCGTTTGCGTTATCCGATAGCGTCCTCGGCGACCTGGAGAGCGCGAGACTCCAGCACCTGGGCGTCAACCTCCAGCTCTTCCGCGGTCCTTAAGCGGGCCTCCCAGATTACCGGATTGTGCGTTCGTTCGGCGAACTCGCGATACCAGATCGCCAGATCCCGCAGCTTTTGCGGGCTTGCGATCGCATCGGGATCGCCTTTCAGAAATGCGAGCATCCGATTGCTCCCGTGATGGGGGGTAACACGGGTCGCGGTACCGAGATTCTTACGGCACGTTGAACGCCGTGAAGTAAATACACTCCGTATTTGATCATCTGTACGTTGGCGGATTGCCGCATGCTCTTTTTTGTAAATATTTGTAAGAATTGTTAACTGTATGGAACTTTTGGGGAATCCGCGCCAGCCTGACGCGGTCGCCTATTTCAGCGCGGCGACTAGGGAGCGGTTTCGTCGGTCGTAACGTTCTCTTTGCACCAGCGATTAGGGAGATACGCCTTCATATATCGCTTTTTGGGTTCGCTCGCCCAGCTTGCGTCCAAACAAGCTACCCTGATGAGGAAGTCGCCATGTACCTGTCGAACGAAAGTCTCCTTGTCATATTATTGGTCGGCCTTGCGGCGGGATGGTTGGCCGGGCACATCGTGCACGGGACCGGTCTCGGGCTCATCAATGACATGGTGATTGGGGTTATCGGCGCCTTCGCCGGCGATTGGTTGATGCCGCAACTCGGCATTCATTTGCGTCCCGGGATCGGTGGCGCGATCATCAACGCCACGATCGGCGCGATCCTGATACTCCTGATAATCCGCCTCGTCCGTGGCGGCGGCCGCTGGCGAGGCGGTTGGGGCGGCGGCTGGGGCCGTCGTTGGGGCAGCCGCTGGTAGTCAGGCGCGCGCGATGTCCTGCTACGGTTTGTGACAGATGATCTCGGCGACGGCCCGGCGGGCGTCTTCCTCGGGCAGATCCGATTTCTCGTTGCGGTAGGTCTCTACCGCGGCAATGAAGGCGTTACGCTCGTTGCGCGAGCTTGCCATTACCGCGGTATAGACGGCGAGCACCAAGCGCGTGCAATGCGTCTCACCGTCATCGGAGCCGATCTGTGCGGGTTCGCTTATGATGTCCGGGCTGGCCATAGCAGCCTCCAAAGTTCGTCGGCCGAGAAACTTAGCGCCGACACTTGAGTCAGGACTGTCCGGTAACGGACGAAATTGGAATTATTTTAATTAGTTAGTTTGACCCAAGCGGGGAGCGTCAGTGCTAGAGAGCAAACGCATCAGCCGCTCGTGGTCGATCCGGTAGCATTCGCAGGCTGCCGCTTCGAGGCCCTCGCGATCGAGGATGATGACCGCGCCGCGATGATTTTGGATGAGCCCCGAGCGGTGCAGCACGCCGACGGTTTCGGTGACCCCGGCGCGCCGCACGCCGAGCATCGTCGACAGGAACTCGTGCGTCATCGGCATAATATCGTCGTCAAGCCGGTCGCGCGCCATCAGGAGCCAGCGGGCACAGCGCTGCTCGATGCTGTGCAGCCGGTTGCAGGCGGCGGTTTGCGCGCTGAGGTCGAGGAGGGTCTGGACATAACGCAGCACGGGTGCGCGAACCGCCGCGCTCTGCTCGAACGCCGCCCGGCACTCGGCCGCCTTCATCCGCAGCGCGGTGCTCGGGGCCTGGATGATCACATGCTGGGCCGATACTTCGCCGCCGAGAAGAGCGGCCGCTCCGACGAGGCCCTCACGCCCGATCATGCCGACTTCGATCGTCGAGCCGTCGGTCATGCTGGTGAGGACGGAGGCTATCCCCCCTTCGATGAAGTAGATGCATTCGAGCGGGGCGCCCACCTCGTAGAGCACCTGCCGTTGCGCCAGGGAAACCGGTTGCAGGCTCGCAAAGAACCGGTCGCATTCCGCTTGCGGCAGCGCGGCGAGGATCCGGTTTTTCTGTGGGGAGGTGTCGAGAGTCGCGGCCATGATGCGCACCTTTTCCCATAGGGAGCGGGAGCGCATCGCGTCTCTCAGGCGCCGCCTGCCCGAGGCGATCGGCGGCGATGTCTATAGGTGGGGAGGGCAAAGCCTTATTGCAATCGCCTCGCCGGCCGGCGCCGCGAACTCGCTTCAGCGAGCGGTAGTCTTCTCCGGTTGCGCCTGCTCGGCGCACTCCGCCTCGTCGGCCAGTCCGTCGAAATCGGCGGCAAAGGAGAGCAGCGTATCGCGATCGACCGACGAGCGCGCTTCCTTGGCAGCCAGACGCAGCTCTCCGGCGCGTCTGTGGTAATAATTGGAGCCTCGCAGCGGAGACATCACGGCACCCTTTCCCGCAAAGGCCGGTTCTTACGCAGGATTGCAAGGCTCGCTACCGGCGAGGTTAAAGCGGCCACTGCGCAAATGCACTTATTAATCGTACGCCAGCGTACACGCGATGTTCCCCAGGTATCCGGGAAGGCGCGCGAGATTTGCCTCATGGGTCATAAAAGGACCCGGCGCACGGCGATTTGGGGTCAGCCGCCGCGGTCGGCGCTCCCGAGCGGCGATGCCGCGGGCCGCGCGCGGGAGGAGCGGGGCGAGCGGCGCTCAACCGGCAGCCCGGGGCCGGGGGCCCGCTGCGCAGCGGCGAACTCGTGCCGCTTCAATTCGCGTGCGGCCGCGGCGAGCGCGTCGCCGGCTGCGGCGATCTGGCCTTCGATGGCGGCGAGCGAGCGTGCGAGGTGGCCATGGCGCTGCAGCAGCGGGTGGGCGGACGCCGGGTTGCCGACCGCGACGGCCTGCTCGATCTCGGAGCGGAGCCGGGCTCCATCGGCGCGCAATCGTTGCGCCAGCGATTCGAGCTCGGCCAGATAACGCCGCCGCTCCTCGCAATGCCGACGATGCACACTGATGCGGTTTTCGAGGCTATTCATTCGCCAGTTCCGGCCACGCGCGCTGGGTCGAGGCTCGCCGCCGGGTGGCTTCAGCAGGGGGCGACGAACCTTGGAGCTATCGCAATCGCGCTAAGATCCAGTTAAACTGCGCGCCGCGCTGGCCGAGCTGCGAACCTTGACCGCTAGAAGCTAAGCATTTTTTAACCGCTCTGGGTAACACTCGTTAACGACTACGGCGCGACCCACCGCCGGCCAGCCCCCCTCGGAGGTTTCAGATGCGCGTTTTGCTGGTTGAGGACGATGCCGCCACCGCGGCAAGCATCGAGCTGATGCTGAAGCGGGAAAGCTTCATCTGCGATACCACCGATCTC
>WNFD01010405.1_pt1 | contig 12270 bp, 10 predicted proteins | sample 5400491 | NCBI WGS metagenome assembly WNFD01 (sample SAMN13153343, study PRJNA577476) | soil metagenome | isolation source: 120 cm saprolite under Douglas fir tree site 2 hole 2 replicate 2 | place: USA:California | collected 2015-04-18 | reverse complement strand
ATCTCCACATTGGGTCGAGTAAATGTCGCTCGTCATCGCGCTTCCGCCGGTCCCGAGAAACTTTGGGTTGGCGGGATCGGTCACCAGGCAACTTACCGAATAGACGGGATCGCTCCCATCTGACTTAACTTTGATAAACGCTGCGACTGTCTTCGTTTCTGGTTTATTCAGCACATACGCATCCATGATTCGGACGGCAGGTTCGTGTGCGGAGATCGTCATGCCGCGGTCGAGGCCGGCGAAGCCGTGGGAACGGTAGAGTTTGACGGCTCCCCACTGGGCGTTGGTGCCGTCGACCCAGTCGTAGCGGCCGAAGGGGTTGGTGAGGCGGATGGCGAGGAGGTTGAGGCCGCCGGGGTCTGCGGCGTGGGTGAGGTCGCACTCGAAGGGGAGCTCTTCCATGATGGAGTAGCCGACGAGTTTTTTGTTGAGGAAGACCTCGGCGCGGAGGCGGGCGCCGCGGATGTGGAGGAAGATGCGTTTGCCCTTCCATTCGGTGGGGATGTGGATCTGTTTGCCCCACCATGAGTCGCCGAGGTAGGCGCCGTTTTGGGGGATGGGGTCGTCGGCGGCGTAGCGGTACTCTTCGGGAGTGTAGGGGCGCGGAGCCTTGTTTTCACCAGCTCCGAATTTGCCCCAGTGGTGTTGCTCGACCGTGGTGGGGAGGGTGACGTTGATGCCGGTGAGGTGGTCGAGGAGTTGCCAGCCTCCGGTGGGCTCGTTGACGGGGAGTGGGGAGCCTTTGCCGTGGAGGATGCCTTCGGCGTCGACGGTGATGTCTTCGGGGAGGAAGAGAGGGTCGTTCTTCCACTCGGCTTGCTCGTCGATCCAGAGACGCCAGTCGTCGTCGGGGATGAGGGTGCCGTTTTCGGGGTAGGGGATTTCGGTTTTTGCGGTGGGCTGGCCTGAGGCGGGGTTTAGCTTTGTCGCGAAGGTGGCGGCGGTGGCGGATTGCAGGAAGGTGCGGCGGGATAACGTTTGCTTGTTCATGGATGGTCGAATTCTAGCTTAGTGGGCGGGGTTGCGACGGATGGGGGGTCTCTGACTGTGGCGGTGGATGGATTGCGGGTCGCGCAAAGAGATAGACCCCACCTTAGCCGCAAAAAGCGCGGCGAAGATGGGGCACCCGGCGCGGAGGCTGGGGGCGCGGCATGACCCGTTTGGGGGAGTGCGGGTGGTGCGATGGATTTTGCATCATTGTGGGATGGACAAGACGCGGGAGTTCTGGCTTCGGCTTGGAGTGATCGGCGGTGCTTTGATCCTGATGAGTTCTGCGATGGTGGCGTTCTTCGGCTGACGGCGCGATAGGGCGATAGCCCCGAATAGCTGGCTATTCGCCTAGCATGATGCGCTGGATGTGGTGGGCGCGGCCGGTGGCTCCGTCGCAGGAGATGAGAGCGGCGCACATCTTTGGGTTGCCTTTGGCGGGTTCGAATTTGCCTGGCATGCCGGTCAGGAAGCGCGCGAGGACGAGCTCTTTTTCTACACCGATGACAGAGTCGTAGGGGCCGGACATGCCGACGTCGGTCTGGTAGGCGGTGCCGTGGGGGAGGACGCGCTCGTCGGCGGTGGGGATGTGGGTGTGGGTGCCGATGACAGCGGTGATGCGGCCGTCGAGGTACCAGCCGAGGGCTACTTTTTCGCTGGTGGCTTCGCCGTGGAGGTCGAGGAGGATGACTTTGGCTCCGGATTCACGCTCGATGTGGCCGAGGAGCTCGTCGGCTTTGCGGAAGGGGTCGTCGCAACTGGACATGAAGACGCGGCCCTGGAGGTTCATGACGGCGTAGGGCTGGCCGGTGGGGAGCTCGCCCTGGTAGAGGCCGAAGCCGGGGGTGCCGACGGCGTAGTTGGCGGGGCGCAGGACGCGGCGGCCGCGGAGGTGCGAGTCGGCGGGGACGGTCATGTATTCGAAGATCTCTTTTTTGTCCCAGACGTGGTTGCCGGTGGTGATGACGTGGGCGCCAAGGTCGAAGAGCTCGTCGGCGATGGAGGGCGTGAGGCCGAAGCCCCCGGCGGCGTTTTCGCCGTTGATGACGAGGAGATCGACATCGTTGGTTTCAAGCACATGGGGAAGATGTTCGCGGACGATGTGGCGGCCGGCGGAGCCAAAGACATCGCCGACAAAGAGGATATTCACTGGAAGAGTTTACACGGTGTGGGGAGAGCGGCGACCGCGGAATGCGCGGAAAAACGCGGAGGTAAACAGGCAACTGCGATGAGGCGTGGAATTTGCTGTTGGGTGTGGTAGCTTTTTGTGCATGGCACAGAGTGGACGATTTCAACTGAGCGTGCGGGTATTGGCGGTGCTGGCAAGTGAGCCGGATGCGATGCATACGTCGTCGGCGATTGCGGAGGCACTGAAGGAGAGCGCTGTGATGGTGCGAAGGACGTTTCTGCTGCTGCATAAGGCGGGATTGATTGTGCAGCGGAAGGGGCCGCACGGCGGAGCCAAGCTGAAGCTTCCGGCGAAACAGATTGGCCTGGGAGATGTGTTCGAGGCGACGGCGGGGGATTGGCTGAGCCTCGACGACAAGGCGGTGAACGGGTGGATGAAGAAGGTGCGGGGAGATGCGGTGACGGCGATGAATGAACACTCGCTGGCCGGCGTGGTGAAACGGATGAAGAAGGGGAAGTAATTCGCGCAGGCGGATTCTTGTTCGAACCCGGAGTTGTGGGAAGGGATTGGGAAGAAGAGAAAACCCCGGTGGTCAGCCGGGGTTTTGCTGCGTTTGCTGATGGGTTTGTTTGTAGCGAGTTATTCGGAAGAACGACGGCGGGCTTTGATGCGGGCGCGCGCCGAAGCAAAAAACGCTCCGACAGAGCCGACTATGGCGAGAATAGCAGTTGGGTTTTCTGGGGAGGTGACGCAACCATCCTGCGCGTGCAGCGGGAGGGCGACGGAGAGAAGGAGAGCGAAGCCGAGGAATGGAAGGGCAGATTTCTTCATTGATGGTCTCCATTTGGGGAGGTAATTGACACAGTGGGAAGGATGGATGCAAAAGTCAATTGGTCAGCACGGAAAGACTGTTTCGGTTGTACCATCTTGGGTGGTAAGAAAAAAGACTGTGATTTGGTACATTCGGGGTATTTCCCATCGTGTGGCCTCCGGGCTTCGTTTTTCCGTCTTCGGCTGCACTGATGTCTAATCTTCTTCTGTGAATCGCGTTCCTATTTTTCCCGCTGATCTCTCCCGCGCTGGACTTGCGTTGATTGGCGGGTTGCTGTTGCTCGCCTGTGGCTGTGGCACCAGTACCGAAAGCGCGCCGGCGGGGGCCGGTGGGGGCAGCGGGGGGAAGGGGGGTAGTTTCAGCGGCAAGGTGCTGGCGGGTTCGCAACCGGTGAGCGGCGCGACGGTGCAGCTGTACGCGGCGGGCAGTACGGGCTATGGATCGGCGGGCACGGCATTGCTGACGAGCGCGCTGACAACCAATAGTGCAGGCGGATTTACGGTTCCGTCGGGATATACGTGCCCGAGCTCCTCGACACAGGTTTATCTAATTGCCAGAGGCGGCAGTCCTGGGGTGAGCGGCGCCGGGAACAACTCCTCGCTGGGGTTGATGTCTGCGTTGGGCGGTTGTGCGAGAATCGTCTCCGGCGCGGCCGTGGTGGTGAATGAGGTGACGACGGTGGGCTCGGTAGCTGCGCTGGCGGCGTTCTATGCGAGCGGAGGAAACGTGGGCGCAAGCAGCAGCAACGCCACCGGACTGGCTAACGCTTTTGGCACGGCTGGGCAGTTGGTAAATATGGCGACTGGAACTTCTCCAGGCGGTTCGCTGCCGATGGGCCTGAGCGTTCCTTCCGCGAAGAATACTCTGGCGGATATTCTGAACAGTTGCACCTCGACCAGTGGAGGCGCTGCATGTAGCTCGTTGTTGACAGCGGCGGCGGTTGCCGGAGGCGCAACTCCTAATGACACGCTGGACGCGGTCTACGATATTCTGCGCAATCCAACCAACAACGTGAAAGCCCTGGACGCTTTGCTGCCCACAGTCCAGGCTTTTACACCGGTGGCTTCAAGTGCGGTACCTGACTGGACGCTGGCGGTCACCTGGAGCGGTGGCGGCATGAATTTGCCTACCGCGATGGCCTACGATTCGAGTGGCAACGCGTGGGTGGCGAGCTACTTCAGCGTGCTGACGGAGCTGCCTCCTCTTGGCACTGGTGGCTCGGCGCAGCAGATAGCTTCGTCTTCCAGCGTATTGATGGAGAGCTATGGGCTGACGGTGGACGGCAGCAACAACATCTGGGTGGCGAACGAGCAGAGCAGCAATCGCATCAATGGCGGCAACGGGAACGTGGTGAAGTTCAGCAATACGGGGCAGGTGCTCTCTGGCGCAGGCGGATACAGTGCGGGGGGTGTTTACTTTCCGCAGGGGTTGGCGGCGGATACGACTGGCAATGTGTGGGTGGTGGATTATGGCAATTCGATGATTTCGCTACTTTCACCCAGTGGGTCGGCCGTGAATGGAGCTACGGCGTGGGGTTCAGGACAACTGGCTCTGCCGGTGGCGGTCGCTGTCGACGCGAGCCACAACGCGTGTGTGGCCAATCAGAGCTCCAATACGATTACGCGTATCTCCGCGGACGGTTCCAAGATAGCGCAGATCAGTTGCTGCAATGGCGCCAGTGGCCTCGCCGTGGACCAGGGCGGCAATGTGTGGGTGGCGAACTACTTCGGCAGCAGCAGCGAGGTCACCGCTGTCTCCTGCACTGGGTTGGGAACAGACGCGCAGCTTGGCTCGCCGTTTGCGCTTGCCATTGATCAGAGCGGAGATCTCTGGGTGACCAACTCCAATGGGGCGAACACCGTGACGGTTTTTATTGGTCTGGCTAGTCCCGTGAAGACGCCGCTGCTGGGGCCGCCGCAGTTGCCTTGAGTAGAGGCTTATTTACGGTTTGGGGCGGAGGTTTGGGAGAAGGGCTTCGGCGGTGGGTTCGGTGTTGAGGATGTCGGCCGGGGTGAGCCAGGCGCGGCGGAGCTGGGTGATGCCGTAGCGCATCTGGTCGAGCTCTTCGGTGGAGTGAGCGTCGGTGTCGACGACGATTTTGCAGCCGTATTGTTTGGCGAGGCGGAGATTTAAATCGTTCAGATCAGAGCGGGCGGGGCTGGCGTTGTGCTCGACGGCTACGCCTAGTTCGGCTGCACGTTTCAAGATCAGGTCTATGTTGATCGCGTAAGCCTCGCGGTTCAAAACTTTTCGGCCGGTGGGGTGGCCGAGGATTCGGACATATGGGTTTTCGAGGGCGCGGAGCACTCGGGTGGTCATCTCTTCGATGGACTGGTTGAAGTGCGAATGGACGCTGGCGACGACGATGTCCATCTGGGCAAGGGTTGCCTCGTCGAGGTCGAGAGCGCCGTCGGCGAGGATGTCGACTTCGATGCCGGGGAGGACGCGGAGGTACAGAGGTAGAGAAGCAGGTTTCTCCACTTCACTGCGCTCCGGTCGAAATGACGACGTTTTTAATTGGGTCCAGAGTTCGGTGAGGTGTGGAGCTTTTGGTGGCGTGTCATGCTGCAGGGATTCGTTGAGCTGGTGGAGGTCGTGCTGGAACTCGGCGTCAACCTTGCGGATGTTTTTGATGTGGGCGAGGGCGCGCTTGTCGTCGAGGCCGTTGGTCATGGCGAGATTTTTGCTGTGGTCGGTGATGGCAATGTATTTGAGGCCGCGGGCGAGGGCGGCTTCGGCCATCTGGCGAATGGTGTCGCGTCCGTCGGTGGCGTCGGTGTGCATGTGGAGGTCGCCGCGGATGTCGGCGAGGGTGATGAGGTGGGGGAGGGTATGGGCCGCCGCTGCTTCGAGTTCGCCGGAGTTTTCGCGGAGCTCCGGTGGGATGTAGTCGAGGTCGAGGGCGTTGTAGATGTCGGCCTCGGATGCGGCGGCGATGATGACGTTGTCTTCGACGCGAAGGAGGGCGTATTCGTTCAACGTTAGGCCGCGTTTTATGGCACGCTGGCGCAGGGCGACGTTGTGCATCTTCGAGCCAGTGAAGTATTGGAGGGCCGCTCCGTAGCCGCTGCGTGGGAGGAGGCGGACGTCGACCTGCAGGTTGTTGCGTAGGTTGAAGCTGACTTTGTTCTGGCCCTTGGCAAGGAGCTTGTCGATGAGAGGGAGAGCGGCAACGTATTCTACGGCGGCGCTGACAACGTCGGGTTCGCAGGCGGGGCCGGTGACGAGGAGGTCGAGGTCGCCGATGGTCTCGCGGCCACGGCGAAGGCTGCCTGCTGGGGTGATCTCGTCGATGCCGGGAAATTCGCGGATGAGATTGCTGATGATGTCGGCGTGATACAGCGCTTTGTCGATGCGGAGGCGGCTGGAGTTTTTACGGTGGTCCTCGATGCCTTTGAGGAGCTTGGTGACGAACTTCTCGCCCATCCGGGGGAGTTTGGTGAGGTGGCCGGCTTTGGCGGCGGCTTCGAGCGAGTCGATGTCGCAGACCTGGCACGCGGACCAGACGAGGGCGACGGTCTTCGGGCCCATGCCGGGGAGGCGCAGAAGTTCGAGCATGGTGGGTTTGTATTTTTGCAGGAGCTCTTCGCGCAGAGGGAGGGTACCGGTGGAGAGGAGAGCCTGGATATTGGCGGCCATGCTTTTGCCGATGCCGGGAATGGCGAGTAGCTGCTTGAGGTCGTCGGCCAGGGTGGAGAGTTGGGTGGTCTGCTGCTCGACTGCCTCGGCGGCGCGGCGATAGGAGCGGATGCGGAAGGGGTCAGCGGCGTCAATCTCGAGGAGGGAAGCGGTTTCGTCGAGCAGGCGGGCGATCGAGATATTGTCCATGGAGATACGGTCAGAGTCCGTGTGCGGACGCGGACTCTGAGTCAGTATGCAACAGACAGTAGAGGGACTCAAGACAGGGGGTGCCCTACGGGGAAGGACGCGGGTGGGAGATTCCGCGCCTGGTCCGCGCCCGGTAAAGCAACTACTGGCTTGCTTCGTGATTAACTTCTTTTAGACGAGAGACTTGATCGGCCTGGGGGCCCTTGCTCCCCTGAATGATGTCGAATTCGACCTCATCGCCCTCTTTGAGGCTCTTGTAGCCCTCGCGCTGGATGGAGCTGTAATGAACGAAGACGTCAGCCCCGCCTTCGCGGCCGAGGAAGCCGTAACCCTTTGCGTTGTTGAACCACTTGACGGTGCCCTTGTACTGTGCCAATGGAGCTACTCCCTTATTCGTGTCTGAGATGATCGCTAGTCGCGAAGTGAAAGTACTTCAACGGTAGCGGCGCTCAAGAGACTGTGACGCAAAAGCGGGAGAGGGAGTTTCCCGGGAGTGCAACCAGATTTGTCTTTTTTCGTCAGGAACTGATTTTTGGTTACTTACGTGCTGGGTGGTGTGACCGACATTGTGGAAATGTGCAAAAGTGGTTTCATGACCTGGCCGTGACGAGCGTGGGTTACATAGAGGTAAACAGGAACGTCGGATTTCGATAATCGACGACTCTATAGGCGGCCTGTTCGGCGGGTGGCATCGTAGAGCATGAGGCCGATGAGGGTCTTGCCGTCGTGGATCTTGTTGGCGGCGACGAGGGCGAGGGCCTCTGAGAGAGGGAGGCAGAAGACTTCGATGTTCTCGTCGGGTTCCGGAGTGGCGGCACCGTCACGGATGTCGCGGGCGAGGTAGATCTGCATCCACTCGCCGAGGAAGCCAGGGCTGGCAAAGTATTTCGTCAGTAGGGTCCAGCGCTTGGCGCGGTAGCCGGTCTCTTCGATTAGCTCGCGCTTGGCCGCGGCGAGGGTGGCTTCTTTGGGTTCGACGCGGCCGGCGGGAAGCTCGATGAGAAACTGGCCGGCGGCGTGGCGGTACTGGCGCTCGAAGACGATTTCGGGGTCGTTGGGGTTTTTGGACTCATCGACGGCGAGGATAACGACGGAACCGTTGTGGCGGATAACGTCGCGGACGTTGATGTTGCCGCCCGGTTCTTCCACTGTGTCGGTAAAGACGGAGAAGACCTTACCTTTGTAGGCGAGTTTGGAGGAGATAAGTCTTGGTTTTGCGGAGCGTTTTTTCTTTGTGACGGTTTTGGGGGAGTTGGGTGTCTTTATTATTTGGGCAGCCATAGGGCTAAAGTATCATCCTGCATCTAGACTTAGGTGGAGGGCATCCAACGGGATGCACGGAAAACGTGAACTGGATGTCGCGGCGGGCGTGTATGCGACGCTGAGGTGATGAGTGAGGTATGGGCTGCGATGAGTGTTGAGTGTTTTCCGATCACCGTCTTACCGCATGTGTCGAAGCTCTACCGCGACTACCTTGCGATGGCCGAAAGCGCTGAAGGCGCGCCGGTGCGGCGGTGGTATGGGGCGGAACCGTTTGCCGGGAGATGGCTGGGTGAGGCGGTCTTGGTGGAGCATGCCGGACAGCTGGCGGATTTGCTGGAGAGCCAGGCGGTCGAGTTTGGCGCGAGCGATGCCGCGAAGGCAAATATTGCGAAGCTGCGGGCCGGTGCTCGGGCCGTGGTGACGGGACAGCAGGTGGTGCTGTTTGGGGGGCCGCTGCTGACTCTTCTGAAGGCGGCGACGGCGGTTGCCAGGGCCAGAGAGGCGACAGCAGCGACCGGGGTGGAGCATGTTCCGGTGTTCTGGCTGGCTACGGAAGATCATGATCTGCAAGAGGTCGATCAGGTTTCGCTGCTGACGAAGACTTCCGTCGAGACGCTCAAGATGGGGCTGAAGGTCGCGCATGCGGTGCCGGTGGGTGGAGTCGTGCCGGGGCCGGAGTTGGAGTCCGTGCTGGAGCGGGCGAGCGAGTTGCTGGAGTTTGCGCCGGTGAGTGAGTGGCTGCAGGACTGTTATCTGCTCAAGAATGGGGCGCGGCCTACGCTGGCACTGGCGTTTGGGCGGTTGATGGCACGTATCTTTGCGGAGCAGGGCGGTATGCAATTGAACATGCGGCTGAGTTGCAGCAGGCACTGATTTCGCGTGGCGAGGAACTGGTGAGGGCCGGGTATCATGCGCAGGTGCTGGTGGCCGACGGTGGCTCGATGCTGTTTCTGCTGGATGAGACGACGGGAGAGCGGGTGGCTCTGCGGCGCACGGCATCGGGAAACGGGGATGCTCAGTGGAAGGCTGGTGGACGGGTCTATTCTTCCGCGGAGCTGATTGCGATTCTGGAGACAGCGCCGGAGCGATTGAGTCCGAATGCGTTGCTGCGGGCGGTGTTTCAGGATACGTTGCTGCCGACTGCGGCTTACATTGGCGGCCCCGCGGAGATTGCCTACTTTGCGCAGAGTGCGGTTTTATATGAGGCGATTCTGGGACGGATTACGCCGGTGCTGCCACGGTTGAGCGCGACACTGCTGGAGTCTGCGATTGCGGCGGTGATGGATAAGGATGAGGTGCAGTTGCCGGATGCGATGACGACGGCGGAGGCATTGGCGCAGCGGCTCGGCGCGCGTGCGATGCCAATTGAGGGGAAGCGGAAGCTGGCTGCTGTGGGAAATGCGGTTGAGACGGAGCTGTCGGCGTTGACCGAGTATCTGAGCGGGATGGATGAGAGCCTTGGGCGCGCGGCCGAGGTGTCGGGGTCGAAGATGCTGTACCAGATGAACCGGCTGCGGAGGATGGCGGCAACGTTTGAGCTGCAGAAAGAGGCCAGTCTGCGCAAGCACGCCGAGGCGATTACGCTGAATGTGTTTCCAGGTGGGCACCCGCAGGAGCGAGTGGTCGCCGGGGTCTGGTTTATGGCGAAGTATGGGGATGGATTAGTCGAGCGGCTCGTGGGAGTGGCGGGGAACCAGTGTCCGGGTCATGTTGTTGTGCGGCTGTGAGCGGTGAGATGTGAGCTTTGAGTGGGGCTCGGTGGGTTTTAGAATAGATGTGCGAGGTGTGCGATGGGATTGAGCGATCAGCCGTTTGAAGTGATGTGTCCGGACTGCGGGGCGATGTTGAAGGTGGATCCGGTGACGCGGGCGATCATTTCGCATAAGTCTGCGCCGAAGAAGAAGATGTTCGAGGACCTTGGCGAGGCGGCGAAGGCTCTGCGCGAGGCGGATGCGCGGCGGGAGTCGATCTTCGCGCAGAGTGTGGATGCGCAGAAGAACAAGGACGATGTGATGGCGAAGAAGTTTGCCGAGGCGGTGAAGAAGGCCAAGGAGACTCCGCTTACGGATCGGCCGCTGAGGGATTTTGATCTGGATTAGTGCTGAAGGTGCGCTATGCATGCGGTCCAGCAGGAAGATGAAAGGCTGACGCGGTTCACGAAGATCTGTCTTGGATTTCCGCGGGCAGAGCGGGAGACTATGGGGTCCCATGCGGGCTTCAAGGTAAAGAAAAAGACGTTCGCTTATTTTCTGAACGATCATCACGGGGATGGGATTGTTGGCGTGTTGTGCAAGGTTCTACCGGGTGATAACGCTGCGCTCATCAAGGCCGATCCGAAACGTTTCTATATGCCGGCCTATGTTGGACCGAGGGGGTGGGTGGGACTTCGGCTGGATGTTGGCAGAGTGAACTGGGGTGAGGTGGAGGAGTTGGCCAAGGGGAGCTATCAGTTGGTTGTGGGAAAGAAGTCAGCTGCGATCGCGCAAGGGTCGTAGAAATGAGAGGTGCGGGGTATCGTTCTCTGACGATGATGAGTGTCGATGTAGCTCTAGCGGTAGACTGAAGGAATGCCACCAATCTTAAATGCGCAGGGGTTGACCAAGGCCTTTGGCGCGACTGCTTTGTTTCGTGAGATTTCGTTTACTGTTTCGGATGTGGACCGCATTGGGCTGATTGGGCCGAATGGGGCGGGGAAGAGCACGTTGCTGAAGGTGCTTGCTGGAGATGAGGACGCCGATGCGGGTGATGTTGCGGTGCGGAAGAGAGCGCGGGTGGGATATGTGGCGCAGGAGTCGAGTTTTGCGCCGGGGATGACCGTTCGCGCGGTGCTGGAGGCTGCGCTGGTGCGGGCCAGAGTGGCTGAGGGCGAGCATGAGGGCCGGCTGCGCGAGACTTCGGGGAGGACTGGGTTTCTGGATTTGAGTGCGGAGGCGGCGACGCTGAGCGGCGGGTGGAGAAAGCGGTTGGCGATTGCGGAGGCGGTGGTGACGCATCCCGATGTGTTGCTGCTCGATGAGCCTACGAACCATTTGGATCTGGCGGGGATTGTGTGGCTGGAGGAGTTACTGAATGAGGGTAGTTTTGCTTGCGTGCTTGTCAGCCATGATCGTTATTTTCTTGAGAATGTTGCGACGGAGATAGTCGAACTGAACCGCGTGTATGCGGATGGGCTGCTGCGGGTGAAGGGGAGCTACTCGAAGTTTCTTGAAGGCAAGCAGGCGTACGTGGAGGCGCAGTCGAAGCTGCAGGATGCGCTGAAGAACCGCGTGAAGATCGAGGTTGACTGGCTGCGGCGGGGGCCGAAAGCGCGGAGTACGAAGGCGAAGGCGCGGATCGATAATGCGCAGGAGTTGATCGGGCAGTTGAAGGAGGTCAACTCGCGGGTACAGACGGCGAGTGCGGGGATTGATTTTTCTGCGACCGACCGGCAGACGAAGCGACTGGTGGAGTTGGAGGATGTTTCGGTGGTGCTGGGCGATCGGAAGATCGTTGAAGGATTGAATTTTCTTATTACTTCAGGGATGCGCGTAGGCCTGGTAGGGCCGAATGGAAGCGGGAAGACGACGCTGCTGCGGTTGTTGACCGGGGAGTTGGAGCCTACGGCGGGGACGATCAAGAGGGCGGCTGCGTTGAAGATTGTCTACTTCAGCCAGATGCGCGAGTTGGAGGAGGGTGTGACGCTGCGGCGGGCACTGGCTCCGGATTCGGATTCGGTGGTGTATCAGGGACGTGTGGTGCATGTCGCGAGTTATGCGACGAAGTTTTTGTTTACGAGTGAGCAGTTGAATCAGCCGGTGGAGAGACTGAGCGGAGGCGAGCGGGCGCGGGTGTTGATCGCGAAGCTGATGCTGGAGCCGGCGGATTTGTTATTGCTGGATGAGCCGACGAACGATCTGGATATTGCGACGCTGGAGATTCTGGAGGAGAGCCTGCTTGAGTATACGGGTGCGCTGGTGCTGGTGACGCACGATCGCTACATGCTGGATCGAGTGTCGACGGTGGTGCTTGGGCTCGATGGGCGCGGTGCGGCGGAGATGTTTGCGGATTACTCGCAGTGGGAGCAGTGGCGCGGAGTGAAGGTGGAGGAGGCGATTGCTCCGGGGGCGACGGGGAAGGCGGTTGCTTCGGTTTCGGCTGGACCTGCGTCGAACGCTGGAGGGAAGAAGAAGCTTTCGTATCTGGAGGCGCGGGAGTTTGCGGGGATCGAGGCTGCGGTGGAGGCGGCGGAGGC
>WNFD01006729.1_pt1 | contig 12270 bp, 11 predicted proteins | sample 5400491 | NCBI WGS metagenome assembly WNFD01 (sample SAMN13153343, study PRJNA577476) | soil metagenome | isolation source: 120 cm saprolite under Douglas fir tree site 2 hole 2 replicate 2 | place: USA:California | collected 2015-04-18 | reverse complement strand
GGACTTGCGCCAGGACTACCCCATCGCGTTCCGCCTGGACTGGATGCAACGCATGCTCGACGCCAGCTTCCGGCAGCTCGAGCGCGGGACCGCCGATACGCCGGCGGGCTGGGCCGGGGACGACTGGGACGAGAAGTACCTCAAGCTGCGGCAGGCGGTCGTGTACGGACGGGCCAAGGACGCGCCCGTGACGCTGGCGGCGATCCGCGAGGCCGTGCAGCACGCCTCGCGCGGGCTCACGGGGCGAGACGACTCTCCGGTCCCGCCCTCCGGTCGGGAGGCGGCGCACGATGCCCGGTGAGAAGCCGCCCCAGGGCTCCCGCGAGGAGACCGCGCTCCTCCGCGAGGAGGTGGCGCGGCAGAAGCGCGAATCGGAGGCGCGGGAGGTCCGCGAGGCGCGATCCGAGCAGCTCAAGAACCGCGTCTCGGTGGCGGCCATCATCCTCACCACGACGTCCGCAGCGACCGCAGCGACACGGCGGGATCGGCGCGCGCAACCGCCGAGTCCGCGCGGCGGCAGGGCGCCGAGCTGTGGGCCTATTACCAGATGAAGATGGCGGAGAAGGCGTCGACGGAGATCGCGCGCGACCGCATCCGGTTGGACCTCGCTGCGCGCGGCATCCAGCGCGAGGACCAGAAGGCGCGGCTCGACGTGCTCAAGCTGACCGGGTACGAGGAGCGCATCCGCGACTTCGACACCGAGACGCAGCGGGTCTTCTTCCGCGTGCAGGACCTCGAGGCGCAGGAGGACGTGCAACAGCGCGCGGCCATCGAGCCCTCGCACAGCGCCTACCGCTACGAGCTGGGCGATCGGGCTGCTGGTCGCGCTGGACGGGTACTTCCTGTTTTTCTGAACGCCCCGGCGCGTCCGTCGGCGACTCACAGTTCTTTTACACGGCGCCGGCGTATGCGAGGCGGGGCTGCACCTCGTCCTCTGTGAGATCGGGTGTGGTTTCGCCCTTGGACGATACCAGTTACGTAGAGCGGAGCCGGTTCGCCGTGGTCCGTAACTCGCTCGATCGGTGCTCGATCGGAGGGCGCGATGGGCGCACGACGTGTCACGCTGGCGCGAAACAAGCGATGCCGTGGCTTCTCGTTGATCGAGACGCTCGTCGCGATGAGCCTGGTCGGCATCGCGATGAACGGACTGGTGGTCACGTTCGTCGCGAGCGGCCAGTTCGGCGTGCTCGCCCGGCGCCAGGCCACCGCCGTCGCGGTCGCCCGGTCGATCGCGGTGACGCTCAGCCACGCGCCCTACGCGGATGCCCGGCTGGCCAACAGCAACGCGAACAACGATATCGCCTTCGCCGACCCGGACGGCCTTTTTGCCCGCGCTGCGTTCCCCACCGGCAACGACGCTCCCGACGGAAGCCTGGGCAACGTGTCGGTCGGGGATGAGAGCTTCGAGACCTACGTCAACGTCGCGCCGCAACTCGACCCTGCCAACGCAGCGGTCGAGCAGGGCCGCCAGTTCGCCGTCATCGTCCGTTACCACGTCGGCTCCAAGTACATGCGCGCGGTGGCGATCGGCTACCGCTACAACCCCGCCGTGGTGGGGGTGGGAACGCTTCCGCTATGAGGCGCGGGCGCGGTTTCACCCTCGTCGAGATGATGATCGCCGTCACCATCCTTGCCTTGGTGGTGGCCGGCATCTCCGCCGTCCTCATCAAGCAGAGCCAGGCATCGGCGAAGCAGTCGCTCGACCGCGACCTGGAGGGGAACGGCCGCCTGGCCCTGCTGGAAATCGGCCGTGCGGCGCGGCTGGCCGGCTACGGCATCACCCCGCTCGCCGCGTTCGACTTCGACCGGTACGCCTGCGCCACGCCCGGCAACGCGGCCACCTGCCCGAACGGAGGGCGCGATCGCGCCGACGGCCCCGATGAGCTCGTCGTCTCGTTCCGCGATCCGGTCTTCTACCGGAACGTCGTCGCGAAGAACGGCTCCGGCCCGTACACGGTCACCATCGACCGCGCGCTCGCCGCTCCGCTGAACGCGGGCCGGATGGTGCAGCTCCTGTGCTCCGGCGCGGAACCGGCGGCGTACCTCGCAGTCGCGAACGATGCGGCGGCGGGGTCCACGGTGCTCACCTTGCGGGGCGCGACCGATGCCGACGGGTACTACCCCACGGCGGCGCCCGCGGATGCGTGCTTCGACGCGGCGGCCCTGATGCTGGTCGAGCGCGTGCGCTACTACATCGCGAACGACGGCGACGGCGTCCCGACCCTGTTCAAGGAGCGGGGGCGCGGTGCGCCCGAGAAGCTGTTCCGCGGGATCGAGGACCTGCAGCTCAGCTACGACATCGGGCAGCCGCCGCCCGGGTCGCCGTTCGCCGCCGTCGGCGCCACTCCGGCGCCGCCGCCGGTCGGCTGCGGGACGGGGTGGACCTTCGGGGTGTGCGCGGCGGCAGGGACCCCGAGCTCCGCGGCCGCCGCGCCCGACTGGCGCAACGACCAGTACGACAGCGCCAACCGGTACACCGGGCACCCGGTCAACATCCGCAAGGTGAACATCGGCATCGTGGCGCGCTCCATCCAACCGTCTCCGGACCAGAGCGGCGCGCCCGTGCCGCTCGTCGGCAACCGGCCGGCGCGACCCGCCGACAAGTTCCGCCGGTCCCTCCTCACCTTGACCGAGCAGCCCGACAACCTGCTCACCCGGGCGCACTTCCTGCCGCCGGTGTTCGCGGACTCGAACGTGGGAGGCGGATGATGCGGCCAAGGGACCGCGGCAGCGCGCTGCTCGCAGCGATGATCGTCGTCGGCGTACTCGCGCTGGTGACGGTGGCCACGCTGCAGCTCGCCGGCATCAGCAAGCAGCAGTCCGCCAAGGACGCGCGCCGCCTGAGCCAGACTTCCTGTGTGGAGGCGGCGCGCCAGCACGTGTTGGGCCGGCTGCGCGTGTTCGGCCTGGACCCGACCACCATCGCGCTGGACCAGGCGGTGACGGTGGAGACCGGCACCCGCAAGCTGCGAACGGGCCACGTGGACGGGCCGGTGGTCACGTCGGTCAAGGCAATCCCCCCGCAGCTCGTCGGCAATTCCAGCGCGAAGAACCGCGACATGAGCAACGTGATCGTGCCGGGGCCCACGCTCGGTGGTCGCAGCTACCGCGTGGTGGTCGCCTGCACCGACCCGCTGGCGGGCGACATGGAGCTGGAGTTCACCTTCAAGTACGGGCTGTGAGGAACGCCATGCGACTGCGAAACCTGCGCCTTCTGGTTTTCGTGCTCGGGCTCGCGCTGCTCGACGCGCCGCTGCGGTCCGACGCCGCCGCCTGCGCCGTCAACGAGTGCCTGACGAACAGCGCCCTCTCCCAGCGCGTCCAGCCCACCTCCGTGAACACCGACGACCGCGGCGACGTGACCTTCTTCTCCTCCCAGTCCGGTCAGCTCCCCAACGTGCTGTTCATCCTCGACAACTCCACCTCCATGTACGAGCTGCCATACGACGTCTCCGCCTTCCCGAATGCCGCCTGGACCAGCAAGGGCGCAACTCCAGCCGGCTCCGGCGCGTCCCAGGCGGGGGCGGCGGCGAGCTGCCACTCCAACACGTATTTCGAGGGACTGAAGGACCCGGGCGGCAACCCGTACAACAAGGCCACCACGTACGCGGCGCCGGACCCGGCGTTCCCGAACTACTTCGCCAGCGCCAGCAACTACAAATACATGGAGTGGACCTCCGCCGCGGCAGGGGGCGCCGCCAACGGCACCCTGGCTGCCCCGGGCGCTTCCTGCAACGGGATGAGCACGACAGCGGGCAGCGGCGGGAGCGGTGGCAGCGGCGCCACCGCCTGGAGCATGACGCAGCGCCAGCGCTGCCAGCAGTGCCTGGACGAGGCGGGCTACTACCTGAAGCCGAGCACCTCGGGCAGCCAGAACGACGTGCAGAACGGCTCCTACGTGTTCAAGGGCAACTGGCTCAACTTCAACCCGCCCAAGTTCCTCATCGCGCGCAAAGTGCTCACCGACTTCATCACCCGGCAATCGATCGCGGCCACGCCCGTGCGCATCGGCGTGGTGACCTACGACGTCAACAACGTGAGCGCGCTCGACTACCCCAGCGTCAACACCGGCCTGCGGGCGAACGACGGCGGCGCCTTCGTCTCCTCCGGAATGGTGCCGGACTGCGGGGTCATCGACTGGAACACGCCGGCGGCACAGGCGCAGCAGGGCAGTCTCGTCGCCGCCGTGCGCTCCATCTCCTTCGGCTCCTTCGCTGCTGCGATCGCGACGCCGCTGGCCGAGACCCTCTTCAACGTCGGCCAGTTCTTCTCCGGCGACAACACCTTCTACACGACGAAGTTCGGGGCCAAGTGGACCAAGGCTGCGTTCACCGCCCCCACCGGCGCCAACAAACCGCTCTGCGCCTCCTGCCAGGCGAGCGCCGTCGTGCTCATCACCGACGGCGAGCCCTTCGGCGACAACAACCTGCCGCAGGCATTCCGCGACAACACCATCACCTGCGCCGGTTGCGGCACCGACCAGTACAACGGGTCGCCGGCCCTGCTCGACGACGTGAGCAACTTCCTTGCCACCAACGACCTGAGCCCCTCGCTGACCGGCATCCAGGACGTGGTCACGTTCGTGATCGGGGTGGGGCTCCAGGTGCCGCTGCTCGACAACGCCGCCAAGTTCGGCAAGAGCAGCCGCGCCATGCGCGCCGACAGCGCGCAGCAGCTGCAGGACGACGTCACCGACGCCGTCGTGAACATCGTCGCCCGCGCGACCGCCTTCTCCTCCACCGCCATCCAGACCCTCGAGGTTGGCACCGGCTCGACCGCCTATGTTCCGCGCTTCGTGCCCGGCTCGCCCATCGAGGCCGTCTGGGACGGCCACCTCTTCCGCTTCGACCTGTTCAACGAGTTCGTCGCCGGCGTCGACAAGAACAACGACGGCAACTTGAACGGCGTGTTCCTGGTCGACAAGGACGGCGACATCATCACCGAGGACGACAAGGGCGCCTTTCACAAGCTGAAGAACAACGCCCCCGCGGTGCCCGTCTGGGACGCGGGGGCGCAGCTCAACGCGACCAGCTACGCGACCCGCAGCATCTACACGGCGGTCTGGGATGCAGCCGCGGGCGCCTGGGCGACCATCCCCTTCACGGGGAACATCGGCGATCCCAACTTCGCCGCGATCGCGAGCTACCTCGGCATCGACGGAACCAACGCGTGCGCGCAGATCCAGAGCATGATGGCGGCGCCGATACCAGCCGCGTATCTGCCCTTCGACCGCGACCACTGCGCCAAGGCGATCATCGACTACGTGCGCGGGCAGAACATCCTCAACGAGGTCCCGACCACCACTTCCGTGACCGTCAACCGGCCCCACATGCTGGGCGACATCTTCCACTCCTCGCCGGTGGTGGTGGACCCGCCCGTCGACCAGTTCATCTGCAGCCTCGGGCTGCACGCGCAGTGCGTGTCGACGCTCTACGGCTACCAGAACTCGAACGGCCAGGCGACGCCGATGCCCACCGACAAGTACACGGTGGGCTCGGGCCCCAGCGCGCGCGAGGTCGACGCGTACGAGAAGTTCTGGCAGGACAACAACATCGGCGCGCCCCGCCCGCGCATCGTGATCGTCGGCGCGAACGACGGGATGCTGCATGCCTTCGACGCGGGCAGCGCCACCTCGACTCCTGGCGTGCAGGACCCGCAGTCGCCCTTCCGGCGCATCCAGTATGGAAGCGGCGACGGGCACGAGGTGTGGGCATTCGTTCCGCCCGACCAGCTCCCGCGCCTGTGGCTGATGTTGCGCGACGGCCACCAGCTCTCCATGGACGGCGACATCATGGTGCGCGACGTCTGGGTGGACGGGAAGCCGAACAACGCCAGCCCCTTCACCAACAAGCCCATGGTCAAGCAGGACGTCGAGTACCACACCGTGGCCATCGCCAGCGAGCGGCAGGGAGGGAACCACTTCGTCGCGCTGGACGTCACCGACACGGCCACGCCCAAGATGCTGTGGATGTACCCGCCTCCCTGCAGCCCGGACGAGCAGGTCTGGGGGCAGACCTGGGGACAGTTCTCGCCTCGCCCGCCTCCGATCGGACCCGTGCTTCTGGAGACCACCGACACGGCGGGCCCGCCCAACTACGGCCATCCCCACACCCAGGAGCGCTGGGCCGTCTTCCTCAACGGAGGGCACGATCCGTTCAACAACCGCGGGCGCGCGGCGGCGATCCTGGACGTGTACACGGGCGTCCCGCTCTTCAAGGCGACCTACGACCGCGCCGCCTCCGACGCGACCGCGCAGATGCGGTTCGGCTTTCCCGCGACGCCGGCGCTGGTCGACTACGGGCACGGCGACGCGTTCGCACCCGACGGCTTCTTCGATACCGCCGTTCTCGGCGACGAGGGCGGGCAGATCTGGGCGTTCCGCTTCCCCGACCCGGGGCACCTCGACAGCGCGACCGGCCTGGTGGACAACTGGACCTTCGGGCGCGCTTACGAGCCGCGCAAGACGGCCAGCGACGACACCCGCTTTCACCAGCCCATCTACGCGATCGCAGCGACCACCGTTCAGCCCGACAACGGCTGGCTGCGCGCGTACGCCGGCAGCGGCGACCGCGCGCACGTGCGCTCGACTGGTGGAGGCGACTGCCGTCCGGACGACCCGATCAGCTGCGTCAACGCCGGATGCTCGGTGAACACCTCGCTCACGCTCGACAACGGCCCCAACCACTACGTGAGCAGTTTCACCAGCGCGGCCGGCAGCAACGCGGCGAACCCTTTGATGGCCTCGCCAGCGCAGACGCAGTCGACCGCCCCGGCGGCGGCGTGTACCCTGGCCAACGCGAACGAAAACATCACGGTCTCGTCATGCCCGGCCGCCGCGATGAGCATCACGGAGCCCCTGCCTTTCTCCTGCGGCGGGAGCCCCTACTCCTGCAGCGAAGGCGCCTTCCGCCAGCCGACCCCGAACGCGAACCGCGCCGCCGCCTCGACGGCCGTCGGAGCAAACTCGTTCGTGTCGGTGGCGGTGCTGGCCGACGCCACCGGCTCACCCTCGCGCAGCCGCCGCATGAGCCTGCCGGCGCAAGCCGGCGCCTACGACAGCAACCGGCTGTCCGCGGCCGATCTGGTCGACGTGACCGCCACCACCGCGACCACCACGGCCGTGACCGGCAACACGGCGGGCCGCAGCTCGGCGGGATGGACGGTGAGCTATTCCGCCATCGACGAGAAGACGGTGACGAGCTCGACCATCCTGGGCGGCTGCGTGATCTGGAGCTCGTTGATCCCGACCGGCGGCGCGGTGGGCTGCGCCTCCGCGGGGGCCACCATCGCGCCGTTCTACCAGGCCGACGCCTTGACCGGCGCGCCCAACTGCGCCGCGAGCTTCCTGAGCGGCTCGTCCTACGTGCGCTCGATCCAGCGCAACGTGCTCTCGCCGCCTCCCGAGCCAGCCGCGGCGGTCGCGATCGGTCCCGGCGGCAGCTCGCTGCGCTTCTCCACCCTCGAGATCCAGCCCGGCGCGCAGGAGGTGACGCAGATGACGGTGTCTACCTCCACCGAGATGCTGCAGATGCTGTATTCGATGCCGCTGACCGTCGAGCAGCACGCCTGCCGGCACGTCGACGCCACGCAGTGCCCGTAAGGCGCCGGACTGCCCAGGGCCCGTGACGGGGTAGGGCCTTCTACGCGTACATGCGACCTGCGCGCCGACGCGCCCAGGTCCGCGCGCGAGAGGAACTTTCGCGCCTTCATTCGCCGCTGCTATCGTTTTCCCATCCCTCGAGGTGGAGGCACGATGGAGCTCAACGAGATCCTGCAGGTGGCGCTGCGCGGCGGCGCCTCCGACATCCACCTCAAGGCCGGCCTGCCGCCCATGTTCCGCGTGGACGGCAACCTGGTGCCGCTCAAGGACGCCCGCCGCCTTCCGCCCGAGGAGATCTCGCGGATGGCGTTCGGCATCATGAACGACTACCAGAAGGAGAAGTTCAAGGCGCAGAACGAGCTCGACCTGGCCTATGGCGTCCCCGGCCTGGGCCGGTTCCGCGTCAACGTCTTCCAGCAGCGCGGCACCCTCGGGGCCGTACTGCGCGTCATCCCTTTCAAGATCTCCACCATCGAGCAGCTGCTCTTGCCCAAGGTGCTGGAGAAGATCGCCAGCGAGCAGCGCGGCCTGATCCTCGTCACCGGGACCACCGGCTCGGGCAAGTCGACCACGCTCGCGGCCATGGTCGACCACATCAACACCAACGAGACCTGCCACGTCATGACGATCGAGGACCCGATCGAGTTCCTCATCCGCGACAAGCGGTCGATCGTCAACCAGCGCGAGGTCGGCGTCGACACCATGAGCTTCGGCCAGGCGCTGAAGAGCGCGCTGCGCCAGGACCCGGACGTGATCCTGGTCGGCGAAATGCGCGACTCGGAGACGATCGAGACCGCGCTCACCGCCGCCGAGACCGGCCACCTGGTGCTCTCCACCCTGCATACCCTGGATGCGACCGAGACCATCTCCCGCATCATCTCGGCGTTCCCGCCCCACCAGCAGAAGCAGGTCCGCCTGCAGCTCGGCTCGGTGCTGCGCGCCGTGGTGTCGCAGCGGCTGGTGCCTCGCGCCGACGGAAAGGGCCGCGTGGCGGCGGTCGAGGTCCTGGTGGCCAACTCGCGCGTGCGCGAGATGGTGGAGGACAAGGACCGCACCAAGGAGATCCACGCCGCGATCGCGCAGAGCTACACAACGTACGGCATGCAGACGTTCGACCAGTCGCTCATGCTGCTCTACCGGCAGAACGTGATCACGTACGAGGAAGCCTTGCGGCAGTCGTCGAACCCGGACGACTTCGCGCTGCGCGCCTCGGGCATCAGCGGGACCAGCGACTCGACCTGGGACGACTTCGACAAGAAGGACGAGCAGCCGGCGCAGAACGGCAAGCTCCCGGCGCGTCCGCCTCCCCCGGCCCGCCCCGGCGCCGCCCCGGGCCGCCCCACGCCCGCCGCCGCGAAACCTGCCCCCGCCAAGCCGGCCGCGGCCGCCACCCCCGCCGCCGACGACGACTTCCAGATCGAACGCTTCTAGACTTCCAAAAAGATCAACGCGGAGACGCGGAGACGCGGAGTTTGGGGGTGCGACCGCCCCAAATCCTCCGCGTCTCAGCGTCTCCGCGTTAGTATTTGAGGCGTGACGCCGCTGGATCGGGCGCTGAGGCTGCTGGCGCGGAAGGCCTATACGGCCTTGGAGATGGACAAGGCGCTGGCGAAGGCGGGAGTGGCCGAGGCGGAGCGCGCGGAAGCGGTGGCGCGGCTGCGGGAGCTGGGATACATGGACGACCTGGAGGTGGCCCGCGCGCGGGCGCGCACCCTGCTCGGCCGGGGGGCGGCACCGCGGCTCGCCGAGCGCAGGCTAGGTGAGCAGGGCGTGGGCGCGGCGCAGGCGCGCGCCGTGGTGGGCGAGGCGGCGCAGGGAGCGTCCGAGGCGGAGCTCCTCGACCGCGCGCTGCACAGGATGCTGCGCGGCCGGGCGCCGGCTGGCGACAAGGAGCGGCGCCGCGCCTTCCGGGCGCTCGTCGCGAAGGGACACCGCCCCGCGCAGGTGGCACGCGCGCTGGGGCTCACATGGGAAGGCGATGATTCCTAGACAGTGGATCCCGGCGGTCGGCCTGGCGCTGTGCGCCGCCTGCGCGGGCGGCAAGGACAGCGTGGACCTCACCAAGCCGGTCACCGGCGCCGAGGCCGCGAACGCGGAGAAGGCCTACAACCGCGGCCTGCAGGAGCGGAAGGACAAGAACTACCTCGAGGCGGTGCGCTACCTCGAATACGTCCGCAACAACTTCCCCTACTCGCAGTTCGCGGGCCTGTCGGAGCTGGCCATCGCCGACATGAGCTTCGAGCGCGACGACTGGAGCGCGGCCGCCACGCAGTACCAGGACTTCGTCAAGAGCCACCCCTCGCACCCCAAGGCCGACTACGCGGCGTTCCGGGCCGGCCTCGCGCGCTGGGAAGACAGGCCGTCGGACCTGTGGTTCCTGCCCCCGTCCTCCGAGAAGGACCAGGCGCCGCTCCGCTCCGCGCTCGATGCGCTGCAGCGATTCGTGCTCAGCTACCCGAAGAGCGAGTACGTCCCGCGCGCCCGCGATCTGATCGCCGATACCCGTGAGCGGCTGGCCAGGCACGAGCAGTACGTGGCGGACTTCTACTGGAAGCGGAACGCGTGGAAAGGCGCGGCCGGCAGGCTGATCGGCCTGGCGGACAATTACGGCGACCTGCAAGGCGGAAAGCTCCGCTCCGACTCGCTCTGGCGCGCCGGAGAGGCCTACCGCAACCTGAACGACCCCGCGAACGAGCGCAAGGTCTTGCAGCGCCTGGTGCAAGAGGCGCCCGCTGGCGAGCACGCGCGCGAGGCGCAGGCGCGGCTCAACCAGCTTCCTTCTCCCACTCCCACCGAGCCGCAACCCGCCAAACCCACCGAGCCCCCCAGGTAGGTCCGGCCTTTTGACACGCGTGGTAGCCTTTCCTCATGGACGACTCCGTCCGGGAGCTGGTCGCCCTCGGGAAGGATCATTTCCAGCGCGGCGACTGGTCGCTGGCCGCCGGGCACCTCGAGCAGGTGATCGCGCGCGGCGCGGCCTTCGCCGACGTCCACCACATGCTGGGCGTCTGTTACCACCAGATGGGCGAGTTCGACCCGGCGCAGCGCGCCTTCGAGCGCGCGCTGGAGATCAACCCCGGGTACGTCGAGGCCTCGCTGAACCTGGCCATCCTCTGCAACGACCTGGGCCAGTACGAGAAGGCGCAGAAGGTCTACTCGAACGCGCTGGAGCGCGCCCGGAACGGAGCGCGGCACGAAACCGGCGACGAGCCGCTCGACGCCTTCACCCGGGGCAAGATCGCCAACCTGCACGGGGCGGTGGGCGACTCGTACCTCGCCGCCCGCCGCCCGGCCGACGCGGCGGCCGAGTTCCGGCTCGCGCTCGAGCTGTCGCCCGGGTTCGTGGACCTGCGCATGAAGCTAGCCTCCGCCCTGCGCGAGAGCGGCGACGCCGAGGCGGCGGCCGCCGAGCTGCGGCGCGCGGTGCGCGACGCCCCCGCCTACGTCCCGGCCCGGGTGGCGCTGGGCCTCGCCTGCTCCGCCGGCGGCAAGGTGGACGAGGCGATCGAGCAATGGGAAGAGGTCCTGCGCATGGACCCGGGCCACCGCACGGCGCAGCTCTACCTGAAGCTGGGGCGGGCCCACGCGCCGGGGGCCGCCGGGAGAGCGCGATGACGGAACGCGCCTACGCGCTCCGGTTCATCAGCGGCAAGTACCAAGGCGGCGAATACCCCCTGCAGGACGCGCGCGACCTGGTGATCGGGCGCTCCAGCGACCTCGACATGGTGCTGATCGAGGACATGGTGAGCCGCAAGCACGCCAAGATCACCCTGCAGGACGGCGCGATCACCATCGCGGACCTCGGCTCCACCAACGGCACCTTCGTCAACGGCGAGAAGGTGAAGAAGGCGCAGCTCAAGGAAGGCGACCGCGTGCTCATCGGCACCAGCATCCTGAAGCTGGTCACCGTCCAGCGGAGCGCGCAGCCCATCGACGCGCGCGCGGCGCAGCAGCAGCTCGAGCGCACCGCGGCCGCTCAGGAGCTGCGCGGCCGCAGCGCGGTGCAGGGCCGGCTCGAGGAAGTCCCGCTGGTGGACCTCCTGCAGCTCCTCAGCACCTCGAAGAAGACGGGCGCCATCGTCATCCAGGGCTACCGCGGCGGCCGCGTGCACCTGCGCAACGGCCGCGTGGTGGCGGCGGTGATCGACGCGGACCCGACGCTCCCGCCGAAGAAGGCCCTGTACCGGATGGTGGGCTGGACCCAGGGCGGCTTCGAGTTCGTCCCCCAGGAGGGCGAGCTGCCGCCGATGCCCAACGAGATCCAGGAGAGCACCGAGGCGCTGGTCATGGAGGCCATGCAGCAGCAGGACGAGCTGGCCCGCGGGACGCTGCCCGCGCCCACCTCGGCCATCGGGATCGCCATGCCGCTCACTCCGCGGCTGCGCGACCTGACCCCCGAGGAAATCGACCTCTTGCAGCTGGTCCACAACTACGGGGTGGTCCAGGCGGTGCTGGACCGCGCCCAGGCCAGCGACCTGGAAGTCGCGCAGAAGCTCGCGGCTTTACTACAGACCGGGTACCTCCGGCAGTTCTGAATCGCGCCTCCGGCTGCGGCATCTCCGAGGCGTGCGCGTCGCGGAGATCTGGCGCTTTCCGGTCAAGTCGATGGCGGGCGAGCGGCTGGCCCGCGCCGAGGTGGGCCTCGCCGGCGTGGCGGGAGATCGGCTGGT
>WNFD01013989.1_pt1 | contig 12274 bp, 10 predicted proteins | sample 5400491 | NCBI WGS metagenome assembly WNFD01 (sample SAMN13153343, study PRJNA577476) | soil metagenome | isolation source: 120 cm saprolite under Douglas fir tree site 2 hole 2 replicate 2 | place: USA:California | collected 2015-04-18 | reverse complement strand
GCTTCGGCGCCGAGCTGCGCGAAATTGGCGGACAGAATGGAAGGTACAAGTTCAATCAATGTAGCGCTCCCGCTCCTCTGATTATACGCGGAAGCGACGATCAACCGACCCGAATGTGCTGGTAGCGCTCTAACCGCGCCAAAGAATGGTACAGCGGCGTGCGCTGCTTTCGCGGGCGAGTTCAAGGACGCGCATGACGTTGAGTGCGTGTTGCGGCGTGACCGCAGGGACAGCTGTGCCGAGCAAAACGTCGCGAATGTTCGCGTAGTAGCTTCGATAGTCGCTCGGCGCAGGCGGGACGAGCTGATTCGTAGTGGTACCGTCGGCCTTCACGAGGGTCAAGACACCGGAGTTTTCTGCTTGCTCCTCTTCGCTGGGCGTCTCGTCCCACGGAATGCGCCCGGCGCGCAATTTTGGCTCTTGCACATCAAATGCGTGCTTCACGTAAGCGCCACGCGTGCCATGGAGAATGAAGCGCGGGCGCGTGACCGGGGCGAGCATTGTGGCGCGAAGCAGCGCGCACAAGCTGCCGCCATAGTGCAACGTAAGATCGAAGGAATCGTCGGCAATCGCATTTTCACGCTCAACGCGAATGTCGGCGGTGACCGCTTCGGGAAAGCCGAAGAGCAGCAGCGCATGATCGATCAGGTGCGGCGCGAGGTCGAAGAGAATGCCGGTGCCCGGGCCGGAGCGCTCGCGCCATGCTTTCGCTTTTAGCTGCGGGCGAAAACGGTCGTAGTTCGATTCGAATCGCACGATCCGGCCGAGACGGCCGCTCGCAACAAGTTGCTGCACGGCTTGAAAATCACCATCGTAACGGCGGTTTTGGTATACGGTCAGCAGCCGTCCGTGTTCTTGCGCGAACTTCACGAGGTCGAGAGCTTCCTCCATCGTGGGGGCTAAAGGTTTGTCGACCACTACATCGCGGCCTGCGGCGAGGCACTGCCTAGCGATGGAATGGTGCGTATCGTTTGGCGTGGCGACCACAATCAGTTGAATCTCAGGCATTGCCAGCAGCTCTTCGGCTCCGCGCACAATCCGCGCGTCGGGATAGAGCTTGGCTGCCTCGTTGCCGCTGCGTTGCAAAATCGCGGCAAGCTTCAAGCCCGGAACAGCACGAATCACCGGCGCATGAAACGAACGCCCTGCTAAGCCGAATCCGATGAGTCCGACGTTGATCATCCGAGTTGGCAGCTCTTACATGCCGACGTAGAGCGTACACGATTTCCCGCGCGACGCAGCTGCCGCGGCTTCGAGTGAAATTTGCCTCTGGCGGTTTGCTCCTTCAGAATGTCTTACAACATGTCGACCACCACCACGATGGCGATACCAGAACGCACCAGTAGCAGCCGCACCGGCTTGCTGGCGGTGCTTTTCCTCGGCTTCGCCTTGAGTGGGATTGCCACCACCATCATCGGACCGATACTCCCGGTTTTCATTCGCAAGTGGGGGCTGGATGACGGGCAAGCCGGCCTTTTCCCTTCGATCCAATTTCTCGCGGCATTGGTAGGCACCGGAGTATCGGGCGCGTGGATGTCATGGCGGGGTTACCGACCTTCGCTCGTCGCGGGCTATGCGCTGATGGGTTTCGGCCTGGCTACCCTCAATGCCGGCACGCACGTGAACGCGCTGGCCGCTGCCACGGCGTTGGGCTTGGGCTACGGGCTGATCACACCAGGGACTAACTTGTACGTGGCGGACGCCGGTGGCGCTCGCAGTGCTTCCTTGCTGAACCTGCTCAATCTTGCCTGGGGAGTGGGCGCGATGGCCTGCTCGCCACTGATCGCGCTGGCCTTGAGAAACAGTCGTTTGCCCGGACTGCTGACCGGCTATGCAATCTTTGGCGCGCTGCTGGCGCTCGCGCTTCTACTTGGGCGGTTCGGCGTCGAAAGGCACGAAAAGGCGATAGTAGCGGCGGGAGCGACACCTCTGCCTGTCAGCCGCGGAGTGACCATCGCGCTCGCCGCGCTTTTTTTCATGTACGTCGGCATGGAAACGAGCATTGGTGTGTGGTCCGCGGAATACTCGCGTCGCATCGCAAATGGAATCACAAATATGACCACGCTCGCGCCGATGTTTTTCTACGCAGGGCTTACTTCCGGTCGCGGCTTGGCTCCCCTGGTCTTGTTATCGCTTTCGGAAAGACCGTTAGTGGTTGGCGCGCTTAGCCTTGTCGCCATAGGAACCACGGCGCTGATTTTTTCCACCACGTTGAAGGTAGCCATTGCCGGAGTTTTCCTCGCCGGCCTGGGATGCGCTTCCATCTATCCCATCTACATCGCCTGGCTTTCGAAATGGTACGGAGCGCGAGCAAAGCGCATCGGCGGCTTCTTGTTTGCGCTCGCTTCGCTGGGTGGAGCCGCGGGTCCGTGGCTGGTGGGTATTTTCTCGGAGTATTCTGGAAGCTTGCGCGTGGGATTCCTGGTCCCGCTTCTCAGCGCGCTGATGATGATCTGCATTGTGGTGAGCCTGCGCCGGCAAACGTCGCAGTGAGGTACTCTTGTCCGTGCAAATGTCTTCGCGCTCGGAACGATCACCTGCCTTGGGACTTCTCTTGGGTTTGGTGATTACTCTCGCGGTAGTGGTGGCGTACTCCGCGTACATCCGCGTGCAGCTCGCCGGTTTGCGTAAATTGCAGAGCGACATGGTAGACCGCGGGCGGAAGGATTCGTTGCAGCTTTTGCGGCTGCAAAACGATTTGAACACCGTGGCTTTGGCGATGCGCGACATGCTGGACGCTGGCGAGCCGTATCCTCTGAGCGCGTGGTCCGCTCAATTCGATCGCGTGCGAGGAGATTTGGAATCCGCTTTGCGCCTTGAGGAACAATATGCCGAGGTGCATCGTACGGCGGAGCAGCGCGCCTATTTGAGCCAGCAACTCTCGCAATTCTGGGATGCTGTGGACCGCATGTTCGCTTTGGCGCGCGACGGAAAAGAAGAGGAAGCGCGCGACCAGATTCGCTTGTCGCTGCAAGCGCGGCAAGCAGCGCTGAGCACTGCGGTGTCGCGATTGCTCGTGGAAAACAACGAAGCCGAGCAGTTGACCGCGGCGCAAATCGCCAGGATTTACGACGGCGTGCAGCGCCAGTTGTACATTTTTCTCGGCGCCACATTGATCGCCATTGCCCTCACCAGTCTGTACCTGATTCGTTCGAACCGGCAGATTTTCGCGCGGCTCGCAGCGCTCTCCGCACAGCGCAGCGATCTGGCGCAGAAACTGATTGCCACGCAGGAGTCCACGCTCCGCCACATTTCACGCGAGCTGCACGACGAATTCGGCCAGGTGCTGACCGCGATTGGCTCGCTGCTGAGCAGCGTGGAAAAGCAGGTTCCGCAGGGCGCGCCGCTGCGCCAGGATCTCCAAGAAGTTCGCGAAATCGCGCAATCCACGCTGAACAATATTCGCAGCTTGTCGCAAGCGCTGCACCCAGTGCTGCTCGACGAACAGGGACTGGAGAGCACGCTCGATTGGTATATTCCCATGGTCGAGCGGCAAACCGGGCTGAAGCTGCATTACGAAAAGTCGGGCACTGCTTATCCGGTAGATGGAACTGCCGGCGTGCAGGTATATCGCGTGTTGCAGGAGTCGCTGAATAATGTAAAGCGGCATGCGGGAACGCAAGAGGCGTGGGTGCGGCTAAGATTTCAAGGCGGTTCCATAAGCCTGGAAGTCGAAGATCACGGCAAGGGACTTTCGCCAGACGCCGGGCACCAAGGTATCGGGCTGGTTGGAATGCGCGAGCGTGCCGAGCTTGTGGGAGGCACTTTGCAGGTATTGAGACGCGAAGACGGCGGAACGATCGTGCGGCTCGTGGTACCGGCGGAGAAAGTGGAAATGCATGGCGGATAGGCTCACAGTCCTGCTGGTGGACGATCACGCGCTGGTGCGCAAGGGATTCCGGCGCATGTTGGAGGATGATGCCGCAATTTCTGTAGTAGGCGAGGCCAGCGAGGGCGAAGAAGCAGTTCGGCTGGCGCTGGAATTGAAACCGAACGTCGTGGTGATGGATTGCGCGCTTCCGGGCGTCAACGGTATCGATGCCACTCGCCGAATTCGCGCGAAGATGCCGGACGCGACTGTGCTGATGCTTAGCATGCATTCCGAGGATACCTTGGTGCGCCAGGCTCTCGAGGCAGGTGCGCGCGGCTACATCCTGAAGAATGCGCTGGAACTGGATTTGGTCCGGGCTATAAAGCGCGTCGCCGAAGGACATATAGTGCTCGATCCTCAGCTCGCCAAGCCGGCGGCGCTGAAGGGCGAGCGCGACAGCGGGCTAACCGCACGAGAGCTGGAGATTTTGCGGTACATCGTGGCCGGCAAATCCAACAAGGAAATTGCCGCCGAGTTGGGGCTCAGCGCTAACACCGTGGGCGTGCATCGCGCCAACATCATGGACACACTTGGAATTCACAAAACAGCGGAGCTCGTCGTCTACGCCATTCGCAACGGATTGGTGACCTTGACTTGAAGCGCCGTGAATTCTTGTCAGGCACCGCGAGTGCAGGCCTCCTCAGCCTAGCCTTTCCACGTCTACCGCACGCCACTTCCGCAGCACCCTCGTTTCGCTTCGCGGACGTCACCCAGCACGCAGGCATCCAGTTCCAGCACAACAGCGGCGCGTACGGCGGCAAACTGCTTCCGGAGACGCTTGGCTCCGGCTGCGCGTTCCTTGATTACGACGCCGATGGCTGGCAAGACATTCTGTTGATCAACGGGATGGACTGGCCCGGCCACAAGCGCCAGCGCTCCACGTTGCGGCTCTACAAAAACAATCAAAACGGCACATTCACGGACGTAACCAGGGCCGCCGGCTTGGACGTCGAGATGTACGGAATGGGCGTTGCGGTTGGCGACTACAACAACGACGGCTTCCCGGATATTTTCATCGCTTGCGTCGGGCAAAACAGGCTCTTTCGTAACACCGGCAAAGGAACTTTCCTGGATGTGACGCGCCCAAGCGGCTTGACCGCGCGACAAGCGTTCAGCACCTCGGCGCTGTGGTTCGACTACGATCGCGACGGGTTGCTCGATCTTTTCGTCTGCAACTATGTGCGCTGGTCGCCGGAACACGACGTTTTTTGCTGTCTCGACGGAAAGCACAAATCCTTTTGCACGCCGGAAGCCTATCGCGGCGACACTTGCTGGTTGTTTCACAATCGCGGCGACGGAACATTCGAAGACGTCACGGCTACCAGCGGAATCTTCGACAGCAGCTCGAAATCGCTGGGCGTGGCGATGCTCGACTATGACCAGGACGGCTGGCCGGACTTGCTGGTCGCCAACGACACGCAGCCGAATAAACTCTACAAGAATCTGCGCAACGGCAAATTCAAAGACGTCGCCGTGGAAGCGGGCCTCGCCTTCAGCACTGAAGGCAAAGCGCGCGCCGGCATGGGCGTGGATGTTGCGGACTTCGAGAATTCTGGCACGCCGGGAATCGCCATCACCAACTTCGATAACGAGATGATCGCCCTCTATCGGGCGGTGCACCCGGGAACCTATGACGACATTTCGATTGCTGCCGGCGTAGGTTTGCCGTCGAAAAATACGTTGGGCTTCGGCTGCGCATTTCTCGATATGGACCTCGATGGCTCGCTTGATCTCGCAGTCGCCAACGGGCACATTGAGGAAACCGTCCGTAATATTCACGGCAACGTTGGTTACGCGCAGCCGCCCCAGCTATTTCTAAATCTGGGCGGAGGAAAATTCGAAGATTTCGCCGCCAACGTAAACGGCGGCTTTGCTCAGCCCAAGGTCGGCCGCGGTCTGGCCTACGCCGACTTCGATCGCGATGGAGACCTCGACATTCTGCTGACCACAAACAATGGCCCCGCTTATCTCTATCGCAATGACAACATTGTCGGAAATCACAGCATTCGCTTTCATCTCCGGGGAACGAAGTCAAATCGCGATGCCATTGGCGCGCTGGTTCGGATTTTCGACCATGGGAAGACTCAAAGCCGTGTCGTGAAGGGCGGCTCGAGCTACCTCTCACAATCAGAATTGCCGGTGACCTTTGGCCTGGGACAGCGGCCCGCTATCGAACGCGCAGAAATTGAATGGCCAAGCGGCGTCAAGGAGGAGTTCAAGAATCTCGACGCTGGCCGCAGTTATCAAATCACTGAAGGAAAAGGACTTAAGGCCGACACCGGTTTCTAGTGCTTTCGGGTTATTGCAGGGTTTTCGCGCAGGCGATATAAAACGGCCACATCGCTTCCAGATAGGCTTTCACTTCTAGCGCCCACCCGGAGGCACCCCAAGCACTCGCGGCCGGATGTGCACCCATCCGGCCGCACTTTTTTACTGACGTCAAGCCGTTCGAGGCTGGAGACACGCGGGATGGAACGTTGGCGCTTGCGAAGCTTGTTGGCCCTCGTAGCAAGCGCTATCTATTTGTACGGATTCCCCTCCACAACGATGGCCTACGAAATCCTGGTCCTTTTTCACCTGGCTGTTGGCATCCTTCTGACTGCTCTACTGCTTCCCTTTCTTCTCCGACTGTTGCGGGTGGATGCTCCCCTAGCGCTCGTTGGCTGGGTGCTTTTGGCTGTTGGCGCAGTGCTCGGCGTCGTGTTGATTTTTATCGGCACGCTGAGCCGCCTGAAGCCCTGGCTCTACGCGCACATCGCCCTTTGCGTCGTCGGCTCTCTGTTCGTCTTAACGGCGTGGCTGGCCTCGCGTAGCTGGCTTGGCACCACGACAGCGCAGCGCGTTTTCCGATTTGCCGGTCTGGTGCTCGCCACGGCTGCGATTGCGGCCGGAGCCTGGTGGTCGCGCGAAATCCCGTGGAGGAACACCAACCGCATTGTGAATCCGCAAATGCCCGCGGCTTCCATGGACGGCGAAGGCGACGGCCCCCAGGGGAAATTCTTTCCGAGCTCCGCGCAGACCAAACATAACGGTTACATTCCCGCAAAGTATTTCATGCAATCAGACGCGTGCCAGCGTTGCCACAAGGACATTTACAAACAGTGGTACAGCTCTGCGCATCACTTCTCATCGTTCAACAATCAGTGGTATCGCAAGAGCATCGAATACATGCAAGACGTTGCCGGCGTACGTGCTTCGAAATGGTGCGCGGGCTGCCACGATCCGGCCCTGCTTTTCAGCGGCCTTTTCGATAAGCCCATCAAGGAAATTGTCGACCGGCCCGAAGCAAAAGCGGGCCTGAGCTGCCTTATGTGCCATAGCATCGTGCAAGTCAAGAGCACCATGGGCCAGGGTGATTTCGTGTTGGAGTATCCGAAGCTGCATGAACTCGCCGCCAGCGACAATCCCGTGGTGCGCACTTTGCACGATTTTCTCGTGCGCGTGAATCCGGAGCCTCACCGGCGGACGTTCTTGAAGCCGTTCATGCGCACACAGACTGCGGAGTTCTGCGCGTCGTGCCACAAAGTGCATCTCGACGTTCCCGTGAACCGCTATCGCTGGGTACGCGGCTTCAATGAATACGACAATTGGCAGGCGAGCGGAGTTTCCGGCCAGGGCGCTCGCTCCTTCTATTATCCGGCGAATTCGATGATGTGCGCGGATTGCCATATGCCGCAGGTGCGCTCCGCGGATCTTGGGAATATCGTTTGCAATTTCACCCGCCGGGAATGAGGTTTCTGCGCCTGCCGCTGGAAAAATTGGGCGGCCGGAGCTGTCAACCTCCTTTGCAGTTGGCGAGGAATCAGACACGTCCTTGCCAAACGGACCAGCCGGCGAGGTGCGCCCTGTTACGGCGCCGCTGGGCCGCGTGAACGCCACGGTGCGGCGCGACGACGACGTGCGCGTAGATATAGTTGTCCGAACGCGCAAGGTCGGCCACTTTTTCCCCGGCGGAACGATCGACGCTTTCGATGTTTGGCTGGAGCTGCAGGCCGTCGATGAAAATGGCCAGACGCTCTTCTGGAGCGGCAAGGTCGAAGATGACGGGAAGGGTCCGGTGGAAAAAGGTGCGCACTTTTACCGCTCGCTGCTCATCGATGCGCACGGGAATCCAATCAACAAGCGAAACGCCTGGGCCAATCGCGCCACCGTGTATGTGCATTTGATTCCACCCGGTGCGGCCGACACCGCGCACTACCGGCTGCACATTCCGAAATATGCCGGCGACAAAATCACGCTGCACGCCAAGCTGAACTACCGCAAATTCATGTGGTGGAATACGCAGTTTGCGTTTGCCGGCGCGGAAGATTCGAATCAATCGCCCAACGCCGTGACGCCGGACTACGACGACCGCAAGTGGCTGTTCAAGAGTGTCGACCCAAAGATGATTTCGGGCGAGCTTAAATCCATTCCAAGTTTGCCTATTATCACCGTGGCTGAAGACACTAAGACACTGGATGTCATTGGACGCAGCGCTCCCGCGGTGCAACCGAAAGTGACCCTTGTGAAAGAGGATTGGTCGCGCTGGAACGATTATGGCATCGGGCTTTTCCTGCAAGGCGACTTGAAGGGCGCGGCGGCCGCGTTTCAGAAAGCCGCGGAGGTCGATCCTCAGAATCCAGATGGCTGGGTGAACATCGGGCGCGCCCTGCTGCAGGAAGGCGACACCGCCGGGGCTCGCATCGTGCTGGAGAAGGCTTTGGCGCTAAAACCGGGGCTGGCGCGCGCGAATTTCTTCAATGCGCGGATTTTGAAAGGCGAAGGCAACTACGATGATGCGATTTCGCGCCTGCGCGACGTACTGTTGCAATATCCGCGCGACCGCGTTGTACGCAACGAAGTGGGCCGCATCCTATTTCTGCAGAAAAAATACGCCGAGGCGGTCGCGGAATTCGATCAGACATTGGCGATCGACCCCGAGGATTTGCAAGCCCATTACAACCTGATGCTTTGCTACAGCGGCCTCGGAGACGAAGCGCGCGCGAACGAGCATAAAGAGCGCTATCTGCGGTTCAAAGCCGACGAATCATCGCAAGCCATCACCGGACCTTACCGGCAGGCGCATCCGGAAGACAACAACGAACGCCAGCCCATTCACGAGCATGTCTCCGTTGCGCTGAATCCGCGCGCGAGGACTGGCAAACCCGCCGCCGCGCTACCTGCAATTGCCGCAAATCGGGCTGGCGGTGGACGTTGATTCCACAGCAACCCGACTTCAGGAGGATCTGATTCATGACCTGGATCAAGACTGTGACCATGGAAGACGATGAGCGCGTCAAAAAAGCGATGCTGGCGCAGCGCGCTTTCTATCCTATCGAGTACGCAACGCCGGTGCATCCCGAAAACAATGGAGAGAGTTCGAGCATCGTGGCATCGCATTCGCTGATCCCCGATGCTCTCTTTCACGCCTTCAGCACTTTTGGCGCACTGATGTCTCCAGAGTTGCCGTTGCAGCGCCGCCAGCACGAAATGATTACGACACTGGTTTCCGTCACGAACCGGTGCGTCTATTGAATTGAATCCCACGCAGAGTTTCTGCGTCGCGTGACGCTGGACAAAGAGCTGGTAGAGGCGCTACAGAGGGATTACCGCTCCGCCGCGATCAGCGAACAGGATCGCGCCATGCTCGATTACGTTGTGACGCTGACCAAGGATGCCACCAAAGTTTCGCCCGACGATCACCGAAGGCTCAGGGCCGTCGGTTTCGACGACCGCGGCATTCTGCAGATTACTCTGATCGCGTCCTGGTTCAATTACATCAATCGCGTGGCGGATGCTTTGGGTGTCGGTCGCGATTGACACTGAGGACACCATGAGGGGACTCACGGCTTTAGGCGCTGCGTTTGTGCTCACAGTTGCGGCAGCAGTGGCAGGCGAAAGCAGCAGCGCTCCGGCCGCCTCCACGGTGACGTTCCGCGACGTCACTCAGCAGTCCGGCATTCGTTTCGTGCATAACAATGGAGCGTTTGGGAAAAAATTCCTGCCGGAGACCCTCGGCCCGGGCGTCGCGTTCTTTGACTACGACAATGACGGTTGGCAAGATATTTTCTTGGTCAACGGTATGGACTGGCCGGGTCATGTACAAAAGCACACCACGCCCAAGCTCTACCACAACAATCATAACGGAACGTTCACCGACGTAACGTACAAAGCCGGGCTCGACGTGGAGATGTACGGCATGGGCGTAGCCGTCGGCGATTACGACAACGATGGCTTCGACGACCTCTTCGTCACCGCGCTCGGACAGAGCCGGCTCTTTCACAACAACGGTAACGGGACATTCACCGACGTGACACAGAAGGCCGGGCTCAGCGGCCCCCGCGAGCTAAGCACCAGCGCGGCTTGGGTCGACTTCGATAAAGATGGCCACCTCGACCTCGTCGTCGGGAACTACGTGCAATGGACCCAGGAAACGGATCTCTACTGCACGCTGGACGGCAAAAGCAAATCGTACTGCACGCCCGAATCGTACAAGGGAACCGCGGCGCGGCTTTGGCACAATCGCGGCGATGGCACGTTCGAGGACGCCACCCAAAAAGCGGGGCTGGGCGATCCAACCTCGAAAACAATGGGTATCGCGGTCCTCGACTATGACAACGATGGCTGGCCCGATCTGCTCTTTTCAAACGACACGCAGCCTAACAAGCTCTACCGCAACAACGGCAACGGCACCTTTTCCGAAAAAGGCGTGATCGCCGGCATCGCGTTCAGCGAAGACGGCGTGGCGCGCGCCGGCATGGGTGTGGATGCCGCGGACTACGATCACTCCGGATATCCCAGCGTGATGATCACCAACTTTTCGAATCAGATGCTCTCCCTTTATCACAACGAAGGCAAAGGCTTGTTCGTGGACGAAGCACCGCAGTCCGCCATCGGCCGCGCCACCCTGTTAACGCTCGGCTTCGGCTGCTTCTTCTTCGACTACGATCTCGACGGCTGGCCGGACATCTTCATCGCCAACGGCCACATCGATCCGGAAATTCAGCGCGTGCAAGCCAACGTCAAGTACGCGATGCCGCCGCACCTGTTTCGCAATCTCGGTAAGGGAAAATTCGAGGAAGTCACGAACTCCATGGGCGCGGCCTTCGTCACGCCGCGCGTCGGGCGCGGTGCGGCTTACGCGGACATCTACAATCACGGCCGCCTCGATTTGCTGCTTTCCACCAATGGCGGCCCGGCGTATTTGTTTCGCAACGAAGCCCAAGCCGGCAGCGCCGCAAGTCGCAGCGTGCGGCTGAAGCTCGTGGGCACAAAATCCAACAGGGATGGCATCGGTGCGCTTGTGCGGCACTCTTCCGGCGGCGACTCGCAGACGCAAATGCTGCGCAGCGGCTCCAGCTACCTTTCCTCCAGCGAACTCATTCTGACTTTCGGTCTGGCGCAGCGTGACAAAGCCGATACCATCGAGATTCGCTGGCCCAGCGGCCAAGTCGATCATCTCTCCAACGTCGCAGCAGGCCAAACCATCACCGTGACTGAAGGCAAGGGACAAACCTCGTCCCGGCCGTACGCAAAATAGGTTTGGCTACGCGGTTGCCGGTTGCTGAGGCTGCTGCCCGTGTCCTCTGTACAAGTAGTAGTGAATCGCCGGCGTAAAAATCAGCGACAACACCATCGAGCTAAGCAGCCCGCCAATCACCGTAATTGCCAACGGCTTCAACATCTCCGAGCCCGCGCCTATTCCAAATGCCAGCGGCAACATGCCCGCGATTGTTGCCATCGCGGTCATGGCGATAGGACGCAATCGCCGTCGGCCCGCCTGGATCATCGCCTCCTCCGCGGACAACCCCAAGTTGCGGAAGCGATGTTCCGCGTCCAGCAGCAAGATGCCGTTTTTCGCCACGATACCGATGACCATGATCATACCCATTCGCGAAGCCACGTTGAACGTCGTCCCTGTGACGAGCAGCGCCAGGAATCCGCCGAAGGTGGAAAGCAGCGCGGACCCCAAGATCGCTGTGGGTGCGGAAAAAGTCCTGAATTCAAACAACAGCACTGCAAATAAAAGCAACAGTGCCAACAAAAGAACCATCAACAGATCGCGCGACGATTTCCGATTCTCCTCATACAAGCCGCCATACTCAACACGGATTGACGAGGGCAAGTGCAGGTTTTTCACTGCCTTCTGAACCGCGGCAACGCCGTTGCCCAGATCTACTCCCTCCAGACGCGCGGTAACCTGAACCAGGCGTTCTAGATTCTCTCGACGAATTTCCGTCTCCCCGGGATCGGCGATAATCGTCGCCAACGAGCCGAGCGTCGCTGTGCGCCCGGTCGCACTGGTCAACAGCGTATTACTCATGTTGTCGAGCGAAGAGCGGCTTTGCTCCGGAAAACGAACCCGGATCGTGTATGCTCGATCGTTCAGAATCACAGGAGTGGCCGCAGGCTCACCTTCCAGAA
>WNFD01005865.1_pt1 | contig 12274 bp, 9 predicted proteins | sample 5400491 | NCBI WGS metagenome assembly WNFD01 (sample SAMN13153343, study PRJNA577476) | soil metagenome | isolation source: 120 cm saprolite under Douglas fir tree site 2 hole 2 replicate 2 | place: USA:California | collected 2015-04-18 | reverse complement strand
CCTTCAATTGGAAAAGACTGGACGGAACCACCAGATTTAATCCCGCACCGTTGAGGATTGGCCCGAGCTCACCTGTTCGGATTATGATCGGGAACTCCGCCAGTCGCTAGGGTGTAACTGTAAAGGTCGCAGAGCTTGTCGCGCTCCCACCCGTCGTGAAGATCGAGACTTTACCCGTCTTGGCGCCTGTCGGAACAGTTGCCGTCACCTGCGTATCGGAGTTCACCGTGAACGTCGTTGCTTTCACGCCACCAAAAGTCGCCTTAATCGTTTGGGTGAGGCCCGCTCCCATGATCTGCACTTGGGTTCCGACCGCGCCGCTGGTTGGGCTGAAACCCTTGATCTGGGGCGTAACCAAGAATATCCGGTTGCTGGTTAGATTTCCGCCGGGGCTGATTACAGTTATCGCGCCGGTAAGAGCGCCGGGGGGGACGGTTGCCGTTAAATAGGTGTCGGAGGATACGGTGAAGGTGGCGGGAATTCCGCCGAAAGAGACGCTGGTAGTTCCGGTGAATCCTTGCCCGAAGATGCCGAGGAATGCGCCGATCTTCGCAGGGGACTGCTGCGGCAAGAAAGTAACGAAGGGCGCCAGACCCATGTCCAAGCTGTAGAAGGTGCCGTAGACGTCGGTGTTACCAGCCTCAGTCTCTCCGTACAGAAGACCGTTGGTATGTTGCATAAGCGTAACTGGAGTCGCCCCGGTGGTGAGATCGAAGGTGTAAAGAACGGAGAAGGTGCCGGTCGAAGTGATTCTGTAGATCGTCCCGTAGCCTTGCAGGGTTCCTCCGTTACTGGCTACTCCATAAAAGTTGCCGTCCGTGGCCTGGACCAGACCGGAAAAAATGTACTCTCCATCGGCGCAGCCAGCGACAGGACAGAAATTGTAGAGCACGGTAACTTTGCCCGTGGGCGTCATCTTGAACACAACCCCACGTTGGTTGCTACCCCCCAAGAATGTTGTCCCATAGAAGTTGCCGTCACTGCCCAGAACCAGCCCCGCGTAGGGTTCCGCTCCATGAACGCCATCAAAGAAGTAGAGCGTGGTGAGTTTTCCAGAGGGTGTGACCTTGAACACAGTCCCGATGTTGCCATAAGGGCCGCCTCCAGTGGTTGTGCCGTAAAAGTTTCCGTCCTTTCCTTGAACCAGGGGACCGTTGGGATCGTTGCCCTCGCCAAAGGCGAAATTGTGGATCGTTGTGAGTTTGCCAGAGGCGGTAATCTTGTACACGGTACCGTAATGGTTTGCACCTCCAACTGATGCTGTACCATAAAAACTTCCGTCGGTACCCTGGATGGGAGCTGCGGAGGGATTCCCGCCATCGCTGCCGTCGGCAAAGTCGTAAATCTTGGTTAGGGTGCCGCCCGGCGTTATCTTGAATACGATGCCCTCGTCATAGATGCCTCCGCTGAAAGTGGTACCGTAGAAATTTCCGTCGGTGCCCAGCGTCAGCCCGCCCCCCGGACCGGCGCCCTCGGCGAAAACAAAGGTTCCGCCAAAGCTGTACAGCAAAGTTACTTGCCCACCCGGCGTTATTTTGAAGACGGTGCCTTCCTGCGGGTAATTTCCTCCTCCAGCCGACGTTGTGTACAAGACTCCGTCGCTACCCTGCGACATGGTGCCGGGAGACACAGGAGTCTGCGGATCCAGGAAGCCACTCCCGAGGTTATGCAGCACGGAGAAGGTTTGGGCCTGGGAGGTAGCGGCTGTCAGAACGGCGATCGCCAATACGAGGAGTGCACATGAAAGAGGCTGGGAGATTCGAATCTTCGACATTTTGAGCCCTTCCTCGGTGCTGAGTTCGCGAACACATCAATTGGATCGAACCTGGGGGGAAGACAGGGGGATCTTCTCGGCGGGCCGCTAAAGAGCGATGCGGACTGAACAGCGAATTGTCCCCAGTGAGGGGCTGGGTGTCAAGTGAGGGCTATAAGCTCCCGGCGACCGGTCCCGGCATCCAGCATCCTGGCCCGGCCTGCTAGACTCAAATGTTTCGTAGGAGGTAACTTTGCAGGCAGTCTACATTCTCTCCGCGGTACGCACGCCGATTGGAAAGTTTGGCGGGTCGCTGGCTTCATTAACGGCGGCTGACATGGGCGTCGTCGTCGCCAAAGCCGTAATGGAACGCGCCGGAATCGAACCGGAGCAGGTGGAGGAGACTATTTTTGGCAACGCGCGCCAGGCGGGCGGCGGACCGAATCCGGCGCGGCAGATTTCCATCCGCAGCGGCGTGCCGCAGGAAGTGCCTGCATTCACGGTTAACAAAGCCTGCGCCTCCGGACTAAAGTCCATCGCGCTCGCGTATCAGGCAATTCTGCTCGGCGACGCAAGTTGCGTTCTTGCGGGCGGGACCGAGTCCATGTCGCGGGTTCCTTACTATCTCGAAGCCCGCTGGGGGTTCCGTCTTGGCAATCAGGATCTGGCCGACGGCATGTATCGTGACGGATTCTTTTGTCCCATGGCGAAGATGTTGATGGGCGAAACCGCCGAAGTGCTGGCGGAGCATTACAAGATCTCGCGCGAGGAGCAGGATGAGTATTCTCTGATGTCGCAAACCCGCGCTGGACGGGCGATTGCTGCTGGACGATTCGACGACGAACTTGTCCCGGTCACGATTGAAGGCAAAAAAGGCGCAACTACTTTCACCCGCGATGAACACCCCTTCCCGGAGGCGAGCCTGGAAAAGCTGGGCAAGCTGGCCCCGGTGTTCTCAAAAACCGGAACGGTGACAGCCGGCAATTCTTCGGGCATTACCGACGGAGCCGCGGCAGTGGTTGTGGCCGGTGAACATTTTGTGAAGAAGAATAACCTGAAGCCGTTGGCGCGAATCGCGGCGGTGACGTCGGCGGGAGTAGATCCGCGCACCATGGGGATTGGTCCTGTGCCCGCTCTGCGCAAGCTTGAGGACAAACATAATCTCAAGCTCCATGAATTCGGCTTGATCGAACTGAATGAAGCCTTCGCCGCGCAGGTGCTAGCCTGCGACCGGGAACTGAACTTCAACCGCGACAGGCTCAATGTAAACGGCGGAGCCATCGCGCTCGGCCATCCCATCGGCTGCACCGGCACGCGAATCACGGTCACGCTGTTGCACGAAATGCTCAAGCGCAACACGAAGCGCGGCGTGGCTACGCTGTGCGTCAGCGGCGGCCTGGGAATGGCGTTAGCGCTGGAGAACGTCGCATAAGACTGCACTGCCATCCATGACTTGTACTCGAAGCGCGCGGAGAGTTGCGCAATATTCAAGAAGGAAGCCAGACAGTTTGTTCACGATTCCTTCCGGCTATACCAAGATGGATATGGGTGGAATGATGCAGAAACACTGACGCGCAACTCCGTCCAGCGTTGACGCTGCCAAAACGCGGCTACTATACTTTAGAAAGACCTGTGACGGATGGAGACGGAATGCCACTTTCTGCGGTAATCGTGGACGATGAGCAACTCGCCCGCGATGAACTTGCTTATCTCCTCAAGAGCGCGGGCGACGTGAATGTGGTAGCCCAGGGGAAAAATGGCCTCGAGGCCATCAACCTCATCAAAGAGCACACTCCCGATCTGGTCTTTCTCGACGTGCAAATGCCGGGACTCGACGGCTTTGGCGTCATCAAAAAGCTTCTCGATAAAAAAATAGCCCTGCCCAAAATTGTCTTTGCCACCGCTTTTGATCAGTATGCGGTCAAGGCTTTCGAAGTTAACGCAGTGGACTATTTGCTAAAGCCGTTCGATAAGAAACGAGTAGCCCAGGCGGTGCAGAGGGCGCGCAGCCAGCAGGAGACTGAGGGCTTACCAGCCGAGAAAATCGATACCATCGTCCGCATGTTGCAAGCGCCGAAAGCGCAAACCTCGAAAATCCTGCTTAAGGCCGTGGGGCGAATGTTTCTGGTGGATCAGCGGGAAATCTGCTACGCCTCCATCGAGGACGGCGTAATCACTGTGGTGACCGCTGGTCCCTCCGGCATGGAGGGGCATTCGAACTGCCGTACTCTGGAAGAATTACTGGACAGTCTTGATCCGGGATTGTTCTGGCGCGCTCACCGCTCCTACCTGGTGAACATCAATCGTATTCGCGAGGTTATCCCCTGGTTCAAGAGTTCGTACCAGTTGCGTATGGATGACAAGAAGCAAAGCGAGATTCCAGTCAGCCGCGCTCAAACCAAGCGGCTGCGCGAACTTTTCGGGCTCTGAAGCTGGCCAGAGGGCGGCCCGAGCATCGGGCCGCCCTCCAGCTTGGGGGAGGGTTAAACTGCCAAAGCTTCCAGCCCGGTCCGATCGCGAATGACCAGCTTCGCCCCTTCCAGCCGGATCAATCTCTTTTTCTTTAAATCGCTCAGCAACCGGGTGACGGTTTCGCGCGAGGAACCAATACGTTGCGCCATCTCTTCGTGAGTCATGGCAGACCGCAGTCGCAGTTCCTCCGCCTGCTGGGCGCCCCGGGGAGCGCACGACAACAAGAGTCTCGCCAGCTTTCCAGAGGAAGACCTCGCCAGCACCAGGTCGTGAATGTCGCGATACGCGCCTTGGAACTCGCGGCTCAGCCACGTGGCTGCGTGCATTCCCACTTCGCTCTCGCTCTGCATAAGGGTCATGAAGTCCTGGCGGCTGATAAAATTCAACTGCGATGGCGATGCTGTTTCAGCGGTCATTTCGTAGTTCGTGCCGGAAATAACAGCGCTCAATCCCAGCACCTCGCCGGCTTCCGCCTGCTTCAAAATCAATACCTTGCCGTCTTTCGAGGTTGTAGATAGCTTCACGTTCCCCGAGCATAGAATAAATATGCCGCGCGGCGTCTGTCCTTCTACAAACAGCACTGCACCGCCAGGCATGACGGTGTGATGACTGGCCACGTCCACTGATCTGAGCACGGGCTGGGAAAGGCGGCAGAAAAAGCCCTCCCGGCTGGCCTTGCAGCCCATGCAGCTCTCGATGATTTCGAGACCATAAGGAGTTCTCATTCCCGCCTCCATTGTGGAATTTTGCCGGTATTCCTGTTCCGGAGGGATCTCCGGAGTTTGCGACCCCACTTGCTGAAAATGTTCAAGCAAGGAGTGGGCGTGGGCTCGAGCGTCGGCATGCGAACTACGCACCGCGGAAATCACTTCCCATGCGGCGCTGGGGTCTGCATTCCGCTCCCACTCGATCTGGCAGGCAAACAAGTACAGAAGGTCATTGATACTTGGGCTTGCTTGGCTGAGAGCCGGATCGCGCCATTGGTCCGGCACTGCCTCAGTTCCGAACCCAGGCGCAGCCCCTGCCCACGTCTCCTCAAGGCCAACTGGTTTACTTCGCCACGCTTCACTGCCGGAAGTCTCCTCGGGTTTGCTAAAAGGCCTTGCGGGCCCGGGCATTAGACGAACTAGATTGCTCGGCTGGTAGTTCCTCGCCACTAACACAGTTCACCCCTGATCCGGGATGCGGTCAGATCCTGACGAAGCATGCAGCTCGTCCATCCGCGTTCGGGAAAACCCGCCCCAATATCCTTCCGGATCAAGGAATCTTTGCAATTATCGTTCCAGAATGGACCGTTCGCGGATGCGGTCTAACTTACTCAAAGAAAAGATTGTCCCGCAGAGATCACAAGCCTTACAGTCGGCTGGCTGCCGACCATTCGGCAACCGAAAGACGAGTCGGCACTTTGAACCCTGAGTTTTCGACACCACTCTAGTCCTCTTGGTAACGGGAGTAATCTGCACGCGTAATTCCCAACCGCTGAATTTTCGACTGCAGGGTGGTGCGCTGCAACCCGAGTCGCTTGGCTGCTCCTCTGGGTCCAGAGATCATTCCACCAGTTTCGCGGAGCACATGAACGATGTGTTCCCTTTCCGTGCCTTCAAGCGATTGTTCCTGAGAACTCGCGGTCTCTATCCAGAACTCAGCCAAGGGTGCTCGCAAAGCCGTTCCGTCCGTAAGAATAACCGACCGCTCCACGAAATTTTCCAGCTCCCGGACGTTTCCTGGCCAATGCCAGTTGAGGAGTGCGTCCATGGTCTCGGTGGGGATGGTCTGGATGCCACGGTCCATGGCACTCGCAAATTTCCGAACAAAGTAGCGGACAAGCAGCGGAATATCCTCGCGCCGCTCCCGCAATGAGGGCATGCGAATAGGAAACACATTCAATCGATAGAACAGATCGCTGCGAAATTCCCTCTCCGCCACGCTCTTCGCCAAATCCCGATTCGTGGCCGCGATCAGGCGCAGATCTACCTTGATGGTCCGCGTCCCTCCCAGCCTTTCGAACTCATGATCCTGCAAGACCCGGAGCAGCTTGGGCTGCAACTCCAGCGGAATCTCGCCAATCTCGTCCAGAAAGAGTGTGCCTTTATCCGCCAATTCAAGGCGCCCAATCTTTTGACTTACGGCCCCGGTAAATGCGCCCTTCTCGTGTCCAAACAACTCACTTTCCAGAAGCCCGGTAGGAATCGCGGCGCAATTCAACGTGATAAACCCTCGCTCTTTACGCTTGCTGGTGCGATGGATGGCGCGGGCGACGAGGCCTTTGCCGGTTCCGGTCTCCCCCAGCAGCAGAACCGTAGCGTCGCTGGCCGAAACCACTCCAACTCGATCCAGCATTTCCTTAAGGGCGGGACTCTCCCCAATGATTTCCTCAAAATGAAGTTGAGTGGGAGCTACCCCTTGCAGGTAGCCTTTCTCCAACTCCAGCCGGCTCCTAAGCTGTTTGACTTCGCGGGCGATCCGCGCATTTTCTAAGGTCACTGCCAGTTGAGCGGCCACATGGTTCAAAAGAGTCAGGTCGTCGGTGTCGAACGCGTCGGCCCGGGTGCTGCCCAGCACCAGAACTCCTAGTGGATCCTTGTGCCGGATTAAGGGAACACAACATAAAGATTTGAGACCCTCGGCCGTTAAGCTGGCTGCAACTCCGGGGTCGAACGCTTGCATCTGGTCGCGCGTAAAGATCAGAGACGAACGCTCTTTTAAAGCCCTGCCGCCGGGACCTTTCGCGGTGCTGATTTCGCCTCCGACACTTGTGTTTTTCGCCAGGGGAAAATCCAGAGCCTGCCTCACCAACTGCCCACTCTGTTCATCGTGCAACGCAAGAGCCGCATATTCCTGACGGAGAACGCGGCGCAGATGCGCCGAAATCTTGAGAAAGGCCTGCCGGATATCCAACTTGGCGGCTAGCACGCGGCTCACCTCGGTCATAACCTGCAGCCGCTTTTTCTCCTCGCGCAACTTCTGGGAAACGCTGCGGAGCGATTCCTCGAGCTTCTTTTGTTCAGTAATTTCCACCGCCACCACGCCGATTTGCGCAACCTTGCCGGCCGCGTCCTTGATGGGAATGTAATGCTCGATCCAGTGGCCGGGTTCAGTCCGGTTGTGCAGCATGAAGCTGATTTCGATGTTCAATATTGGCTGCCCCGTGGCCAAAACGCGCTTGAACTGCGGCTCAACCACTTCGGCAAAATCGCCCAGCGTCTCGCGGACGGTCTTTCCCAGGTGCTCCGCGGCGGGCATGCCATTCATCTGGGCCAGCGTGTTGTTAATCATGAGATAGCGGAACTTGGCGTCCAAAATGCAAAGACCCACTTTCGACGCGCTGAAATAGGCACTTAGTAACTGTTCCGCCTGAGCGAGACCCTCCAACGATGCGGAATTGCTGCCGGGGGACGATTCGGAATCCGCCGCGATGATGGGGGCCAGAGCGCGAAACAGATCGGCCAGCTCACGGCCAGGAGACTCCCGCGGCGCAGGAGAGCGGTGAGTATCAGGTTCAGAGTGCGACGCGCTTAAGAGGTACACTACAACCTACTCCTAGTGGCGTGGTTTCCCCCAAAAAACGCTCCGATTAATTTTGCAAAATCGAGCCAGATTATAACCACATATCTCAAGAAGATAGCCGTTCCCCTTCGCGACATCGGTTTTCGTAACAGACTTTCCCAGGATGGGAGCTTTCCGGGCGTTTTCACACTGCTAGCAGTGTTGGCCCCGCTGAACAAGCCCAACTGATAGAAAGCTGCAAGCCCCGCTACGACCTAGGACTGTTAAATCTCGTCCGCTCCTCCTTCTCCCTATCCCTGGGCTCCAGGATCAAGCAAATCTCTTTAAGCAAAGCCTTGTTGCCCGAGGCCTTGTCGAGAAAGTTCACTGCTCCTAACTCGACGGCAAGGGTCCGCGCTCGCTCATCCGCGGAGCTAGTAATAAAAAAGATCATGGGAATGTGACGGCCAGCGGAAGCCAAATGGCTCTGCAGTTGCAGCCCACTCATGCCGGGCAGCAGCACATCCAGCACCAAGCATGCGGTGCTGGGTACTTGATCGGACCGGATAAATTGCTCTGCCGATGCGAAGACTGTCACAGCTAAACCTGCCGACCGGATGACTTTCTCTACTGCCCAAGCCACCGAGTCATCGGCCCCGATGACCGCAACGAGGGAAACCTTAGACAAGCCACCTCCCACAACCCAAGTCAAAAGTACGCGGGGACAGAACGCAAAGTGTGCCGTTTCCGTTGAATTTTCGTGACGTTTACGGTTTCGCGCCGTTGCGTCGGCTGGAGTTCGGGAGATCTGCATCTGCCGGCAGGGGGGCCGCATGGCGCCTCGGTGATTTGGGCGGAGAGCGTGACCTGCCCTGCCAGTTCCTCGTCCAGCAAGGGGTTCCCTGGATGCCGCTAGCCGGGACTCCCGCGAGGCTATATGATTGGCTCAGTTGATCCCGGCAGTCGGGCCCCGCGCGGTGCGGTTGGAGTATCCCAGGTGGGTCAGCGATGAGACGGTTTGGATCCTTCCGGCTCGATACAGCAAACCAGTGCCTCTGGCATGGGGAGGCACGCGCTGCGCTCACTCCCAAAGCCTTTGGCGTGTTGCGATATCTGGTGGAACACGCGGGGCGATTAGTCACCCAGGACGAGCTTCTAGAGGCGCTCTGGCCCGCCACCTACGTAAACCCTGGAGTGCTCAGAAAGTACATTCTGGAAATCCGGAGGGTGCTGGGAGACCGGCCCGACAAGCCGATGTTCGTCGAAACGCTGCCCAAGCGGGGATATCAGTTTGTGGCTCCCGTCATGGACGAGAGCGTCGCCGGGACGTTGTCCACTGCCGGAGCGAAAAGGATCGTGGGCCGCGAACCAGCGCTGGCCGAGTTGGGCGGATACCTCAGCAAAGCGCGACGCAACGAACGGCAAGTCGTTTTCATCACCGGGGAGGCAGGCATTGGCAAGACTGCATTGGCCGACGAAGGCGAGCGCCGTGCACGGGCTGATGCGCCGGGGATTCGCATCGCCCACGGCCAGTGCGTGGAAGGCTATGGAGGGTTGGAAGCTTACTACCCCGTGCTGGAGGCGCTGGGGCAGTTGTGCCGGGGGCCGGAAGGAGAGTCGGTCGTCCGCATCCTGGCCAAACAAGCGCCCACTTGGCTGGTGCAGTTTCCCGCGCTCCTAAACAGCAAACAACGCGAGACGCTTGAACGGCAGGTTCTGGGCGCGACGCGCGAGCGAATGCTGCGTGAGATTGGTGAAGCGCTGGAGACGATTACTTCGGAGGAGCCGTTGCTGCTGGTGCTCGCAAATCTGCACTGGGCGGACGCTTCCACCATCGACTTCATCTCGGCCATGGCGCGGCGCCGCGCGCCCGCCAGGCTGATGCTGATTGGCGAATATCGGCCTACGAACGTGGAGTCTGCGCAGCATCCGTTGGACATCGTTAAGCAGGACCTGCTGGTGCATCAGTTGTGTCACGAAATCGCTCCGAAACCGCTGAAGCAAGCCGACGTGGCCGAGTATTTGGCTATTGAGGCGGGGGACGGAGTCGTTCTGGAGGGCTTAGCCGAATTAATCCATCGGCACACCGAAGGCAATCCCCTGTACATGGTGGCGGTCCTCGAGCACATGCAAGACCGGGGTCTCATCGCCTGCGATAATGGAAGCTGGCAAATCAATACGCCCTTGGAGAAGATCGATCTGGAAGCGCCGGAGGGTTTGCGGCGGATGATCGAAATCCAGATTGAGGGGCTGAGCGAAGGGGAACAGCGGGTGCTGGAAGCGGCCACACTGGAGGGCATCGGACACACCCGATTCTCGGTCGCCTCCAGAGCTGCGCTCATAGACATGGAGCCCCAAGCGTTTGAAGACATATGTGAGACGCTTTGCCGGCGGCATCGCATTGTCCGCGGGGCCGGCTCTGTGGAGTTCCCAGACGGAACGATCTCGGCATGCTACGAGTTTGTGCATACGCTTTATCGGGAGGTGTGCTATCGGCGAATTGCTCCGGGACGCAGAGCGCAGCTGCACACCCGAATGGGGCAGTGGGCCGAGGCACACTGGGTACGCCTGGACGAGGCAGCGGTCATCATGGCCAGCCATTTCGAAGAGGGCGGAGATTGGGCACGCGCCATCAAGTATTTGCAGCTCGCAGCGGAAACTGCCGGCCGGCGGTTTGAACCTCAACAAGCCGCAGACATTCTTGGGCATGCCTTGGAGCTGGTGAAGAAACTGCCCGAGGACGAGCGTGCAGAATACGAACTCACGATTCTTGAGAAACTGGCGAAGATTTATATCGCATGGGTCCGTAAGGCTACCGGCAACTGAGCCTGGAATTTTTGCGGAGGATCGACCGTCAAGAACAGAGAAAACACTCGGTTAGTTACCGCTCAGGGGATGACTCAAACTGCTCGACCTGCGCCCCAACGTTGTGAAAGTCACTCTCCGGAGGAATAGCGCTGGCGTGCTCTGCGCAGAGCTTCAAGAATAGTTCGCTGTGTCTGGAATCGGAAAAAGACGCAATCGGATAAAAGCAACGCAAACGGACGCGATCCTGCCTGGTCAATTCATTCCAGAAGTGTTCGAGCTCGATCGCGGCCTCCGGTTTTCCCTTTGCCCACAGCAGGGGCGCAAGCTCGCCGCACATAGCCACCTGCCTGCCTTCCGCAGCGTCTTTGAGTGGCAGGATGACTTCGCGGACGAACTCGTCAAAGCGCGCCTTGTTAGGTTCGCCGTTGACTGTTACCCGTGCCAGAAGTGGTGAATTGTCAAGGGTAACGTACCGCCCTTTTTTGGCCGCCTTGTCCGTGTCGACTCCCCGTGCACTCAGCCGCTCCGCAAGCCCATCCAGATGCGCCTTACTGACGAAAATGAGGCAGGAATCGCCTGCTTCGAGAGCGGTGCCTACGAATCGGCTCAGAGAATCGAGCAGAAAGCCCTCACTTGAGTAGAAGTGAACTGCGTGCGGGGAGCGATCCAGTTCGAGCCAATTCACTTGGGCCGTGGGCGGTTCACTTTTCGACTGCGGGATTCTGGCCGCGCTCACGATGAGACCCTCCATAAGACGGATTAGTAGCGAACAGAACAGAAAACAGTTAGCTAGTTATCCCTCAGGGGTGCCTCAAGCCACTCTATCCCGCCCCGCAACCATGCGAATGTGACTCTGATGCGGGATAACATCGGCGTGCTCGGCGCAGAGCTTCAGGAATAGTTCGTTTTGTCCAGGATCGGGAAAAGACGCAATGGGGTAAAAGCAACGCAAACGGCAGCGCACCCGATCGGCCACTTCGTTCCAGAAGTGCTCGAGCTCGATCGCGGCCTCCGCTTTCCCCTCCGCCCATAGCAGGGCCACGACCTCGCCGCATGCTGCCACCGTCTTCGGCTTGCTTTCCGCCGCGGCTTCGAGTGGCATGAAGACTTCGCGGATGAACTCGTCAAAGCGCGCCCTGCTCAGTTCGCCGTTGACTGTTAAATGTGCCAGAACTTCTAAGGCGTCACCCGTCACATAGCGTCCCTTCCTGGCCGCAGTGTTCGTGTCGACTCCCTGAGCGTTCAGCCGCTCTGCAATCCCATCCATGTGCATTGGCGTCGCGAGAACAAAAACGGAATTTCCATCCTCAAGGGCGGTGCTTATGAACAGGGCAAGAGAATCGAGCAGAAAGCCGTCACCGGAGTAGAACTGAAGCGCGTGGGGGGAGCGGTCCAACTGAAGCCAATTCGGCTGGGGCGCCGATTCACTTTGCGGATCCGGGAGTCCATCTGTGCTCATGATGCACCTCCATAAACCGTATGCTAACAAACAGAATAATAGCGATTCAAGGCGGACCAATTCATTTACTTTAGTAAATTTGAGGTTCACCAAGGTCTAGTCGCCTGGAACCTTATCGCTCTAAATCCGCCGCTTTGGACCGGGGATACCAATCTTCTCAGCCATCCGTACCAGATCTGGCAGTGAGTCCGCACCCATCTTTCGCATGAGCTGGCTGCGATGGACCTTTACAGTTGCTTCGGTGGTTCCGATTTCAGCCGCGACTTGTTTATTGAGCAGTCCGGAAACTACCAGAG
>WNFD01018138.1_pt1 | contig 12278 bp, 8 predicted proteins | sample 5400491 | NCBI WGS metagenome assembly WNFD01 (sample SAMN13153343, study PRJNA577476) | soil metagenome | isolation source: 120 cm saprolite under Douglas fir tree site 2 hole 2 replicate 2 | place: USA:California | collected 2015-04-18 | reverse complement strand
GTTGCCGGTCACCGACGAGCCGTTTTCCGCCAATCCTGATGTTAGCTCGCGCGGGAGAGTTTCGAGCGGCTCCAGCGGCGCGATTTCCTCTTTTGCGCTGACCCCTAGTTCCTTGAAGCGGCGCGCGGTGGGTAGGACGCGCGATTCCAACGAGCCTACGGCACGATTGTATTTCTCCACGCAACTCTTTAGCGCCGCGCCCAAGCCACCCATGCTGGCAGCCGTCGACGCCAGACGATCGTACAGCTCCTTGCCGAGTTCGCTGATCCGTTGAGCGTTCTCGGCGAGTTGCTCCTGGCGCCAGCCGTACGCCACCGCGCGCAGCAGCGCGATCAGGGTCGTCGGGGTGGCAAGAATAACGCGTTGGTTGACACCCTGCTCAATCAAGGAAGGGTCCTGTTCGAGCGCGGCACTGAAAAAAGTCTCGCCCGGCAGGAACAGCACGACGAATTCGGGCGACGGTTTGAGATAGTCCCAGTATGATTTCGCCGCCAGCTTGGCCATGTGGTCGCGCACCTGGCGCGCGTGATCTTTCAGCCGGGCAAGCCTGATCTCATCGGTTGGCGCCTCCAGTGAAGCCAGATAAGCCTGCAGCGGCGCCTTCGCATCGACGATGATATTCTTACCACCGGGCAATACGACCCGCAGGTCCGGGCGCAGTTTCCCCTCGGGTCCCTCATAGCTCTGCTGCTCGAAGAAATCGCAATGCTCCAGCATCCCGGCAATTTCGACCACGCGTTTTAGCTGGATCTCGCCCCATCGGCCACGCACCGCCGGCGCCCGCAGAGCTTTGACCAGGTTGGCGGTCTCGGAACGCAACGCGCTCTGCGTCTGCACCAGGGATTCAAGCTGCGTCGAAAGTGCGCCGTAGGCCTGCCCGCGGCTGGTTTCGAGCGCACGGAGCTGCTCGTCCATCCGCTGTAGCGATTCCTTGACCGGTACAACCACTCCCTCAATCGCCTTCTGCCGGTTGTCGAGATCGGCCAGGGCGCGGGCTTCGAGCGCGCTCAGATTTTCTCTCGCCAAGGCCAGGAATTGATCATTGTTCCGGCTGAGCGCATCGGCGGCCAGCGATTTGAAGGCGTCCGTGAGGGCGCTCTGGGCCTCCCGGAGAATTACTCGCTGCTCGTCGATACCGCGCCGGAGTTCTTCGCCGCGGGCCTCGGTCGCTGCCTTCGCCATCTCGGCGTCGCGGAGCGCCCGGTAGAGTTCGGCGCTTTCATGCTTGCACCGCTCGAGTTCAGCGCGCAGCGCATTGTTTTCGCCCGACCCGGCAGCCGCCCGCGCCTCAGCCTCTCGTAAGACACGATCGGAAGCGGCGCAGCCGCGCATCCATCCCACCAATGAACCGCACAATAACCCCAGCAGGAAGCCGACCCCAGCCAATATCATCACCACATCCTCCAACCCCGATGCTGCCTGGCATTAAAAATCTATGTGATGCTGCAGTCGGACGTCTATTGCCTCGTCGCGGGCAACTCACAGCGCCGGAGGGCCGGCTGTGAACAAATGCTTAACCTCGGGCGCGATGATATTTTGCAGCCGTGACATTGCTTCTGTTGGGGGTGGGACGCGATTTGTGAAGGAACTGCTGAGAAAAGGCACGATCGTCGTGATGTTGGGAACCGGCGGCGTTGGTAAAACGACGATGGCCGCGGCACTCGGATTGGCGGCCGCGCGCGAGGGGTTGAATACCGGCTTGATCACTGTGGACCCGGCGCGGCGTTTGCGCGAGGCGCTCGGACTAGAGCGGCTCTCGGCACAGCCGCGGCGGCTCGACGCGCGCCGTCTGCGTGCTGCCGGTCTCGATAGCTCGCTGCGGCTTTCGGCGATGATGCTGGACGTCAAACGCACCTGGGACACGCTTGTCCGCGACTTTGTTAAGAGTCCTGAGGCGCGGGGCCGAATCCTGGAAAATCCTTTCTATCGCAGCCTCACGCAACAATTTGCCGGCGCCGATGCGTATGCGGCGCTTGAACAGCTCGATGAGCTGCACCGCTCCGGGCAGTTCGACATTGAGATCGTCGACACCCCGCCGGCGGCACATGCGTTTGAATTTTTCGAGGCCCCGCGCCATCTCGTGCGCTTGCTGGATTCCCCGGCGGCGCGATGGCTTTTCACGCCGGAGACTTCGCTCAGCCGCGATGCGCTGACCATCGCCGGACGCGCCGCCCGTTTCGTCATCAGCCAGCTCGAAACTTTCACCGGTACTCGCACGCTGTCCGCCCTTTCTGAATTTTTCGGACTGGCGGCAGAAGCCGCCGCCGCTCTGAGCGAGCGCTTTCACAAAACCGAAGCGATGATGCATTCGGCGAGCGTGAGTTTCGTGCTGGTGACGACACCCGGCGACGACCGGTTGCACGAGTCGTTGCAACTGGCAACGCTAACGCAGCAACAGAACTTCAACCTGCGCTGGATAGTACTCAACCGCATGCTGGATGAGCGTACGTTCGACGGGTTGCGCGGCGGGCGGCAGCGTCCACCGGGCCACCTCGCGGATATAGCCAGATTGCGGCGAGCGTTGGGCGCGGATGCGGCGACTGACCCCAAGCTCGCCGGGCTGGTCGGTTATCTTGAAAACTATCGAGCGCATCAGGTGCTCGAAGTCGAACGGGCGGTGCGTTTCGCACACGAGTTGCCACCTCCCATCTCTTTAAGTATCACCCCAGCCGTTGAGTCGGGGGTGCGGGACTTGCGCTCGCTGGCGAACCTGTCGTCATTCCTGCTCCGCCCAACCCCCGGCCGCAAATTCCTCCATAACGCCGCCGATGCGCTCGGCATCGCGACCGCGCACGAAAAAGCACCAGCACGGCGTTCCGTCCGATAACCGGCTTAATTGTTGTTATTAGCATCACGGCCGCCCAATCGTGTTGTCTGGCACACCGCGTGAGTTTTGGGACAGACTAGTGGTGTGTAACGTTGAAAACGATAGTGGACTGTCGTATCGAAACGAAGCCGGACGACCCCCAGCGATACCGATTTCAATGTTACAGCTCACTAGTGTTCCGTTCTACAAACAGCTTCACAGTGTGTAATCCGACCGGTTCTGTCTCTGTCATTTCCGCGCGTGGCTGCCGCGCGAGGAATCCCGGACGCACTCAGCGCAAAAGATCGGGATTCTTCGCGCGCGGCAGCCATGCGCGCGGGAATGACAAAACAGGGCGGCGGTAGACGCCGCGGCGGCCCTGCTCAGGCCATAACATCAAATGTCTTTCACACGTGTCCCAGGGGCTGGCTGCGTAGCTCGCTCGTCACAATAACGGCCGAAGAGAGATCCGACTTGAATAGGGTGACTCGGCCACCTGTGTAGACTTGGGCCAGGAATCAAAACCAGGCCGGAGTGAGTCTATAAGCCGGGTTCTGTACCCTTGCGGGCGGCGATCATTCATCTGGGCCGCGCGATTGCTCGCCGGCTCAAGCGACCATACCCGAGGGATATGAGCGGGCCACTCACCCTCCTATTTGGTCTTGCTCCGGGTGGGGTTTAGCATGCGCGCCCGATCACTCGTGCGCCGGTGGGCTCTTACCCCGCCATTTCACCCTTACCCTGACGGGCGGTATGTTTTCTGTGCCACTTTCCGCGGATCACTCCGCGCTGCCGTTAGCGGCCACCCTGCCCTGTGGAGCCCGGACTTTCCTCCCCTGTTAAGGAGCGATCGCCCAACTCACTCCGGCGCAATTCAATTTAGCAGACCGGGGCTCTATAGTATCGCGAAGCGGCCGTAGCTGTGGAAATCCTGGTCAAAGGCAATCGCTTCGCGGATTCGCAGCCGCTCCATCAGGACGAAGCTAGACTAGTAGGCGCGGTGCAACGTATCTCCGGTCATGGGGGTGACCCGGTCGTGCAGCTCCAGACCAACTTCGGCGGCGGCAAAACGCATTCGATGCTCCCACATTACCACCTCTCCTCGGCCCCGGCTGTGACGGATCTGGCCGGAATTGATGCCATGCTCCAAGGGAGAGACACGAAGAAGCTGACCAGCGGCTTCGAGACGGAGTGACGTTATGACTGTTAACATTGATTGAGGTTCACTTTTACCCTTACGGTGTCTAAGCGTTGAGAAGTGCGTTAAGGAAAAATGAAAGCTGCGAAGAGCGCCTATGAGCTACGCCGGTCACAAGTCGGCACTCCACCGGAGGTGATTTCACTATTCTGGAGGCTGGTGCGGAGGTTTCGACCAACGCTTGGACGGGTCCTAGATCTAGGGGCTGGGGATGGACGCTTCGCGTCCGGCGGGCACTACACAAAATATGACGGCGTAGAGATCGATCCGCAGGCGTGCAGGGGCATTAGCCTTCCCGAAAACGCCCGCATGCACCAGACGTGCGCATTTCGGCTGAAAGAAAACGGATACGAAGCGTGCATCGGCAACCCGCCTTTCGTTCGCCACCACGACATTGAGGATCAATGGAGACAGCGAGCCGCCGCCCAAATTCACCGTGATCTCGGTGTACATCTGAACGGCGAGGGCAATCTCTATCTCTACTTCATCTGCTTAGCAGTCATGAAGACTCGCCCCGATGGTCTTGTGGCGCTAGTTCTCCCGTACGAATGGGTGTCACGCCCCTCGGCCCATGCGATTCGCGAACACATAGATGACAATGGCTGGAGCGTTTCAGTGTTTCGGTTCAATCTAGGAATTTTTCAAGATGTTCTGACCACTGCCTCCATCAGCATCATCGACAAAGAGCGGAGAAATCGTGGCTGGCAGTACCATGATGTGCTTCCAAGCCTAACGACCAAGCGGCGAAAAGGAATTAGCGGTACAAGGTATACGATTCTGCCTTACTCACCGCGCGGTTCTGTATGGGCGCGCCGAGGCATCAGTCCAGGCGGTCAAAAAACATTCACGCTCACAGATAAGGAACGTCGCCAGGCGGGACTCTCGCGAGGAGATCTGTTGCCCTGCGTAACGACTCTCAGGCATTTGCCGCATAAGGTAAAAGAGCTGAATTGGAGATGTTTTGAGCGTCACTTTGTTAGCGCCGGTAAGCGGTGCTGGCTGATCAAGTCGGCAGTGCCCAGGCCGAGCAAGAGAGTTCGTCGTTATCTGAGGTGGATTCCCGCTCGAGATCGACAGACTTACGCCTGTCAGCGCCAGAAACCATGGTACCGCTATGAATTCGCTCCTGTACCGAGGTTGCTGCTTCTCTCCGGATTTATAAGGCGAGGCCCGAAAGTTCTGATAAACGCTATTGGGGCTCAGCCGGTGGGCTCAGTTTATGGTGTGCACACGGAGAAATTACGATTGCCGGTCCGCGCATTACGAAACTTTCTCGCGGATTTCAACTTCGAACGGCGAATCGTCGCTCATGCCGGGACACTACGCAAAGTCGAGGTCGCACAGGTGAACTCCGTTCTCGCGACTTGGTCTAGAGCGCACGCAAATGGCCGAACAGCAACTCGATAAAGGAAACATCTCCTTTCAGACGGAGGGGCGCCTGCTTCAAGAACTCGGCGAGCGACTCGTCGCAAGCCCGCAAGTTGCTCTCGTGGAACTGATAAAGAATTCCTATGATGCGGACGCAGCGGAATGTCGCGTTTCATTGGCAGACAATGAAGCCAGCTTATTGATCAAAGATGATGGCACCGGCATGACATTCCAGCAGTTTTCGAATCGCTGGATGCGGATTGCAACTTCCCACAAACTACTTGAACGCGTGTCCGTCAAACACAAACGGCACCTTACGGGACAGAAGGGTATTGGTCGCTTCGCTGTTCGGTTCTTAGGGGACGGTCTGCACCTTGAGTCTGTAGCCTGGGACGAGAACCGAGAGTGTCTCACCCGGCTGTTAGCTGACTTCGATTGGCAAAAACTCGATGAAAACGAAAATCTAAGCGATGCAGAGATCCCCTATCAACTGCTTCGGGTCGACGAAGCAGAACCCACGGGAACGACTCTCACCATCCATTCACTCAAAGTCGATGCGAAATTCGCGAAGTCCTCTGATTTTCGAACTGCGGTTCTCAAGATTGTATCACCGCTGGGCGGTTTGGATGGTGGTCGGTTTAGAAGGCAGAGCGATCCCAAGGATCGCGATCCCGGATTTCGCGCAATTTTACCCGATGATACCGGATCACGTGAAAAAGAATTTGATTTGGCAAGACAAGTTCTTGAGCATGCCTGGGGCAAGCTTTCGATCGATTTGAGTGATCGCTCCCTGACATACACGGTAAGGTTTGATGATAGTGCAAAGCCTTTCCGCCTCCACACGCAACTTGATTCGCATGTTCGCAACGGGATCGTTGCCGATATTCGCTTTTTTCCTCGGCGCGCGGGCGTATTTAGCGCGGTGGAAGTCAAGGGTCGCGACGCTTGGACCTGGGTTAGAAACAACTGCGGTGTGGCGGTTATTGACCATGGGTTTCGTATTCCTCCTTATGGATTGCAAGACGATGATTGGTTGATGTTGGACGCTGACAGTGCTCACAACGAGAGGAACTGGCGATCAACGATTTCACGACGGAGGTTTCCGATTCCCGAGGAAGTGCGCTTCCGCGGCGAGAACCCTATGCTGAATCTTCCGTCTAACTTCCAACTCGTCGGAGCCGTTTTTGTGGAGTCCGCTGCCACTGGCGCTCGCACTGATCGAGATCTAGTCACATCCATGGACCGAGAAGGTTTCCTTTCCAACGAAGCGTTCCAGCAGCTTGTCCATATAGTTCGCGGTGGTGTCGAATTTCTGGCTTTGCAGGACCGGATACGCAAGCAGCGAGAGGCAGAAGAACGCGCCAAGGAAGCAGCGCGCCAGACCAGAGCGGATTTAAGAGCCGCGGTCGAGTACATCGAGAAAAGTCCGACATTAACAAGAGCAGACAAGGCCCGATTGGTTGAAGAGTACAGTGGTCTCGCGCGCAAGCTGACGGAGGTTGAAGAGTACGACCGGGAAGCGAGACGAAAGCTTGAAACCATGAGCGCTCTCGGAGTCGTCGCGGGTTTCATGACCCACGAAGCATCACGAATCTTTGCTTCCCTAGCCGACGCCTTAGCGGAATTGGAACGCATTGCCGAGAAGCACCCGACACTCCGTCCAAAGGTCGCGGAGATTAACCATGCATACCATTCCTTGGAAGCGCACCTCGACTACACGAAAACATTCGTAGACGCCACCCAGAAAGGTCTGGTGGCGTCCTTCAAGGTCGCCCCACAGGTCCGGCGTATTGTCGACAAATTTGGAGACTTTGCTCACAGTCGCGGAATTTCAATATATTGCGAAATCGAGAAATCTGTTGAGGCGCCCAGCATGCCAGTCGCCGTCTACAGCGGAATTCTTCTGAACCTGTACACGAACGCGCTGAAAGCGATCGTAGCAGCACCCTCGTCGGAGAAATCTGCAAAAATCTCCTTTCGAGCCGAAAATGAAGGAAGGTGGCATATTCTGGAAGTACTCGATAATGGCGTCGGCATACCGCCTAATCTTCGAGAACGTGTGTGGGATCCGCTTTTTACTACGACCTCGAGTTTGAACAATCCCCTGGGTTCCGGGATGGGACTTGGGCTTAGCCTTGTTCGACAGCTAGTAGAGCAGGTAGGGGGACACATACGCATAGTCGATCCACCTTCAGGGTATAGCACCTGTTTTCGTGTTCAGTTTCCGCGAAACTCAGCACAAGCATGAGGTGCAAATGAAGATCGTTCTGTTCGAAGATGATCCAACGACTGCGCAAAGGATAGCTACGGCGGTCAAACGACAGGTGAAAACGGAAGTGTCTATTTTTACTCCTAGAGAAAACACTGATGGTCGTCCTTATGAGGAACGACTCTCGGCTGAGGTGCTGTCAACCCGATACAAAGGTGCCACGCTTTGGGTCACAGATCGTGATCTGTCAAAAACAACAGGATATCGAGGACTTTCGGAGGCCATTGTCTCCAAAGCGGCAACTCAACTTGGGATACCGGTTTGCAAGTACGCTCGAGGTATATCGGACGACGACGTTTTCGAACGTCAGCGGTCCTGGGGCGACGCTCAAATAGTTTTGAAGGCCTCTGAGATACCTGACCTGGCTGCCAAGATCGCGCTTTTGGCCAGGGGCTTCCTCTCCATCGCGAACAAGCTGAATGTGTTACTTCGTGAAAATGCGGCAGGCAACGGTTTGCACACACCTGCTGAAATGATGGCTCACATTTTAGATCATCCTGACGCCGCCGATCAGATCGCTCTGTATGCGTCGGGTGATCAGAAGATGGTCAGCGAAATTCTGCCGTTTGCCGGAGGCCAGCGAAAACGAGAATTTCAGAAGCGGTTGCCGAGCGTCTTGGGTTATTGGCTTTACGATTCGATTCTACGATTTCCAGGCGTCTTGCTAAATGCGGTTGCCGCGGCAAGCTATCTCGATATCGCTGAGGGTCATCTTAAAAGCGCGACCGTACAGAAACTATTCAAACTGGCGTTGTACAGCGGACCCTTTGAGGATCGCAGTGAGCCGCATTGGTGGCGAAGAACTCTTGACGAGATTGTCGGTAAAGCGAACAACGGCAATGACTTTGTTGCTCAGAAGCTCAATAAACGTGTCCCACACTGCCTTGATAGTCAAACGGGAAAACGCGCCGGCTACTACTGCATGGTCAAGAGGGTCCCCGTCGGCAAAGAGAATTCCGTTGGAAACATAAGCTGGTTTCCTCCAGGTGCAGATCTAGCGCGTGTGCGCAAGGATATGTACGAGCAGTTGGGACCGTGGTTAGGTTTGTTCTAATTTCATGAACAAACAGAAGCTTCTGGAAGTCTACTGCCAATTCTGGGAGGAATTCCGGCGGCTCTGTACCGTTGGGGGATCCACATGTAAACCGAACAACGACTCAAAGATACAGCTAGAGACCAAGGGACAGGACTTAATCATTAAAACCATTCTGTTATTTTCCAGACTGGAGATACAAAGTCCCGCATACCAACGAAAGGATTCATATATTGGCCCGGAGCAGCGAAACATACTCGCGGCAGACCGACCGCATGTCTCAGTCCAACGTGCGGGTACTATACCTGAATGTGAACGGAAGTACCGCAAAATCTCTGCTCGCGTTGCACTACGATTTTGTTTTACCGATCCAGTCTGCGCATCCAGTATTCCACGCGCAGCTCGGTACCGGGGATTTTCCATCAAAAGATTTGCAAGAGATGGGGTTTCGAGCAACAATCGAGGCGCCACCGGTAGGTACTTTGTATTCCAGCGTTCGAATTCCGACGCCTTGCATGAGTTTCGGATCGGTTTTGTTAGGACTCGCAGCGGATCATCTTGAGCCCGCCATATTTGGAAGAGTTCTCAAATTGGTGCGTACCAGTAAGTTGAGTAGCTGGAATGCAGCATGCGACGCTCTTCAGAACAGTTTGCATGGCGGAAGCTATCTTCCGTCTCACCACTGGTATCAGTGAGCGTAAATGGGAGATTAGAGATTGAGCTGAGAGCGCCCCGCCAGCTGCACATCCTTTCCAGTTGTCTGCATTACTGTTTTAGAGTGGTCGTCATACGTATCTCGTAGCCCTTTCGCGCGTAGGATGAGAGCTGCAAACGGATCCGCCTCGACTGCCACCAGGTCTGCTGTCGGAAATTTCCTTGCCGCCGCGATCAAAAACCGCCCTGAGCCGGTACCAGGATCGAGCACGCGTTCAAACTTCCGGTACCAGGATCGAGCACGCGTTCAAACTTCCCCATGCCTTCCGCCCATCCGACCATGGCATTCACGATTGACCGAGGGGTATAGATGGCACCTTGTTCCCGTCGAACAGCCGGTGGTCTTATATGTTGGAAGAGGTCCCCGAGCGGATCCTCGCCTGCTCGAACCGCTTGGCTGATGTCGCGCAGGAATATTGGATCAAGGAAACGCTGAGCGCCGAATGCGAGCGCGCGTTCAGGCTCCGTGAGAGAACGTTCGTCGGTTAGCGCCAGGGCGACCGCTGCCAGATCCTGCTCGTTCTTTATTGCTTTTGATACCGGCACTTTCGCCATTTGCTCGCCCTTCAGCAGATCTAATAGCGCCAAATTCGAGCTTTGCCAAGCCAAATGGAAGCGAGACTGTAAACAGTACTTCGGTGTCTCCGGTGGGAAGCCATACATCGTGGTTTTGGGCGATCCTCCTAGATAACCTTTAGATATGTCGCCGCTGTTATTAGATTCGCGTTCTTTGGGTAGTTACATGACAGCCGCGCGCGATCTGCGTCGAGATTGAAGATCGGCATATCCGCCTAACTGCGTTAATCTGCGTCGGTATGCGTTCCGGCAGCGCCGCTGCGACGACACCATCAGCCCGCGCACAGATGGAGAACGGCGCGCGCGGCAGAACCGATCAGCACTGGGTTCTGGATGTCGGGCATATCGGCTCGTGCGCTCCCGCGGACGAGTCTCCTCAAGAACCCTGCAACCGTGCGCCCCGGGATTAGATCCGGTTGATCCCTTCCCAGGTCGCTGACGGTGGCGTCCGCAGCCGAATCGGAAATCGCAAATGGGATAGTCGGCTCTCCTATCCGCGGAGAACCGCGGAGTCGCGCGGTGACGATGGCCGCCGCCGGTGTATTATCTGGCGCCGCCTGCGAATCACCGACAGGCGGGATGCTCATAGCTCGAGTTGACTCGCTGCCGTCGCCGGTGGCCGGACCGTCGCGGCGCTCGGCCTTAACGGTCGGGGCGGCGGCTATCGCCTGTTGCTGGGGCGGAGCGATGACGGGCTGCGCATTAGGCGGCGTCTGCGGTGGTTCGTGCGGCGTGCCGTCTTCTGGCGCATCTGCTGCCCGCTTCTGCTGCTCCGCGCGCAACTTCAATTCGGCGGCCCATCGCTGTTGCACGATCGCGGCCCTGGTCAGGTTCGCGACCGCATTCAGGTCGGCAGGTTTGACCTCTTCCATTTCGAGCAGGGTTTCCAGCGCCTTCTGTTGAGCTAGCGTTATCAGGGCCTTTGCGGTCAAGCCTTCGTAATCCTCGCCGAGCTTGGCCAGGGCGCGGGCGTGACGCACGGTCAAGTCGGTAGCAGCGAGGTGGTCCCTGAGGGCCCGCCCATAGCGCCATAAGCTGTCGTCGGAGATTTCGTAGCCTTGACCCCTCACCCATTGTGCAAGGCCCTCGTAGTCGCGGAAGCCATTCTCGAACAGGCGGCGGTTGAGCTCCTGGCGGATGTATGGGGGCAGCATGGTTATTACCTTTGAGCGTGGCGGCATAAGTGCCTGACTCCTGTTTTTGCAGGCACAGTAGAGCGGAGCTGCCGGGGGTTGGGAAACCGAACGCACCCGCCTCCTGGCTGCGCAAATGCCGAGCATATTGCGCCAGCCGATCAGAACAAACGGGTGACACTGTCACCCGTGCGATGGTGGTGCGGCGCGAACGCTGCGCCGGGTGCTCGCAAGCTTCAAAGCATTTGTAGAGTTATTAATGGGGCGTGCGAGTGTCAGTCCTAAGTTCGTTGAAAAAAGTTGTGGGGTATCAGGGTTCTCCTGCCGAAGCTGCGTTTCTCCAACTTACTCACATTTGGAGCTCATGAATAAAATGCAACTGTGGGGCGATTGAACCAAGGTGGAATAACCAGTTGATCTGGTCGGTGGTGGTGGCGCCGCTTTATTCGGAACTGGGCGTATCTGAGTTTGGCAATTCGCTTACAACAATATGGCGACCACCGGGTCTGTTCCCCCTTTCCTTTTTTAGGAAAGGGGGTGAGGGGGTTAGGTCGTGGCGGAGCCACTTTTTCCCTTCCCTATTAGGGCAAGGGAATGGAAACAGGGGGCCATCCCGCGACCTAACCCCCTAGCCCCCTTTCCTTGAAGGCTGATCATGTCCCATAAGTCAATGGCTTGATCATGTCCCATAAGTCAATGGCTGGACACTGGTTGTGATGCCGGGTGCTGCATAGCCGAAGGCCCCTCTGTCATTCTCGCGTGTGTCTGGCGCGCGAAGAATCCCGGAGCCGCGAGAGCAAACTGCCCCGGTCTAGAGTGAGCGCCGGCACGGGCTGGCTCGCCGTAAGATGGCGCAGACGCGGGATTCCTCACGCGCGGCAGCCACGCGCGCGGGAATGACAGGCGAGCGCGATGCTACCGCCCTCGCGCTCCACGGTGACCAGTGCCCAGCATCGTACTTATGGGTAATGATCAGCCTTGAAGGAAAGGGGGAACAGAACCTTGAAACCGCCGGCCTCTTTCCTTCAAGGAAAGGTGAAAGGAGCCCTGAATCGAGGGTTTCGAACTAAATCGAATCCGCGAACGGAAGTCGTTCACGGATTCAATTAGCCCGCACCTGTGAGCTTGCACAATTTTTCCGGACAACCTGACGGTGGAGCTTGTCCTCAGGCCTCCAGCAT
>WNFD01012839.1_pt1 | contig 12278 bp, 12 predicted proteins | sample 5400491 | NCBI WGS metagenome assembly WNFD01 (sample SAMN13153343, study PRJNA577476) | soil metagenome | isolation source: 120 cm saprolite under Douglas fir tree site 2 hole 2 replicate 2 | place: USA:California | collected 2015-04-18 | reverse complement strand
AGTGGTGCGACGCGGAGGTGCTGCGCGGCCTGCGGCGCAGGTCGCTGGCGAAGCTGCGCAAGCAGGTGGAGCCCGTCGAGCAGGCGGCGCTCTCGCGGCTGCAGCTCGACTGGCAAGGAGTCGCCCATCCCCGGCGGGGCGTGGATGCGCTGCTCGGCGCGGTCGAGCAGATCCAGGGCGCGCCCGTCCCGGCCAGCGCCCTGGAGGGCGAGGTGCTGCCCACGCGCATCGAGCCGTTCAAGTACGCCGACCTGGACCTGCTCTGTTCCGCCGGTGAGGTGGTCTGGCGCGGGATCGATCCGATCGGGCCGCGCGACGGCCGCATCGCGCTGTATCTCGCCGACCACTACCGGCTGCTCGCGCCACCGCCGCGCAAGGCGGAAGGCGAGCTGGCGGCGCGGGTCCGTGAAATCCTATCGAAGCGCGGCGCCAGCTTCTTCGGCGATCTGCAGCAGGCGACGGGCGCGTTCCCCAAGGACCTGCTCGAGGCGATCTGGTCCTTGGTCTGGGCAGGCGAGGTGACCAACGACACGCTGGCGCCGCTGCGCAGCTACCTGCGCGGACCGCCCGACCGGTCGCGCCGCGAGCGCGGCGCGGCCCCCGCGTTCCGGACGCGCCGCCTGGGCCCGCCCGGCAGCGAGGGGCGCTGGTCCCTCCTCCCGCAGCCGTCGGGCACGCCGACCGAGCGGTCGATGGCGCTCGCGCAAGTGTTGCTCTCGCGGTACGGCGTGCTCACGCGCGAGGCCGTCCACGCCGAAGGCGTCCAGGGCGGATTCGCCGCCGTGTACGACGTGCTCAAGGCGATGGAGGAGTCGGGACGCGCCCGGCGCGGGTACTTCGTCGCCGGCCTGGGCGCCACCCAGTTCGCGCTCCCCGGGGCCGACGAGCGGCTGCGCGCTCTGCGCGACCCGCCGGAGGAGCCGGAGACCGCGGTGCTCGCGGCGACCGATCCAGCCAACCCGTACGGGGCGATGCTCCCGTGGCCTTCGCGCGGCGCGGACGGCGAGGGCGCGCGCCCGCAGCGCGCCGCCGGTGCCCACGTCGTGCTCGTGGGCGGCGAGCTGGCCGCCTGGCTCGGGCGCGGCGAGCAGAACCTGCTCACCTTCCTGCCCGCCCAGGAGCCCGAGCGCACGCGCCGCGGGCGCGCCCTGGCGAACGCGCTGGCCCGGTTGGTCGACTCGGGCAGGCGGCGCGCGCTGCTCATCTCCCGGGTGGACGGCGAGCCGGTGCACTCGTCGGCGCTGGGCCCGCTGCTCGTCGCGGCCGGGTTCTCGGCAGGGCACAAGGGATACCTGAGGCGGGCGCCGGTCGACTCGTTGGGGCTCCGGCTGCGCGCCCCCGCCGGGGCCCTGCGGGGGCCGCTCGGACCGGACCTCCCCCGCCACGCCGCACCACCCTCCGCGAAAAAATGATTGCCCGCGCTGTCAGGGCGTGGCGAGCTGAAGCCGCGCCATCACGCTGGCGACGATCCGGTCGCAGCGCTCGCCGTCGAATCCGAACGGCGGCAGGGCCGCGGCCCCGACGCGCTCGTACAGGTCGTGGCGGAGCGCCGCGCGAGCGCGATGCAGGCGCATCTTGACCGCCTGCTCGGAGAGGCCGAGCGACCCCGCCACCTCCGCCGTGGACATCCCCTCCACGTCACGCAGCACGAAGACCGTCCGGTACCCGACGGACAGCTCGTCGATCGCCGAGACGAGCACTTCTCGCAGCTGCTTGCCGAGCGCTTCCTGCTCCGGATCGACGGACGGCGAAGGCACCGCGCGCACGGGCACCTCCTCGAAATCGACGAACCGGCCGCGCCGCCGCAGGCGCGCCTTGGCTTCGTGCGCCGCGATGTTAGTCAGCCAGGAGGCGAGCCTTTCGGGGTGGTCCAACTGGTCGAGGTGCGTGTATGCGCGTACGTACGCGTCCTGGAGTACGTCCTCGGCCTCGTTGTCGTCGCGCAGGAGCGCGCGCAACAAGCGGAAAAGGCGCTGGTTGTACCGCCGCATGACCAGCTCGAAGAGCGCCGTCTCGCCGCCCCGGATGCGCCGCACCAGCTCGGCGTCGTCGAGAGGCCCCACCACCTCGGCCAGAAGCTTGCGGGCGTTCAAGGACGGCTCTCCATCCATGGTCGGAGTCGGCACCTGCAAAAAGGTTTCGCCAGTGTCACCTTGGAGAAGATGCGGACTCTATCAGGTGCGGCCGCACGGCCGCTGCAGGGAGGACCCCATGCGCCAGATTACGCTCGCGATCGCGCTGCTCAGCGCGTTCGGCTGCAAGAACAACACCCCCTCTTTTGATCCGGCCGCCGGCAGCGCCGACGAGCGCGCGGCGCCGGCGATGAACCACGACCGGGACGACGATCGCCCGCGCCGTTTTCGGCTGAGCGAGGGGCGCCACATCTTCCGCTTCGATACGTTCGGCGACGAGGCTTTCTGGGGCGACACGCTGCTGCTGCACAAGGCCATCGAGGGCTCCGCGCTCGGCGGCGTGGGTCCCGGCGTCAGCCCGAAGACCGCGCTCGCGGTGGGGCTGAAGGTCGACGTCGACGCGCTGTCCAAGGCAACCGTCGATGCGCTGAAGGCCGACAAGGTGAACCTCGACGATCCCGCCGTCACCGTGGCTCTCTTGACCTCGAACGCGGTCGTCGGCGTGACGGGGTTCTCCGACCGCAAGGGAGGACTGCGCACCCTCGGCATCCAGTGCGCCTTCTGCCATTCGACGGTGGACAACTCGCTCGCGCCGGGCATCGGTCACCGGCTGGATGGCTGGCCGAACCGCGACCTGAACGTCGGCGCGATCGTCGGGCTCTCGCCCGACCTGTCGGCCGTCGCCACGCTCCTCGGGGTGGACAAGGAGACGGTGCGCAACAAGGTGCTCGCCAGCTGGGGCCCGGGGAAGTTCGACGCCGAGTTGTTCCTGGACGGCAAGGCGTTCCGGCCCGACGGCAAGTCCGCCGCGACGCTCATTCCCGCCGCGTTCGGCCTGGCCGGCGTGAACCTGCACACCTACACGGGCTGGGGAAGCATTCCCTATTGGAATGCCTTCGTCGCGATTCTCGAGATGCACGGGAAGGGAAACTTCTACGACCCGCGCCTCGACGACCCGAACAAATTCCCCGTAGCTGCCCGCGAGCGGTTCGGGCATGTGAAAGCCGAGCCTCCAGGCTCCGCGGCCGCCGGAGGACAGCTTCGACGAGGACGCGGCGACGCGCGGGCAGAAGCTGTTCGCCGGCAAGGCCAACTGCGCCCAGTGCCACGTTGCGCCGCTCTACACCGAGCCCGGCTGGAACATGCACACCGGCGCGGAGATCGGGATCGACACCTTCCAGGCCGACCGGTCGCCCGACGGGCACTACCGGACGACCCCTCTGCGGGGTCTGTTCACCCGCGAGAAGGGCGGCTTCTACCACGACGGTCGCTTCGCGACGCTGAATGCCGTGGTCGACCACTACGACTCGACGTTCAGCCTGGGCTTGTCGGGCCCGGAGAAGTCGGACCTGGTGCAATTCCTCAAGTCGCTGTGAGCGTTCCGCCGGCGGGGTGCGGCATCGTGGCGCCCCGCCGGGCCGCGAGCGCGGTACAATGGCCGGTTCGCGGAGGTCCCGAGTGGAATCGATCCAGGGCTTGCTCGATTTCGGCTGGTGGCTGCGCCTCGTGGCGGTGGCGACGTACGCCGCCGCGTTCGTGGGGTACGCCGCCCGGCTAGCGGTCCAGAAGCTCAAGCTCGATCGGGCCGCCACCGCGCTCGCCGCGCTGGCGGTCACCGTGCACACCGCCTACCTGGTCACGCGCTGGGTGGCCGCGGGGCGCATCGAGATCCTCGCGCGCCAGGCGACGGGCGACGTCCTCAGCTCGACCGACCGTTTCTGGTTCATGGTCTCGCACCCGCCCTACACGAACCTGTTCGACGCGCTGAACTTCGTCGCGTGGGCGATGATGGTCTGCTACCTGATCATCGAGCGCAAATGGGGCCTGCGCATCGTCGGGGTCCTGGCGGTGGCGCTGGCGCTGGTCGCGATGGGCGAGGCCTCGCTCGTCACGGACAAGCAGATCGAGCCGCTCGTCCCGGCGCTGCAGAGCTACTGGATCCTCATCCACGTGGGAATGCTGTTCGTCAGCTACTCGCTGTTCACGCTGGGCGCCATCTGCGCGCTCCTGTACCTCGTGCGGACCGGCACGCCCACCGCGATCCTGGGCGGGGTTGAGGCCGCGGCCGCGGCGCTGCTGCTCGCCTTGGTCGGGGGGACCAAGCTGCTCTTCGGCGCGACCTTCCAGATGGCTCCGGGATGGGAGCACCAGATCGCCAGCCGCCTGCATCCCGGCAAGCTCCTCGCCGTGACCACCGCGGTGCACGTGGTGCCGCCGGGCACCGACAAGGCGGTGAAGTTCCTCACGCCCGTCGCCGGCGTGGGCCCGTTCCTGCTCGCGGCCGTCCTGCTGCTCGCCGCCGGAGCCGTGGTGTACTTGCGCGCCCGCAAGGGACCCGAGGAGGGCGTGCACGGGCGCGGGTACAAGATCGTCGCCGCGGGGTTCGCCCTGCTCACCCTCGGGCTCGCCCTGCTCGTCTATCGCATCCTGAGCAGCCACGAGATCGTCCTGCCCGAGGGCGTTCGCCTCGCTCCGGGCGAGCACGGCCCTTTCCGCCTCGGCCTCGCCTCGAACTATGCGCTGGGCCTCATCGCGCTGGTGTGGGGGACGACGTTGGGGTTCCTCCTGACCACGCCGCTGCGCGACCGCATCTCCGCCGCGCTCCCCGATCCCCGCAAGCTGGAGGACATCACCTACCGGGTGATCATCGCCGGCTGGCCGCTCCTCACCGTCGGCATCGTGATGGGCGGCATGTGGGCCAACGAGGCCTGGGGCCGCTTCTGGGGCTGGGATCCAAAAGAAACCTGGGCGCTGATCACCTGGGTCGTCTACGCGGGCTACCTGCACACCCGCATCACGCTCGGCTGGGCGGGCAAGCGGCCGGCTGCGATCGCGGTGTTCGCCTTCGCCGTGGTGGTGTTCACCTTCATGGGCGTGAACCTCGGCCTCACCGGCGAGGGCCTGCACACGTACGGCTCCGGCTGACGCGCCCGATCTACCCGGAAGGAAGCGTGAACGAGATCGTGGTGCCCTGGCCGGGTGTGCTGTCGGCCCAGATGCGCCCGCCGTGCGCCTCGACGATGCTGCGCGCGATGTAGAGCCCCAGCCCCGCTCCGGACCGTTCTCCCTGGCGGGCCTGCCAGTAGCGCTCGAAGAGGTGCGGCAAGTGCTCCGGCGAGACGCCTCCGCCGGTGTCCCGGATGGAGAAGCGGACCCCGCCATCGCCGGGCACCACCTCGAGACGGACCTCGCCCCGGTCGGTGAATTTGACCGCGTTCCCCAGCACGTTCGCGAAGACCTGCAGGATGCGCCCGCGGTCGCAGCTCACCGGAACCGGATCTTCGGGAACCTGGACGACCAGCCCGATGCCCTTCTGCTGGGCGACCGGCCGCACCGCCGCGGCGGCATCTTGCGCCAGGGCGCGGGCGTCGCAGCCGCCAGGCACGATGCGCAGGCTGCCCGCGTCGATGCGCGCCACCTCGACGAGGTCGTCCACCAGGCGTCCCATTCCGGCCGCCTGGCCCTGCAGGGCGGCGATGCGCTCGCGCGCGCGGCCGGCGTCCTCGGGAAGCTCCTTGGACAGCACCGCGGCCGTGATGCGGAAGACGCCGAGCACGTTGCGCAGATCGTGCGAGACCACCGCGAGCACGTCGTCGCGCTGTCGCACGGCCTTCTGCGCCGTCTCCCCCGCTTCTTCCGCGGCACGCCGGGCCAGCCGCTCCGCTTCCAGGGTCTGCCGCAGCTCCTCGCGCGTCTGCAGCTCGGCCTCGGCCGCCTGGCGCTCCATCTCGGCCGCGACCCGGACGGTGACGTCCCGCGCGGTGACCGCGACGCCCTCGATTTCCCCTCGCGGTCCGCGCAGGGGCCCCAGCGCGTACTCGGTGTGGACGACCCCGGCCGGCGTGGGCACCGCGCGCGCATCCTCGATGAGCTGCCCGGTGTCCAGCACGAGGCGGAGCATCCCCTGGAACTGCGCCGCGTATCCTGAGTCCCAGCCCATCTCCTGCCAGGTGCGCCCGACCATCTGCGCGGGGACGAGCCCCATCGTGCTCGCGCCCCGCTCGCTGGCGAACAGGCACCGGCCGCGCGGATCGAATGCGTAGAACTGGTCGGGCGAGGACTCGATCAGCGCCTCGAGCAGCCGCACGCGCCGCCGCAATTGCAGCAGGGCGGAAGCCTGCGCCGCCGCCACGCGCAGCGCCTCGAGCTGGTGCGGCGCCGGCGAGCGGGGCCGCCGGTCGAGCACCGCCAGGGTGCCGAAGCGCGCCGGGCCGTCCTGCAGCGGCGCGGCGGCGAGGAATCGCGCGTCGGGCACGGCCGCGAGCAGCGGATGCAGCGAAGCGCGAGGGTCGCGCGAGGAATCCTCGATCACCTCGACGCCCGGCGCGAGCTCGGTCAGCGGCGCCTCGGCGGCATCGACCCCCACCCGGCACTTGAACCACATCTTGCCGCCCGCTTCGACGGCGAGCACCGCGTAGGGCGCATTGCAGGCGTACGCGACGTACCGGGTCAGCTCGTCCAGCTCGGGGTCCGGCGACGCGGCCCCGGCGCCGGGGGAGAGGAAACCGGCGGCCAGCAGGTCTTCGCGTGAGCCAGCCACCGCAAGTCCTCCCTTCCGGATGTCGGGCCGCTCAGAGCTGGCGGTAGAGCTGCTCGCCGAGGCTGGCGAGCTCGGCGCCGGCCTTGAGCGGCCTCAACCAGCGCTCCGGAATGCGGCCCTTGCCGTGCTTGGCCCCGAGCAACGCCCCCCCGACCGCGCCGTTGGTGTCAGTGTCGCCGCCGCGGGCCACCACGGACACCAGGCCTTCCTCGAAACTGGGCCCGGCCGCGAGCGCGCTGAAGGCGATCTCGACGGTGCGCAGGACGTATCCGCGGTCGTCGCCATCCACGGCGATGTCCGCCGGCCGCCGCGACGCCCCCCGCTCGACGGCGGCGCGCACTTCGTCGGAGACGGCGCCGGCCGCGTCGGCTGCCTGGGCGATCGCTTCCTCCGCGTCGCGGCCGCCCCGCACCAGGAGCGCGATCGCGGTGGCCACCGCGACGCAGCCGCCCACGCAGCGCGGGTCGTGGTGCGTGATGCGCGAGGCTCCCGCCGCGTCGTCGGCGAGGCCTTCCAGGGCGCGCACGTGCAACAGCCCGATGGGCGCGCAGCACATGACGCTGCCGTTGCCCGCCGCGCGCCTGCCCGAGTCCTCCCAAGCGAGCGCGGAGGCCTGCTGAGGCGAATCGCCCGCGCGCAGGTTCTCCAGCGACGCCCGGGTGAGGAGGCCGACGTCCTTCGGTCCCCTCGAGAACCATTCCAGGTACCGCCGGGCGGCGTCGTCCTGATCGAACCGCCGCCGCGCCACGATCGACCGGAGCAGCGCCAGCGTCAGGTCGATGTCGTCGGTCGGCTCGCCCGCGGCCCACCGGCCCCCGGCGGTGATCTCGCGCAGCGGCCCGACCTCCTCCGCGCGCTTCCCCTCGTGCGGAGCGCCCAGCGACTCTCCCGCGGCGGCGCCGAGGAGCGCGCCCAGGAAGCGGTCCTTCTCCTGGAGCTGATCGAGCGTGACCGCGTTCGGGTGCTTCTTGAGCAGGTTCGGATCGGGACGGATCGAGCTCATGGCGCGCCCCCGGAAGGCTGGCACAATGTCCGCGCCATGAAAAGGCGTAGCGCCGCCGAATACGGCGCGACTACCCCGAGAGCCGGGCGTGGCGCAGCGCCGACTCGACGAATTCCAGCCGGTCGTTCCCCCAGAAGCTGCGCTCGCCCACGAAGATGGTCGGCACGCCGAACACCCCCCTCGCCAGCGCGAGGTCGGTGTTCTTGCGCAGCTCGTCCTTGACGTCCTGCTCCGCGGCCATCGCGACCAGGCGCTTCCCCTGGAGCCCCGCGTCGCCCAGCACCCGCTCCACCACGGCAGGGGCGGAGATGTCCTCGCCTTCGCCCCAGTAGGCGTGGAACAGCGCCTGCATCGCGCGCTCGCCGTCCCCGTTCCGCGCGGCGGCGACCGCGGAACGCAGCGGCAGGATGGTGCTGACCGGGAAGGCCTTGGGGATCTGCATGGGGACGCCGTACTTCTCCGCCCACTGCGCGGTGTCCTGCGCCATGTAGGAGAGCTGCTGCGGAGGCGGGATCTGGTGGCCGGTCGCCTTGCGCACGCCGCCCAGCGTGATCGGGTACAGGCGCGGCCTCGCCCCGGTGCGCTCGGAGATGCCGCGCAGCTGCGTCGAGGCGAGATAGCTGTACGGGCTGCCCAGGTCGTAGAAGAAGTCGAAGCTCGCGGGGTCCATGGGAGGAAGCGAGCCTAATCCGCGGACCGTGCGGGTTGCAATCCGCGTTGACCCCAGAGGTCGCAAGCGCGAACATCGCGAGAGATGCTGAAGATCTGTCCCATGTGCCGCCGCACCTGGAGCGGCGGCCGAGACTGCCCGCGCTGCGGCGGGGGGCACCCGCTCATCGACGTGGCCGAGCCCTCCGGCCGCAAGGTGTTCCTGCGCGACAAGGAGCTCGCCTCGGCGATCCGCGGCTACTACGGCGCGCGCACCGGGATGCTGGTCGCCTTCTGGGGCATCCTGCTCGGCCTGGTGGTCGCCATCGCGCTGGCGCGGAAGGCGATGGTGGCGCCGGCCGGCCATGCGCCGGCATGGTGGATTGCGGCCGCGGTCTGCGCGGTCGTCCCCTTCGCGGTGGCGGTCCTCGCCGGCGACCGCATCGTGCGCCGCTTCTCGCGCGACTGCATCGGCCGCGCCCCCGGCCCGCAGGACATCCGCGTCGCCCCGCGAGACGACTCCCGCCGCGACCACCTCGCCTTCGGCCAGCGCGGATAGGGCAAAAAGACGAACGCGGAGGCGCGGAGGCGCGGAGAAAAGTTCGGGTTAGCTGGCTGGCAGCAGTGCGCGTTCGAGCAATGAAAATTGATCCTCCGCGCCTCCGCGTCTCCGCGTTGATCTTTTAGGCGGGTTCGTCGGGGGAGTGGGCGAGCTCGGCGGCCAGGGCGGAGAGGATGCGCTCCGCCGCGGTGACGTCGTCCGGCAGGCGCAACAGGACGCGGCGGACGGCCTGCTCGACGGTGCCCGTGCGTAGCGTGTCCATCTTGCGGCCGCGCGGGGTGAGGCCGAACAGCGCGCGGCGCGCGTCCCTGGGGTCCGCGCGGCGCAGCAGCATGCCGCGGGTCTCGAGCCGCCGCAGCACGCCCGTAAGCGTCGAGGGATGCACGTGCAGCACCTCGGCGAGCGCGCCGGCGGAGATGCCGGGGAAACGTCCCACGATGCGCACCACCAGCCGCTGCGGGCCGGTGATGCCGAAGCGCGCCTCCATGCGCTTGGAGACGGACTGCAGCCCGTGGTCCAGCGCCCAGAGCTGCTTCATGAATTCCAGGACGGGCCCGAGCTGATCCGCGCCCTCCGGCTTGGAAGCCTCCCCCATGGCGGGCGAGCGTCGCGCGAAACGCCTGCGCGAGGCAAGTCACCGAATGAGCGGCGCCAGGTCCTTGAACTCCGGCGTCCCCGCCACTCCGAGCAGGTCGAACAGGACCGTCTCGGTGCTGGTGAGCGTCGCCCCGGCCTTCTCGCACAGGTGCAATCCCACCTGCCGGTTCTCCTCGGTGCGCGAGACGATCGCGTCCTGCGGGACGAAGACGGCGAATCCGCCGCGCAACAGGTCCCGCACCGTCTGGAAGACGCACACGTGCGCCTCCATCCCGGCGACGATCACCTGCTTGCGCCCGGTCTGCAGGATCTCGCGCGCGACCGGCTTCGAGGCGCCGCAGGAGAACTCGAGCTTCTCGACCGGAGCGGCCGCGAGCAGCTCGCGCAGCTCGGGGACGGTGTCGCCCAGCCCCTTCTTGTACTGCTCGCTGGCCACCACCGGCAGGCCGAGGCGCCGCGCCGCCTTGAGCAGCACCCCCGCGTTCTTCGTCAGGCGAGCCATGCCCTCCTTCGGCATCGCCCGCGCGAGCTTGTCCTGCACGTCGATGAGCAAGAGCAGCGCGTCGCCGCGGTCGAGGGCGAGCGCTCGCGGGTCGGGAAGCTCAGATGGCATAGCCCTGCGCTCCGCTGGCAGCCGGCGCGTCCGGGTCCAGCACGACGTTGACGCAGGCCACGGTGCCGGAGGCGACGGCGCGCTCCAGCGCGGGACGGATCCCGGCGGGGTCCTCGACGTGCTCTCCGTGGCCGCCCAGCGCCTGGACCACCTTGTCGTAGCGGGTCGGGGCGAGCAGCGTCGCGGGGCTCTTCTCGGGACCGAAGAGCTGCACCTGGGGAAGCCGGATCTGGCCCCAGGCGGCGTCGTTCCCCACCACGCAGACCATGGGCAGCTTGAAGCGGAGCGCGGTCTCGAAGTCCATCCCGTTGAATCCGAACGAGCCGTCGCCCTGGATGACGAACACGGGACGGTCGGGGTGCAGCAGCTTGGCCGCGATGGCGAACGGCGCGCCCACGCCCAGGCATCCGAGCGGACCGGGATCGAGCCACCGGCCGGGCCGCCGCAGCTGGATGACCTTGGCCGCGATGGCCACCCAGTTCCCGCCGTCGGCGACGAACATGCTGTCGCCGGCCGCGCGCGCCACCTCGTCCAGCTCCTTGGCCAGACGGAAATGATGGACGGGCTTCTGGTCGCTGCGCTCGAACAGCGACTGCCGCTCCGCCTTCGCGCGCTCGCGGCGGCGCAGCTCGGCGAGCCATCCGCCGGCCTTCCGCGCCTGCGGCAGCGCCGCCTCGAGCTGCGCGAGCACGCTGCGCGAGTCGCCGATGATGCCCACCTCGACGGCGCGATTGCGGCCGATCTCGCTGGCGTCCGAATCGACCTGCACGATCTTCGCTGACTCGCCGAACCCGGCGCCGTAGCCGAGCCGGAAGTCGAGCGGCGTGCCCACCACCAGCACCACCTCGGCCTCCGCCAGCGCCTCCTTGCGCGTGTGCGAGAAGAAATGGGGATGGTCCGCCGGCAGCGCGCCGCGGCCGGCGCCGTTCAGGTACACCGGGGCTCCCGCACCGATCAGCCGCGCCGCCTGCTCGATCAGCTGCGGGTCGCCCGGCTGCCGCGCGCGCGTCCGGTAGCCGGTCGGCAACGGGCACTCCGCGTCGTCGACTCCGTTGGAGAGGACGTCCCAGGGCACCTCGAGGAACACCGGGCCGGGCCGGCCGGAGAGCATCACCCGGAAGGCGCGCGCCAGGTAGGTGGGGACCCGGTCGGGCGCGGGGATGCGGTCGGACCACTTGGTGATGCGGGTGAAGAGATCGACCTGCTCCATCTCCTGGAGCGATCCCTTGCCGGCGTTGAAGGTCGGCGCGGCCCCGCCGAGGAGCAGCACGGGGCTCGAGGCGGCCCATGCATTGGCGATGCCGGTGAGCGCGTCGGTGACCCCCGGGCCCGCAGTCACGCAGCAGACGCCGATGCCGCGGGTCAGGCGCGCCGTCGCATCGGCGGCGTGCGCGGCCGCCTGCTCGTGGCGCGTGTCGACGATCGCGATCCCCTCCTCCACGCAGGCGGCGTAGATCGGTGCGACGTGCAGCCCGGAGAGCGTGAACACGTGGCGGACGCCTTCCGCCTTGAGCATGCGGACGAGGAGCTGTGCGCCGGTGGAGGTGGGCATCAGCCGGTCGCCTTGGGCGCCTTGCGGAACCGGGAGAGGCTCGGGGGCAGCTCGGCCAGCGGCGGGATCTTCTCGTCGGGGTGGAGGCGCCTGGCGCGCTCGTACAGCACCTCCTCGGACTCGATGATGTCGGGATCCGGGATGCAGCAGTCGACCGGGCACACCGCCGCGCAGGCCTCCTGCTCGTGGAAGCCCACGCACTCGGTGCAGAGCTGCGGGTCGATCACGAAGATGTCTTCGCCCTGGCTGATCGCCTGGTTGGGGCACTCGGGCTCGCAGGCGCCGCAGTTGATGCACTCCACCGTGATCATCGTCGACATGGCTGGCTTATTGTACCTCCAGGCGGCCCACCGCCACGGTTCCTTGTACGTCCCCGGCGCGGGTCCGCAGCCGCAGGCGAAATCCGTCGCCGGTCGTCCCGTCGAGGACCAGCCCCGTGCCCCCCGCTGCCTGCAAGTCGAGCCCGAACGTGGCGAGCGGCGCACCAGCGGTGATCACTGCGTCTGCGGCTGGCCCTCCCGCCGCAGCCGGTTTCTGCGCCATCCCGAGGAACAGCACACCGGCCAGAGGTCCGCTGCCCGGAAGCGCGCCCGCGGCTGCGGGCGTAGCGGAGCCGGTGGTGAAATCGAGT
>WNFD01005859.1_pt1 | contig 12278 bp, 13 predicted proteins | sample 5400491 | NCBI WGS metagenome assembly WNFD01 (sample SAMN13153343, study PRJNA577476) | soil metagenome | isolation source: 120 cm saprolite under Douglas fir tree site 2 hole 2 replicate 2 | place: USA:California | collected 2015-04-18 | reverse complement strand
TTTCACCAGAGCTTCCGGCGTCGGGCCGTTGAATCGAAAGTGCCAGATGGCCGGATTGTTGTAGATCTCCTGCCATCCGGGGATGCCGGGGAGAAAAGCGTCCAGCAGCGCCAGCTTTTCCGTCTCCGCCGGAAACTGCGCGGCATAGGCGTACGCCACCATCAGACCGATATCATGGCCGACCACTCTGGCTTTCCCGATGCCCAGCGACTTTACCAGCGAATGGATGCGGGCTGCCGCGTTCTTCATGTCCAGGCCATTGGTCGGAATACCGGAGTCGCCGATTCCTGGCAGGTCCGGAGCGATTACGGTGAACTTCGCCGCGAGCAGAGGGATGATCGGCTTCCACATACGCGACGTCTCGGCATAGCCGTGAAGAAGAATCACCGCCGGACCGTGACCGGCGGTCAGGTAGTGGAGCTTTATTCCTTCAACCTCGGCATCGCGCGCGGTGATGGCGGCCGACGGGGTCTGCGCGACCACCGGCAGGGAAACCGCTGCGACCAGCGAGAACAGAGCGACAGCAGGCCAAAAATTACAACTGTTCTTCATGAAATATTCTCCTGAAAGTTTGCGGCTGAATGGGACTGTTAGACGATTTTCGCACAGGGGGTGCCTCAGCCTGAAAGTAGGTTAGCATCTGACTTGTGGAGAGAAGCGAGTACCCCCTGCAAATCTCTTTCAATGCAACAATTTAGCAAACCGGGGTTACGCCACCAGAAAACCACCCTTCAGTGCGCAGTCGATGCCAGGCCGCAGAAATTCGCTCGGGTGTGAACGTTTTCCGTTTGTGGTCGCTCCAGGACATAACACCGGCAATAGCGCGCTCAGGATCGTACTTTGCCTCACTGTCCTCATGTGCGGCCACCCAATGGACGGTTGAAAGCAGCTCCATCCCATAAGGAGTTTCATAACCCTCAATCAGCTGTGCAACCCTTTGGAATCGCTCCAGAGTGTCTGTCTCGGACTTAAGGAATTCCTCCGCTTCACGAACGGCATCCGGGAACAGTTCAAGAGAGACGTCGCGACTCCTGTCTCCGTAGCCACGGACAAAATGTCCTTCGATCCTTTGGAGAACGAAGTGCAAATTCTCCGCATAGGGTCCGTACCTCTGCTTTTGGAAATCAAGTTTGAGAGGCTGTCCCACCTCTTGCAAAAAATATGCGAGCTTCTGGATCTCAAGCAGAGTCAGCCGATACCCCGGCAAAACATAGCGACTCAGAAGCCCCAAAATCGCTGCGCGGCCCGCGGTCATCGATGGACGCTTTGTCGCAACCTTCATCTCCTCCGGATTTGGCGCGCCGCCCGGTTCAAACAGTTGCACCTTGACCGCGGGAATCTCCGAAAATGCCTTTTCGATGAGTGGGCGCACCTCGTGCCAATCAAGCCCCCCATTGCCGCACCCAAGCGGCGGGACCGCAATCGAACGAATGTTTTCGGCCCTGACCACTTCAATGAGGGACCTCAGACCGGACTCAATATCCTGAATTTTGGATTTTCCCTTCCAATGCCGTTTTGTGGGAAAGTTGATAATGAAACGGGGATTGTGAAACGTATTGGTGTGAAAAACGAACATCGTCCCCGGATTCACCTCACCATGTTTACAGGCGGCCTCATATGCCGCGTAATTGTCCGGGAATGCCTGCTTAAACTGAAGAGCGATTCCTTTGCCCATCACGCCCACGGAATTCACGGTATTGACGAGCGCCTCGGCATCGGCAGCAAGAAGATTTCCTTTTGCTTTCTCGATCATTAGAAATACCAATCCGTTTGAATTCCGAATTCGGGCTTATGCCTTTGCCCGCTTATTATCGCTTCTACGTTTTCAGCGATGGAACGATCATATACTCCAATAGATCATATACTCCAATATAAGACACCGATTTCCAAGGAAAAAATTCATGCACCAGAAACTCGGCCTGCCTTCTTCGTTTTCGGTCTCCGTCCTCATCGGTGTCGTGCCAATATTTCTCGCCCATTAATCTCCAGTCTACCTTGTCGAGATCGTCGAGGTTATTGTAAAAATCCGTATACGCCATCTCTGCGTGACCTTCCGTGAAGACGAACGGCAACCCGGCTTTCGATACCGCTTCAGTACTCGAAGAAAGATAAACGACCGGCTTTTGTCCGTCTTCGTAACCAATAACGCCCCCTCTGTCGATTACGTAAAGCATCGGCGAGCGTGGCGCAAAATAAAACGGAACATAGTCCCCGACTGTTCCGCCTGGGGAAAGCTCCACGATCCGTTTTAGCCGACGATCCTTGATATGCTGGTGCCCGATATTCACCGCCTTAAAATCCTGAGCGGTGCGGTCGCAGAACAACCCTCCCTCCCGAACGATCCGTTCAAGGTTCTTGATATGCGTGATGTGGTAAATGGCGGGCACGGCAGTCGATTGAAAGCTTTCCGCGACCGTCAGGCTCAATGCGAGGACGCCTTTTGCGTCACCCTGAATGCCTGTACCTTTCGCATTGCCTGTACCTGATGATCGTCAGTTGGATGAGCATACCTCAAAACCATCTGAATCCGACCGTGTCCGAGCACGGCAGCAGAGGTTGCAGGGTCGATCCCCAACATCGCTGTCGGTGAGTTTAACTGAGGAATGCAAGAGAGTGCTGGGCCGGGAAGACCATCTTGGCCGAGAGACTGGTTGACGCGAAGCGTTTTCAGCCGCACATGGAGGGTTTAAAGAGCATGCATTCTTTGCGAGTGTCTGATTAATCTGGAGGCGCGGGTCGGAATCGAACCGACGCATAAAGGTTTTGCAGACCTCTCCCTTACCACTTGGGTACCGCGCCCCTGAATTACAGAAGGCCTCTACAGCATAAACCCCCGCGGGACCGCGAGGGACTTCAAAAAAAATTTATGGAGCGGGAGACGGGAGTTGAACCCGCGACTTCGACCTTGGCAAGGTCGCACTCTACCACTGAGTTACTCCCGCTCGGTTGAGGCAGAACCAATTATAACGGCTTGAAAATGAAGGGTCAAACGCGATCAGTCTGGAAGAAGTCTGGAAGCCCGATAGGGTCTTCCGGATCGGGTGATCGGGACATCGGGTAATCGGGTGATGGGAAAAACCCACATTCCCCCCAAAACGGTTCCTGTTTTACTTTGCGTCCTTTGCGCCCTTTGCGGTTCAAGCTTTTCCCAGGGACCCGGCATCGGAACGCCGGAGCCGCTATTCCTGCACAAACCGCATGGCCGCCTCGGCATACCGGGCGCCCGCCGTGATGCCTTTAGGCATCACCGCATCCAGTTGAGCGAGATCGGCGGCGGACAACGTCACTTCGGCCGCCCCGGCGTTTTCATCGAGATATTTGCGGCGCTTGGTGCCCATCAGGCCGATGATGTGGCGTCCCTGGGCCAGAACCCACGCGAGGGCCAGTTGTGAGGCCGTGCAGCCTTTGGCGGCCGCAAGTTCTTCGATCTTGTTGACCAGGTCGAGGTTCTTCTGAAAGTTCTCTCCCTGGAACCGGGGCGCGTTGCGGCGATAATCGCCGGCGTCGAGATCGTCCAGGCTTTTGATTGTGCCCGAAAGAAATCCGCGGCCCAGAGGACTGTAAGCCACAAAGGTGATGCCCAGTTCCGCGCAGGCGTTCAGGATGTCGCCTTCCACGTCACGGCTGAACAGCGAGTACTCCGACTGCAGCGCGGCAATGGGATGCACGGCACACGCGCGGCGCAGCGTCGCGGCATTGGCCTCGGAGAGCCCCAGGAAGCGGACTTTGCCTTCCTGCACCAGTTCGGCCATCGCGCCCACCGTCTCTTCGATCGGCACCTGAGGATCGACGCGGTGCTGGTAGTACAGGTCGATTCTTTCGACGCGCAGGCGGTTCAGGCTGGCCTCGCAGGCCGCCTTCACAAACTCGGGCCGCCCGCTGATACCCAGAATCGCCTTCGTCCGCGGATCGCGCATCACGGCAAACTTGGTGCAGAGAAAAATCTCTTCGCGGCGGTCTTCAATGGCGCGCCCCAGCAGCTTCTCGTTTTCACCCACGCCGTACATGTCGGCGGTGTCGATGAAGTTGATGCCCAGGTCGATGGCGCGGTTGATGGTGGAAAGCGATTCGCCTTCGTCCGCTCCGCCATAAAACTCAGACATGCCCATGCAGCCAAGGCCGATGATGGAAACGGGAACGCCGGTTTTGCCGAGAGAGAGGGTTTTCATAGGGGGGGGCCTCAAAGAAGATTTGGTAATTGGGTAATTTGGCAATTGGGTAATTGAAAACCGGCCACACTCCAGGTTCTCAATTACTAAATTGCCAAATTACTCAATTACCAAATCTTCGCTAGTGCGCGGTCCACTGCGGATCTTCCTCAGGACTCACCACCATGCCGTCGCGCATGTGAACGATGCGGTCGCCGATGCTCGCGGCCGCGGGGTTGTGGGTGATCATCAGGACGGTCTGGCCGAACTGCTGGTTGGCTTCGCGCAGCATCTTCAAAACGATATCCGAGTTTTTCGAGTCGAGATTTCCGGTGGGCTCGTCGGCCAGCACAATCGACGGATGATTCACCATTGCCCGGGCCAGCGCCACGCGCTGCTGCTCGCCGCCCGACATCTCCGAAGGACGATGATCGAGCCGCCCGGCAATGCCCAGCAGTCCCGTTACCTTCGCCATGAACTCGGTCTGTTGGCCGTTACCGTGTCCGTTGCCGTTGCCCTGGCCGCCTATCTCGCGGGCGATGTCGATGTTTCCCTGGGCGGTCAGCGTGGGCAGCAGGTTGAACTTCTGGAAGACAAAGCCGATCTTGTGCTTGCGCATCCGCGTCCGCTGAGCGTCGGACATCTGCGCGAAATCGTCGCCATCGACCACCACCCGCCCCGACGTCGCCCGGGTCAGTCCGCCGAGGATATAGAACAAAGTCGACTTGCCGCTGCCCGAAGGTCCGACGATGCTGACAAACTCCCCGCGCTGCACTTCAAAGCTCACGCCCGCAAGGGCCTGAACATCGACTTTGCCGATGCGGTAAACCTTGGTGATATTTTCGACTTGGATGATGGGTGCCACTGGATTCCTGATATTAACAGAAGCAGGGCGACCCAGACAGCTTGTGCCGTTGTTTGTCGTGGAATAACGCGGAAAGACAGCACTCAGTAGTCAGCACTCAGCAGTCAGTCATGAAACATTATCGCTGAATACGCAAGCCGCCGCGCCATGCTCAAAGGCGTCCGCGAGAATCTCGCGTGGCTGAATGCTGACTGCTGACTGCTTCTAGCATGCCTGCCTGAGCCGCTCCGGCGGAATCACCGTGCTCTTCTTCGGCCCGCGTTTCTTGATCAGCATTACGCGGATGCGCTCCAGAAGTTCGGCCGGGGCGTACATGCCTTTGGGCAGAAACAAGTCCGCCCGGGTTTCCTTGTCATAGAACCTGACCTTGCCGGAAAATAAAATCGCGGGTGTGTCGGGCGAAAGCTCCTTGATTCTCTCCACCAGCTTCGCTCCATCGACTTCCGGCATCATCAGATCGCTCAATACCAGATCGATACCGCCTTTGCGGAAGGCCTCCAGCGCTTCGCGCCCGTGGGTGCAGGTCACGACACGGTAGCCGCGGGTTTCGAGCATTACTTTTCGGATGGAGAGAGATTGTTCGTTGTCGTCAACGCACAGAATGGTTCGCTTCGGTCGCATTTGTCTCGTCCCTGAATTCGGTTCACAGCCGCGCGCGGGCCAGAGCAGGGCCGCCGGGGATGTCTTCAATGAATTGCCTGGCTGGAATCTTTGTAAATGTCGTGTGAATTTGTAGACGAATCTTAGGCCGGAAAGAATCGCTCTGTAAAGTACCGCGAACGCCAACAGGCCCGCAAAAAACTTGACAGCCGATGCGGAATATGTCGCCCCTGCAAAATCAGGCGAATACGAGCATCTGCTGCCGGCGGACTTTAGAAAATCATCTCGCCCTGCACCACTTCCATTGCATGACCGCCAACGCGGATGTTAACGACTTTGTTATCTTCCCTGCCCGCCGTGACAAAGAGGCGGCTGCGTCTCTTCATCTCCACGCCCTGCTCGATCAAAGCCTGCTGTTCCGGCCTGATTACGCCATATTGCACGGCCCACGCGATGCACGGACCGGCGGCCGAACCGGTGGCCGGGTCCTCTCCGTTGTAGAAAATCATGCGCGTCTGGAGTTGCGTGCCGGGATTTTGCGCCTCGCGCGAAATAAAATAAAAAAACTTTGCGTCGGATTTCTGCAGATAGGCGTTCAGCCCCGCCCACGAAGGCGACAATCGCCGCAATACGGCCAGAGATTGCACCGGAACCATGGCAAAAGCGATGCCGGTGCTCACCGTCTGGATCGGAACATCGTCGGCAATATCGGCCAAAGCCAGTCCTGCGGCGCGCGCCACGTCTTCACGCGTATGCTTTTGTCCGAACTCCGCCGGTCTCTGGGTCATTTCGCCGAAAGGAAGTCCCTCCTTCACCGTAAAACGCACCGGTATTTTGCCGACATTCAGTTCCAAATCGACCTGATCGGCGCCGCTGCCACCGCGAATCACCATGGCCGTGCCCAGCGTGGGATGCCCCGCGAACGGAAGCTCCTCACCTGTGGTGAAAATACGCACCCGCACTCCCCGCTCGCGCTCGGTAGCCGCGTCACGCGGCAGAATGAACGTGGTTTCCGAAAGATTGGTCTCCCGGGCGATGGCCTGCATCTGCTCGTCGCTCAGTCCGCGCCCGTCGGTGAACACGGCAAGCTGGTTGCCTTCCAGCGGGACCGAGGTAAAAACGTCAAGCTGCCTGAACGCCAGCCGGTGTTTCGCGTTTGACATGATTTTCTCCGCTCGCCTATTCTGGTTTTTCCGGAATTCCCAGTTTATAGCAGATGAGCAATTAGCAAATAGCAATTGGCAATTAGCAACGGCTTGGCGATTGACGGGGCAACCGGATTGGGTTTGTTTTGCTAATTGCCAATTGCTAATTGCCAATTGCTGATTTATGAGAGCATTCAGAAAATTCTTACAACGAACTCCGTTTTACGGACTCTACAAGTCCGCCGGGCATTACCCCGACTACTGGTACTGGCAGCTTCGGGGCAGGCCGGTGCGCTCACCGCATCTGCTGAAGCAGCGCACCGTCCGGGAATACGCCCGGCGTTACGGTCTGCGCAACCTCGTGGAAACCGGAACCTATTACGGCGAGATGGTCGCGGCCATGCGCCGGCAGTTCGACCGCATCGACTCCATCGAGTACGACCATCAGCTCGCGCAGCGGGCGAAGGAAAAATTCGCGGCGCATCCGCACATTCACATTCATGAAGGCGACAGCCAGACGGTGGTGCCGGAACTGCTGAAGTCCATCACCGCGCCAACGCTCTTCTGGCTCGACGCCGGTTACTACGGCTGGGCCGGACTGGAGGGAGAAAAGCAGCGGCTGACCAGCGAGTTTGAAGCAATCCTTCGGCATCCGGTGGAGCATGTGATCCTGATGGACGATGCCCGAGGATTGAACGGCCAGAACGGAGCGCTGACAGTCGAAGAGTTCAAGGGCCGAATTGACGCCGAGTTTCCAGGAAGGATGGTGGAAGTAAAATACGATATCCTCCGAGTGACCAGCTCTTCCGATCACCAGATCACCCGACCACCAGATCACCCGATTTGAGCGCAGCCCGCCCCGTGTAAACTGTAGACCACGGAAGCGCATGGGGTCCGGTGACCCTTCCGGTCTTCAAAACCGGCTGATGGTACTGCGGGGGCGGGCGAAGTTCTATTTTGCTCAACTGACTCAAACCAGTTAGATCAGGACTGTTAGCGCGATGCTAATGCGTTTAAACTCGAGTTGAAGATCAGTCCATCACATTTCATCACATCCATATGACGCACGGAACCAAGCTAAGATGAAGTTTGTTATGCCTATTTTCGGATCCTTGTTCTAAGAGGAGAATTGCTTATGAGCGACCGTCTTTTTGTTGCAGTGATCGGAGAGCCCAAGGCCGGCAAATCGACTACTTGGAACACCCTGTTTGGACGCAAAGTGAAGACAAGCGGTCTCCCGCGCCTTCTCGAGATCAATTCCAGGGAGAGTGCAGAAGTCTTTCTTGTCAGCGGCTCCAATGAGGAAAGGCGTCAATATGCACAGAAAATCTTAAAAAATATCAACTGCCGAATAGTGTTGTGCTCGGTGCAGTATACGGAGGAGGCCTTCGATAGGACTTGGAGCTATGTGTTCGCCGAAGGTTTTGCGATCTATGCGCAGTGGCTGAACCCCGGACATAGTGGTGCCCAGACGTGGGACCGATTGGGTTTGGCCAACATCCTGTGTTCAAAGGGTGCTGTTTTTTCTGTGCGCGATGGACGTGCTGGGACAAGGATGCTGAATTCGCGCATTGAAGAAATTCGGCAGTTTATTCACGGCTGGGCCGCAGCTCGCCATCTATTGCAATAGACAGCCACCGCGCTGGTCGCTCATGTAAACTGAAACGCGTGGAAGCGCATGGGGTCCGGTGACCCTTCCGGTCTTCAAAACCGGCGAGACTTAGCTTTGCTGGGTCTGGTGAGTTCGACTCTCACACGCTTCCGCCAGTTTTCAATGAGTAATAAATAGTCGACCCTCACGTGCCATTTAGGCGCCATTCAAGGCCAGACGCACCACTTTGCTACCTGCCTCAGCCATCTCATCGATCACCACATCGCCATAGAGGTTCATGGTGGTGCGGATGTCCGCGTGGCGCATGAGCTTCTGCTGCACGGTCAACGGGAGTCGCAACCGCGTCAAGCCATGATTTCCTGCCGGATTCGACGGATCGCTCGCCAAAATCAGATACGGACGTTCACCGCTTTACTCCCCAATATTGGGAGCGTGCAGCCAATACGTGCATATCCGATGAGTCACATTTCTATTGACTAGGCGGTGGCCATCGGTACATGATGCTGTTCAATCGATCGGAATTCAGGGGAAAAACTGAAAATGCAGTCTAAGCTCTGGTTAGTGGCGCTTTTGGGGGGTACATTCGGGGTCGTCCCCGGACATCGCTCCGACCTTGAAGATAAACCAGCAGCCAAATCGACATCTGCCCGACAGAAAACCGAGACGGGAACACCGTCACTTGCCGATACGCAAAAGTGGATCAAGAACACGTTTAAGGAGAATACCGGCAACGCGTCGTGTGAGGAATTCGACTCCAGCAAGCCGGAGTCTGAGACCGGCGAGGAATTCAATTGCTCCTACCAGCGTTACCTGTTCGACTTCGACGCATGTAGGGTCACGTTTTTCACACTCCACTCCCATCGGAACCATACATTAAACCGGGATACACGTGAATGGGTTTTCAACGATGGTGAGGACGAGAAAGAAAACTCAGTTGTGCACTTCAACCTCGCCGATATCGATCCGAAATCCATTTTAGCGAGCGAACCGCGAGGAGCGTTCGGCGCTCTTAAAAAGAAGACGTCCCACGACAATAGTCTGCCGTTCGTTGATATCTGCCTCGAAACGACGGACAGCGCAAACACGATAACGATCAGGTACAGTGGTGCGCCGTTCAAGATTCATAAACTATGTGGCCTTGACAATTTCGTCACCGCCAAACCCGAATATGCTCCTCGTTTCGTCAAAGCCCTGAGCCATGCTGTTGAGTTGTGCGGCGGCAAATCATCCACTTTTTGAAGATGATGTGTGGAAGTCGACACATCGTTCGATTCCATTCGAACTGACAATGTACTCGACATGCAACCCATCTCCTACTTTTTCAGGAAGGGGCACTCAATCCGGGTCGCATTGGCCGGCGCGGATCGTGACCACTTCGAGAGTCAACCAGCCGAGGCGAGCGTCGTGACCTACTACCGGGAGCCGGCGCACGCGTCGCGGATCGCGCTGCCGGTCGTGAATGTCACGGAGAGCGGGAAATAGCAGGAAGTAAGGGCCTCCCCCGCCCCCTATTTCCTCCCCGGCGTATCCGGCCCATAAGGCATCTGCAGCATCAATCCTGTCCCGCTTCCCGTCACCATGCGTGGTACATCGCCGTTCCATCTCTCAATCCGCGCCCGTTCGTTTTCAAGGCGTTTGAGTTCCAAAAGCTGCGGCGTCAGCGAAGCGTTGCGCAGGCGGTTCGATTCCGCCTCGCCGCGGGCGCGTTCGATGGCCGAGCGAGCATCGCCTTCCGCCTGGGCCACGGTCTTAGCGACCTCGGCCTGGGTTACAGCGAGCTGGTTGCGCGCGCGTTCGGCTTCGGTGATGGCCTGGGTCTTCTGCGTGATGGCCTGTTCGATAGCCGGGGTGAAGCGCGGCTTGCCGATGAATCCAAACTGCTGGATGCCCACGCCCACCGGCGTGACCTGTTCCTGAATGTGCGCCCGGGCCTCACGCAGGAACTTTGCCTTGTTCTCGCCGTAAATATCTTCCAGCGTGTAGGTGGAGGCCACCTCGTTCAGCGAGTTGCGCACAATGTCTTTCAGGATGCCGTGCGTGAATTTCTCCAGGTCGTTCACGCGGTACTTCACGTAGAAATCCGGCACCTTCAGCGGATCGATCGCATAACTCAGGGAGACGTCGGCCCGCACTTCCTGGCCTTCCTTGGAGTTGAAGACCAGCTCTTCATTGATCGGATGGCCTTCGCCCAGGTCCTGCGTCCACTTGACGGTTTGAACGTAGGTCGGGAACTCGAAGATCTGGGTCTTCAGCGGGCTGTAGAACACCCATCCGGTGCGTACCGGAATTTCCTGGGCGCCGCGCTGACTGCCGGCGAGGTTGATCTCCACGCCCACGTGGCCCGCGCCGATGCGGGTGACGTTCATTACGCTGAGGAACAGCACGATAAAAATGACGAAGGCCACAACGTAGACGCCGATTCGCAATCCGGACATCCCTCCGCCAGTGGAGGTGTTACCGAACGAGACTGTCATATGATTCTCCTGTTTCTTCCCCGGTTCCAGATTGCCGCGAGCGCAGCGGGCACCGCCACCAGCAGGCTGAGCACACCCAGCAACCCTGAATACAGCAGCAGGTCGCTGGGCTGGTTCATCCAGTGAAAGAAGTGTTCCAGCAAACTAAAAGCAGCCACCAGCACCAAAAGGGTGACGGCAATTCGAAGTAGGCGCTTCATATCGATTCAATCTCCGGGCTGCTATAGAGATGTGCGGCCCGGCTTTTGAGACGGGAAATATAACAGTAGCAGAATCATGATGTTCCAGGCTTATTGCTGAGTGGTAATGTTGAATGAGCACATTTTATGACGACGCCTTCCATCGACGAGCTTTTCGAGCGGGCGCTCCGCGGCGACTACGGAGATCCGGCAAGCTGGGAGGCCATCCATGCCCTGCGTCGAACCGGCAGCCGCGAGGTCTTCGATCGGGCGGCAACATTATGCGGATCGAAGACCCCGATTCAGCGCGCGCGGGGCTTCGATGTGCTGGCCCAGTTAGGCAAAACGGCGGCCCATCCGACCGGCAGTTTTCCGGAAGAGGCCTGGGCGGTCGTGTCCCGCAGCGCGGAACAGGAAAGCGATCCGGTCGCGCTGAACGCGGCCATCGCCGCCCTTGGACACATCGGCAATCCTGAGGCCGTCCCCCTGATCGCCCGTCACTGTCAGCATCCGGATGAAGACCTCCGGTTTACCGTGGCGAATGCCCTGGGATCGTTTCCGAATGATCCTCGCTCCTGCGAATCCCTGTTGTTGATGGTGAAAGATTCCGATCCGGATGTGCGCGAGTGGGCGACATTTGCCCTGGGTGTGCTGAGCGACGCCGATTCCGCCGAGATTCGCGACGCGCTGCTGGAAAGCCTGAGCGACGACAACGAAGACGTCCGCGAAGAGGCGCTGGTGGGGTTGAGTAAGCGTAAGGACCCGAGGGTTCTGCCGATGCTGCTGGCCGCATTGACGCAGTTGGGGATGAGCGCCAGAATCACCGATGCCGCAGGCTTTCTGCTTGATCATGAAACGCCGCCTGAAGGATGGGGCGGGCGCGAATATCGCGAGGCGTTGCGGCAGAGGTTTCCAAATTAACCTAAACCCCTTGTCATCCTGAACGAAGCGCGAACGCATGTGAGCGCGCAGTGAAGGATCCCGAAGATGCATGTGACAACCAGCACCCCCGGGGCCTTCGTAAATTCCTTCCTGACAGAGCAACGCATACCCATCACCCTGGGGATTCTTCACTGCGCGCTCACATCCGTTCGCGCTTCGTTCAGAATGACAAGGGGCTGAGTGAACGTGATAATCCGGTTCCGCCCCTACCGTTCCAACTGCTTCTCAAAAAACCGCGTGGCCCGCCGGTAAGTTTCCTCGGTGGCTTCCCTGTTCGCCCGCTTCGATTGTTTCTTTTGTCCCGGGTCGTCGA
>WNFD01005856.1_pt1 | contig 12280 bp, 10 predicted proteins | sample 5400491 | NCBI WGS metagenome assembly WNFD01 (sample SAMN13153343, study PRJNA577476) | soil metagenome | isolation source: 120 cm saprolite under Douglas fir tree site 2 hole 2 replicate 2 | place: USA:California | collected 2015-04-18 | reverse complement strand
ACGGAAAAAGACGGGAACGCCGCCTGCGCGATCGCCCCCGTGACCAGCGTCGCCCGGGCGACCACCCCCGCGGCAAAGGCGTAGTACCCGAAGCTGACCAGCGGGAGAAGCTTACTGACGAAGATCTTGTCGGCCTGGGTGTAGATCGCGGCCAGCAGCGAGATCCCCATCATGTGTGAGGAAAAGCCCAGGTTGCGCCTGACGACCTCTCCTGAGTAGGTGGGCAGCAAGGCGCGCCAGGAAAAGAATCCGGCGATCAGGCCGAGGTAGGCGACGATCCCCGCCGCATAGCAGGCGGCAAACCAGTAGGCGACCTGGAATATGCCTCCGCCGCGACTCAGGATGACGATCGTCCCCAGCTGCTGGAGCCCGCCGACGGAGACGTCGATGACGTTGTTGAACACCATCCGTTGGACGCCGCGCAGCACGCTCGTGTAGAGCGCCCGCGGCAGGATGACCATGGCGGAGATCGCGAGGATGCGCAGGGCCCCGATGGCCGTCTCCGGATCCATGCTCTGCAGGTGGAGCCAGCGGTGGACGAAAACGGGCGCGCCGAAAAAGATGAGCAGCGCCACCAGGAGATAGGCCGCCCAGTAGAAGAGGGAGGCGGTGCGGATCAGCCGGCGAACGTAGCCGAGGTCGCTGTCGACGCTGGCCGCGACCTCGCGCACGATGGTGGCGGAGACGCCAAGCTCCAGGACCCCGCTCAGCACGGCGGACACCGTGGCCGCCGCATAGATGATGCCCAGGGCGTCGCCACCGAGCTGGCGGAACACGAAACGGACCGCCACCAGCCCGAGAAGCAGGAGCAAGCCCTGTCCGGCAAAGTTGTAGACGATGTTGCGCCCAACCCGCGACATCAGCGGTCCAGCCTGAAGGTCAGCGCCTTGCCTGGCGCCATGGCGATGCTAGGTATCTGGCTTGCGACGGAGGTAGGCGTCGGGCCAGTGGGTATTGGGTGCGAGCCGGGTTGGCTCGGGGTCGATCTCGAATTGATTGTTCTTGGCCAGGAAGTCGTGGGCCGCGCTCTTCGGATTGTCCGTGACCCATTCCGGCTTTCCTCCCGGGACATCGAAGAGGTCGACCATGCTGCCGTCCGTCGCCACGATATAGCTCCCCGGCGTAACCAGCGGGGCATAGAGCTCGAGCTCTTTGAGCACGTGCGCGCGGGTGTGATTGGAATCCAGGACCACCATGACGGTTTCTTTGGGTTTCAGCAAGCCGCGGACATCGCTGAGCGTCTGGGTGTCCGTCGAGCTCCGCTCGATGAGCGTGATGCGCTTCTTCATTTCGTGGGCTTCCAGCGCGGCCCGGTTGTGGGGACGGATCTCGATGTCGATGGAAATCACCCGGCCGTTGCCCATCGCCTCGAAGAGGCTGGCGTAAAAGACGCCCGACCCGCCGTGGGCGACGCCGGTTTCGATCAGAACGTCCGGCTTTACCCGGTAGATCACTTCCTGGATCATCAGCATGTCTTCGGGGATCTGGATGATCGGGCGGCCCATCCACGAGAAGTTGTACGGGAACTTTGTGGCCCAGCCCGACTTCATCCACAGATACGAGATGTACTGAAACGCCTCGTGGCCATAAAGTGCCATCTGTTCGGTCGTCCCGTCCGCATGGGTGACGAACAGCGTCTGGCTCACCGTGTCAGCCGTCATCTTCCAGATCTTCTTCATCGGCGTTCGTTGGACAGGGTCTTGCCGGCACCCGCGAACTCGCGCCGAGACCAGGCGATCGTATTAGCCAATCCAGTTTCCAGATTGTAAGTGGGACGCCAGCCCATGCTCATCAGGCGGCTGGGATCGGCGCAGACAAAAGGCGGATCATTCGGATCGTTCGGACGCGCTCCCAGTCGCACCAACTCGGGATGTCCGGTCATCGCGCCAATCATCATCGCCAGGTCGGCGACTCGCACCGGCACGCCGGAGCCGATGTTGACGATGCCGTCCAGCCGGCTGGAGGCGGCGGTTCCGATGGCGGCTGCCACGTCCTCGACGTGAAGGAAATCCCGCGCCTGCTCACCCGACGTCAGCGGGGCAGGCTCGCCCGCCAGCATGGCGCGGATCACGGTGGGCACCAGCCGGCGCGCATCTTCGTGGGGACCGAACTGGTAGAAAACACGGGCCCAGAGCCAGCGCATCTGCGCCGCCTCGGCAATCTGCTGGAGCAGCAACTCGAAGGCGAGCTTGCTCGCGGCGTAGATGCTCCGGGGCTCGGTTGGATCCGACTCGGAGAGCCGCTCGCGACGCATCGCGTACTCGAAACAGGTCCCCACGCCGACGAAGCGCCGGCACTCGAGCTGCGCCAGCCGAAGCGCGAGGAACACGCTCGCCTCCACGGCCTCGAGGTTTTCGTTGCTGCGCAGGTAGAGACCGGGGACCGCGTACCAGGCGAAGTGAAAGCAGACATCCGGCAAGATCGCAACCAGCCGCGCGTCGAGCGCCGCACGGTCACCGAGGTCGCATTCGACCAGTGTGAGCGATGCCTGGATGTCTCGCAGCCGCCAGGGATCCGTGCCGGGGCGGACCAACGCGAACACCGCCGGCTTCGCCTTCTCGTTCGCCGGTTGATGAAGGAGCCAGCGCACCAGGTGCGAGCCGAGCCAGCCGCCCGCGCCCGTCACCAGGATGCGCTCCGCGTCAGCGATGTTTCACGGCCCAGTCATACGGGATATGGGCATCGAACGGGTCGAGCCGCTGGGTCTTTGACGGATCGTGCGGATGCGTGGAGCAATTCGCGACAATCGCGAGCTCGTTCCCCATCCCCTTGAAGCCGTTCCAGACGTAGGGCGGGATCTGCACCAGCGCGTAGTGATCCGGCCCCAGGAAGATCTCCATCAGTTCGCCGCGAGTCTTCGAGTTCTCCCGGTCGTCGTAGAGAACCAGTTTGATGCGCCCGGAGACGCAGGCGTAGTTGAGCGTCATCAGCTCGTGCAGGTGCCAGCCCTTGATCACGCCGGGATAGACCGTTGAAAAATAGATTTCACCGAACTTGATGAAGTAGGGGTCACTCGCGCGCAGCATATGCATCACGGTTCCGCGCTCGTCCGGTATGCGCTTGAGCGGCTCGACCCGCACGCCCTCGATCATCAGACGACCTGCGGCTCGGGAATAGGGATGATGAATTTGCCATTGCGGCGGCGATACTCCGCCTGCTGCGACATGATCTCGTCCGCGAAGTTCCAGGTCAGCAAGAGGACGTAGTCTGGCATGTCCTCGAGCAGGCGCGCCGGCGGCAGGATCGGGAGGTGCACGCCGGGCATGTAGCGGCCCTGCTTGTAGGTGCTCCGGTCGACGACGAAATCCAGCGTTTCCGTGCCAATTCCGGCGTAATTCAGCAGCGTCGAGCCCTTGGCCGCGGCGCCGTAGGCCGCCAGCCGGTTGCCCTTTTGCTTCAGGTCGCCCAGCAGTTCTCGGAGCTCGCGACGCACCCCGGCAACGCGCTGCGCAAATTGTCGGTAGACATCGACGCGGTCGACCCCCCAGGATGCTTCTTCTTGCAGCATCTCGCGAATTGAGTTTTTGATATCTCCCTCGCCAACGCGCCCGAACTCCACCCGCAGCGACCCGCCGTGAATCGGCACGCGGCGAACATCCTGGGCCTTGAGCCCGTGCCGGCGAGCGAGGCGATCAAGCGCCGTCAGCGAGTAGTAGCAGAGGTGCTCGTGATAGATCGTGTCGAATTCGCAGCGGTCCAGCAGGTCCTTGACGTAGGGGACCTCGACGACGGCGACCCCGCCGTCTTTCAACAGGATCTCGAACCCCGCGATGAAGCCGTTCAGGTCGGCGACGTGGGCGAGCACGTTGTGCGCATGCACGACGTCCGCGCGCTGGCCTTTGGCGGCCAGCTCGCGCGCGAGCTCCCGTCCGAAGAATTCCGTGATCGTCGGGATGCGATTCTGCTCGATCGCGACTTTGGCCACGTTCAGCGCCGGCTCGATGCCGAGCACCGGGATGCCGCGGCGCTGATAGAACTGCAGGAGATAGCCGTCGTTGCTCGCGACTTCGACGACAAGGCTCTGCGCGCTCAGGCCCCGGCTCGGGATCAGCTCGTCGGCCAGCGCTTCCGCGTGCTGGAGCATGGTGTCCGAGAAGGACGAGAAATATAAATACTCGCGAAAGAGCTGCTCCGGTGGCACGGTTTCCGTGATCTGGAGCAGCGCGCACCGGGGGCAGAAGGCGAGATCCAGCGGGTAGGTCGGCTCGGGCTCCGTCAGCTGCGCCTGCGTCAGCAGCGAGTTCGCCAGCGGCGTCTGCCCGAGCGACAGGACAACTTCCAGCTGCGGGCTGCCGCACGAGCGGCACACCACGGCGCTCACGGCGCGGCCTCGAACAGATTGCGATACCAGTCGATCGTTCGGCGCAATCCCTGATCGAGCGAGAAGCTGGGCGCCCATTGCAGCACCCGGCGCGCCTTGGCGGCACTCAGGTACTGCTCCCGAATTTCGTTGACCGCCTCGTTGCGGATCTCCGGCTCGAGCTCAGAACCCATCGCCTCGAGGATTTTCTCGACCAGCGCCAGTACCGTCGTCGGCGTTTCATTGGAGAAGTTGAACGACTGCCCCTGCAGCTTCGGTTCCTGCGCGAGCCGCTCAACGAGCAGGGTGTAGGTCGCGGCACCATCCTCGACGTAGAAGTAATCCCGGACGTACTTGCCGTCCGATCGGATCACGGGCCGCTGTCCGCGCAGCACGGACCGAATCGTCCCCGGGACGACGCGGTTCCAGTTCAGGTCGCCGCCACCGTAGAAGTTCCCGCAGCGGGTGATGACGACCGGCAGCTCAAACGTCGTCGCGTACTGCTGCGCGATCAGGTCGGCCGCGGACTTGCTGACGTCGTAGGGATGGCGGCCCCGTAAGGGCGCCTCTTCGTCATAGGGCAGTTGATCGTGGGATCCATAGGCCTTATCGGATGAGGCGATCGCGATCTGGCGCACGGTCGGCGTCCGCCGGGAGGCCTCCAGCAGCGCCCACGTACCACCGATGTTCGTCTCGAACGTGGAGATGGGGTTTCGGTTGGCAATGCCGACGATGGTCTGCGCGGCCAGATGCACGACCGAGTCGATTTCGTATTCGCCCAGCGTTCGCTCCAGTAACGCCTGGTCGCGGATGTCGCCGCGCACCACCTTGGTGCGCTCGATCAGGCGCGCGCGAACGAGCTCGCTCTGCGGGACCCAATCGCGCACCAGGCAGACCACGTCGGCCTCCAGGTCCAGCAGCCGGCGGACCAGCCAGCCACCCAGCAGCCCGGTCGCTCCCGTCACGAGCGTCGGCCGGTCGCGCCAGAACGAACGGTTCCCGTCGAGCGTCAATCCCAGGTGCTCCAGGGTGCCTTGCCGCTCTGCCAGAGGCGCTCGAGAAGCCGGACATCCCGGAGCGTGTCCATGCACTGCCAGAACCGGTCGTGCCGGAACGCCACCAGCTCCCCGTCGGTCGCCAGCTGCTCGAGGGCATCGGCCTCGAGGCTCGTCTGCTCGTCCCGCAGGTACTGGAAGATCGCCGGCTCGAACACCATGAAGCCACCGTTGATCCAGCCTTCGCCGATCTGCGGCTTCTCCGTGAAGCTCGACACGCCATCGCCGCTGAACAACAGCCCGCCGAAGCGCGCCGGCGGCCGAACCGCCGTGATCGTCGCCACGCGACCGTTGACCTGGTGGAAGGCGAGCAGCTCTCGGAGATTCAGATCGCAGACGCCGTCACCATAGGTCAGCATGAAGGGCTCGTCGCCGAGCATCGAACGCAGCCATCGGACGCGACCGCCGGTGTTCGTCTGCAGGCCGGTGTCGACCAGGTGCACGGTCCACTGGTCGGGGTGCTCGTGGTTCACTTCCACCCGGCCGGTGCCGAGGTCGACGCTGACGTTGCCGTTCAGCTGGTAGTAATCGAGGAAATAGCGTTTGACGTCCTCGCCCTTGTAGCCGAGGGCCAGGACGAATTCCGTGAAGCCGTAGTGCGCGTAGTGCTTCATGATGTGCCAGAGGATCGGCCGGCCGCCGATCTCGACCATCGGCTTGGGGCGGATCTCGGTTTCTTCTGAGAGGCGGGTCCCCAGCCCGCCGGCCAGGATCACGACTTTCATGATTTGCTCTGCGCCAGCGGCTCGGCCATCACCCGGCCGCCTGCCGGCCGCGCATCCCAGCGAACCTGATGCATTCCGCCCGGCGGGTCCATCAGGTGCCAGAGGTGGCCCAGCTGGCGGGCGCGCTTACGGCGAAACCGTCGGTCATAGTCCATCGCCTCGGCGGCCGACTGGAAATGAAACCAGCCGCTCGCCGGCGGCTGCAGGCCGTAGCGCGACAGAAAGATCCAGATTCGCTGTTCGCGTGAGCCGCTGACGATCCGCATGATGATCTGCCGAACCACGCCGAAGAAGTTGTGCCGCAGCAGCGTGGCGATCTTGCCGAGCACCCAGGCGTAGTGCTGGCGGCGGCCCCACCCCTGATCCCGCAGCAGGCGCTGCATCTCAGCCTTGAGCGACGGATCCTCGATCCAGGCGAGCGCCCGCTCGGTCGCCCCGAGATAGCTGAAGCGGTCGATCTCATGGAACTTCGGCGAGCCGGATTCCTGCTTGACCACGCAGTACTCGTGAAGCACGGCGTTGGTGATCGTCTGGAACTCGGGCACGGGCGCGGCATAGTTCATCGGGACGCCGCTGAGTTGACGCAGGAAATCGGCGCTGTCCACCGACGCGATGCCACGCGCGTAGCTCAGCCCGTTGCTGCGGTCGATCGAGTACTGAATGAGCAATGACTTGTCGTAGTAGAGGATCGAGCTCACGACGTCCAGGCTCCGATACGCGAAGCAGAAGTCCGGGGAAATCGACGCGAAGATGCTGCCGAAACGCCGTTCGATCTCGTGAAACAGGGGGCGGGGCACGATGCAGTTGAGCATCCCGGGCAAGCACGGCGGGTGCACCGCGCGACTCGTCAAATCCAGCAGGTGCGTCGACGGAATCTCGAGCAATTTTCCGCTCCAGGACTTCTGGTCGAGGAAAACGGGCCGGTCGAAGTCATCGATGCGATCGACGTTGTAGCTGATCACTTTGTCGGGAAACCGCCGCGCAATCTCGACCAGGGAACGCAGTTCGCCCGCCTTGAAGACCATGCGGTCGGTCAGATAGAGAAAATGCGACGCGTCCACAAGCTCGAGCGCGCGGTGAATCACCCAGTCCCAGTGCTCCGACATGGGCATCGGCTGTAGGGGCTGGATGTGGCGGACGAGTCGCCGATCGAGCCTCTCGCAATGGGCCTTCAGGGCCGCGGCGCCAACCTCGTCCGTCGAGTTGTCGGACACCAGGATGGTGACGTGAGGAAGGCCCTGGTCGAGCACGGATTTGATGGCGGCCTGGGCAAGGTTCGCTCGGTTTCGGGTGGGGATCACGACCGTTAAGCCGCTGTACGCCAGCGGCTCCCGCCGCGGGGTATCGATCGTCACCTGCGCGTCCATCATAACGGACAGCCTACCGCTCAACCTCGGCGGCGATCGCCGCGCAGGTTTCCAGCACGTCGCGTGCGAAGAGCTGGGGGGCATGATGCGCCTGGACCCACGCCTTGGCGGCCGCCGCCAGGTCCTCGGCTGCCCGGTCGCCTGTCACGAGCCGCTCGGCCTGGCGCCGGTAGTCTTCGGGCGTCTCGGCGATCAGGACCTCGACGTCGGGCCGGGCCGCGATGCCCCGGACCCCGAAGCTGGTTGAGATCACCGGAACACCCGCGGCCATCGCTTCCAGGATCTTGGTCTGGACCCCACCCCCCAGCCGCATGGGCACGAGCAGGGCGACGACGTCTTCCAAGTGGGGACGGATATCACCGACGTCGGCTGCGAGCTCGATGCCCGGCCGCCGCAGGAGACGCCGCAGCGATCGGCCGGCTCCCGCGCCGATCACGCGCAGTCGCGCGTTCGGCCAGCGGGCGCGCAGGGCCGGCCAGACCTGCGTAGCCAGCCGTCGCAACGCGTCCCGATTGGGGATGTACCCCAGGCGGCCGACGAAGGCGAACACGGGACTGTCAGTTCGTCGGCGCTTGGTCTCGGCGAAGAAGCCGATGTCGACCGGAAGCGTCAAGCGCACCACCGATGAGGGCCTGGCAACCAGTCCCCGCAGATACGCCTGGTCCAGCTCGCTGACCACGGCGGTCCGGGCGAACTCCGTGGCCACGATTCGTTCGAAGCGTTCCATGCGCCGCTGTTCCATGCGATAGACCACGTCGAGCGGCTTGGGCAATCGCCCCGCGTAGGTCCCATAGCTCAGTCCATAGGCGTCGATCAGCAGCGCCAGTGACCGTGCTTTGAGCGCCGGTGGAACATGCGCCGCGGCGCGTGCGTGGACGGCGACCACGAGATCGGGCACCCGGCTGTCGGTCGCCTCGACGAGCTTGCGCTGGGCGGCCCGAGAAAACGTCACACCAACCTGCAGCGGCTGCCCGGTGACGAGCACCCTGAGCGTGTGCAACCCGCGCCGGGGGACGGCGTCGGCTTCGAGCTGGACGATGGTCACGGTGTGGCCGGCGCCCGAGAGCGCCTTCCATGCCCAGTACGCCAGCTTCGCGTCGCCCGGCCCCTGTCGTTCGAGGGGCCGGTTGGCAATCAAAAGCACGTCCATCATGCGAGCGTGCCGGCTGGGCGGACGCCGGCCAGGCGCAGGTAAAGCTCCGCCATCTGTTCGGCAATCCGTCGCGGGCGGAACGGCTCGGCGCGGCTTCGTGCCTGGTCGGCGAGGCGCCGGTACTCGTCCGGGCGGCGCAGCAGCGTCGTCATCGCCGCGGCAATCGCATCGGTGTTTTCCGGATCGACCAGGATGGAGGCCTCGCCGGCGAGTTCCCGCATCGGATCGCGATCCGAGGTGATGACGGGGACACCGAGCGCCGTCGCCTCGAGGATGGGCACGCCAAAGCCTTCGCTCAACGACGGGTACACGAGACCCGACGCGCCGCCATAGAGCTCGAGCAGCTCGTCTTCGGCGATGTAGGGCCTGACGCGAACGCCCGACGGCGTGTCGATCCTTCCCTGGGTTCCAATCAGGACGAGCTCACTTGACGGCTGCGTCGCGCGCACGGTCGTAAAGGCCTGGAGAATGCGCTCGACATTCTTGCGCGGGTCGATCCCGCCAAACGCGACGAAGTACCGCGCCTGATCCGGTCGCCGAGGGGGCCGGTAGGTAAAAAAGCGCTCCGCGATCGGGATGCCGATCACGCTGACCCGGTTGGCCAATGCTGGATATCGATCGACGAGCTGCTTTCGCGTGGCGTCGGCGTCGACGATGATCCAGCTGGCCCGCCGCGCTGCGGCAGGGACGATCACGCGACGATACAGCCGGCCCAAGCGCTGGCGCCAGGAACGCAGCCGGGTCGTCTCGAGAAAGATCAAGTCATGGACGGTCAGCACGAACTGCGTGGGACCAACCCGGACAACCGGTCCGGTGTTGCCCGTCGAGTGCAGGACGGCGGGCGCCTGGCTGCGGACGTATCGCGGCAGCGCGATCTGTTCCCACACGGGATACGCCGCTGGCTGCAGACGTCGCCATCGAAAGTTTTCGCGCGCGTCGATCAGCGCCTCTTTTCCTCCCGCTCTGGGGGACGGTAGGGTGGGGGCGTCCCGGTCGACGAGGAGTTCGTAAAAAAGCGGCACGTCGAGCTGCACGAGGCTGCGCAAAAGTTCGAGACTGCCTTTTCCAATGCCCCGGCGTTCGCCGACGGCAAAGCGCGCGTCGATCGCGACGGTCGTCACCCGTCTGCTCGTGTGCTCCGGAGGCCGTGGGTCAATCAGACACAATATAGGGAGTCATGGAAATACCACGCAGCGAGATAATCCCCACGGCTCCGGCCACCCTGGCGGTGGCTCCCGCGCTCGCCGGGCGCGATGTCTGGATGCGTTATGACCGACTGGCCGTCGGCGGCCTGCTGACGCTGCAGGTCTGTCTGTATTTCTTCTGGAGCGTCACGCAGTTTCCGGCCGCACCGGGGACCTGGTGGCAGCCGCTCTTCGAGCGCAGCGGTCCCGTCATCCTGCCGGTGATGTTTGGCGTCCAGCTGCTGCTCCTTGCGGCGGCGACGCCCCTGGCCTGGGCCGCGCGAGCCCGGCTGCGAGACAGCCGACCGGTCATGCTGCTGTTGCTGGTCGTCGCCGCGGGGCTCGTCACCGTTCCCCTCGCCTACTTCGACCACTTTGCCCAGGTCAAGATCTGGAAAGACGTCGCCTTTTTGACCGGCTACCTGCTGGTGCCCATCGTTCTCTTGCTGAGCGCGACCGCCGCCCGCCGGTTTTTCTTTCTCTTCCTGGGGCTCGGCTTTCTCGGTGGCGCGGTCGGGCTGGCCGAGGCGGTCCATCGGGCGACCCTGTTACATCTCACGGCCGGCCAGTTCTTGACCTACATGTACCGGGTCTACGCCGGCGGCCAGTACACGGAGCTGCTGATTCTGTTCGGCCTTGTTGCCATGTTGGGCAGTTTTCGAGGCGCCTGGAAACAGCCGCTGCATGCCCTCGCCATGGTGGCCTTTATCTATGCCGCGGTTCGGTTCCGGCTGTACTTCACGCGGCTCTACTGGATCGCCCTCGGCCTGATCGTGCCGCTGGCGCTGCTTCTGGTCCTGCCACGACGAGCGCTGCGCTCGGGCTTGATCGTCGCCGTGATCCTTGGGTCCGTTTTCATTGTCTGCACGCCGTTGATCAACGCGCTTGCCAATCAGACGGACATCTCGAGCCGCCTCACAGCCCCGAATAACGTCTCGATCGAGTTTCGGGCCATCGAGTCGAAGCTCCTGGCAAAGAAAGTCCTGGCTCGCCCGCTGACCGGCTGGGGCCCCGGTGGCACGATCGCGCCGAATATCCCGGAAGAGCCCGAACGAAATAACACCTCGAGCTTCTTCGACGGCTACCTGGGGGTCGCGTACAAGTTCGGGCTGCTCGTGCTCGCCGTGCTGATCGCCGCCATTCTGTTTTCGGGTTGGACGATGAACCGGGCACTGAAGGGGCCGCGTTCCCGGCTCGACGCCGCCCTGATCGCCGGGGCTGCTGTCTATCTGTTGGGAGTTTTGATCACGTCACCGGCGCAGGACCTGCTCTTCAGCAACTTCAGCGCGATCCCACTGGCCTTGATGATGGGGATCGGCCTGCGGCTCGCCGCTCAGCCGGCCGCCACCCGCTCGTAGACGGCGATCGTCTGCCGCGCGGCCGTATCCCAGGAGAACAGGCGCACGCGAGCGTGTCCGGCAGCTACGAGCATTGACCGGCGCACCGGGTCCGCCAGGACCTCAAGAATGGCGTTGCCGATCGCGGATGCGTCCTGCGGGTCGACGTAGAGCGCCGCGTCTCCGGCGATTTCTTCCAGGGAACCCGCCCGGCTGGTGATGACCGGGGTCCCACCGGCCATCGCCTCCAACACCGGGAGCCCGAAGCCCTCGTAGAGCGACGGATAAATAAACGCCGCGGCCTGCCGGTAGAGCGCGCGCAGCTCGGCGTTCGTGACGGCACCGAGGTCCTGGATGCGGCCGGCAAGCGCCGCCCCTGTCGGCAGGGTGGCGCGCAGCCCTCGCCATGGGGCGCCGACAAGGAGCAGCCGGTGATTTATCCGGTCGGCGACTCGCACGAAGCCCTCGATCACGCGGGCCACGTTCTTGCGTGGCTCACCGGCGCCCATCGCAAGCACGTAAGGCGCAATGCCCGTGGAGGCCCGTGCCGGCATGTCGACCGGGATCGACGACAGCAATTCGCGATCGACCCCCTCGCCGATAACGACGATCTTTGCGTCAGGAAATCGGCCAATCCTGACCAGGTCGCGTTTCGATGTTTCCGAGACGGTAATCACGGCGTCGGCCCGCCGGCTCAGGAGCATCTGGAAGGCAAAAAAGCCGCGGTGCGCCGCGCTCCGTAGGTAATCCTCGGGATATATGAGTGGTATCGCGTCGTGGACGGTGACGACCGCGCGGCTGCCGGCGAGGGCCTGGAGAGCGAGGCCACCCGCCCCGCTGGGCCGATGAAAGACATCGATGCGATGCTGCCGCAGCGCGAGCGGCAGACGCCACTGCTCCCAGACGATCTCGGGCGCCGATGCAACGGGTAGCGCCGCGCCCCGGCCGCCGGTGAACCCATCCAGGGTCGCGGGCCGCCGCGACGCGTCAAAGACAAGAAAGAATTCATGCGGCGTCGCTAAGGCGAGCATGGGCGGAACCAAATTCCGCAGGTACGTCGCGACGCCCGACGGTCCCTCGGCCAGCGGCCGGATGTCGATGGCGATGCGCAACGATCTCGCCGCCGGCGGAACCCTCAGCGGCCGCTCAGCCGCGCCAG
>WNFD01010623.1_pt1 | contig 12283 bp, 7 predicted proteins | sample 5400491 | NCBI WGS metagenome assembly WNFD01 (sample SAMN13153343, study PRJNA577476) | soil metagenome | isolation source: 120 cm saprolite under Douglas fir tree site 2 hole 2 replicate 2 | place: USA:California | collected 2015-04-18 | reverse complement strand
CAGGCGCTGGAAGATCGCGGCGTCGGCGTCGGCTACATGGTCACGACCGGCAACGAGGCAGGCCTGGAGACCCCGGACCTGATGGCCTATTTCGCGGCCGATCCGTCGATCCGCGTCATCGTGGTCTATCTGGAGGGCGTACGGAACACCAAGGCTTTCCGCGACGCCTGCAAGGCCGCGCGCGCCGCCGGCAAGCCGGTGATCGCGCTCAAGCTCGGCGCCTCCGAAGGCGGACGCGCGGCCGCGATGGCGCATACCGGCGCGCTGGCCGGCTCGATCGAGACCTTCGATGCCATCTCGACGCGCGAGGGGGTAATCCGGGTGCGGGGCCTCGACGAACTGATCGAAACCACCGAATGCTTCGTGCACGCCGATCCACCCAAGGGCGATCATCTGGCCGCGGTGACGCTGTCGGGAGGAAAGCGCGGGCTCCTGATCGATGCGTTCTATTCGGCCGGCCTGAACTTCGCGCCGCTCAGCGCGGATGCGAGCGAGAAGCTCGCCAGGATGCTCGGCCCCGGCTCCATCGTCGGCAATCCCCTGGACGCCGGATTTGCCGCGGTGGTCGATCCGTCCGTCTACATGCAGTCGATCAGGATCATGATCGACGATCCCGACACCGACATCGTCATCATCGACGCCGAACTGCCGAAAGCGCCGCATGAGCTGCGCGAGCGCAATCTGCGCATCGTCGACGAGATGGCCGGCAAGGCATCCAAGCCCGTCATCTATATCAGCGCGATGTCGATCGGGTTCACCGAGTTCACCAAGGCGTTGCGTAAATCGCTGCCGAACATCGCGGTGATGCAGGGCATGGATCGCGCGGTCGGCGCCATCAAGGCGCTGATCGGCTACGCCTCGCTCGCCAAGGAAGTGCCGGATATCGCGTCGAGCTCGAAGGCCTCCGCGCGGACGCTACTTGAAAAGACGTTGAAGAGTGCTAATGGCGCAGCCGCCCTCGACGAGGTTGCGTCGAAAAAGCTGCTTAGGGCCTACGGCATTCCGATTTCCAAGGAAGAGATCGCGCAGAGCGCGGCCGATGCCGCAAAGATCGCCAAGAAGATCGGCTTTCCTGTCGTCGCCAAAGTCGTCAGCGCGGACATCCTGCACAAATCCGATATCGGCGGCGTGGTGCTGAACTTGGGCAGCGCGGCCGAAGTCAAGAAGGCGTTCAACGACATCACCGCGCGGGTCAAGAAGTTGAAGACCAGGCCGAAGCTCGAAGGCATCCTGATCGCGCAGCAGGTCAAGGCCGATCTCGAACTCGTGGTCGGCGCCTCGCTCGATGCCGAGATGGGCCCGGTGGTCTTGTTCGGGACCGGCGGCGTCGACATCGAACTGATGAAGGACGTCGCGCTGGCCGGCGCGCCGCTGGATGAGGCCGAGGCCCGGCAGTTGATCGGCCGCACCAAGGCCGGGGTCAAGATGAAGGGCTATCGCGGCAAGCCGGCGCTGCACGAGCCGTCCGCTGTGAAGGCGCTGGTCGGCCTGTCCAACCTGATGGCGGATGCGGGCTCGCGAATCGCATCGATCGACGTCAACCCTTTCCTGATCAACGCCAAGACCGGCGTCGCCGTCGATGCCCTGATCGTCTTGAATAACGACGCCGCCAAAAGCGCAGCCGGGCATTAATGGCTGCATGGACAGGCCTAAGCCGAAGGTCGCAACGCCTTTGTTATTGGCAAAGGCAAACGGGAAAGGCTACGCTCGGCGTCCATAAGGCATCACAGAATGCCGCCCAACAAGACGCCATCACCTTGCCTGGGAGGACAACATGGGTATTTCGAACCGCCGCTGGTCCGTCGATCGGCGGACCGTCCTTAAATCTGGCGCCGCGATTGCTGCGGCGCAATTCTCGTCTCCTTTCATCATCAACGCGCGCGGCGAAACCCCGATCAAGATCGGCCTGGTCGATCCGTTGACGGGCGTCTATGCCGCCATCGCGCAGAACGAGGTGGTCGGAGCCAAATTCGCGGCCGAGGAGATCAACAAGAAAGGCGGCATTCTCGGCCGGCCCATCGAGCTCCTGGTGGAGGACTCCGCCAATGACGTCGGCACCGGCGTTCAGAAGACGCGCAAGCTGATCGAACGCGACCAGGTGAGCTTCATCATCGGCGACGTCAATTCCGGAATCGCGATCGCGATGGCGCAGGTCACGAGCGAGAAAAAGGTGCTGCATATCGTCTCGGGCGGACACACCGATCCGGTTACCGGCACCAGCTGCTCGTGGAACGTGTTCCGTGTCTGCAATTCCACCACCATGGACGCCAGCGCCATCGCGAGTACGCTGATCGAGAAGTTCGGCAAGAAGTGGTACTTCCTGACCCCCGACTATGCCTACGGACATTCGGTGCAGGCCGGCTTCGAGAAAATCCTCAAAGCCGCGGGCGGCACGTCCGCCGGCTCGCTGGTGCCGCTGGGCACGCCGGACTATTCGTCCTACCTGATCCAGGCAAAGGCCTATGGTCCGCAGGTGCTGATCAACGTCATGGGCGGCGGCGATCAGGTTTCAAGCCTCAAGCAATTCGTGCAATTCGGCCTCGACAAGCAGATGGCGGTCGGCGGCGCGCTGTTCGAACTGGAGAGCATCCGCGCCGTGCCCGACGGCGCGCGCGTCGGCTGGTGGACCATGGAATGGTGGTGGGACCAGCCAAGCGTGCCGCATGTGGCGGAATTCAACGCCGCGATCAAGAAGATCACGGGCAGCGCGGCGACCGCCCGCAACTGGTTTGGCTACGCGTCCGTGCAGACGCTGGCGCTGATTGCGAACCAGGAGAAGACGCTCGACGCTCCGAAACTCGCGCGTGCGCTGTCCGGCTTCAAGCTGCCGCCGGAAGTCGCGCTGCAGCCGGGCTCGCCGTCATACCGCGCCGGCGACCACGAACTGATGAGCACCGTGTTCGTCGGCGAGGCGCACCCGCCGCAAGGCGATCCCGACAACATGTTCACGGTGAAGAATCCGGTGCCCGGCGAGAAGGCCGCCGGATCGGTGGAGGATACCGGCTGCAAGATGCAGTGGCCGGCCTGACAGTGAACAACATCCCGCCTGGCGTCCAGCACGCCAGGCGAGACCCTCCAAGAAGAAACGAGGGAGGAAACTCATGACGGCGCGTATTTTCAATCCGAAATTAGATCGTCGCTCGCTTCTGAAAGGCGCGGCCGCGCTCGGCGCATTTCAGGTGATGTCACCCTTTATCATCCGGGCGCGCGGCGAGACGCCGATCCGGATGGGGATGGTCGATCCTCTCACCGGCGTCTACGCCGCACCTGCCGGCAACGAGGTGATGGGCGCCAAGCTCGCGGTCGAGCAGATGAACGCCAAAGGCGGCATTCTCGGACGTCAAGTCGAATTGCTGGTGGAAGATTCCGCCAACGACGTCGGTACCGGGGTGCAGAAGGCGCGCAAGCTGATCGAGCGGGATCAGGTCAACTTCATCATCGGCGACGTCAACTCCGGGATCGCTGCGGCAATCGCCCAGGTGACCGCGGAAAAGAGAATCCTGCACATCGTATCCGGCGGCCACACCGATTCGATCACCGGCAAGGATTGCAAATGGAACGTGTTCCGCGTCTGCAACACCACGCGGATGGAAGCCAATTCGGTATCAAGCGTGCTGTACAGCAAGTACGGCAAGAAGTGGCACTTCATCACGCCCGATTACGCGTTCGGCCACACGCTTTATGACGCCTGCACCGACGATTTGAAGAAGCTCGGCGGTACCGTCACGGGCAACGAGCTGACGCCGCTCGGCACCACGGACTTCTCCGCCTATCTGATCAAGGCGCGCGCGGCCAATCCGGACGTGATGATCCTGCTGGTGCAGGGCTCCGACATGATCAACTGTCTCAAGCAGGTCGTGCAGTTCGGCCTCAATAAGCAGATCCACGTGGCGGGAACGCAGCAGGAGCTGGAATCGCTGGCCGCACTGCCGCCGGAAGCGCGCATCGGCGTCTGGATGTTCGAATGGTACTGGAAGCAACCGGGCGTTCCCGGCGTCGAAAAATTCGTTGCCGATATCAGAAAGGTCAACAACGGAAACGTGCCGACCGCGCGGCACTGGTTCGGCTACACCTCGGCGATGACCTTTGCGCTGATCGCGAACCGGGAAAAGACCACCGACGCGATCAAGCTCGCCGCCGCGCTGGAGAACTTCGAGCTGCCCGACGACGTCAAGCTGCAGCCGAACAAGGTCTACTACCGCAAGGGCGATCATCAATTGATGACGTCCGCCTTCGTCGGCGAAGCGCAGTCAAAGGGCAAGGACGATCCGGAAGATCTCTACCGGGTCGACGAAGTCGTCCCGGGCGACAAGACGGCGCCTGCGGTGAGCGAAACCGGCTGTAATGTTCAGTGGCCATCCTAGAGCGTTTTCGAGCGAAGTGGGTCCCGGTTCGCGTGAAGAAAACGCGTCAAAACAAGAGGCTGGAGCCTCCGTTCCGATTCAATCGGAACGGAGGGGCCTGATCCGGGAGACGATATCGCTGCCCATGACTTTGCTCACCGGTGAATGATGACGCAGCTTCTCCTGTTCAATGTCACCAACGGGCTCATCATCGGCGCGTTCTACGTCCTGATGGCGCTCGGCCTGTCGCTTATTCTCAATCTCAGCAACGTCATCAATTTCGCCCATGGCGGATTTCTCGTCATCGGCGGCTACATCGCCTACGCGATCTCACCCTATGTCGGCTTCTGGGGCGCGCTGTTGCTGGCGCCACTGCTCACCGCGGTCATCGGGCTCGCGGTCGAACGCGTGCTGATCCGTCCGCTCTACGGACGCGATCCGCTATACAGCCTGCTGCTCACTTTCGGCCTCGCCTTCATGATCGAGGACGGCACCCGCTTCATCTTCGGCCCGCAGGGCAAGCCGGTCGCTATCCCGGCGTTCCTGGCACAGCCCCTGAGCAACGAGCTGTTCTTCATCACCGGCTATCGGCTGTTCATGGTCGCCGTGGTGTTCGTGGCAGTTGCGCTATTGTTCCTGCTGTTGCGCTACACGCGATTGGGCGTGCGCATCCGCGCCGGCACGCTCGACCTCGAGACGGTCGCGGCGCTCGGCATCAATGTGCGGATGCTGCGCTCGCTCAACTTCGCGGTCGGCATTTTCCTGGCAGGTCTTTCGGGCGTGCTGGCGGCCGGCCAGCTTGGCCTTGAGCCGACCATGGGCACCGGGCTGTTGATGCCGAGCTTCATTGCCATCATCGTCGGCGGCATCGGCAGCCTGCCGGGGACACTGGTGGGAGGCCTCCTGATCGGGGTGGCGTCCGGCGTCACGGCGGTGTTTTTCCCCGCGGCAAGCGAGGCCGTGATCTATGTCATGATGGCGGTGATCCTTCTGACGCGCCCGCGCGGGCTGTTCGGCGAAGAAGGAATGATGAGTTGACCGCCGAACCGATACGCAAGCTGATCGTCCTCGCGGCAATCTGGATCGTGCTGTTGCTCGCGCCCCACTGGATGGTGCCGCTCGGCGGCTATACCGCGCTCGCCACCCGCGTGCTGGTGCTCGGGTTGGCTGCGATGTCGCTGAACTTCCTGCTTGGATTTACCGGCGTGCTGTCGTTCGGCCATGCCGCCTTTTTCGGCCTCGGCGCCTATGGCGCGGGACTGACCTTGAAATATCTCGCGCTGAGCACGCCGCTTGCCGTTGTCGCCGGCATGCTGCTCGGCGGCCTCTGCGGCGCCATTCTCGGCATGCTGCTCGTGCGGCGGCGCGGCGTCTACTTCGCCATGGTCACGATCGCGTTCGGCCAGGTGTTCTACTATATCGCGTTTCAATGGAGCTCGCTGACCGGCGGCGACGATGGCTTGCGCGGCTTCTCGCGCCAGCCACTCGACCTCGGCCTGATCAAGCTCGACATTCTCACCGACGCCAACAATTTCTACTACTTCGTCCTGTTCTGCTTCGCGCTTGCCGTCGGCGTCATGGGGTTCATCCTGCGCTCGCCGTTTGGCCGCACCATGATCGCGATCCGGGAGAACGAGCGCCGCTCACGCTTCCTGGGCATTCCCGTCGAGCGGCATATCTGGATCGCGTTCACGCTGTCCTGCTTCTTCATGGGCTTTGCCGGCGCGCTCTATGCGCTGGTCAACAATTTCGCCGACCCGCGCGGCCTGCATTACAGCCAGTCCGGCGACTTCGTCATGATGGCAGTGATGGGCGGCATGCGCTCGTTCTGGGGCCCGCTGCTCGGCGCCGCCGTGTTCGTGGTGCTGCAGGATTATCTGTCAAGCATCACCGTGAACTGGATGTCGTTCGTGGGCCTGCTGTTCATCCTGGTGGTGCTGTTCTTCCCGCGCGGGCTGCTTGGCTTCTTTCAGCGGAGCAAGGCGTGAACGTCCTGGAGATCGACAATGTGACCAAGCGCTTCGGCAACCTCGTGGCGGTGCGCGACGTCTCGCTCAACGTCGCCCAGGGCGAGCTCTGCGCGATCATCGGCCCGAACGGCGCCGGCAAGACCACCTTCTTCAACCTAATCAGCGGCTTCTTTCCGCCGACCTCGGGCACCATCACCTTCGACGGACGGGACATCACGAAACTCGCGACCCATGAGCGCGTCGCCCGCGGCATGGCAAGGACCTTCCAGATCACCGAGATCTTTCCGGAGCTCACGGTGTTCGAAAACGTCCGTATCGCCGCCGAAGTCGCCGGCGGCTACCGCTTGCGGCCCTGGATCAACCGCGCGGAAGCGGCAAAGGTCGCTCAGCACGTGGAGGCCACGCTCAATCTGGTTGCGCTGGAGACGAAAAGCGACCGATTGGTCGGCGAGCTCGCCCATGGCGACCAGCGCGCCGCCGAGATCGCGATGGCGCTGGCGTTGAAGCCGCATCTGCTGCTGCTCGACGAGCCGACCGCGGGCATGGGCGACCAGGAGACCTTTCAGATCACACAACTGATCCGGCGCCTGCATCGCGACAGCAAATATTCCATCGTGCTGATCGAGCACGACATGCGCGTGGTATTTCATCTCGCCGACCGCATCTGCGTGCTCGACCAGGGGAGAATGCTGGCGCAGGGCACGCCGCAGGAAATCGCGGCCAACGAGACCGTTCAGGCCGCGTATCTGGGCAACGCAGCATGACCGCAGCACTCACCGCCTCTGGCCTGCACACCTATTACGGCAAGAGCCATATCCTGCACGGCGTCAGCCTCGACGTCGCCGAGGGCCGGATCACCGCCCTGCTCGGCCGCAACGGCGCCGGCAAGACCACGACGCTGCGTAGCCTGATGGGCCTGACGCCGGCCCGCGAAGGCAAGATCACCATCTTCGGCAACGAAACCACGCGCTGGCCGACCTTCCGGATCGCGGCGGCGGGCGTGGGCTATGTCCCCGAGGGCCGGCGCATCTTCGCCAATCTCAGCGTGGAAGAGAATCTCAAGGTGCCGCTCGAGCGCGGAGGGCCCTGGACGATCGAGCGCATCTACAAGCTGTTCCCGCGGCTGGAGGAGCGCAAATTCAACCGTGGCCGCCAGCTCTCCGGTGGCGAACAGGAAATGCTGTCGATCGCCCGTGCATTGCTCGTCAATCCGCGGCTCCTGATCCTCGACGAGCCGTCGCAGGGGCTGGCGCCGCTGATCGTGCGCGAGGTGTTTCGCATCGTCCAGCAGATGAAGGCCGAGGGCATTTCCGTCCTGCTGGTCGAACAAAATGCGCGGATGAGCCTTGAAATCGCCGACGACGCCTATGTGCTCGACGACGGTATGGTGGTCTATTCGGGACCAGCTCGCGAACTCGCAGCCGACGAAGCCCGTGTCCGTTCGCTCGCCGGTGCCAGCGCCGAGGAGTGGACGCGGGCGTAGAGCATGATCCGGAAAAGTGTGAAGCGGTTTTCCGAAAAGATCATGCTCCATCAAAGACCTGAAGCGCGATGGTGATTCAACCTAATCCCATCGCGCTTTAGAGGACCAACGCGCTTACGCCCGATACGCGGTCCTCCTGCCGGTGCCGCGATAAGAAGCGGAAAAACCAGTCACCGCCCCCGGGCCATGCCTTTCGCTCGCGCCGCTTTAACCGTAACATCGGATGGCACGATCTACACTTGCCGCCCGCCGATGTAGGAAGCGGCCGGATTTTCGGGATCAAAAGATGCGGACGACCAATCTGGTGATCGGAACGACGACGCTCGCGGTGCTCGCCGCGATGTTCGCCGGCCTGCTCGCCGTTCAGAAGGTCCGCGCTGTCCGGAATCAGAGTCCGCTGCGCATCGTCTTCGACGGCTCGGCCAGCGGCTTGCGCAAGGGCGGCGGCGTGAATTTCGACGGCGTTCAGGCCGGCCAGATCCTGTCGATCAAGCTCGAACATCCGCGCAGGATCGTCGCCATGGTCATGCTGGACAACAGCGCGCCGATCCGCAAGGACACCGCGGTCGGCATCGAGTTCCAAGGGCTGACCGGGATCGCGGCGATATCGCTGATCGGCGGCGCGGCCGCCGCGCCGCCGGTGCCGCTGGACGAGGACGGCATCCCCGTGCTGACCGCCGATCTGAGCGAGCAGGAATCCATTACCGACACCCTGCACAATGTCGACCGGGTCATCGTCAGCAATCAGGCGGCGATCAAAGGCGCGCTGCTGTCCTTTGAAAGCTACACGGCGTCGCTGAAGAGCAAGGGCGAGGCCATCGACGGCATTCTCAGCAAGGCCGATAGCGCGTTCGCGGGCTTCGACAGCGCCGTGGAGAAGATCGAAAACGTCATTCCGGGGTTTACGGACGGCAAGGCCCAGGAGCTGTTCGAGAAGGTGAGATCGCTGCACGAAATGGCCGATACATTCAAACGGCGCTCGGCCACCGTGATGGAGGATAGCCGCCGCACCCTGCTGGATATCAGCGAAGCGGCCAACAATATGACCCGCAAAATCGTCCCCCAGGCTGCCGCCGGGCCGGCCCCTGCCCCGCAAAAGCGCCAGTAGCGACGGCCTGACGCCCCGGGCGCTTGGCGGGATGCCGCTCCTGCGCAGTGTCCGCCGTCCCCCACCCGCCGCCCGGCAATTCCCGACCAGATTTGTTCCGCTTGAACGGGAACCAAGTTCCCCGCCGTGAATTATCTCCTTTGGGCTGAATCACGGAGTCGCGCTTGCTCTAAATCCTTGGTATTGCGCTTGCTTTGATTTCGTCTGAACGATTTGATGGCCGAATTCGGCATCCGAATCACGGCCTTTGCGCGGGGGCTACCATGAGCGATCTCGATCCTGTGGCGTCATCGGCGCGCCAACGCGCGAAGGCCAAAGCCTTCGAAAACGGCAAGCCCGATCCCTCGCAGGAACTGCTTCATGCGCTGCAGGCGATGCGCAGCGGCGATTTTTCGGTGCGAATGACCGGCGATCATCTCGGGATCGACGGCAAGATCGCCGACACCTTCAATGAAATCGTGGCGGCCAACGAGCGCATGGCGCAACAACTTGAGCGTGTGGGGCAGGTGGTCGGCCGCGAAGGCAAGACCCGGCAGCGCGTCAGATTCGGCCTCGCCAGCGGATCCTGGGCCGACATGGAAAGTTCGGTCAACACGCTGATCGACGACCTCTTGTGGCCGACGCGCGAGGTGACCCGCGCGGTCGCGGCCGTCGCCCAGGGCGACCTGCTGCAGACCGTGAAGCTCGATGTCGACGGCCGCCCGCTCGGCGGCGAATTCCTGCAATCCGCCAACCTCGTCAACACGATGATCAAGCAGTTGAGCGTGTTCACCTCCGAGGTGACGCGCGTCGCCCGCGAGGTCGGCACCGAGGGCAAGCTCGGCGGCCAGGCCCAGGTTCCGGAAGTGACGGGCGTGTGGAAGGATCTGACCGAGAGCGTCAACTCGATGGCGAACAACCTGACCGGGCAGGTTCGCAACATCGCCGAGGTGACGATCGCGGTGGCCAACGGCGACCTTTCGAAGAAGATCACGGTCGACGTCCGCGGCGAAATCCTGCAGCTGAAGGAAGCCATCAACACGATGGTGGACCAGCTTCGCTCCTTTGCCTCTGAAGTGACCCGCGTTGCCCGCGAAGTCGGCACCGACGGCAAGCTCGGCGGCCAGGCCATTGTGCCCGGCGTCGCCGGCACCTGGAAGGACCTGACCGACTCCGTGAACGCCATGTGCGGCAATTTGACCGCGCAGGTCCGCAACATCGCCAATGTCACGACCGCGGTCGCCCGCGGCGACCTCTCGCGCAAGATCACGGTCGACGTGCGCGGCGAGATCCTGGAGCTGAAGGACACCATCAATACGATGGTCGACCAGCTCAACTCGTTCGCCTCGGAAGTGACCCGCGTCGCCCGCGAAGTCGGCACCGAAGGCAAGCTCGGCGGCCAGGCCCAGGTGCCCGGCGTCGCCGGCACCTGGAAGGACCTGACCGACAACGTCAACTTCATGGCGTCGAACCTCACCGCGCAGGTCCGCAACATCGCCGACGTCGCGACCGCGATCGCCGGCGGCGACCTCTCCAAGAAGATCACCGTGAACGTGTCCGGCGAAATCCTGCAGTTGAAGGAAACGCTGAACACGATGGTCGACCAGCTCAACGCCTTCGCCGGCGAAGTCACGCGCGTCGCGCGCGAGGTCGGCACCGAGGGGCGGCTCGGCGGACAGGCCAACGTGCTCGGCGTCGCCGGCACCTGGAAGGACCTGACCGAGAGCGTCAACTCGATGGCGTCGAACCTCACCGCGCAGGTCCGCAACATCGCGGAGGTGACCACCGCGGTCGCCAATGGCGACTTGTCGAAGAAGATCACGGTCGACGTGCGCGGCGAAATCCTGGAGTTGAAGGACACCATCAACACCATGGTGGACCAACTCAACGCCTTCGCGGGCGAAGTGACCCGCGTGGCGCGCGAGGTCGGCACCGAAGGCAAGCTCGGCGGACAGGCGCTGGTGCGCGGCGTCGCCGGCACCTGGAAGGACCTCACCGACAGCGTCAACTCGATGGCCTCCAACCTGACCGGCCAGGTCCGCAACATCGCCGAGGTCGCGACCGCGGTCGCCAAGGGCGACCTGTCGAAGAAGATCACCGTGAACGTGTCCGGCGAAATCCTTCAGCTGAAGGAAACGCTCAACACCATGGTCGACCAGCTCAACGCCTTTGCCGGCGAAGTCACGCGCGTGGCGCGCGAGGTCGGCACCGACGGCAAGCTTGGCGGCCAGGCAATCGTGCCCGGCGTCGCCGGCACCTGGAAAGATCTCACCGACAGCGTCAACTCGATGGCCGGCAATTTGACCGCGCAAGTCCGCAACATCGCGGAGGTTGCGACCGCGATCGCCGGCGGCGACCTCTCGCGCAAGATCACCGTCGACGTGCGCGGCGAAATTCTCCAGCTCAAGGAGACGCTGAACACGATGGTCGACCAGCTCAACCGGTTCGCCGGTGAGGTGACGCGCGTGGCGCGCGAGGTCGGCACCGAAGGACGCCTCGGCGGCCAGGCCAACGTGCCCGGCGTCGCCGGCACCTGGAAAGACTTGACCGACAGCGTCAACTCCATGGCCGGCAATTTGACTGCGCAGGTCCGCAACATCGCCGAAGTCACCACCGCGGTGGCGCGCGGCGACCTGTCGCGCAAGATCACCGTGGATGTGAAGGGCGAAATCCTCGAGCTGAAGAACACCATCAACACGATGGTCGACCAGCTCAACGCCTTTGCTTCCGAAGTCACGCGCGTGGCGCGCGAGGTCGGCACCGAGGGCAAGCTCGGCGGCCAGGCCGAAGTGCCCGAAGTGGCCGGCACCTGGAAGGATCTCACCGACAACGTCAACTTCATGGCGTCCAACCTCACCGCGCAGGTGCGCAACATCGCGGAGGTCGCGACCGCCATCGCGGGCGGCGACCTGTCGAAGAAGATCACGGTCGACGTACGCGGCGAGATCCTGCTGCTCAAGGACACCCTGAACACGATGGTCGAGCAGTTGCGCTCGTTCGCGGCCGAAGTGACGCGCGTGGCGCGCGAGGTCGGCACCGAGGGACGTCTCGGCGGCCAGGCCGTGGTGCCCGGCGTCGGCGGCACCTGGAAGGACCTCACCGACAACGTCAACCTGCTCGCCGCGAACCTCACGACCCAGGTCCGCAACATCGCCGAAGTTACCACCGCCGTGGCGCGCGGCGACTTGTCGCGCAAGATCACCGTCGACGTGAAGGGCGAAATCCTCGAGCTGAAGAACACCATCAACACGATGGTGGACCAGCTCAACGCGTTCGCGTCGGAAGTCACGCGGGTGGCGCGCGAGGTCGGCACCGAAGGCAGGCTGGGCGGCCAGGCGCAGGTCCCGGGGGTCGCCGGCACCTGGAAGGATTTGACCGACAGCGTCAACTTCATGGCCGG
>WNFD01005852.1_pt1 | contig 12285 bp, 14 predicted proteins | sample 5400491 | NCBI WGS metagenome assembly WNFD01 (sample SAMN13153343, study PRJNA577476) | soil metagenome | isolation source: 120 cm saprolite under Douglas fir tree site 2 hole 2 replicate 2 | place: USA:California | collected 2015-04-18 | reverse complement strand
AGGCATGAGACGGGATCGAATCGCCTCGTCGTGGGCTTCGAGGGGTTGCTGAACAACACTGGGGTCGATTCCATCGTGCGTGCGGTCGCCCTGATACCGGCTGCGGACATGGTGGTGCTCAACCTGGGGAAGGCGACCTCGATCGGCGACCGGATCCTGGTCGAGTTGGCTGACGCGATGGCATCGACGGGAAGGCTCGTCCACTTTCAGGGTCTTCGCTTGCATCAAGAACGTCTGCTCGGCTACTTCAAGAGATCGCCGGCCAGTTCCCACTGACGCTTGCGGCGGCCGCCTTGGGGGCGATCGAAGAGCGGCAATCGCCGTGCCTCCGTTGCGCCGAGATCAAGTAGACTTGCTCGGACGCATGCTCGTGGACTGGCCGCAGGAGCGAGTGGTCCTCACCGGCGGCGCTGGTTTCCTCGGGAATCACGTTGTCGAGGGCCTTCGTGAACGCGGCTGCAAGCAGATCGTCTGCCCGCGCTCGCGCGAGTACGATCTGGTGCAGATGGTATTGCCCTGGCCTTCGACGGAGTGGATTGATCCCGCGCGGCCTCCGGTGCGAAGGCCGCAATCTGATCGTGGTGCTCGCGCCCGATCGTCCCACCGCCTTGGCGGGGGCTGCTTTGTGCGCCATGTTTTTTCGTGGGATCCTTGACTCGGGCCCTGTGCTTCGACGCAGGAGTGGCCGATGGGATCGCAGGAGAGCTCGCCAGCAGACCCTGATCCTGCCAATCGGATCCTCCTCATCGGGGCCCTGCCGGCGCTCGCGTCCCAGCTAGCATCCCTCTTGCCGAGCGCCTCCTTCACGCCGGTGGCCGTGCCGGATTGGGAGGGCGGGCGGCGGGCACTTTCCGAGTGGATCCCGGCCGCGATCCTTCTCGCCCCAGCGGGAGAGGGAGATCCGTACGCGGCCTTGAAGTGGGTGCGCGCCCGGGAGCGCCTGGCCTTCGTGCCGATCCTGCTCTTTGCCGCCCCGGGGGAAGAGCTGCGGGTCGCCGAGAGGATGACCGCTGGGGCCGACGACGTGGTCGCTGACTCACGCGGCGCGGCCGATGTGCTCGATTGCATCGTGGCCCGCATCGCCAGGGCGCGGACGCTGGAGATGTTGGCGCTCCGCGACCCGCTGACCGAGCTGCACAACCGCCGCTTCATGAACGACCGGCTACCCGCCGAGGTGGCCCGGGCCGCGCGGACCAAGAACGAGCTCGCGCTCGCCATCGTCGATCTCGACGAGTTCAAGCCGATCAACGACGCGCTGGGACACACGAGCGGCGACCGTGCGCTCAGGGCGTTTGCGCGCGCGCTGAGCACGGGCTTGCGCAGCTACGATCTGGTCTGCCGCTTCGGAGGCGACGAGTTCGTGGTGCTCTTCCCCGACTGCGGCGCGGCCGGCGCCCGAACCGCGCTGTTCCAGTTCCGCAGCCGGCGGAGCTGGGCCTTGACCGACCTTCCCGTGGTCACCTTCTCTGCCGGCATCGCCGAGTTCCCAGGTGACGGCCGCCTGCTCGAGGATCTGTTCGAGGCGGCGGACAGGAACCTCCATCTCGCCAAGCAGGCGGGGCGCGACAGCATCGTCGGGCCGCGTCGGGCTTGAGCTTGGCCGACTTGCACCCCAATTCAGTCATCGCAGCCGGTGCACGATCTCCGCGCCGATCCGGCGCGCCACTCGGGCCCACCAGACGAAGCGCGGCTCGGTTTTTCCTGACGAATTGCGCGACGCGGCCGCCGACCGCTCGCGCAGGCTCGCGTCGGTCTCGCCCCAGAGAGGCCGTATCCCGTGCAGCAGCGCGACCTTCGCCAGCGAGATGCGTGGCGCCCGCCCAGCAGGCCTGCGCCAAGTCAAGATGAAGAGGAGGAGCGCGACGCAGGCCAGCGTCGGAAGCCATGCGGTCATGATCGCTCCCTGTGCCCGCGCCCGAGCCGCTCGCGGTTGCGGACCAGCAGCCGCTCGAGCAAAAGGCGCACGCCGCCGAGGAGCGTCGCGAGCATGCTGCGCAACCACGAGAGCGGCGCGGCCCCGGCGAGCTGGCCCTGCTCGACTGGGCGGGCGAGCGCGAAGTGCTCGCGCATCCAGCGTACGCCCTGAGCCGCGGCGCCCGCGTCGTCGGCCTCGACGAGCGCATCCATGGTGATGAGCGAGAGGGGCTCGAGGTTGAAGCTGCCGACCAGCAGCTTGCGCCCGTCGATCACGGCGGCCTTGGCGTGCAGCACGGAGCGATTCCATTCCCGGATGCGCACGCCGCCCGCGAGGAGCGGCGCGTAGACGTAGCGCATGGCGAGCCTGGCCAACGGCACGTCGCTGTGCGCCGGCAGGAGCACCTCGACTTCGACGCCGCGCTGGACCGCGTCGATGAGGGCGCGCAGCACTGGGCGGTTGGGAAGGAAATATCCCTGCGCAAGCTGGATGGAGGTGCGCGCCCCGCGGAACGCCCGGAGGTAGCGGCGTCGCAGCCGCCAGCCGCCGCCGCGATTGGCGAGGTGGATGCGGATGGCCCCCTGCGGCTCTCGAACCCTCTCATGGCGCAGCTCGCGCGCGAGCCGGGTGCAGGCGACGCCCCGGATCTCGACGGCAAGGTCGGCCCAGCCGACGTCGCCACCGTCGACGCCGTACTCGTCGCCCACGTTGATGCCGCCCACGAACGCGACGCGATCGTCGACGAGGAGGAGCTTGCGATGATTGCGCGCCAGCGCGCGGAGCAGGAACCACCAGCGCCAGGCGTGGATGCTGACCGCGCAGCCGGCGGCGACCAGCTTCGCTTTGATCTCGCGCGCGTCTTTCGACGAGCCCCATCCGTCGAGCGATACGCGCACGGCAACGCCGCGGGCCGCGGCGGCTGACAGCGCCGCGACGAAGCGCCGGCCGGTCGCGTCGAGGCGGAAGAGATACATCTCCAGCTGCACGCTCTCCCGCGCCTGGTCGATGGCCAGGACCATGCGGGGAAATGCCTCGACGCCGCCGTTGAGCAGCGTCAGGTCCTGCGCCATCTGCGTCAGGTCCTGCGCGGTCTGCATCGCGCGGCTCACCCCTCCGCCGGGTCGACGGCACAGAGGCGGTACGCGAGTGCGTCGGCGCCGTTTCGGGCGCTCGAGACCAGACACTCCTCTCCGCGGGCGCGCCAGGACAGCGGTCTCGGATGGGCCGGATTGAGGAGGCTGGTTCCCCCGGTCGAGAGATAGTGAGCGCGCGACGCCACGCAAGCGCTGCGATCGAAGTCGGCGGGAACGTCGAGCGTCATTGTGTTGCTGGCGCGATTGGTGACTCTTCCATTTACCAGATCGACGATCGGTATGGTCCGGCGGTGCATGGCGCCTCCATCAGGCGCCTTTTGTCCCGCGGGAGCGCGAGATTGGTGAAAGCGTCTCAAGATTGTATATCGCGGCCACGTGCTCGACGCCCGTTCCGATTCGCGCGCTCTGTCGATAGTCGGACGGCCAGGCGCCGGTTGACGAGCCCTTCACGGTGGTTACGTTAGCTCCGCTGGAGGTTGTGGCTCGCTCGATGACCTCCCCGGCCCCGATCCAGGTGCCCGTTCAGCGGGAGGTTTGTGATGAACACGACCCAGTATGATCCATTTCGCGAATTGTTGCAGCTACGGCACCAGCTCTTCCATCAGCACTACGAGCAGCCCTACGCCCGCGGCGAAGAAACCCAGGACACAAGCGGCGCCTGGTCGCCGCTCGTCGACGTCTTCGAGGACAGCGAGGGCATCACGCTGAAGGTCGAGCTGCCTGAAGTCGATGCCAACGACGTCGATATCCAGCTCGAGGGCAACGCGCTGACTTTGCGCGGCGAGCGCAAGCTCGAGAACGCCGACAAGCGAGAGAGCTATCACCGCATCGAGCGGTACCACGGCACCTTCAGCCGCCGCTTCACGCTCCCCACCACGGTGGAGGGTGGAAACGTCACCGCGCAGAGCCGCGACGGCGTGCTGCGCATCTTCCTTCCCAAGAAGGCCGAGACGAAGCCGCGCCAGATCAAGGTGCAGACCGGCTCGCCGAGCCTCGGCGTGCAGGGGAAGCAGAAGCAATGACATCGCCGGCCCTCAGCCGAGGGCAGCGGTACGATGATGGCGGGGCCCTGCGGGGCCCCGCTTGCGCACGCTGAACTGACACGAAGCCAAGCGACCGCCACCGTCGCGCTCTTCGAACTGCAAGCCACCGTTGGCGTTTGACTCCACCGAGTTGGTGTAGACGACGTCGATGACTTCGACGCCGGCGGCCAAGGCCGCGGACCGGATCTCCGCTTCCGGGATCACGTTCATTTCGATATGCAGCGCCGGTATGGGCAAGCGCGCCATCTGCGCCATTCGCCGCAGCAACGCGCGTGCAAACCGACGGGCAGCCGCGTACGGTCGAGCGTCGGCACCTGGAAAACGATCAGACCGCCCGGTTTGGCGAGGCGAAAAAACTCGCGCACGTAACCGAGCGACTCGGGATAGGGAATATGCTGCAGAACGATGCTGCTATAGATGAACGATTAGCTCGCATCGGCGAACATGCTCAGGTCACGATCCCGGTTGAGGAAGAATGACATTCTGCCGGGCACGCTCTGGTTCAGCTCGCGGGCCTGCGCCACCATGTTCTGCGACACGTCGACGCCGTGCACTTCGTCCATCCGCGCGGCCAACGCGCGCGTCAATCGGCCAACCCCGCAACCGAAGTCGAGCGCCAGCATTCGATCGGGCGGCGCGATTCCTTTTTTCTCCAGATATGCGAAGACGCGTTCGACTTCTTCTTTTCCGGTGGAAAAGAAATCATCGATGTTCCAATGTCCCCCTTGCTTCGCCGGGTCGCTCAAGATGGCCCACAAAGGGTCATGCCGAGCCAGCCACTCCCAACTCGCACGGTTGGATTCGAAGCTCATCCGCTCGAGGTTTAGCACATCATGAAGGTCATTCTTTTTGGTGCAACGGGCATGGTGGGTCGGGGCGCGCTGCGCGAGTGTCTGCTCGATCCCGACGTCCAGGGCGTGCTGACGGTGGGACGCAGCGCGACGGGGCAGTTGCACGCGAAGCTGCGCGAGATCGTTCATGCGAATCTGCTCGATCTGTCGCCCATCGAGGACAAACTCTCCGGCCATGACGCTTGCTTCTTCTGTCTCGGCGTCTCCTCAGCGGGCATGACGGAAGACGCGTACTCGCGGGTAACCTACGACATCACCATGGCGGTGGCGCAGACCCTGGTCCGCCGCAATTCGGGCATGACGTTCATCTTCGTCTCGGCGACGGGCACCGACAGCACCGAGCGCGGACGCACGATGTGGGCCCGCGTCAAGGGCAAGACGGAGAACGCGCTGCTCCGGCTGCCCTTCAAGGCCGCGTACATGTTCCGGCCGGCGTTCATCCAGCCTCTGCATGGGATCACTTCGAGGACCCGGATGTACAGAGTGCTCTACGCGGCGTTCCGCCCGCTCTGGTGGCTGTTGAAAGCGCTCCGTCCCAAGTACTTCACCACCACCGAGCAGGTGGGCCGCGCGATGCTCAAGGTGGCGAAGCAGGGAGCGCCGAAGCCCGTGCTCGAGAGCGAGGACATCCGCGCCTTGGGGGCCTGATCACGCCGGTCAGTTGGCACGCGGCGGAGGCTCGACCAGAGAGGTCAAATGGCCCATCGAGCGACATCGCGGTAGAGTCTGCCGCCACGCCGGAGGGAATGCGTGTCGATGAGAGCCTGGGCGATCTCCGCTGCCATCGCCTGCGCGTCGACAAGCGGTTGTTCGTGGGCCTTCATGACCAGGCCGCCGGAGGTCGTCTCGGCGCCCGACCATCCCCTCGACTGCACCACCAGCCGGGTCGCGCCCGTCCTCGACACGATTTGCGTCGGTTCTTTCATCGTCGAGGGCTTCTTGCTCGCTACCGCTCAGGACTGCGCCTTGGCTGGGGGCCAGAGTTGCTTCAGCGCGGGCGCGAAGACGGGTGGCCTGGTGCTCTTGGCCGGATTTGGCCTGCTCTGCGGCCTCTCGGCCTCATCGGGATACCATTCCGCCGCGAGGTGCGAACAAAAGAAGGAGCTCAACGCGCTGTGCATGACGGGCGATCAGGCGGCGTGCCGGCGCCTCCGGCCAGACTGGGTTCCAGCCCCGTGAGAGGCGTCAGCGGCTCTTGCCGTCGAAGTGGGCGACCTCGAGCGCGGCCAGGTCGACGCCGTCGAGGCAGCGGATGTTGATGGAGCGCATTTCTACGCCGTCGGGGCCGGTGCCGGTCGCAAAGGAATGCACGCCGCACACCTTGCAGAACAGATGGTGAAGGTGGTGCTTGCCGAATTGGTAATCGGTGAGGGCGTCGGCGCCGCTGGTCAGCGTGAAGCGGGACGCGGGTGTAAAGGCCCGCAGCGCGCCCACCCGCCCGCAGATGGAGCAGTTGCAATCGATGACCTTGCCGAGAGCCATCGTCGCCTTGTAGCGGACCTTTCCACAGTGGCACCCGCCGGTATAGTCCTTTACCTCGCTCATCGATCCTCCTCCGAAACCCCGCTCAGTCGCGGGACACGTCGACTGCCGCCTCGAACTCCGCCTGACCGCCGGAGAAACCGAACAGGTCGACGGCGGCGTCCGGCAGGACCAGCGCGCCCGACGTGAGCGTGTTGAGCCCGTCCCACCCGTCGTGTATCCAGACGGTGCCCGCCGGGACGCGGTCGGTGACCAAGGCTTTGGCCCGCATTTCGCCGCGCGCATTGAAGACGCGGATGTCGTCGCCGTCACCGAGTCCGCGGCCCGCGGCGTCGGCGGGTGAGATCCAGAGGCGCGGCTCGGGATCGGCGGCAGCGAGCGACGGCAGCGCGCGGCCGTGATCGTAGAAGCCGTGGAAGTGCGTGAGCGTGCGGCCGGTGCGCAGCGCGAGCGGATACGACGAAGGCGCCGCGGTCTCGAACACCGGCAAGGCGGGAAGCCCGAAGCTCGCCGCCCGCTCGGAAACGAACTCCACCTTTCGCGAGGGCGTGTCGAACGCCAGATCGGGATAGGCGACGTGAGAGACGCGCAGCGCGCGGATGCCCCCTTCGGCGGCGAGCGCGGCGGCCGTGGCGTGCCCGGTGGCCGGATGGTCGAGGATGGCGTCGAGCGGCCCGGCCTCGTCGGCCCAGGGAAAGAAATCGGACACGTCGAGGCGGCGGGCAAGCTCGCGTAGCACCCACGCCGGCGGCCGCGCCTCGCCGGGCGGCTCGAGAATTTTCGGCATCAGGTAGAGATGCGTGTTGGTGCTCTTGCAGCCGTTGTCCTCGAGCCACGACGTCGACGGCAGGACGAGATCGGCATGGCGGCGCGCCGTGTCGTGCATGAAGAGGTCGTAGGTGGCGAGGAGATCGAGCCGCCCGAGCGCGGCGCCGACCCGGCCCGCGTCGGCGAAAGACGACACCATGTCGGTGCCGAACAAGAGCAAGACGCGCACGCGGCCGCCCTCGAGCGCTTCGGTGATACGCGGCATCTGGTTGGGCACGTAGTCGCCGGGCGGCCGCCGTTCGCGCGCCGCGATGCTGGCGAGACCCTGCCCGTGCGACGCCGCGCCATGCCGCGGACCGAGACCGCCGCCCGGGATGCCGAGGTTCCCGGTGAGCGCCGGCAGACACGCGACGGCGCGGGCGCCCTGCCAGCCGTGCGCGCCTTTGTACATGGAGCTGCCGCCGAGGAGGATCATCGCCGGTTTGGTGGTGGCGTAGCGGCGCGCGAGGGCGACGATGCGCTCGACCTCCACGCCCGTGGTCGCGGCGGCCCAGGCCACGTCGTACTTGGCGACGTGCGCGGCGAGCGCGTCGAAACCGACGGTGTGACGCGCGATGAACGCGGCGTCGCAGCGCTGCTCCGCAACCAGGACGTGCATCATGCCGAGCGCGAGCGCGGCGTCCGTCCCCGGCCGGATGAGTAGCGTCTCGTCCGATTGCCCCGCGGCCTCGGTGCGGCGCACGTCGATGGTGACGACGTGCGCGCCGCGCCGTCGAGCCGCCGCCAGATGGCGACCGGTGTTGGGCTGACTGGCGAGATTTGCGCCCCAAAGGACGACGAGCGCGGCGTGCGCGCCCATGTCCTCCTTGGTGTTTGCCTCGAGCACGCCGGTGAGGCCCAGACCAAAAGCGCCGAGGCCCCAGCAGATCATGATCGGGTCCCACCACTGACAGCCGTACAGATTGGCAAAGCGGCGCAGCAGCTGGGAGGAAAGGCGCGTGCCGTAGTTGTTGGCGAAGAATCCGTGGCCCGACCACGTGCCGACGGCGGCCGGCCCCGCGGCGCGCGCCCGCTCGGCGATCAGGTCGAGCGCATCGTCCCATGTCGTGCGCTGCCATGCGCCGCTTCGCGCCGCGCGGCGCATCGGATGGAGGAGCCGCTGCGGGTTGTCGATGATCTCGCGCGCGGCGTGACCGCGGATGCAGAGAAAGCCGCGGCTGTCCGGATTGTCGGGGTCGCCGCGGACGCCGGCGACGCGTCCGTCCTCGAGGTCAATCAGCATTCCGCAGAGCGTCGGATGGCAGTTCATCGGACACATCGTGCGGACCGTGCGCAGGGCAGCCATCACACCGGAGAATACCGGATCGCCGGTGGGTCAGGCGCGCGACTGCTGCCGTGCGGCCAGCGCCGATGCGTTTGCGGTCCGCGCCTGGCCCACGCGCAGCGCCGCGACGACCGCCAGGGCCTGGAAGAACGCCACGCCGTAGAGCACGGCCGGGAACATTCCCCGGTCCATGAAACGGCCGAAGAGGATGGGCGCGATGGCCAGCCCCACGTCGAGGCCGGAGTAGACGAACCCGTAGATGCGGCCGAAGGAGCGCTGCCCGAATCGTTGCATCGCTGCCTTGCGCACGAGCAGGTCGCGCGAGGGCGTCGCCGTGCCGGTGCAAAAACCGACCAGAGCCATGAGGGGAGCGACGGCGGCGTGCGGGATGCCCCCTGTCGCGAGGACCAACGCCAACAGCGCGGCCGTGATCAGCAACACCGCCACCACCCGCTCGTGCGCCTGGAATCGCGTGGCGAGGAACCCGCCGGCCGCGATCCCGGCGGCTCCTCCGAGCAGGTAGAGGGTGAGCGCCGACGCCGCCGCGGTGAGCGGCAGGCCATAGACGTGATTCAGCACCGACGGGGCGAAGTTCTGCAGCGCGCCCAAGCCCATGGTCGAGGCGAGGAAGAAGAAGAAGCACATCCAGACGGCGCTCACGCCCAGGAAGGCGAAGCGCGAGTCTCGAGGCAAGACGTCCGCCGTCTCGCGTCCGTGGGCCGGCGAGGGCGCGGCGAGGATCGCGCGCAGCAGCACCAGGGACAAAAGCGCCACCAGGGCCAGGCCTGCAGCGGCCAACGCGGCGGTGCGCCAGCCGGCGAGAGCAGCGAGGCCGGCCATGAATACGGGCGCGGCAGCCCAGCCCACGTTGCCGGCCAGGCCGTGCGCCGAGAACGCGTGGCCTAGCCGGGCGGGCGAGACGCTGCGGTTGAGCACGGTGAAGTCGGCGGGGTGGAAGACGGCGTTTCCCGCTCCGGCCAGGACCGCCGAGAACAAGAGCATGGAGTACCCCTGCGCCAGGGAGAGGACGACGGCGGAAAGCGCGAAAAGCGCGAGCCCCGTCCAGAGCGTGCGCCGCGCTCCGTACCGATCCACCACGAACCCCGCCACCGCCTGCCCGATGCCGGAGACGACGAAAAAGACGGTGGTGAGCGTTCCCGCGCTGGTAAAGCTCAGGTCGAACTCGGCCATGAGCCAGGGGAAGAGCGAGGGGATGACGAGGTGGAAGAAATGCGAGGTGGCGTGCGCGAAGCCGACGAGCGACATCACCCGGAGATCGCCAGCGCGCGTCGTCGCTGCGGAAGCTTCCATGCCGAGGGGCAGTCTACCCGACGCGCACGGGTTTTTGCGGCCGCTCGTCGACCGAGAGTTGGAAGATGTCCGGGCGCGAGTAGTGCCCCGCCACGTCGAAGTCGTACTTGCCGCGCGTGATCTCGTCGAGGTCGAGCTCGGCGCAGAGGATCGCTTCTTCCTCGAAGACGGGGCCCGCCAGCACCTTGCCGCCCGGATCGATGATGCAGCTGCCTCCGCGCATGAGCAGCGTCTGGGGCGACTCGCCCAGCGCATTGGGGATGTCCAAAGGCATGTCCGAGCGCCGCAGGACCTGGCAGGCGCTGAGCACGAAGCAGCGGCCCTCGAGCGCGACGTGGCGCATGGTCGGCAACCAGGTTTCGCGATCGTCGGCGGTCGGCGCGCAATAGAGCTGCACTCCCTTCGAGTACATCGCCATGCGCAGCATCGGCATGTAGTTCTCCCAGCAGATGACCGCCCCCATCCGTCCCAGCCGCGTGTCGAACACCGAGAGCGTTGAGCCGTCGCCGAAGCCCCAGACCAGGCGCTCCGCTGCGGTCGGCATCAGCTTGCGGTGCTTGCCGAGAAAGCTGCCGTCATCGGCGAAGAAGAGGACGGTGCAGTACAGCGTGCCGCCCTCGCGCTCGATCACACCCACCACCAGGTGAAGGCGATGCTCTCGCGCCATCTTCGCCATGCGGTCCACGTCGGGTCCGGGCACCTCGACGGCGCTCTCGAAGTAGCGGCGGAAATGGTCGCGGCCTTCGCGCGTGCGCCTGCCCACCACCGCGCCGAAGTCCAGGCCTTTGGGATAGGCGGAAACGAATGCCTCGGGGAAGACGGCCAGCTCCGCGCCCTGCCGCGCTGCCTTCTCGACGAGGGCGGCCAGCTTGTCCAGCGTTCGCGCGCGATCGAATGCGGCCGGCGCCGCCTGCACCACCGCCGCCCGAATGATCATGACGCCACCATAGGCTTGGATTGACCCGCTTTGCCATTGCGGGCGGCTGTTCGATCCGGCGCCTCCGGCGCTTCCACGAGGGGGAGCCTCGCTCGATTGGCGACTGGACCCCCCAACTGCACCATTCACCAGCCGGTGAGCGATTCTTCGAACAAGCGAGCGAGGTCCGACGCTTCCACTGGCCGAGGCGACAGTCTGGTCACGCGGGCCTGCGGCAGCGTGCCCTCGACGAGGGCCGGGATGTCGCTCTTGCCATAGCCGACCGCACGCAGGCCGTTGGGGACTTTCAGCCGCTGCATGATCGCGACCAGCCGGTCCGAGAGGATCTTGCCCGCGTCTTGCGGCTTGGCGCGCGACACGTCGGCCCCGAGGATTCCGGCCGCGACGAGGTGTCGATCCGGACACGCCTCGGCCGTGAAGCGGAATACCGCGGGCGCGTTGAGGATGACGGACATTCCGTGGGGCACGATGGGATGATCGCCAGGGAAACCCTCGGGCCGGAAGTCCCGCACCATTCCGGAGACCGGATAGGACATCCCGTGTGGAAGATGCACTCCTGCGTTGCCGAATCCGACTCCGGCATAGGAGGCCGCAAGTTGCATCTTCTCGCGCGCCTCGTCGTCGTCCGGATCTTCGACGGCCCGGACGAAATACTTCGAGACCCAGCGCAGAGCTTCGAGCGACCAGACGTCGCTGATCGGGTTCGAGCCCTGGTAGGCCGGGCGGAGCACGGGTCGCTCCGGCCGGGGCCGGCGGTGGAACGGCAAGGCGGTGTACGACTCGATGGCGTGGCTGAGGACGTCGAATCCGCTCGCGGCGGCCACCTGCGTCGGCATGCTCCGGGTGTTCTCGGGGTCGAGGATCCCGAGCAGCGGCTTCAACCTTCGATGGGCGATGCCGGTCTTGGCGTGGAGCGGCGTGTAATCGAAGATGGCGACGCCGGTGGTCTCGCTCCCCGTTCCGGCGGTGGTCGGCACCGCGATGAGCGGCTTGATCGGCCCCGGAACGGGCCGGCCCTTGCCGATGGGCGCGTTGACGTAGTCGAGAAAATCCGCCGGATACGTGGAGTAGAGATCGGCGGCCTTCGCGGTGTCGATGGTCGATCCGCCCCCGACGGCGACGAAGGCGTCGAAGCCGCCTTGCGTGGCGAAATCGATCGCTTCGCGAAAGGAGACGTCGGTGGGCTCGACCCGCACGCGGTCGAAGAGAGCAAAGGAAATCCCGCTGTCGCGGAGGCTTTCCAGGACGTTGGCGACGGGCGCGAGCTTGGCGAGATTCGGGTCCGTCAGCACCATCGCGCGCTGCGCCTTCATTTCGGCGAGATCCATGCCGATCTCGCGCGTGACGCCGCGGCCAACACGGATGCTGGAGGAAGCGAGCTCGTACGCGTATTCGAGGGCCATGGTTTCCCCTCAGGCAGGCTGGGGCGCGGCGCCGGCGCGCCATCCCAGCCAGATGACCGCAAGGCTCATGACGGAGAGAACGACTGCAATGCTGATTCGCGACAGCGCGGCGAAGAGGGTGAGCGTGCCGCTGGAAAGGCCGGTGAAAACGAGTCCA
>WNFD01005850.1_pt1 | contig 12287 bp, 15 predicted proteins | sample 5400491 | NCBI WGS metagenome assembly WNFD01 (sample SAMN13153343, study PRJNA577476) | soil metagenome | isolation source: 120 cm saprolite under Douglas fir tree site 2 hole 2 replicate 2 | place: USA:California | collected 2015-04-18 | reverse complement strand
GGACTGTCCGGGTTACCCGGCGCGACCAGGGCCAGGCCACCGCGCCGGACCACATCATCGAGGTCGTGGTGACAGAGGCCATCCGTGCCGCAGCCGGTCAAGAGCAGGCGGAGGGCTAACCAAATCTCAGATGCGCGGGAGTCAGGGCCCACTGGCTATGACGGTCTCGTCCGGACGCGGAGGCGTCACAACCATCTGACTGCGGCCAGGCGTTCCTGCAAGGCCACCGTAAGTTATCAGGGATAATGTGGCATTATCCCTGATAACTCGAGGAAGGATCGGCCATATCTGATGACATGATTGTTCTCTACTTAGGGGCTTGGTAGAGTTCAAGCATGAGTAAGCAATCAGGGCCCCGGATGACGATGCCGACGCAACTAGTCCTGCGGGCGCTGCTGGCCGAGCCGACGCAGGAAATGTACGGGCTGCAGATCTGCCAGGCCGCCGGGCTGCCCAGCGGGACCATCCACCCGATACTGGCCCGGTTTGAGAGGCTGGGATGGCTTGAGTCCCGGTGGGAAGACGCCAACCCCCAGGAGGAAGGCCGACCCCGCCGCCGCTATTACCGGATGAGCGAGGACGGCGCCGAACGGGCGCGCATCGCCCTGGCTCAGGCCAGCACATCTGTCATCACCCTCGGTCTGCGCGCCCGTCCTGCGGACGGCCTTACATGACCGCCCTCGCGAGTCTCCTGATAGCAGCGGCCACGGGTGCGCTGGCAGTGTCTGCCGTAATCGCAGCGGTACTTTCCCGGCGTGCTACGCGGCAGAGAATGAAGGAGAGGGAGCTCAGGCTCGCCGAGTTTTCCATCACGCTGAAGCCTGGCGAGGTGATCCCCCCAGCCGGGAGCTGGGCATCTCCCCGGAAACGGAAGAAGCGGAAACGGGCCGCCGCAAGGCCTGCCTGGCCCGCCAGGGGACTGGCGGATGCCGCTTCCTTCCTCCTGCCCAGCGCCGACCGCGACCGTTATTCGAAGGAGTTCCGCAGCGAGCTGTGGGATCTTGCCCAGGGCGGCGCTGGCCGCTTCATGCAGATGCGGCATGCCCTCCGGCAGCTCCGCGGCGCCCTCCCGATGCGCATGGCGCTGCGACCTCCACGGCGCAGGAGCGCAGCACCATGAAGACAGCCCTGACGCGCGCGGGCGGGCGCGGGAGCCGGACAGTTGCCGGGATAGTACCCGCCGCCGTTCTCCTCCGCCTCGGCATGCCCGCGCTCGCCGCGCTCGTTTCCCTTGCTGTCCTCATGGTTGGAGTGACCTGCTGGATCATCAGCAGCGACGACCGTACCGGCAGGGTGAACCGGATGATGCTCGCCAGGCAAGGTGACGCCAGATGCCTGGAGACGGGCGCGTCAGCTCCGTCTTCTCCTATTTCCCGGCAGCGCCGCCAGAGTACCCGTTCGGGGAGAGATACCACCAAGGCCTCCGCCCGGTAAGCCACCTCCCGACCTCGACCCGCCGCAAGATAAAACGGTGGTCTCTGCGGCCACAAATTTATCAGGGATAACGACCCGTTATCCCTGATAAATTTCCGTCATGGCCACCGTTCACCGCCTCTCCTGCGCCGATGAGATGACTCTCGGCCGCGCCATCGACGCCTACCTCGCCACGCTGCGCGGCGCTGAGCAGGCGAACACCTGCCGCGCTTACGGCCAGGTTCTCCGCCGCCTGGCCGCCGAGTTCGGCCGGGAGACTGCGCCCGACTTCATCGCCGCTGAGCGGTTCGCCGCCTGGTTCGGCCAGCAGTGGGGCGAGCGGGCGCCGAGCACCTGGAACGTCTCTCTCGACGCCGTGAGGTCCGCCGCGGCGTACTGGATCCGGAGCGGCTGGCTCGCCGCCGACCCGTCGCGGATGCTCGTCAGGCGCAAGCCGCGCCCGGACCGCTCCCGCGCGCTGTCCCATGCCGAGGTCGAGCAGCTGCTCACCCGTGAGGACATCGGCCTGCGCGAGCGGGTGCTCTGGCGGATGTTGTACGAGACCGCCGCGCGATCAGCCGAGGTACTCGCCCTCAACGTGGAAGACCTCGACCTGCCGAACCGGCGCGCCAAGGTCCGGCGCAAGGGCGGCGCGATCGACGTCATCGTGTGGCAGACCGGCACGGCGAGGATCCTGCCGCGCCTGCTGAAGGGCCGCAAGTCCGGGCCGCTGTTCGTCACCGAGCGGAAGGCCCGCGTCCAGCTGCCCGCGGCCGACCTAGACGAGCACGGGCACGCCCGGCTGTCCTACCAGCAGGCCGCTGCGCTGTTCTCCCAGGCCTCCGGCGGCGCGACACTCCACCAGCTCCGACACTCGGCGCTCACCCACGACGCCGAAGACGGCACCGGGACGCCCATGCTGATGGCGCGCTCCGGTCACACCTCGGTCAGGTCGCTGGCCAAGTACGCACGGGTGAGCGCCGAGGCGCTGGCGCGGCACCAGGCCGAGCGCGACCCGACGCGGCGCCGGTAGGGAACCACCTGGCGTAGTCCACGGTCCGCAGCAGAATCAGCCCAGGTCGCCATCTGGCAGTGACGCCGCCAACTCCTCCTGCATCGCAGACCACAACAGCGAATCTCTGAACCCGTGACCACATCGCCGAGCACCCGGCAAATGCGCTCGGCGGCTGCGGGGCTGAACGGCCCGGACGGCCTCGTCATGGTCCGTCCTCGCTGACAGCGGTCTCATCAGTCGTGTTGAGTAGCCCGGGACAGGCAGAGAGAGGCAGACCTCCGGCCCGTAGTCGTGCTGGGGACGGCGGGCACGATCACCAGGTGCTCCCCGGCCGCGAACCCGATGGCTGCGGCGGCCAGCTCCGCGAGGTCTTCCATGCCCCGGCACGGTAACGGCCGGGACTGACATTTCCCGGCCGACTCCCGGTAGCTTCCAGCGCCAAACAACGATTAAGCCCTGGACGTAGGCCACGAGGGACCGCTCGAGCCGCGGGCTGATATCCCCACCCCGCCGTCTTTTGGGGCAGCGGCGGGTAATCCGTGAACTTCCGGAGTGGAATCACCAATACCAGACAATCCGCGTGATCAGGGCGAACGAACCGCCAGCGAACGCTCCCGTCGAGCTCGGCGACCAGATCGCGCCGACTGTTCACGGCCTAGTGCACTGCGGGCGCCCAGTCGCGAATCAAATGGTCAAGGCGTTTCTGGCCAGCGTCGCGACCGGGTACCAGCGGCAACTGGGCCTCTTGCCCGATCCTGTGAAGGTCAAGCCCGTAACTCTCGCCAGCAATGCACTGATCGCAGGCGTCAGGCAGCGCCTTGGCCCCTTCGGGGAAGTCAATGGACGTCAGGTCCGCCTCATGCTGGCGGGTGAGCCGGCGACATGGCTGGGTGTGCATCCAGACCCAGACTCTCCGGGCTGGACATGGAATTTGTGGTTCGGGTCGTTGGAGCCTTTCGCGGTCGAGACTGGGGCCCGGTACCTGGCCTCACTCGAGGAATTGATCGGGAGCCATCCAGAGCCGCAGCGCTTCTGGGCGCCCGCCGAGCCATCGGCGCTGCCGCGCGCCCTCGATCATCTAGACCTTGTCTGGCTGGTGCGAACGAGGCAGCGGCTCTTCCAGCGCCCGGGATTCGCCCGCACCGCGTCTCTAGCCGAGGCGGCGAACAGCGCCGAGGAATTTGAGGCACGCTGCAACGCCCTCAGCGACGTGTTCTCCATGCTGACCGTCCCGAAGATTGACAACGTCCAGGGCCCGCTCAACTTCCTGAAAGCGGCTCTAGAGCAGCACCTCAGCGACCCGGGCCACCTGCAACGAGCCGTTGAAGCCGTTGACACGCTTCGTGACGTAGTAGCCGTGCGCCGCGGCCAGGCGCACGCGAGTGCGGCTCCCGGGTCACTGAAAGCAGCTGCCCGGCTCGGCATCCGGCTCACAGGAGACTGGGCCGAGTCCTGGGACCGGGTACGGCAGGTCACCATCGAAGCGATCTATGCCCTGATCGACGAGCTAGGCACAGCCTAAGCGTCCGGTAGTGGCGCTGATCGGCTGCGCCGCTTTCCTTGCCGGGTGAGAGGCCGCACCTCGGTGTCAGTGATTCGGTCATCTTGATGTCAGTGCACTGGCCAGGTCGGGGTCCGAGGAGGATGCGCGCAGCCGTTGGAGCTAGTGATGATCTTGGCGGTGTGGTGGCTGGGTGTCCGGCGGTTGAAGGGGCGCTTGCCCGCTGTTGGGCACGTGCCGGGCGCCGGTGTGGACGGCCACGGGGATCTGCTGGCTGGCGGTCACGGAGTCGGCACTGTGGCCATCACACAAAGTGAGCGGACCCTCGGTTGCTGCGCCTTAGCCTCCGGGATTCAACTCCAGGCTGGTGATCAGCGGTTTTCGTGCGTTCAGCGTGCTGAGCTGCCATTTTAGGGCTGTGGCGGTGGCGCGGGGCTGCACCCGCCGGGTGCGGCGGGTTCAAGGTGTCCGAGATGACGCGAGCACGCGCCGGTGGATCAGGCGGGAGCGGCGCAGTGCAGGTAGCGAAGAGCGCCCCGTTCTGGGAGATTACGCGGTAACCACACCTGTGATCTGCCGAAACTGGAGCGCTCCTCAATGCCGAAGGATATGCGCTGGGACCGGAACTTGTCTGTGTCAGCGGATGCCGGCGGGCTGATTGGTCATGCTGGGGCGGTGCTCCTGCGCAAGCTGGCCGACCAGTGCGGCCTGACGTCGGCGCTCGGCGCGGCGCTGGGCCGGAAGGGGAAGTTCCCGCTGATCGACCGCGGGATGGCGCTGGTCTCGATGGCGGTGGCGATCGCGCTGGGGGCGGCCAGCATGAGCGATATCGCCGTGCTGGCGCACCAGGAACCGGTCCTGGGGGCGGCGCCGAGCGATACCACGGTGCGGCGGACGCTGGAACTGGCTGACCCGGCGACCCTGGGCAAGATCGCCCGGGCGCGGACGGCGGTCCGGGCACACGTGTGGCAGCTGATCTGCGCCACCCCGGCCGGGTTCCCGTGGCTGGCCATCGCCGGGAAGATCCTGGCCGGCTGGCTGGTCATCGACCTGGACGCGACGCTGATCACCGCGCACAGCGACAAGGAAGGGGCCGCCCCCACGTTTAAGTCCGGGTATGGGTTCCACCCGCTGGGGGCCTGGTGTGCCAATACCGCCGAGAGCCTGGCAATGCTGCTGCGGCCGGGGAACGCCGGCTCGAACACCTTCACCGATCACCTCGCCGTGCTTACCGCGGCGCTCCGCCAGATCCCCTCCCGGATGCGGTCGAAGCTGCTGGTCCGCGTCGACGGGGCCGGCGCCAGCCACGAACTGATCGGCCACCTGCTGTCGCTGTCGTCCCGGCGCCGCACCATGCTGTTCACCTGCGGGTGGGCCATCACCGACGCCGATGAGCAGGCGATCAGGCTGCTGCCCTCCGGTGCCTGGCAGGCCGCCGTGGACCAAGACGGAGTGGTGCAGCAAGACAAGCACGTCGCCGAGATCACCCATCTGCTGTCCCGCGCCGCCGGCTGGCCCGCCGGGCTGCGCTGGATCGTGCGCCGCACCAAGCCGTCGCGACGGCAGGCCAAGAACCTGACCGCCTTCGAGAAGGCCACCGGCTGGCGGTACTCCATCATCGTCACGAACATCCCCGCGACCGGCGGCATCCCCGGCGTATCCGGCACCCACCATCCCCAGTTCATCGACGTGCTGCACCGCGAGCACGCCGTCGTCGAAGACCAGGTGCGCACTGCGAAGTCGATGGGCCTTCGGAACCTTCCCTCGAAGACCTGGCAGGTCAACTGCGGCTGGGTGCTCGCCGCGAACATCGCCGCCGACCTGGCCGCCTGGTGCCGGCTGCTCGGCCTGTACGACTGCGACGACCTCAAGGACGCCGAGCCGGGCACGCTGCGCTACCGGTTGCTGAGCCTGCCCGCCCGGCTCGTCCGCCACGCCCGCGCCCGCGTGCTGAAGATCAGCCGCACCTGGCCCTGGAAGGAGGCATTCCTGACCTGCTGGCAGCGGCTATGCGCCCTGCCCGCGCCAGCCTGACCAGCCACCCCGCCCCCGCGACACGGAAAGGAGGCCGCCCGGCGCAGTCGGAACCGGTGCCATCCCCGAGCACATCGGGCAGCACCGCCACCGCCGGGAACCCGCCAGCCAGACACCACAGCCGAAAAACCGGCCCAGCACAATCAGTAACCGGTCTCGGCCCGCCCCTGAATCATCCAGGTTAGGGGTTCCCTGCCGAATATTCGCGGCTTGAGGCTGCCCCGCCCAAGGCCGCATCTGCGCGCAGATGGTCCAGTTCCGGCACCGCCTCACCGCCCCAATGATTCATCATCAAATCGGCCGAACCATGGTAGATCGTTCGTTTTTCAGGGAACAGAGCTACCACGCACTGAGCAGGCAAGACGCAGCATGGCGGGCTGATATGGGCACGTATCGGGCATGATCAAAGCGCTTAGAGCCGATCTGACGGCCCTTCGCCGCTCCCCTCATCATCTATTGCGCCAACGCCCGCATGTGCCGCGCTGCGACCGTCTTCCCCGCGCCACAGCAGACAGCAGGACTCGGCCAGGCTGGGCGTCGTCGATGACAACGCCTTGAGTTCATGTCCACGGCCCCGCCTTTTCAGCTCAGTACCAGTACCACCCTGAAAGCGCAGCGACGTAACCTACGATCACCTGGCAAGTATCCTGCGGGTTTAGTGCGCGGACGTAAGCCGATGCGCGCGTATGGCCCTCAAGCAAGATATGGACTTGGTCTTCGCCCTCCGCTACGGCGACGATCGGTGGGAAGCTGGCTCCTTTCCGGACTTCCTGCTCGACGGCCAGAATTCGTACCTTGGTTTCATCGGGCGGCTCCTTAGCGGCGTTCGCTGCGCCGTCCCGGACTAGCAGGGAGCCCCCTGAGAGGGCGACCCAGGATGGTTCTCTGGCATACCGAAACCCACTAAGTTCGCCAACCGTGACCTCTACGAGCCTCCAGCGCACGTCAGCCGGGAACCCGAAGAACAGGAAGCTGTTACGGCCCCAGCCACGGTACTGGGCAAGCACGGACCTCCGCGTTTGGTTGGCCGTGGCATCAGTGGTATCGGCGTTGCGGACAAGGTCAAGATCGCCGAGAAGTTGCCGGACGATGGCGCCAAAGCGATCCGAGTCCACCTCGGCGGACAAGAAGGCGAGAACCATTTCGTCCTCGCTGCTGTCACGAAGGATTCGCATGGGTGGCTACGATACCTGGTGGTGGCTGAATCGTTCTGCGACTTGATTTGGAAAGCGAACTCGCTCGGGCGGGCGCAGGTTCGAAACCGGCTGGAGGGCGTACGTCGCTCGGATCAGGGTCTCCGCTTCCCCGGCCGGGAAGACGAACGTGCTGGCAGCTCGCGATGAATAGCTGCATCGCCTACCGTGGTGGTGAGTGATCTTGACATTCAAGATCACTCTAGCGGGGTGGGCTACCAGCCGCAGCCAGAACTCTCGCGTACCGACTTGTCAGTGGTGCGTGGCATCTGGATTGGGTCATTCACCACAAGGAGGCGGTCACGGGATGAACGGCGCTGCGGCGACACGTAGCCAGCTCATCGACACCATGGCCAGGGGCCTCCGCTGGCTTGACAGGCAGATCGGGCAGATCGTGACACCGCCTGCGCCCAGGCAGCGCGTGCCGGCCAAGATGAGCGACATCCAGCTGCAGCAGGACATCAACGACGTAGGCGCAGTGCTGATGAACAGCCTCCAGGACATAATCAAGGGCAGCTTCGTCGGCGATGCAGCCCACGGGGACCTGCGCTTCCCGCACAAAATGCATACAAGTGTCCGCGGCCAGACGCTGACATTGTTTATGCAGGCCCACGACGCGTACGGCTTGACTCTTCGGGGGCTTAACGCGCACGCCTCCGCTGCCGCGCTCGGGCCGATACGTAACATACTTGAGACCTTGGCCGTGACCAGGTGGCTGTTGGAAGGCACAGACGATCAGGTCAGGCATGCTCGGGCCTACGGTCTGGCCCTCGACGGAATCGACCAATACGGCAAGGTCGCTCGGATGCTTGAGCAGTCGGCCGAAACGCGCGGTTTCGCCGACAAGCTGGCCGCTGGAGCGAAGCGCATGGGAGACAACCTGAATCAGCTCGCTCAGCAGGATGGCATCACGATTGAGCGCAAGCCAGCTAAGTGGTCGGTGCTTGTGGAACGCTACGTGCCAGAACCCGGCCGTCTTTCATACGCGATGCTGTCCAGCGCTGGGGTCCATCCTGGCGCCATCCGCAGCACACTGTTCTACGGCCGCCCAGGAATGGGCAAGGTCGATTACGACTTCAAGGGCATGCACGCCCTGCGAGCCTACTGGATCGGCCAGGCAATCGGACTTTACTTGGAGCTATGTCAGCTCGTGGCACCGGTACTTGGCTGGCCTCCAGAGTGGGACGAGATACAGGCTGCTACGCAAACGCAACTGCAACCTCTAGCTGACGAAGCTGAACGGCGCCATTCCAGACCGATGCTGCAGGCCTTGGCCAGCGCATCAGCGGTCTAGCCCCAATGCCATGGGGTTTAGGTATTTGGGTGTCGGTGCGAGGTTCCGGGTTTTGGTGACGGTGGGTAGTTTCTGGTTGCGGGCATGCCGGAGACCGGCGTGTCGTGCCGGGTGACGGCCGGTTCCATGGGCCGACGGGTTGTTTCCCTGGGGCGGTTTCCGGTGTTCGTGCTGGTCAGGCGGGCGTGTTCGCGAGGGTGAGGACGGCGGGGGCGGTCCGGGTGGCGGTGCCGGCCCGGCCGGCGCGGGGGAAGGCGCTGGCGCATTTGGCCTTGCGGGCGCGGTGCCGGTTCCGGTCGATGACGGTCCGGTATTTCGCGAGTTCCCTGGCCAGCGCCGCGCAGCTGGCTTTCCCGGCGCGGATCGCGGCGGTCACGGCGCGGCGGGTGCGGCCGTGGGAGATCTCCCGGGCCTGGACGCGCATCCCGGCGCGGCGCCCCTTCCTCGCGGGGATCGCGGCGCGGGCGGCGGCGCGGGCGACGCCGCGGGTCATCCGCCGCCGCTGCCACCGTCTTCGTGATCGCCCGCGCCCAAGCGGCTCCCGCCGAGTAGGACCGCGCCCGCGGATTCGTGACAGCACCGGCCAGGGTTAAAGGCCGCACTCCCCCGCCATGCAGGCCGCCGGAGAACGGCGGCCGCCGTGCCGCAGCCCGGCGCCGCCTCCCCTTCTCCGCCCACACCGGTATCGCGTCCGGGTCGGCCCCGGCCTTCCGGCACAGCCCCGCGGCCTGCCGGGCCAGCGGCTCATCCAAGTCGCCCTCGGCCGCGCCCTCGAGGAGCCCGGCCACCTCGGCCAGCAGGTCGGCCCGGCCGCCCGCGAGATCGCGCAGCGCGGCCACCGCGGCGGCCTCCTCGTCGCCGGTGAGCTCCCGCCACCGGGCACGGTGGCGGGCCTCCCCCGTGAGCTGCGCTACCAGGATCCGGTCAGCCTGCGAACGATCATCGAGCACGCATTCGAGTATCGCACCAGGCCTCCCGGCCGGCACCCGGCCGGAGGCGGCGAGTCACGAGGTTACAGACTTCCGGAGTTCATCCTCGGTAGTCCCGCGCAGCTTGCCAGCGCGGCCGAGGAGCAGGTCGACGGCCACGCGGATGAGCGTGTTCTCCGTGATCCGCTCACCCTCTCCCCCGCGCTGGCGGTTCAGCGCCCGACGCAGCCTCGCCAGCTCGTCCAGCTGGTCGGCCCGGAGACGCAGCTCCTTGCGCTCCAGCCGCTGCCACTTGGGAATCTGTGACTCTGTTACTTCGGCAGTACCAGAGCCGCGCCTGCCTCGAGGCGCCGGTGACCTGCGCGGGGCCGGTGCCACCGGCGCGGCTACCGGGGGCTCCTCAGCGGGCGCGGGCCTCGGCGGCAGGACAGGCGGCGCGGTGGCCGGGGCCTGGTCGACCTCGCCGAGCAAGTCGGCGACACTCTGCCGGGGCATCAGCTCACGTCCGTCTTTCCGGCCGCGATCCGGCCGAGATCGAGCAGCAGCTCGGTATGCACGCGCTTGACGTCCTCACGGACGTTGGCCGCGTACCGGCCCCTGAACTGGATGACGGTCTGACGGTTGGCCAGCGCGGTCGAGTACGCCCGGTAGGCGCGCACCGCGCACCGGAACCGGGCCAGTCCCCCGCCGTCCAGCAGCTCCCACGCGGCGCGGATCTCGTCGGCGCCGAGCCGCGGGTCGACGTTGTTGAGGATCACCTTGTACGGGACGCCGTGCTCGGCCACGAACTTCGCCGTCCGCACGGTCGGCCGCACCGCCATCGGGTCATGCGTGAACGGGATGACCGCGTAGTCGGCGACGGCCAGCACCGCCGACAGGATCTGCCCGCCCTCGAGCGAGCCGGGGCAGTCGATGAACACCATGTCGTAGTTGCGCAGCTCGCGGAGCCGCACGAGGGTGCCCGGTTTCATCTCGTGACTGAAATCGAAGCCCGGATCAGCCATCCGGCCGGCCATCTCGGCCGAGGAGCTCTGCGGGTCGACGTCGACCACCAGGGCACGGCCGTTGGCGTCCGCGGTCACCGCGGCGAGCGCCAGGGCAAGCGTGGTCTTGCCGACGCCGCCCTTCTGGTTGGGAAGCGCCACGATCCACGGCGAGGCGAGTCTCGCCTCGGTGATCGGCGGCGCCGGTGCTGTCGCTGGCATTGTCATGGCTGGCACCCTTCGGTCGGCGAGCTGGCCGGGGCGGGAATGGCGCCGATATTACGCCGTGCCAGAGTTCCGGGCTACGGCAGTACCTATCTCTGTCACTCCGTTAATGACAGACTCTGTTAGTACGTTAGTAACGGAGTTCCAGGAATACAGATATCCAGACTGCTGGAGTACCGGAGTCGGCAGGAATGGCGGCAATGCAGGCCAGGGACGCTCAGGGCCGCGGGGCCAAGATGGATTCAGGACCGACCTGCGGCCGGACAGTTCTCACATTCGCCTGAGCTTCGCGCACCGCCACTCAGCATCAAGCCGGTTCCTCCGGAAACTTTTGCCGCCCTCCGGGACCGCTGCGCTCGGCGAAACTTTCCGCCCCACCAGCTTGACCCTGAGCCTCTGGCGGCACACAGCGGCGCTCATTGCGGTAGCGGGGAGCCCCGCCACCCGCCTTCACGGCGAATGCCAGATCAAGCCAGCCGCGGGCGAGCACATCACCGAAGGGAACCGAATCATGAACGAGACGACGCTCACCATCACCGGGAACTTGGTCGACGACCCCGAGCTGCGGTTCACGCCCGCGGGGCAGCCGGTAGCCCGGTTCCGCATCGCGAGCACGCCGCGGTTCTACGACAAGGCCACGAACGCCTGGAAGGACGGCGACACGCTGTTCCTCACCGTGAACGTGTGGCGCCAGGCCGCCGAGAACGTCGCGGAGAGCATGACCCGCGGGACCCGGGCGATCGTCCAGGGGCGGCTGCGGCAGCGGTCGTATGAGACCAAGGAAGGCGAGAAGCGGACCGTCTACGAGCTCGAGGCGGACGAGATCGGCGTGTCCCTCCGCAACGCCACCGCCAAGGTCACGAAGGCCACCCGCTCCGGCGGCGAGAGCAAGCCCGCCCAGGGCGGCGGCCAGGCCGACCCGTGGGCCAGCGAGGGCCCCGGAGGCTACAGCGACGAGCCGCCGTTCTAGCCGGACACCGTGAGGCACCCGCCCGGGCGTCCCCGCCGGGCGGGTGTTCTCGCGTGTCAGTGGGCCAGCTGGGCGAGCACGACGAGGACGGCCAGGATCATCAGGAGCTTGGTGAACAGGCCGGCGGGCAGGCCCCGGCTGCGCTCGGCGGAGCGGGCCCGGTGAACCCGGCCGTAAGAGTCCTGGTAGTACAGTCGGCGCGCCATGGCGGCCTCCTTCGCTGCGGGCCCCGGCTTCGGCCGGCGTGTGACCAATACTGGCCGCGGCCCCGGCGGCGGGGGAGTGGCCCGGAAGGTGGCCTCCCGGCCCGCGGAAGGTGCAAGGGACTCCCCCATCCCGCCGCCTGGCAAGTGTGGTTCGCCTCCAGCGGGCGTCAAGCCCGGCCGTGACCGCAGGGCAACCGCTACCGGTGAAGGTGCCGGGTGCACGTACACGCGAAACCGGGCTTGACGCCCGCCTCCGGCTCACGGATCTGGCGGCTATCAGGGATGGGGGAGGTCCGGCCGGACGCCAACCCCCAACCCTCACGGCCGGGGGTCTCATTGTCAGGTCTCCTTTGGTCTGGCCATTGTTCATGCTGCTGACCTGCCCGTTGGCTGTTCGTCTCAACCCATGTGGCCAATTCCTGGGCCACGGGCACGACCACCGCGTCGGTTGCCGAGGTACCGGCCGCGCCGACCTGCGGATTGGCCAGTTCTCGTGAGATCTGGCCACCTGCTTGGCCAGACCG
>WNFD01005844.1_pt1 | contig 12292 bp, 12 predicted proteins | sample 5400491 | NCBI WGS metagenome assembly WNFD01 (sample SAMN13153343, study PRJNA577476) | soil metagenome | isolation source: 120 cm saprolite under Douglas fir tree site 2 hole 2 replicate 2 | place: USA:California | collected 2015-04-18 | reverse complement strand
GGATAGTCGATCGCAGTCACGACACTACCAATCACAAACTTATCCATCGCAACAGAAAAGGAGAAAAGCAATGCCATACGTTACAGTCGGAAAAGAAAACTCGGGCAACATCGACCTTTACTACGAAGACCATGGCTCGGGCCAACCGGTTGTTCTGATCCACGGATACCCATTGAGCGGTGCTTCCTGGGAGAAGCAAGTACCTGTTCTCCTGGAAACGGGTTACAGGGTCATTACCTACGACCGCAGAGGCTTCGGTAAGTCCAGCCAGCCAACCGCAGGCTACAACTACGACACGTTCGCAGAGGACCTCCACCAACTGATCACCCAGGTCAAGTTGCGTGATTTCACCTTAGTCGGCTTTTCGATGGGCGGAGGCGAGGTGGCACGCTACATCGGAAAATACGGCTCCAAGGGCGTAAGCAAAGCCGTGATTATCTCCGGTGTGCCGCCCTACCTGCTCAAGACGGCCGACAACCCGGAGGGCGTGGATGCCAGCGTGTTTGCCGGGATTGAGAAAGCGGTGGCCGCCGACCGCTACACGTTCTTCACTGGCTTCTTCCAGAATTTCTACAACACCGACCTGCTCCTGGGTAAGCGTGTCAGCGAACAAGCCGTCCAAGCTAGCTGGAACGTGGCGGCCGGCGCCTCCGCCACCGCTAGCCTGGCGTGTGTCCCAACCTGGCACGAGGACTTCCGCGGGGATCTGGCCCGCATCGATGTGCCCACTTTGGTGATTCACGGAGATGCCGACCGCATTCTTCCGATCACGGCTGCGGGACTGCGCACCGCCAAGCTCATCAAAGGAGCGCGCTTCCTGGTCGTGAAAGAAGGTCCACACTGCATCCCTTGGACACATGCAGAAGAAGTCAACGCCGAATTGTTGAGCTTCCTGGGCGGGAAGGCCGGCAAGTCACAGACTGAGGCTGCCTAGGCAATCAGTTCTTAGGCAGCCGTGATTTTCCCAGGAAGCTTTGGATGCCTGGCAAGTGTTCGAATTCATTTGGAACTTCCGACCTGATCTTAGCGTGGACTGGGAACGAGCCCAGTCCGCGCGAGGGTCGGCGTTAAGGAGGAGACCTTCCGAGTGCTTCGCGCTTTGATAGTGAACCAAATCGAATACGCTGGCCTCTTTCCGAAATCGTGCACGTTTATGGTTCACAATCAATCCCTATCGCTCCCGCCGCTCAATGATCATTCTGTTCCCTTCATCGAGCTGCGACAGTCGCTCCCAAGTAGAGTCGCTGCCCGTTTCTCTAATCGCAGATCAACTCATGGGCTTCATTCTGAAGTTTCGAAGTGCGGAATGAAGCGAGATCGACATCGAGATGGCTCTCCGCGAAGCCACTGCGAATGCCGTAATCCACGGCAACGGGGAGAACTCTTACAAGCGCGTCTACGTCTACGTCGACTGCCGCTGCTACATGGACGGAGAAGTCTCGATCACGGTCCGGGACGAGGGATAAGGGTTCAACAGCGAGGAAGTTGCGAATCCCACGACTCCAGAAAACCTGCTGTTCACGCACGATCGCGGAATCTATCTCATATATGATCCCATTCGACGCAGCACATAAGGCTGTTCATTACCCGGACGATCGCAGATTTCGAATTTGGATTCGACCGTCAATTCTGGCAGGGATCGCAATCGCTATGGCCGGCATCATTGCCGCGGCCTGGATCGAGGTCGCCATAGCCGGATTGCCGCCGGTTCCGGCAATTCCTCAGGTCTATTCAAACAACTTCGCGGGTCCCCACGGCTTTCCTGTCTGGCTGCGTTACTGCCATTTCTTCAACTTCCTTTTCGTGATGATGCTGATTCGCAGCGGACTCTCCGTTCTCATGGACCATCCGCGTCTCTACTTTAATGACGGTTGCGGGCCCGGGACCGAATGGATTCGTTTTACACCCCTAATAGTCCCGGGTGACCGGCTCTGGACTGCCAAGGACGATGCTCGCTACATTTCACCGCACGTGGGTACGCCCGGCTATCGCCACACCATCGGCGTGGCACGAGTCTGGCACTTTATCAATGTGCACGGCTTCATTGCCACGGGCATTATCTTCATCGCGATGCTCTTCAGAACGGACCAGTGGACACGCATCGTACCGACTTCTCCGCTCGTTCTGCAGCAGGCCTGGAACACGTTCGTGCACTATGCGACCTTTCATCTGCCCCCTGAGCCGAACGGGTTTTATGGTTACAACCCATTGCAGCAAATTGCTTATTTCACCGTCATTTTCGTCTTCGGCCCTTTGGCTGTCCTGACAGGCATCGCCATGTCTCCGGCCGTGGTGAACCGCTTTCCCTGGTACGCGCGAATCTTCGGCGGGAGGCAATCGGCCCGCTCGATTCACTTCCTCACCATGCTCAGCTTTCTCGCATTTCTCGTCGTGCATGTGACGCTGGTCGTTATGACAGGATTTGCGCGAAACATGAACCATATCGTTATGGGTACGGACGATCAGAAGCTGATCGGGATGTACCTGGGGTTTCTCGGCATCGGGGTAGTGATCCTTTCGTGGGTTGTTGCGCACTATATCTCGTGGTATTACCCACGCGGTTTGCAGCACGCCCTCAAGTCGGTTACTTATCCAATGCAGCTTCTCACCTTGAATCGGCTGAAGCCCGAGCAAAAATATTCCGAAGACAAGATCTCACCCTATTTCTGGCCGAATGGAAAGATGCCGGTTCGTGACGACTGGAGGCGCATGGCTGAGAATGGGTTCCAGGACTTCCGGTTAAGAGTGAGCGGGCTCGTCGAAAACCCGGCCGAGCTCTCTCTGGCCGATCTCGAACGGTTGGGCGTGACTGAACACATCACCATGCACCATTGCATTCAGGGATGGAGCGGCATCGCCAAATGGGGCGGCCTACCCATGGAGAAGCTGATCGAATTGGTCCGGCCGAAACCGAAAGCGAAAGTGGTGGCCTTTTTCTCGTTTGGCGAAGCTCTGTATGGCGGCCCCTACTACGATACGCAGAGTCTTGAAAGCGTCCTGAAGCCGCAATGTCTGCTAGCTACGCATATGAACGGAAGCCGGCTCCCGCAGGTATACGGCGCTCCGCTGCGCCTCCGCGTCGAAAACCAGCTCGGGTACAAAATGGTCAAATGGATTGAGCGCATCGAGTTCATTGCGTCAGAAAAACTGCTTGGAAAGGGAGAAGGCGGCAGCAACGAGGATGATGAATACTTCGACCTGCTGCCCAACATTTAATGCGGTCCGAATCTGCAGATCCGCAGCACATGGGCGCAGATCATATCCTGTCCTTGCTGCACCGTCTCCGGCTGGATTTGGTTGCTGAAGCACTTTCCGCCGCGACTGGTACGGTCAACCTATGGCTGCCGTGATTTCCCATGACCTTGCCTGCAATTTGTTCCAATTTTTCTATTCCTCCTTGCCAGGCTCGCGAGCGCTTCTGCTGCGGTTTGCGCTCCGCTGAATCACCGGTCCGGCGATTTCGGAGACTTCCTCAACCAATGAGCTGAAGAAACCGACACATGGGTGCAGGTCGAATAGAACGACCGCACGCTCTCACGCCTAGCAAAATTGCCTAAAACCAACAGGCAAGATTCGTTTGCAGCACCGTCTGATACCAAGGTATCGGCGATACCTTCGTCCAATTGTTTTGACCCGACACTTCTGGCTCAATCATGAGTGTGCCGAACACGGGCGAACCGTATCGACAGACAATTGTTGTGGAGGGGAATACATCATGGGGCAGCAGGCAACGCAACTCGTGCCACATCAGCAGGAAGAAGCACGCTCAGCGGTTGAACGCATCGCCGCCTTTGCCGCCGCGGCTCGGGTGCAGCAGCTGAAGCTGGCGGTGTATCCGAGAACTCTTGCCGGAATTTAGTGAATCTCGCAGGAAGGCCAGACCCAGAAGAGAGGTGCCTATGTCAGAACAAGCAGCGCGCAAACGAGAAGCCCTGAAAGAACCAGTGCTTCCTCATCAGCCCGGCCAAGCGGCGTTCCGAGCAATCCTGTCCGAAGACATTCAGTGGAAGCCGTTCGCGGCGTTCCCACCGGAGGTACGCCTTGCAGTCTTGGTTGGCCACCCCTCGGAGCAAGGACCCTACGCGGTCAGGGTCAAAGTGCCCCATGGCGTGAAACTGATGCCGCACTGGCACCCTGAAGATCGCATTTATACGGTAATCTCCGGGGTCTTCTACATCGGCTTGGGCGATCAATTCGATGTCGAGAAGCTCGTCGCATATCCGCCCGGCGCGGTGATCATTCTTCCCGGCAACACTTACCACTTTCACTGGGCGAAATCTGGCGAGTACATCACGCAGGTGACGGCCATCGGCCCGCTCGGGCTGGAATATGTCAATTCGAAAGACGATCCACGAAACAGCAATTCTTAAGAGGCATCGAACCATCTTCCGAGACGGCGCATTGGATGACGTTTGGAGTCCACGATGATCGAAGGAAATTCCCCGCACGACACAAGAGGGTCAAGGAGGCTGACATGAACCATGAAATCACCCTGGAAGTTGCCGAGAAAATGATCCACGCCGCAAAAAGCAAAGCCGAGGAATTGAAAATACTCGAAGATATCGCGGTTGTAGACGCGAGCGGAAATCTCAAGGCGTTCGTTCGTATGGATGGCGCCTGGCTTGGCAGTATTGACATCGCCATTCGAAAAGCTCGAACGGCCCGTTATTTTGATATGGAGACGGCCGAAATCGGGAAGATGTCACAACCGGGCCAGCCTCTTTACGGGGTCGAACACAGCAATGGCGGTCTGATCACTTTTGGCGGCGGAATACCCGTCAAAGATGATGATGGGACGGTGATTGGCGCTGTCGGCGTCAGCGGCAGCACTGTAGACAACGACGTTAAAGTCGCCAATGCCGCAGTGGAATGATGAGCCATGCAGAGAGTGTTTTTGATCCGGCAGATTGGTCGTGCAACAAAAGCAGGGCGCTTGGTTTTCCTTGTGTTCGCCCTAGTGTGGTGTTCCGCGAAAGAGACATATCCGCAGGATGCGCACGAGCAACTGCAGGCTGGGTATTCTTCCGCTTCAGAACACACTAGGTCCTATCTGTTCGGCAGTTGGGATGGAAAGCGAGATGAACTGGCGGCAAAAGGCATCGTCTTCGACTTTTTTTACATTGCGGACTTACAAGCAAATCCTGTCGGAGGTCTTCGGCAAACGCAGGCTGGCTGGGGTCGCATTCGCGGCACGATGGATATAGATTTTGGTCGACTGAAGGACTGGAACGGATTGACGTTCCACGCTACTGGAGTTTGGCAATTCGGCAAGAATCTTGGCACGGACATCGGAGTCCTTGCTAATCCCAGCGGACTGGCAAACGCGCATGGAGTCCGAATGGATTCGTTCTGGATCCAACAAGCATTTTTAAAGAATCGCCTCCTCGTCCGGGTAGGCCAATTTGGGGGCCTCGACTTTTTTGGCGACCAGGAATACGGGGCTTCCTACGTCATCGAGCCCCTCAACTATGCCTTCGGAAATCTGTTCTCGTCTACTTACGAGTCTTTCTCTCCTGCGGGAACGCCCGCAGCATTGATCGAGGTAATTCCATGGCACACCGTCTACGTCAAGTCAGCCGTTCTGTCCGGAAATCGCAATCCATTCGAGCAAGATCCGAATGGATTGCATTTCGCCATCCGTGACACTCCGGTGTTCGCGAACGAGATTGGTTTTACGCACGACGCGGATGCGCCGTCCGGCCGGGCGACGGAGTATGCGCGAAAGAGATATCCCGCTGTTTACAAATTTGGCACAACCTACAACGCGGGCAAGTTTACGGATTCGGCGGGCAATCAGAGAAACGGAAACTACTTGATCTATGGCATGGCAACCCAGGCGGTTTTTCGTTCCGAGGCAGGCTCCAACAGAGGCCTGGACGTTACGTTGGCGTTTGACTGGAGCCCGGGCGATATCAGTCGGGAAAATAGCCAGATCACCTCTGGTGTTCGCTACAATGGCGCAATTCCTGACCGGCCCCAAGACACGGTCGCATTTGGTTTCGTCCATACAAAAATCGGCGACCCGTACCGATCGGTCGGCATATCTCCTCGAAACGGGACTCTGGCCTCGGAAAAAGCAATCGAGATAAACTATGGCGCTATTGTGAAGCCGTACGTCCTGTTGCAGCCGGTATTTCAATACTACTGGGATGTTGGCGGGAACTCTCGTGTGCCGAACGCGGCAGTGTTGGGCTTCCGCGTGATAGTGGATTTTTGACGACAGTCGCAGCCTCTCGCGAAAGTCGTGCTGCGCACGATATTCAACTCATACCAACGTATCGCCGATACCATCGTCCAATTGTTTCCTCGCAAGCTCCCTGTTTTAATCGCGCTGTAGAAAGCTTTAGAGCCTCTGTGTTGGCAGCCATGGCGGGCACAGCGGTTCAGCGAATCGGCTCTTTCGCAAGACGCATCGTGGTATCCAGTAAATCTTTTCAAAACAGGAGACGAAGATGAGTACAACAACGGTTGCAGGAGAAATTCGTTTGAAGCGGGTATCGCCGGAATATTGGCAGGTCACGTTTGATCTTCCGCCTCTGAACATTTTCGGTCCAGCCAACATTCCGCAGTTGGAAGAAGTCGTTTCCTTGATCGAAACGGATGAGCGCGTCAAAGTCGTGGTTTTTGACAGCGCGATCGACGGATTCTTTCTTATCCACTACGACTTCCTGGCGAAACCGGAAGAGTCGGCGAAGTTTCCGCTCGGCCGCACCGGCTTGCAAGCCTTGCCGGACATGCTCGTGCGTATCAGCCGCGCGCCGGTTGTCTCGATCGCCTTGATTCGCGGGCGCGCTACAGGCGTTGGCGGCGAACTCGCTCTCGCGTGCGACATGCGCTTTGCGAGCCGTGAAAAGGCCCTCATTTCGCAATGGGAGGTGGGTGCCGGCCTGGTTCCCGGCGGCGGCCCTATGGCGCGGTTGCCACGACTCCTCGGCCGTGGACGCGCTCTCGAAGTGCTGCTCACAGCGCATGAACTCAACGGCGAACTCGCGGAGCTGTACGGTTACGTGAATCGCAGTCTGCCCGATGCGCTGCTCGATGATTTTGTCGACCGGCTTGCGCGGCGGATCGCTTCATTCGACAAGGAAGCCATCACGGAAACAAAACGGTTGGTGGACATCGCGAGTCTCCCGCCAGATTCGGAAATCGCGCCCGAATGGGAAGCCTTCATGAAGTCGTTGGCGCGTCCAGCAACTCAGGAACGCATAAAGAAATTGATGGCTCAAGGCTTTCACCGGCCTGGGGACGTTGAGAACAGGCTAGGAGAGTATCTGGGGCAGCTGGGCCTGTGAACTCTACATGCGCCTGCTATTGCCAAACGTCGGCCAGCGCTGAGCACCTGATAAGTTTTCGTCGAATCAATCTGTATTAGCCCACCTTGGCAGTCGGATTAAGAAAGCTCCCAGGAACAAAAATATGGCCAAGGTAGTGCATCACTACCTTGGCCGCAACAATTGTCGAAGGCGAGCGGGTGGCCGGCAGCTTCGGATGAAAGACTACGCAGCTGCCTTTGAACCGACGAGTTTCAGAAGGGCCTGAGCCGCGGACGTGGAAGACACAGGGTTTTGGCCCGTGATGAGGCGGCCATCAGTAATCGAGAAAGGCTGCCAGTTTGGCACCTTTTCAAAGATGGCGCCGAGCCGCTTCAGTTCATCCTCAACAAGGAATGGCACAACCTTGGTCAGGTGCACCTCTTCTTCTTCCTCGTTCGTGAAGCCGGTGACACGCTTTCCTTTTACAAGTGGCGCGCCGTTATACATAACATGGTGGAGCACCCCAGGTGAGTGGCAGACCAGTGCAACAGCTTTGCCGGAATTGTAGAAGGATTCGATCAAAGCGATCGACGCCGGACTCTCCGCCAGATCCCACATGGGACCGTGCCCGCCCACATAAAACACAGTGTCGAAGTCTTCCGCTTTCATATCCGCGAGCATAACCGTGGTTGCGAGAGCTCTTTGCGCCGTCGGGTCTTGTTTGAACCGCGCCATCGCTGCGGTCTGATTCTCCGGCAAGTCGCTCTTCGGATCGACCGGTGGCTGTCCCCCTTTGGGAGAAGCGAGCGTCAGATTAACACCAGCATCTCTGAATACAAAGTACGGGGCGGCAAATTCTTCCAGCCAGAAACCGGTCTTGCGACCTGTGTTGCCGAGTTGATCGTGCGACGTGAGCACCATCAAGATTTTCATGTTTGTCTCCTTGTGTGTTTTCTTACCGATTACCGATTGAATCGCTTGCGACGAAGCTATAACACCACAAGCGCGGAGGCCCAAACAATTGGACGATGGTATCGGCGATACTTTGGTAGCAGTCAGGGTGACGAGCGGCGTCTACAAGCGGCCACGATTAAGATGCAATAACTACTTTGTTAATCCTGTGATGTCAGGTCGCATGCGAAGGCCTCAGCGTTTGTCGCACATCCTCCGGGCGGATCGGCAGATGGCGAAGGCGAGCACCCGAGGCGGCAAAGATCGCGTTGCCGATTGCGGGCGCGACTGCGGTGGTTGCCGGCTCGCCAAGCCCAACCGGCGTTTCCGAGCTTGGCAAGAATTCAATCTCGACTTCCGGTACGTCGCCCATCCGAAGTGGGTTGTAGGTATTGAGATTCGTGTCCTTCGGCTGACCTTTCACGAACTCAGATCCCTCGAACAAAGCCATGCTCAGTCCCCACAAAGCCGCGCCCTCGACCTGGGCAGTGGCGCTGTTCGGTTGAATGATTGTGCCAGCGTCAATGACAAGGGTCAGTTTTTCTACGGTGACGTAGCCGGTGGTGCTGTCGACCCGCACACGAGCAGCGCAGGCGACCCAAGTGGGCATGGCACGTTCCTGACCAAAAGTTGAAGCCACGCCAAGTCCCACATCATTCGGCAATGGTTTACCCCAGCCTGCCTTCTCGGCGACGCGACGGAGGACTGCAGCTTGGCGACGTGCACCACCCACGGCGTTCGGCGCTGATCCAGAATTACGGCCAACGCCATCCAGCAAGCGCAACCGAAACTCCACAGGGTCAGCGCCGACTGCATGTGCGGCCTCGTCCATGAAACTTTCGACAGCCCAGTTGGTCCAACCCGCTCCGACAGAGCGCAGGTAGCCAGGGCGAAATGCTCGGTGAGCCAGGTCGTTGCGCACTGCGCGTACCCGCTGTGCTCCCACCGTGTACCAGTGGTCGGCGCCCTGAATCGAGAAGGGATCATACGGAGCGCCACGGGCATCCTTATACATAAACCCGGGAGAGATCACGGACGTAGGCCAGCCCGCTGCCGCGTGATGTTCCATTGCGGTCACCTGACCGCCGTCTCCGAAAGCCATGCGCAGGACCTGCACCGAAGCCGAGCGCGGGCAGTCGAAGCGCAGATCGTCGGCTCGCGTACAAACCATCTTCACCGGCTTGCCAACTGCCTTGGCCGCAAGCGCAGCCGGCACGCAATAGTCACCATCGAGGCGACGGCCGAATCCTCCACCAAGCAAATATGTGCGCAGCACGACCTTGTCTTCGCTGCGGCCAAGCGCCTTGGCCACCAGGGGCACAGCCACGGATTGCCATTGGTTCCCGGTATGGACTTCGAAAATGCCGTCCTTCTCGAAGGCTAGTCCGTTGACTGGCTCGAGCGCGAAGTGCATGACGGTACTGGTCGTATAAGTTCGTTCGAGCTTCAGCTTCGCCTTCGCAAACGCGGCCTCTATGCCCGGGTCGTCGACGAGCAAAGCACCTTGGGCCGGATCTGCAATCAGTTGCGCGGCGCGCTGTTGGATATCCTGCTCGGAAACGTTCGCTGTCTCGCCCGGACTCCAGATCACTTTTACAAGGCCCGTTGCTTGACTCGCCGTTGCGAAGCTCTCCGCATACACCATGACCCACCCTGGAACGGTACCGGAGGGATCGTCTAGCGCCACGCTGCGAATGTACCCCGGCAGTCGCTTCGCTCGCGAATCGTCGATTGAGACCACCTTGGAGCCGAACCGGGTGGGAGGAATTTTGGGACGAGCGTAGATCATGCCTTCCACTTCGGCATCAATGCCGTAGCGACCCTGACCGTTGGTCTTGGACGGAACATCGAGCGCCATCGTGTCTCGCCCGATCAGCCTCCGCTCGGCCGGCGCTTTAACAGGAATCTTCTTCAGCTGCTCAGGTGTGTAGCTTCGGCGCAGGTCACCGCGCGCCACGATCTCCCCATAGCCAATCGATCTTTCCTGCGCATGCACGGCCCCGTTCCGTGCTGTACAACTGTGCGGAGCGACACCGAGCAATTTGGCCCCTTCTTCGATCAGAGCCATGCGGCCGGCAGCTCCCGCCTGGCTGAGAACCGGGAAACTCTGCCATACAGACCAACTGGCGCCCGTGATCATAAGACCCCATTTGGGGTCCGAGTCCACTCCGACGATGCGGACTCTGGCCCAGTCGGCCTCTAATTCATCTGCAACGATACGTGCAAGCGAAGTGCCCACGTGCTGCCCCATTTCGGCACGAATGATGTTGATTGTCACTTCGCCGGTACGATCGATGCCGTACCAGATTGTGGGTTCGAATAGTTCGCGGGCGTTGCTCGGTTGCGCCCGTTCCGAAAGAATTAAATCCAGCGTAGATGAGGCGGACCGGGCGTACCCGAGCATGACGCCTGCACCAATCATCGTGATCAGGAAATTGCGGCGCGATGGATCTAGGCCGGATCTGACCCCATGAGGAGATAAACTATCCATGAGCGCCTCCTTCTCGCATCCTTGCGGCCGCCAGCTTAATCGCCTTGCGTATCCGCAAGTACGTCATGCAGCGACAAAGGCTTCCGGCCATGACGGCGTTAATGTCCTGGTCAGTGGGACTAGGGTAGTCCTTAAGCAGGGTGGCGGCCTGCATGATCTGTCCTGGTTGGCAGTAGCCGCATTGAGGAACTTGCAATTCGAGCCAAGCAATTTGCAGCGGATGTTTCCCTTCGGGATCAAGCCCCTCGATGGTGGTCACTTCAGCGCCTGCCACCGCGCCCACAGCGGTGATGCAGGAACGGGTTGCGCGTCCGTCCACGTGCACCGTGCAGGCGCCACACATACCGATCCCGCAGCCGAATTTGGTTCCTTTCAGCCCAAGTTCGTCGCGGATCACCCAGAGCAATGGCGCCTCTTCATTACTGTGCACCGAAACGGTTCGTCCATTGAGATTGAATTCGGTCATGAAATCCCCTCCTCTCCCCTCTCAGCGCGACGCCTCCAGCTCTCGTCGGGCCGCTGCTACTTTCTTCTCCAAGTCGGTCCAGGGTGAGAGTCTGGTGCGCGTGCGACGGAGGTAGGCCGCCAACCTCGCTACGTCCGCGTTGGAAAGCGACGAGGCGTAGGCGGGCATCACCAGGCCAAGCGCTCCTTCTTTGTTGCTGACGCCTTTCAGGACCACTTGAATGAAATTGGTCGGTTCGGGCAGAGTGAGAGCACTGTTGAGCGCGAGTTCCGGACGAGCAGAAAGCGGACCTGTCGCGGAATTGTAGTGACATGAAAAACACGCGGCGGCATAGAGTTTCGCATCGGGGTTGTATTCTTGGCCGCTGCCAAGTCCTGAAGTCGCCAGAGCTTGCTTCACGGTCGCTTGAATGTCGGAATCACGCGCGCTTACGTGATTGATATCGCTAAAGTACAACGCAATGGCGCGAACATCGCTACCCGGGACCACCGGAAGGGCCAGGGCATCGCGGATGACCGGAGTCATTGTGGCGGCGATCGCACCGTGCAGAGGAGTCAGACCCGTGCGAAGGTAGCTGAAGAGCTCCTCCTGCGTCCACGGCACAGGTGAGGGATTGGCCTCAGTCAGCGCTGGTGCGATCCAATGATCGATCACAGCGCCCCCTAGGGCTTTGCTGGTTTTTTCGCCGCCGAGTGCATTGCGCGGCGTATGACAGCCCGCGCAATCGCTGACCGCCTCAGCCAGATAGGCTCCGCGATTCCATTCGGCGCTCTTTGCCGGATCGACCCGATACCGTCCACTCCTGAAGAACAGAATCTTCCAACCTTCCTCGAGCGACCGGATGCTGAGAGGAAACGGAACCGTGTTCGGCGGAGTGGTAGCGCGCACCGGCGGCCGGGTCATCAAATAGGCGTACAGCGCCTGGACGTCGTCGTCGTATAGTTTGGTGTACGCCCAGTAAGGGAACGCCCCGAAAAGATGTGATCCATCTCTCGCCACGCCTTCGCGCATGGCGCGGGTAAATGCCTCCAGTGACCAGCGGCCGATGCCGGTTTCCGCGTCCGGGGTTATGTTGGTCCCGTAGAGGACCCCGAATGGAGTGTTTACGCCATAGCCGCCGGCAAACTTCTC
>WNFD01013088.1_pt1 | contig 12293 bp, 11 predicted proteins | sample 5400491 | NCBI WGS metagenome assembly WNFD01 (sample SAMN13153343, study PRJNA577476) | soil metagenome | isolation source: 120 cm saprolite under Douglas fir tree site 2 hole 2 replicate 2 | place: USA:California | collected 2015-04-18 | reverse complement strand
GGCGGCGCAGTTGTGTCCTCAGAGTGCCCGGTCGGCAGCTCCGAAGCCGGGCGCCTCGTCCGGCGCGATCGCCCGCTTGACGAAATCATCGGCCTCCGGCGCGTAGGCGCGCCACAACCCCACGAGTCGCTCGATCGGCGCCGCGTCGTCGTCGACACGCAGATCGACGTAAGGGAAGCTCTGCTGGTGGACGCCGAGGAGCGCCGCCGAGCGCACCGGCTCGTTCTCGCCGCCGGCGGAGAGGCCGGCAGCCAGCGCGCCGACCAAACGCTCGGCCAGCGACCGTTCCGAGCGCTGCGCAAAGTCGTGTATCATCGCCGCCGGAATCTCCTTCGCCCTGAGGAGATTGCCGACCGCGACGACGCTCTCGCCGGTGGCGCCGCCATGAATCGAGGCGATGAGCTTGCCCGAGAAATGCGCTGTCCGCCCGTCCTTGTCGACAACCGCGAGCTGGCGCCAGCCGTGATGCTGCGTCGAGGCGACCAGAGCATCAATCGTCTCCTGCGCGCTCTTGCCGGCGGCGAGAAATTCGAGGCCCTGCGGCCCGAGGCGCGGGTCGGTGCGGTGCTGCGTCAGGACGGCGCCGATGCCGGCGCGGGCGAAGACGCAACGGCTGCCGACCGCCAGGCTCGATGTCGCGACGGCGGCCCCGAGCATGCCTGTGCGCGGGCAGCGTGCGGCAAGCGCAAAGGTCATCGTTCTATTCTCCTTCCCCGATCGCTGGCTAGACTAGGCTTGCACCGCGAAGACGTCGACTTCCATCGCCAGGTCGGGGCTCGCGAGACCCTTGACGATGATCTCGCTCAGCGCGCAAGGCACGTCACCGAGATGGCGCAGCACCGAAGCACGCGCCGGCGCAAGGTGGGCGCGGTCGGTGGCGTAGAGAACGACCTTGGTTATATCCGACAGCCCTGAGCCGGCCTCGCCGAGCAGGACCTCGACATTGCGCATCGCCTGGGCCGCTTGCGTTCCGGCATCGCCGAGATCGGTCAGACTGTCGTCAAGGTTCTGGCCGGTCTGGCCGCGCAGATAGATGCGTCGCCCGGCGCGCACGACCTGGCAAAAATCGCAGCCGATCTGCTGCCGCTCGACGCCATAGCGCGTATTGTCGGAGTGATAGCGGTGCAACCGCGTATGCGGCGTGCCGTGCTGCGGCACCGCGCAGACGTCGAGCGTGAAGAGTATTTCCGGCCGCGCGAAGCCATTGACGATGAGACCAGTGGAGACCGGGTGGATGCCGCGCAGATGGCGACCGATCGTACGGTAGATCGGGATGCGATAGGCACGATCCGAGATGTAGACATTGATTTTACATATATCGTCGAGGCTGCCGCCCGCCTCCGCCAGCAGCGTCCTCAGATTGTTGAGCGCGACATCGGCCTGGATCGCCGCATCCTCGGGCGTGTGGCCGGTGCCGTGGGTGCGGCTGGCATCGAGCTCGCTGCCATTGACGCCGGAAAGATAGAGCTCGTCGGCGTAGCGGACGACCATGCTGCCGTCCCAATCGATGCGCTGTCCGAACCAATCGCTTATGTTGAACTTGCGCAGTCGGTCATGCGGCATGGCAGAGCGCTCTCATGCCTCATCCATTGGGATGACTGCCTCGATGTCGATCTCGACCAGCATCTCTGGCAAGGCAAGACCGTTGACGATCAGACCGGTACCGCAGGGATAGACGCCTTTCAGGTGGCGCCCGACGACGTTGTAGACCGGCTCGCGATACGCGCGATCGGTGATGTAGGTGGTGATCTTGCAGATATGATCGAGTTTGCCGCCGGCTTCCTCGAGCAGCACCTTGACGTTCTTCATCGCCTGATCGGCCTGCGCTGCCGCATCGCCCCTGCCGACGAATCTGTTGTCGAGATCGAAGCCGGTTTGACCGCGCAGGAAGATGATATTGCCGGCGCGCACCACCATGCACATGTCGTTGGCGATCTTACCACCCTCGTAGACCGTCGCGGTGTTGAACTTACGCAGCCGCTGATGCGCCATGATGCCTCCTCCTCAACGAACCGCGACGATGGCTTCGATCTCGACCGTGATGCCGCCGGGCAGCCCCCCCATGCCGACCGCCGAGCGGGCGTGCCTGCCGTGTTCGCCGAACACTTCGACGAAGAGATCCGAGCAGCCGTTGATGACCTTCGGATGATCGGTGAAATCCGGCGACGCATTGACCATGCCGAGCACCTTGACGATATCACTCACGCGGTCGAGATCGCCGAGCGCGTCCTTCATCGCGGCAATCAGCATCAGGCCAACCAGACGGGCGTGCTGGTACGCCTCCTCGGTCGTCACCCCGACGCCGACCTTGCCGACAAGCATCTTGCCCTGCGCGTCGCCGGGCCCCTTGCCGGCAAGGAACAGGAGGTCACCCGCCCGCTTGGCGTGCACGTACGTGCCGAGCGGCGGCCGCAGCGTCGGCAGGACAATCTTCAGTTCAGCGAGTCGTTGCTCGATGCGCATGGCAAAATCTCCTCTGACGGCGGCGTCGGCTCTTGCGCCAGCTTATACGACGGAACACCTGTCGTGCGAGCGCTAGCCGGAGCGAATTTAGTCGCCGTCGCGGTCGTGGATAAGCGGAAAAAAGACGTCCTTCCACGATTGCGGTGGCGTCTTAAGCATGCCGGTCTTGGCCATGAATCCGGCGAGCGCCATGACGCCCTGCGGCGCCACCTGCGGAACGGTCGAGCCGTCGCGCAGGATCTCGACGACTTCATCGAGGCTGAGCTTGGCCGACTCGGCCGCAAGATAGATTTCGGCGGCGCGGCGCGGGTCCTCTTTCCACAGGCGCATGGCGTCGTCGAGCCCCAACAGCAACGCGCGGCTGACCACCGGGTTGGCGTCGACGAAGCGCTGGCTGCCGGCCAACCCCGCGCCGCTAGCCTCGAAGCCGCCGAAGATCTCCTTCGAGGTGGTGACGAGATGAACGCGGCTGTCGCGGGCGAGCATCTGCGAATAAGGCGGCACGGAAAAATAGCCCGCGATAGTGCCGCCGGCGAGCAGGGCGGTCGTCGCATCGGGATGCGGCAGGCTGATCATCAGCTTATCGGCGCGCCCATATTGGCCGGGACCGAACAGCTTTTCCGCCGCCATCTCCAGCAGGATACCTTGCCCCGAATTGGGTGCTGGAACGGCGATGCGATCCTGCTCGGTAAAGTCGGCCAGCGATTTGATCGCCGGCCTATTGGAATAGAGAAAGAATGCATTGAGAGGCATGCCGGCAAGCCCCTTGATGGCAAGTCGGCCGCGCGTTTTTTCCCAGACGATCAGCAATCCTGGCAATCCAAGCGCGCCAAAATCGATGTTGCTGGAGAGCAGCGCATCGTTCATCGCCGGAGTGCCGCTGAAGCGCTGCAAGGTGACCTTGAGCTTGCCCGCACCAAGCGCCTGCGCCCGCTTTTCGATAAAGCCCTCGCTGCGTGCGATCTCGATCGGCAGGTAGATGAAGCCGTATTGCAAGCCGATGCGCAGCTGATCCGTCTCGGCGTGCGCGCCTTGATTCGCCAAACTGGCGAGAAGACCCAGAAGCAAACCGGGGAGCCAACCGGCTCGTCTGATGGCGGTCGTCATCACGCCCCCTCCTCCCGATCAGCGATGAGTGCCGAGCCAGCCCATCATGAGCGGGTTGAAGATCCCCGGATGCTCGACATTCGGGAGATGACGCGCTCGCGCGATTTCCTCGTAGCGGCCGCCCGGAATGAGCGAGGCGATCCGCTTGTTTTCGGCGGACGGCGTTCCTTGATCATCGGCACCACAGACGACCAGGCTAGGAATTTTGAGCGTAGGCAGGCGTGTAGTGAAATCGAAATTCAGGATCGCGGCGGCACAGCCGAGGAAGCCGCGGGCGCTGGTGCCGACAATGGTATCGCGGATCTGCCTCCAGCGACCGGGATTGCGCAGCCTGAAGGCGTCGGTGAACCAGCGCTCCATCGTGCCGTCGGCCAAGGCCGCCAGCGAGTTGGCCTCGGTCGCGGCCGCGATGCGCGGCGCCCAAGCCGCCTTCGCATCCGGCAGGGTGGCAGGCAAGGTGTCGCACAGCATCAACGATTTCACCTTTTCGCCGTAGTTGACCGCAAAGGCTTGGCCGATCATGCCGCCGATCGACAAGCCGATATAGTGGACCTGATGGATGCCGAGTGCATCGATGACCGAAGCGACATCGGCAGCGAGTTGATCCATCGTGTAGTCCCCGGCGACCGGATCGCTACCGCCATGACCGCGCATGTCAACGCGCAGCAGGCGTGAAGCAGACGACCGGACCGCCTTCCGGCCCAACAATATCGTAGTAGAGTCGGCGTCCCGCGAGCGGCAGCAGCATCGATCGACCCTCCCTTTGCGCATCCAATCTTGTCGCGCAGAGGGTATCGCATTCGCCGCTGAGGCGCGAGAAACCTCGTCAGGTCGGCTGTGCGTATCTGCGTAGCATGGCGACGAAGGCGGCAAAGACCTTGCGCATTTGCGGCCCCTTGTAGGGGAACAAGTCGGGAGGATCCATCGCGTGCATGATCATCGCGACGTCGGCCTCGAACAGGAGGAGGCGGCCATCGTGCAACTCGCCGCAATCGATGGCGAAATATTCGAGCCCGACCCGATCGGCGATGGCGCTCAACGCAGCGCCGTGCCGGATGGCGAAATCCGCATCGAAGCGGGCCATGAAACGCGCTTCCTCGTCGCGTTTTGCCACACATTCGGTCATTCCGGCATTGAGGTAGTGTACCATCCAATGCTGCGACACGGCCATATGGGACGCATAGGGACGTCCATCGATCAAAGCGATGCGATACTTGCGAAAAAGACCATCGGCGCTGCGATAGTCGATGAAGGGTGAGACGTAGAATTCATCTTCCGGCCGCAGCCGCAGGTAGGCCGCTGCCGACTCTGCATCGTCGAGCTTCGCCAACCCCTCGCCGGCATGCGAGAAAATCGGCCGCGCGATGATGGGAAACGCACCGTCGGGCAGGGCGCTCGCGATCGTTGCTTGGCCGGTAGCCACTTCACACAGCTGCGCCCGCGCGATCCGCGCGGTCGTCGGGACAGCGACATCGGTGGCGGCACCAAGGAGTGCTTTTGCCGCATCGCGTGACAGCTGTGCGATGCGTGTCGGCAGATTGAGGATCGGGCGCGGCCACCGACCGACCAAAGAGGCAATCTCGTGGAGCACCGTGCGGTTGGCGTCGGATTCGCCGACCGCGACGATTGCCAAATCGTGCTCTGGAATGAATTCGGGCAGCGGTGCGCCAGGTACGACATAGAGCATGTCGAGACTGACGTTCGAACCCTCCAACAAGAATTCGAGCGGTGCGTTCGCCATGAAATCGCCTGGCGCCATGAAGGCGAGCAGCCGGGTCTCGCCGGGATTGGCCGCCGCGGGGCGCCGATAGAGGCGGTTCTGCTCGAGCGCGTGGGCTTGCAGACGCAGACCATCGGCGCGACCGCCAGACAGCTGTTTGATTGCCGCGAGATCCATCAGCGCGGCGCTATCGCCGGAATCGCGGAGGATCCGGTCGATCAGCGATTGCTGTAAGGGGGCCATATCGACGCAGGCGAAGGCCATTTTCGCCAATCCGGCAACACCGATGAGAGAGACCGGCGGCGGGTAAATGCTCGCGCCTTCGCGCGAGGCAGCGATAAGGTTCATGATTCTCCAATGATCCCGTTAAGCGGCAAGGCTGCTCACCCGGGCGCGGCCAAAGGCGAGTGTCGCCTCGACCAACGCGTCGATGTCGCGGGCCTGGGTGCGGTGATTGACGATTGCTGCCCGCACTGCCAATCGCCCGCCGATCGTCGTCGTTGACGGCGCGACGATGCCGGACTCATGGAGATCGGCGACGATCCGCGCATTGATCCGATCGGCATCAGCGCTGCGATAGCCGAAGCAGACGATGTTGAGCTCCACGGGAGCCAGGAGCTCGAGCTCCGGCGTTTCTGCGATGCGACCTGCCAAATAGCCCGCGAGGGCGCAGCTGCGCGAAATCGTGGCGCCGATTGCGTCGGTGCCGTGGACCCGCAAGGTGAACCAGGTTTTCAGCGCGCGAAAACCCCGCGACAGATCGGGTCCAAAATCACAGGGCCAAGGCGAGCCCGCGGCAAGGCCGCGCGTCTCGCGCCGCAGATAGGCGGCCGGCGCGGCAAAGGTCTCGCGATGGAGCGTACCGTCGCGCACCAGGATGAAACCGGCATCGTAGGGCACCTGGCCCCATTTGTGAAAATCGAAGGCGAGCGAATCGGCACGATCAAGCCCGGCAAGGCGCGGCGCGAGATCCGGCGCCAGAATGGCGAGGGCGCCGAAGGCCCCGTCGACATGCAGCCAGAGACCCTCGCGATCGGTCAGCTCGCTGAGTGCCGCAAGGTCGTCGATCGCTCCGATGTCGACAGTCCCTGCGTTGCCGACGACGAGAAACGGGCTGAAGCCTCGGCGGCGATCGGCGGCGATCGCGTTTTCGAGTGCGGCGAGATCGATCCGATGGCGCTCGTCGGTGGGGACGATGCGCAGCGCTGCGCTGCCAAGACCCGAAAGGTCCATCGCCTGGCTGATGCAGCCATGCGCGGCCGCCGATGCATAGGCGATCAGCTGCTTGCCGCCGGCAGCGACGCCGCGGCGGCGCACGCCGGCACCGAGAGCGGCGGTGCGGGCAACGAGGACGCCGATGAGGTTCGCCATCGACGTACCGGTGACGAAGAGGCCCGAAGCGGTTTCCGGAAAGCCGAATAGCTGGCGCACCCATTGGACGACCTGACGCTCGACCTCGATCGGCACCTGATCGCGACCGCCGAGATTGGCATTAAGCCCAGCAGCGAGCATTTCCGCCAGCATGCCTGCCGGGTTGCCGCCGCCATGGACCCAACCCATGAAGCCGGGATGGGCGTTGCCGACGGCAAAGGGCAGAATGTGCTGCATAAACTCGTCATGCACGGCAGCGAGCTCGCTCGGCGCCGTCGGGATCGGAAGCCGGAAGCGGTCGCGCACCGTCTCGGGGATCGGTTGCCAGACCGGACGGTCGCGAATGTGCTCGAGATAATCGACGATGTCGTCGAGCATCCGATGCCCTTGCGCGCGGAAGCTCTGCCAATCGGCCGGATCAAGGGTAGCAGCGGTTTCGGGCGCGACGCTGGTGTCCATCGCCCCGATCGTCCCGCATGCGCGTTAATTTTCTCTTGCAATTGATCCGAAGCTTGTGATCCGAAGCTTATCGGCCAGCCGCCTCGAGGCCCGCTATCCTTGGCCTGCCCTCTCGCGCAGTACTTTCAGCAGCGCGTCGATTTGGCCGCCGCCGCGCTGGATCACCGAGGCAAATTCCTGGCGCTCCGTCAGTGCCATGCTGACGCCTTCCACGGTGATGTCGGTGATCTTGTAACTGTTCCCGGAGGCGCTCAGGCGCCAATCAACCTTCACCGGCGGCTGGTTTGAGTTGGGCAGGGCGATCTCGCTCTGGACGAGCGCGCCGCCATCGCCTTCCGGTCGCGCACTGCCGACCTTCAGTTGCTGACCGGCATAGGCATTGAAGCGCACGGTATAGGCGTGGATGACATAGTTCTCGAACAGCTTGGTGAACTCCTGGCGCTGCGCATCGGTCGCAGTGCGCCAATAGGTCCCGAGAACAAACCGCGAGATCTCCTGAAGATCGAACGCCTCATCGAAGAGAACGCGGAACTGGGCCTCGCGCTCGCTTTCGGAAGCGGTCGAGGTCAATACCTTGACAGCCCGCGCGCCCAGATCGGCGATGAAAGCGGCGGGCTCGCCCGCGGCGCGGGCCGGCGCCGACAAGCCGACGACGAGAAGGAGGGCTGCAATGCGTGCCACCAAACGAGAAGACATCGTGACCCCTGTTCCTTGCGTTCGTCTGCGCCACGGGTACAGATCGCAACGCCATGCCAACCAAGCGGTTAACGCCCGGGATGGGCAATAATTCCTCGCGCAACCAGTTTTCTTTTGCCCGTCACGTTCGCGCCGCGGCTGTCCCGCCACCTTGGCTTGCGCTAAGCTTTCGGCTGTCGCAGGCACCGATCGGGCCGGGCCCCTGGTGTCGCTACGCCGCTTGGGAGGACACCGATGAAGCTCTTCAGCCCCGCCGAACGTGAAGCCCTGCTCCCCGCCGAGACCGCGTCCTTTGCCGCGCCCGTGCCGACCCAGATCGTCGCCAGCGAGGAATATTTGCCGACGCCACAGAATGCCAGGCAACGGGAGGTCGAGGCGCGGCTCAAGGTGCTGGCGGACGAGCTGGCAAGAAAACAGGGGTTGAGCCGCCGCCGCTTCTTTCAGACCGCGGCCGGAATGGCGGCGTCCTTCGTGGCAATGAACGAGGTCTATGGCCCGCTCTTCGCCGCCAGCGTCGCCGAGGCGGCGACGCCGGAGATGGCCGAGCAGCGCGCCGCCGCACTTGGCGGGCAATTCGTCATGGATACCCACACCCACTTCCTGCGCGACGACACCCGCCTCACCGGCTTCGTCAAACAGCGCGAGGCGGTCGGCAAGGCGGGCTGGAACAAGGCCCTCGCCGACAAGGAGCAGACCCTCGATGATCTCAAATACGACAACTATTTCAAGGAGATCTATCTCGACAGCGATACCAAGGTGGCGCTGTTGACGAATTCCCCGTCGGAAGTTCCGGAAGACTGGTTCCTGACCCAAGAGATGGTGTTCAGGACGCGCGACAAGGTCAACAAAGAGGCCGGCTCGCGCCGCATGCTGGCGCACTACACGATCACGCCGGGGTGGGGCGGCTGGCTCGACGGGATCGACCGTGCGATCGACGAGTTCAAGCCCGATTCCTGGAAGGGCTACACGATCGGCGACAACACGCACAAGGACATGAGCCGCCATCCCTGGCATCTCGACGACGAGAAGCTGATGTATCCCGCCTATGAGAAATTCGTCAAGGCGGGGATCAAGAATGTCTGCATCCACAAAGGCCTCTTCGCCCTCGCCGTCGAGAAGCAATACCCCAACCTGTTGGAATTCGCCGACGTGCGCGATGTCGGCAAGGCTGCCAAGGACTGGCCGCAGCTCAACTTCATCATCTACCATTCCGCCTATCGCCATGTCGGCGGCTCGCCGGCGGAAGGCATGGCGGAGTGGGACCGGACGGGTCGCATATCGTGGGCGAGCGAGCTCGCCGAGATCCCGGCGAAATACGGCGTCACCAACGTCTATGGCGATCTCGGCCAGCTTTTCGCATGGTCGACCGTGGCCGAGCCGCGCCTCGCCGCGGCGCTCATGGGCACGCTGGTCAAGGGGCTCGGCGCCGATCACGTGATCTGGGGCACCGATGCCGTGTGGACGGGCTCGCCGCAATGGCAGATCGAGGGGCTGCGCCGGCTCGAGATTCCCGAAGACATGCAGAAGAAAAACGGCTTCGCGCCACTCGGCCCGGCCGATGGTTCGGTCAAGAATGCGATCTTCGGCGAAAACGTGGCGCGGCTCTACGACTACGAGCGGCATGCCGGATTGTGGGTTCGCGACCATTTCGCGACGCTTAAGGCCGAGTACGAGGAGAGCGGCGCGCAGCGCAGCAACCTGCGTTATGGGTACGTAGCAAGACGGGCCTGATCCGGCGCAACAAGAATACGGGGGAGGACATCGCATGAGGACGCTCGCCGGCGCGCTCGCCGCCGCTTGTCAGCGGCGCAGGCCGTCTATTCGAAGACCGGCTTGCGCTTGGCGATGAAGGCTTCGACCGCCGCGCGGTGATCGGGTGAGGCGGTGACCACGGCGTAGTCTGACGAGATGAGGTCGAGATTGCTGCGTAGATCGTTGCGCAACCCCTGCTGGACGGCGCGCTTGATGAAGCGGACCGAGAGCGCAGGCGCATGGGCAATCTTCCCCGCCACCGCGCGGACATAGGGCATGAGCTCGGCATCGGGCAGCACCTTATTGACGAGGCCGATGCGCTCGGCTTCCGCGGCGTCGATGAAATCACCGGTCCAGAAGAGCTCGAGCGCCTTGGCGGCGCCGACCAGGCGCGGCAGGAAATGGGCGCCGCCGGCGCCCGGCACGAGCCCGACCTTGACATAGGTCTCGGCGAAGCGCGCGCTCTCTGCGGCATAGCGGATGTCGCCCATCAACGCGAGATCCATCCCCGCCCCGGTGGCGACGCCGTTGACCGCGACGAGCACCGGCTTGTCGAGATCCTCGAGGGCGAGCGGAATGCGCTGGATGCGGTTGAAAAGCTCATTCTTGCGCTGCGCCGGCGAGTTCTTCAGCCGCTCCTCCATGGCAACGATGTCGCCGCCGGTGCAGAACGCCGTGCCGGCGCCGGTGACGATGACGACGCGCACGGCATCGTCACGCCGACACTCGACGAGCGCCGCTGCCCAGGCGTCGATCATCTCGAAGGTGAAGGCGTTCATCCGCTCCGGCCGGTCGAGGGTGATGGTGGCGATGCGGTCGGCGATCTCGAAACGCAGCTGCTCGGTCATGGCGGTCTCCGCTCGTCAGGCCGGCGCTGCACGATGAGGGCATCGGCGACGGAAACGCCCTGCCCTTCGTCGTGCAGCAGCACCGGGTTGAGATCGATGGCGACGATGCGCCCCGCGAATTCGGCCTGCAGCCGCGCCAGGCGAACGAGCAGCGCGGCAAAGGCGCTGCGGTCACGCGGCGGCGCGCCGCGCAAGGAAGCGAGGAGACGCGCGCCGCGCAGGCGGTCGAGCAGCTGTTCGGCGGCCAGCGCGTCGATCGGCAGCGGCACCGTCGCGACATCACCGAGCACCTCGACATGGATGCCGCCGAAGCCGACCGTCAGGAGCGGTCCGAAATCGTCGTCGTCGACCGTGCCCGCGATCATCTCGAGGCCTTGCGGCGCCATCTTCTGGACGAGAACGCCGCGCAGCCGCACCGCCGGCAGGCTCCGCGCGATGCGCGCCAGCAGGGCGGCGCAAGCGTCGTGCACCGCTTCCGCATCGGCGAGGCCGAGAACGACGCCGCCGGCATCGCTCTTATGCGGAATGTCGGGCGACTGAATCTTGAGCGCGACGGGGTAGCCGATCGTCGTTGCTGCGTCGGCAGCGGCGGCGGCATCCTGCACCAACCGTGCCGGCAAGGTCGCAATGCCATAGACGTCGAGGATTGCCGCGGCCTCGTACTCGCAGAGCGTCTCACCCGCGGCATCGAGCAGACGCGAAGCGGCAGCGCGCGAAGCGGGATCGGCGCGCCATGCGATCGGACGCGCCAGCGTGGCCGCCGCAGCAGCGCGCTCGGCGAGTGCCGCCAGGGCGAGCGCCGGACCGCGCAGGCTGGTGTAGCAGGGCACGCCGATCTCGGCCAAATCGCTGCGCGCCTGCTCGGAGGGCAAGGGATAGGAGTAGAAGAGGATCGGCTTGCGCCGGCGCGCGACGATGGCGGCAATCGCCGCTTTCTCCTCGGCCATGCGCGAGTCGGTCGTCAGTGAGGAGACGACGGTAATGGCGTCGACCTCGTCGGCCGCCTCGAGCGCGGCGATCGAGCGCAGGCGATGGTCGTTGCCGATCGCCTGGGCGGTGATGTCGATCGGATTGAAGGCGGCGCCGTAGCTCGGCAGGTATTCGCGGATCCGGCGCTGCAATTCGGGGCTGAATGCCGGCACCTCGAGGCCATGCGCCTCGAGCGTGTCGGCGAGCCAGCCGCCGACACCGCCGGAGATCGTCACCACCCCGACACGCCGGCCGGCCGGCCGCGGACAGAGCGTCGCGGCGGCGGCGACATCGAGCATGTCATCCTGATCGTCGGCGCGAATGACGCCGTGGCGGCGAAAGATCGCGTCGTGCACTTCATCGGAGCCGGTCAGGCTCGCGGTATGCGAGGCGGCGGCGCGGCGCCCCGCCGCCGAGCGGCCGATCTTGGCGACGATGATCGGCTTGTCGAGCTCGAGGGCGCGCTGGGCAAGCTCGACGAAGCGCCGGCCGCGGCGGATCGCCTCGACGAACATCAGGACGGCCGCGGTCCGCTCGTCGTCGAGCATGAATTCGAGGAAGTCGCAGGCATCGAGATCGGCCTCGTTGCCGGTATTGATGACGGTGCCGAAGGCGAGATGCCGCTTGAGGCCGCGGTTAAAAAGGGCGAAGCCGAGCCCGCCGCTTTGCGAGATGACGCCGATGCGGCGCCGCGAGGAGTCTGCCTGCAGGCCGGGTAGGGCGGCGAAATCGATCGCCGGGCTGAACGTCGCCGCCAGCGGCGCGGCGAGGTCGAGAAAGCCGACCGAGTTCGGCCCGGCGACCGCCATGGCGCCGTCACGGGCGATCGCGCGGACCTGATCCTGCAGCGCGCGGTGCTCGCCGCCATCCTCCTCGGCGAAGCCCGAGCTGAAGACGAGGGCGCTGCG
>WNFD01010163.1_pt1 | contig 12298 bp, 9 predicted proteins | sample 5400491 | NCBI WGS metagenome assembly WNFD01 (sample SAMN13153343, study PRJNA577476) | soil metagenome | isolation source: 120 cm saprolite under Douglas fir tree site 2 hole 2 replicate 2 | place: USA:California | collected 2015-04-18 | reverse complement strand
GCCGAGCGCGACGAGAGCTTTCATGTTCCCTTCCCCCTATCGACCAGAGCGGCAGGCTACGCGCCACCCCTGAACGGATGGTTAGCTCGATTCCGGTTCGAATTAAGGCCGACGCCCGCCGGAACGCCCCGGGGCAACGAGCGCTGATGCCTGCTTTTTTCGATCGCGTCTGGCGACACAGAGGGGGAAGAAGAGGGAAAAGCATTGATACGTGTGTCGGACCGGAGCCCGAGTGATGTAGGATTGCGCGTGCCGGCTGTCTTAGCTCGGACGGCTTGCCGGCGCGAGCGCCCAGCGGCATTTGACGCTGGTCCGCTATGCCCCCTGCATCGCGACCGCTGCGAGACGAGGTTGTGCACGTCGTGACGATAAACAGTTCGCTGCGAAATCTTCGCGCTGGCGCCGTAATGTTTGCAATGTTTGCCGCTGTCGGCGCGTTCGACTTTGCCGCTCACGCGGAGCCGAATTGCACGTGTCGTGCGCGTGGTCGCAGTTTCGAACTTGGGCAATCGGTGTGCCTGCAGACCCCGAAGGGGCCGCGTATCGCCGTTTGCGCGATGGTGCTCAACAACACTTCGTGGCAGCTCTCCGAGACGCCGTGTATCAGCGCGCACGCCCGACCGCCGCCGTAGGCTATGGCGCAGCCAGGCCGTCGCGAGCAGCACCGGAGAATCCGAGCACGCGGCAACATGTTTGCCTAGGGGCGCGCCGACCCTTTAACAAACCCAGGCCGTTCCGTTCATGGCGCGAGACCAGCTACGTGAAAAAATGTCAAGCCGAACGTTCTTAGCCCTGCCGCTCTGAAAATTTGGTGCGGCAAATTGGAGCCCCTACACGCCCTCGGGCTATTACGAACGGGAGACCAGTTTGGCCCTATGTGAGAACCTCAGCGGGCTGCTCGGTTTTCAGCATCTGCACGCATAGGCTGGTTCTTCGCGCACATGGCGCGATGAACCTTTTGGATCGCGTTCATAGCCTTCTGCGAGGCACCAATTTTCTCAGCGAGTCCGGCGGCCTGCGCCTCAACAACGGAAACTCCCTCCATATCTCCTTCGAGCGTATCGATCATTGATTTCAAGAGATCAGGCGCTTGAGTCATATCGGACAATGTAACGTCTCGAAATGATTGCTGGACACTGCTCGCGCAGCTTACGCGGGCGTCATATTGAACCTTCAGCACTTTGAATTTCGCGCTGAAATCGGTTGCACCTTCTATGTCGCTCGCAAGAGCGTCCGATTTAATTCTGCAAACACCTTCGAGGTTGCTCAGATCAGGATAATTCGCATCGATAATTTTCTTGTAGCCTTTAAGAAGGGATCTTGCCTCTGTCAAAAGCGCGTCAACACTACAGACAAAATGGTCGCGTCCCCGATAACAACGGTCGAGCTTAACCTCGCCTCTTGCGCCGAGCAATGCGAGAGCTTCGAAACCCTCGGAGGACCTATCACAGGAGGCAAGCGCGCTTCCGAGGGCCGAATTAGGGTCCGCAACGGGCATAGCCACAGGTACTACAGTCGGAGCTGGTGGGTGAACAGGGGCGGGCTGGAGAGCCAAGGCTTCAGGATGCTTTGTCCCTCCGGTTCGAAATTTAGCAAGCGGGACTGCAAGTGGGGCTGTTCGGGACTGAGCGAACTCCGAGCGGGTAAGATACTGACCCCATGCTCCGCCGGATGAAAATGGCGCGAACAGAAAATAGAGCCCGGCTAGAGTAGCCGATGCAATCCTCAGCTTCGAGGAGATACTCATTACCATCACCCCCACACTCAGCACTTTTACGATCCTCCTGTACGTTAACGGCGTCAAGAAGTGGTTAATAAATGGGTATGTTTCTCCACTTGGCAATCGGTGTGCCTGCAGACCCCTAAGGGGTCGCGCATCGCCGTTTGCGAGATGGTGCTCAACAACACTTCGTGGCAGATCTCCGAGACGCCGTGTATCAGCGCGGACGCCCGACCGCCGCCGTAGGCAATGGCGCAGCCAGGCCGTCCGCGAGCAGCGCCGGAGAATGCGAGCACGCGACAACACGCTTGCCTAGGGGCGCGCCGACCCTTTAACAAACCCAGGCATCGAGGGAGGGAAGCACGTGCCTGGACCTCTATCCGGCGTGAAAATTCTGGATTGCACTTCGGTCGTGCTCGGCCCTTATGCGGCGCAGCAGCTCGGCGACCTCGGCGCCGACGTCATCAAAGTCGAACCGCCGGAGGGCGACACCACCCGGCAGCTCGGCCCCAGACGCCATGCGGGCATGGCCGCGTTCTTTCTCGGCTGCAACCGCAACAAGCGCAGCATCGTGCTCGATCTCAAGAATGAAGCGGGTCGAAGGGCCCTCCTGCGGCTCGCCGAGAGCGCCGACGTGCTCATGCACAATTTCCGGCCGGAGCCCGCGGCACGCCTCGGCATTTCCTACGAGATTTTTGCCGAAACCAACCCGCGGCTCGTCTATCTGGCGACCTACGGCTTCCGCGCCGACGGCCCGATGGGCGCGAAGGCCGCCTATGACGACATCATCCAGGCCGGCTGCGGCATCGCCATGCTGCAGGCGGTAGTGGCCGACGAGCCGCATTTCGTGCCTACCGTCATGGCGGACAAGACCGGGTCGAATTGCGTGGTGAGCGCGGTTCTCGCCGCGCTCTACGAACGCGAGAAATCCGGCCGCGGCCAGGCGGTCGAGGTGCCGATGTTCGAATCGCTCGTGGCGTTCACCATGGTCGAGCATCTCTACGGCGAAACCTTCGTGCCCGCGGTCGAGCGCATGGGCTACCGGCGCCTGCTCAACAAGAACCGCGGACCGTACAAATCCAAGGACGGCTATTTCGCCATGCTGCCGTATACCGATGCGAACTGGCGGGAGCTTTGCGCGCTGATCGGGCGGCCGGAGATTCTCGAAGAGCCGTGCTTCAAGTCGACCGCGCTCCGTCTTGGCAATATCGAGACGGTCTATGCAACGCTCGCCGAGATTTGCTCGACGCGCACCAACGCCGAATGGACGGCGCTCTTGAAGAACTCCAACGTCCCGCACGGGCCGGTGCAATCGATCGAGGACCTCTTGGACGACCGGCAGCTGGCCGCAACCGGGTTCTGGAAGGAATTCGATCATCCGACCGAGGCGGGTTACGGGTCGGGTGGCAGGGGCAGATTCGCCGGGTGGATGATGAAGTCCGCGTGGCGGTCCGTCCGTGGACGCGGGCCGATGGCCTGGAGCGCATCATTCAGCTCGGTCAAATGCGCGGTCTGCAATTGGAGGACATGCTCGCCAGGTTGAAATAGCGCTCCAAGCCCAAACCAGCGCCCTGGCTGATTGGTCATCTCGATGTGAGCGCCCAGGATGAATGAAACCGGACGAGCATCGACGAATTGCTTCAAGCGCGCGATGCTACGAACATACTGCGGCCAATCGTAGACGACCAACAGACCGGGATACAGAGTATCTCCGGTCAGCAGGAGTTCGGTGTTGCGATCATATATCGCGATGTGCGATTCCTCATGCCCCGGAATTGCGATCACGTCGAGAGTGCGATCACCCAGGGTAAACTCGGCAGCAGCTTCCGGCCAACGGCGTAACTCGAAGACTGATTTTACGCCGGCGAGATTCGGTGGAACTATGGTTGCGTCGGCCACGCGGTCGAACTGACGGTCGCCTGCAATATGGTCAGGGTGACTGTGCGAGTGCGCGATCACCAAGGGAACGGGCGGCGTGGCCCTGGTTGCGGCATGCTCGCCCAACAATCCGATCACCGTCTCCGCCAACGGAAGCCGTTGCGGCGAGCGGCTCGCGCCAGTGTCAAGCAGCAACGCCCGCGACCTGCCGATCATGAGATACATGAATGGCGCCTCGAAGGAGGGACCCGGCTTGACCGGCGTGCCCGGCTCCGAACACTTGCTCTGACGCAGGATGAACGTGTCGGCGTCGTATCGATGGACTTGGATCGGTCGCTCGGTCGAGGAGGCGCAGTGGTTCGGAGCGCCATGGATCCACGTAACGTTCAAATCCCCAGCCATGGAACAGACCTTATTCCAAGAGGCAAGCTCATTCAGTTCGCGCGCGACAACACATCGCGAATTGCACTGATGGAGGGGGAAAAGAAATAACCACCTCCTGTGGGAAACACGAACCCGTCGCCGTAGCCGCGAGAAAAACCTCGGCATAAAGGTTATTGGCCCGGTTTGTCAGATGCATCGCCCCATCGGTTGTGGTCCATCGGTTGAGACGATCGTACCTATTGCCGTTGAAGAGATCGGACTGCCGGACCGACGGGTTGACCCAGTTCTGGTAGAGTGAAACGAGTTTATTGGGCGCATATTGCGCAAGGAAGTCGAAGTAGTCCCAGCCTTCGCAGGTAAACTGGATCGAAATTATCTTCCCGGGTCTGTTACGCGTGACATGCCACTCCAGGTACTCGTCTTGCGGTCACTCCTGGCCTGGTAGAACCGCGGGTTCGGCGTCCTTAAACCGGGTCGGAACACCGGGCCCGGTAGAGATAAATTTTTTGGAAACCCGTTCCAGGTGAGGTCCGCAGGCGGCAGGTCGGGGTCCGTGCGCCTCTGAGTCAGGGGATTGTAGAACTGGCAGGTGCCGCCGCCATGTGCCGCGAGATACGTCGTCACCGAATTGACACCGGTGTCGAAATAGCCCGACATTGTTTGATTCCACTGCTCCTTGAGCGCAGCGTCGCTGCCGAAATCGTCGTTATTGCCTGGCGGATCGAAACGATCGATTTTCATAGGAACCTCCCTCTTCCCCCATTGGTTGCGGTATCTTAGCACAGCTCGTTAAACTCGCAAGATCCGCGTTGCGCCCGCCGCGGTGACGGTTGGGATGTAACTCAGCGGCAGCCTTGCGCTCCATAGGTTTAGTCCTCGCGATCCGACTCCATCACGGACAATGCGGCGGCTCGCTGTTCGCGGGCGGCGGGCCACCGGCCTCAAGGTCGCGGTATTTCCCGACGTTGGGAACGCATGGAGCGGCCAGGGTCGACGAGATATGCAGACGATATCTGGAAGCTATCAGGTAATTCGAGCGGACGCGTGCTCGACGAATCCCGTTGAAGCGGCCGATTGCGCGCGATAAGGGTGCTTGCTTGCTGCTTCTGCTTCGGGGATTCGCCCAATGACGGCACGATGGCTCCCGGCAAGCTTCGGCCGATCGCGTCAGGCGCCAAGCCGAGCGGATCGCGCGGGAGCCTCCGCGCCGCGCGGGCCGCGGAACTCGGGCGAGGTGAAGTGCACGACGTGCTACATGTGCGCCTGCCGCTGCGGCATCAAGGTGCACCTCGACGACGGCCGCATCCGCTACATCGAGGGCAATCGCGCGCATCCGGTGAATCGCGGCGTGATCTGCGCCAAGGGCGCCGCCGGGATCATGCAGCAGAATTCGCCGGCGCGGCTGTCCAAGCCGCTGCTCCGCGTCGGCGAGCGCGGCCGCGCCGAGTTCCGCGAGATCGAATGGGACGAGGCGCTGCGCATCGCCGGCGAATGGCTCGGCAAGATTCGAGCAACGGATCCGAAGCGGCTAGCGTTCTTCACCGGCCGCGATCAGAGCCAGGCGCTGACCGGATATTGGGCCAAACAGTTCGGCACGCCGAACTATGCCGCGCACGGCGGGTTGTGCTCGGTCAATATGGCGGCGGCGGGATTCTACAGCATCGGCGGCTCGTTCTGGGAGTTCGGCGAGCCAGACTGGGAGCGCACCGAATATTTCCTGCTGTTCGGGGTAGCCGAAGATCACGATTCCAATCCGATCAAGATCGGGCTCGGCAAGCTCAAGGCGCGCGGCGTCAAGATCGTCTCCGTCAACCCGGTGCGCACCGGCTATTCGGCGATCGCCGACGAGTGGGTCGCGATCCGCCCCGGCACCGACGGCCTGTTGGTGTTCGCGCTGATTTACGAACTGCTGCACGCCGGCCGCATCGATCTCGATTATCTCGTGCGCTACACCAATGCCGCGTATCTGGTCGTGCAGGATGCCGGCGCCGCCGATGACGGCTTGTTCGCCCGCGCGAACGGCAGGCCGCTGGTGTGGGATCGCGCGCGCGGCGCGCCGGCGGAGGCTTGCGATGCGCCGGCGCTCACCGGCGAGTTCACGCTCGCGGACGGCCGCCGCGCCGTCCCGGTGTTCCAGCTCCTTACGGAGCGCTACCGATCGCCGGAATATTCGCCCGAGGCGGTGAGCGCGCGCTGCGGCGTCGCTGCGCAAAAAATCCGCCGCATCGCCGCCGAGCTCGCTCATGTGGCGTTCGAGCGCGCGATCGTGCACCCGCAGCCGTGGACCGATTGCGGCGGCCGCCGCCACGAGTCGATGATCGGCAGGCCGGTCGCGATGCATGCGATGCGCGGCATTTCGGCGCATTCCAACGGGTTTCACACTTGCCGGGCGCTGCACCTGCTGCAGACGTTGCTGGGAGCGATCGATTGTCCCGGGGGCTTCCGCTACGAAGCGCCGTTTCCGCGCCCCTGCCCGGCGGCGCCAAAACCGTCGGGAAAAATTTCGGGCCCGATGCTGCCGCTCGACGGCATGCCGCTCGGCCATCCATGCGGCCCCGAGGATTTGCTGGTCGACGGCGCCGGCCGGCCGCTGCGCATCGACAAGGCTTATTCCTGGGAGGCTCCGCTCGCAGCCCACGGCCTCATGCACATGGTCATCCGCAACGCCTGGGCCGGCGATCCCTATCCGATCGACACGCTGTTCCTGTACATGACCAATCTGTCGTGGAACTCCGCGATGAACACCGCGGACACCATCGGCATGCTCACCGACAAGCGTGCCGACGGCGAATACAGAATTCCACGGATCGTCTATTCCGATGCGTTCTTCTCGGAGATGGTGGCGTTTGCCGACCTGGTGCTGCCGGACACGACCTATCTCGAACGCTGGGATTGCATCTCGCTGCTCGATCGCCCGATCAGCACCGCGGATGGTCCCGCCGACTCCATCCGCCGGCCGGTGCTGAAGCCCGACCGCGACGTTCGCCCGTTCCAGGACGTGCTGATCGAACTCGGCGCGAGGCTCGATCTGCCCGGCTTCGTCGCGCGCGACGGCGGTCCGTTGTACGAGGATTACGCCGATTACCTGGTGCGCCATGAACGCAAGCCCGGCATCGGTTCGCTGGCCGGCTGGCGCGGCCGCGACGGCGGGAGCGACGGCGTCGGCGAGCCCAATCCAGGCCAGCTCGACAAATACATCGAGAACCAGTGCTTCTGGAAATACGAGCTCCCGCCCGAGCAGCGTTACTTCAAGCACGCCAACAGGGATTATCTCGAGACGGCAAAGCGCTTAGGCTTCATCGAGAAAGTCGAGCCGATCGTGCTGCAGATCTATTGCGAGCCGCTGCAGCGGTTCCGGCTTGCCGCCCGCGGCCACGGCGCGGTGCAGCCGCCCGACGCGCACCGCGGCCGGATCGAAACTTATTTCGACCCGCTGCCGATCTGGTACGTGCCGTTTTCCGAGGCGGCGGTCGATGGGCAAACGTTTCCGCTGCACGCGGTGACGCAGCGGCCAATGCCGATGTATCATTCGTGGCACTCGCAAAACGCCTGGCTGCGCCAAATCCTCAGCCACAACCGCCTCTATGTGAACCGGGCGCGCGCGGCGGAGCTCGGTCTCGATGACGAGGATTGGGTCTGGGTGGTCAGCCACCACAGCCGCCTCAAGTGCCAGATCCGCCTGATGGAAGGCGTCAATCCCGACACGGTGTGGACCTGGAATGCCATCGGCAAACGTGCCGGAGCCTGGAACCTCTCCGCCGACGCCCCGGAGTCCACGCGCGGGTTCCTGTTGAATCATCTCATTGCGGAATTGCTGCCCGCCGCGAGCTCGGTTCGATATGCAAACTGCGACCCGGTGACGGGCCAGGCGGCGTGGTACGACCTGCGGGTCCGGATCGAGAAGGCGCTCCCCGACGAGGTCGGCAACGCCGAGCCGCAGTTCCCGGCGGTGTCGCGCCTTCCGAACATGGCTTCGCCGCCCGGGATCGTGCGGGACGCGCGCATGGATCATGGCGCGCCTGGAGGCGGCCGATGACCAGCCTCCCCGCTCCACAGCCTGGCGCCAAGAAGCTCGGGCTCGTCATCGATCTCGATACCTGCGTCGGGTGCCACGCCTGCGTGGTGAGCTGCAAGGAGTGGAACGCGTTCGGCGAAACCGGGCCGCTGCCCGAGTTCGGTCCCTATCAGGCCGAACCCTGGGGCGTGTGGCTCAATCGCGTGCACACGTTCGAAGTGGGCGACGGCGAGGACGGGCGCACCGTATATTTTCCGAAGAACTGCTACCATTGCGAGGAGCCGGACTGCGTGACGGTGTGCCCGACCGGCGCTTCCTACAAACGCGCCGAGGACGGCATCGTTCTCGTCGATGCCGCGCTTTGCATCGGCTGCAAGCTGTGTTCGTGGGCCTGTCCGTACGGCGCGCGCGAGTTCGACGAGGACGGCGGCGTGATGAAGAAATGCACGCTGTGCGTCGATCGGATCTATGACGAGAACCTGCCGGAAGGGGACCGCATTCCGGCTTGCGTGGCGGCTTGCCCCACCTCGGCGCGGCATTTCGGTGATCTCGGCGATGCGAGCTCCGCCGTCTCGAAGCTGGTGGCCGAGCGCGGCGGTTGCGATCCGATGCCGGAAATGGGCTATCGGCCGGTGAGCAAATATTTGCCGCCGCGATCGATCCGCCCGACCCGGGTGAGGGACGAGAGACCCGAGCATAAGACCGCCGGGGGAAACGGGTTCCTGCAGTGGATCGATCGGGTTCTGTCGCGGTGAACGGGAGCCGGCGTCGGCGGCGCGGTTGGGTCTTGCCGGCGGCTGCGATCACCAACGCGCCGGCTTGATCCGGGACCGGGGGATAAATTGCATCCGGCGCTGTCGATCATTTTTTTCACGACGTCGTCGGGCGTCGGCTACGGCCTGCTCGCCTGGATCGGGCTGCTCGCGCCGATCGGTGCGCTCCCGCTCACCCGTCAATTCGGCGCGGTAAGCCTCCTGCTTGCACTCGGCTGCATCACCGCGGGCTTGTTGTCCTCGACACTCCATCTCGGCCATCCCGAGCGCGCGTGGCGCGCGATCTCGCAATGGCGCTCTTCGTGGCTCTCGCGCGAAGGCGTGGCGGCCATCGCCACCTATGTGCCTGCACTGACGTTTGCGGGCCTGTGGCTGTTCGACGCGAGGAACGGGGTCTGGGCGGTCTGCGGCTGGCTTGCTGCGGCCGGATCGATCGTGACCGTGATCTGCACGGCGATGATCTACCGTTCGCTCAAGCCGATTCGGCAATGGTACAACCGTTGGGTCATACCGAATTATCTGATGCTCGCCGCGATGACCGGCGCGCTTTGGCTTACCGCCGTGCTGGCCGTCCTCGACGTGCTGCGTCCCGCCGCCACCGCGCTCGCCGCGGTTTTCGTGCTCGCGGCGGCCGCGGTGAAGCTCGCGTACTGGCGCTCGATCGACCAAAACTCCGCCGGCTCGACCTTGGCGTCGGCCACGGGATTGCCGCCGGGCCGCCCGATCCGGCCGCTCGATCCGCCGCACACGGAGGAGAATTACCTGCTCAGAGAAATGGGATATCGGATCGCGCGCCGGCACGCCGCCAAGCTGCGGACAATTGCAATGGTGGCGGGGTTCGCGGTTCCACTGGTTGCCCTTGCGTTCGCCTGGCTGCTGCGCGGCGCCGCCGCAAGCACCGTGCTGGCGCTCGTTGCCGCGGTCGTGGCAACCGCGGGCGTTGTGATCGAACGCTGGCTGTTCTTCGCGGAAGCGACGCATACCGTCGCGCTTTATTATCGCGGGGAGGCAAGTTCCAGCGTGCGCTAGCCGCGCTGAAGGGCGAGAACCGCACACTGTCTTCGGATCACCGGCTCGATGGAACAGACATGGCGTGTGGCGCCGGCAAGCACGAGGGGCGAACGGCAATGGCGAACCACGATCTAGTCTTGCGCGGCGGACGCGTGATCGACGGCACCGGCGCCGCGGGGTTCAGCGCCGATATCGCGATCGACGGCGAGCGCATTGCTGCCGTGGAAGGTTTGCCGCGCGGCAGCGGTCGGCGCGAGCTCGACGTGGCAGGGCTCATCGTCGCGCCGGGATTCATCGACGTCCACACCCACGACGATCGCGCGCTCTTCGTCAGCTCCGACATGAGCGCGAAAGTCAGTCAGGGCGTCACGACGGTCGTGACCGGCAATTGCGGCATCTCGCTTGCTCCGCTCACGCTTACTCGCGCGCCGCCGCCGCCGCTGGATTTGATCGGCGACGAGCGCGACTATTGCTTCGGGCGCTTTGCCGATTATCTCGGCGCGCTCGGTGCGCATAGGCCAGCGTTGAACGCCGCTTGTCTCGTCGGCCATTCGTCTTTGCGGGTCGGCTGCATGCGCGAACTCGACCGCCCCGCAAGCGAGCCGGAGATCGACGCGATGCGGGCGCGGCTCGCCGAAGGGCTCGAGGCCGGTGCGATCGGTCTCTCCACCGGGCTGTGGTATGCGCCCGCGAACGCCGCGCCGAAGAGCGAAATCGTGGCGCTGGCCGAGCTGCTCCGCCCGGCGGGCGCCGTCTATACGACGCATATGCGGGACGAGGCCGAGCACGTGCTCGACAGCCTCGAGGAGAGCTTCGCGGTGGGCCGCGAAGCCGATGTCCCGGTGGTGATCTCGCACCACAAGGTGATCGGCAAAGCCAATTTCGGCCGCACCCGCGAGACCCTTCCGCGGCTCAGGAAAGCGGTTGCGGAGCAGCGGATCGGCCTCGACGCCTATCCTTATGTCGCCTCCTCGACGGTGCTTCGCGCGTTCATGGTGCCGCGCGCGCTCAAGGTGCTGGTGACCTGGTCGAAGAGCCGCCCCGAGATGGCGGGACGCTATCTCTCCGAGATCGCCGCCGAGTGGAAAGTGAGCGAGGCGGAAGCCTGCGAGCGCTTGCAGCCGGCGGGCGCCGTGTACTGGACCATGGACGAGGCGGACGTCCGGCGCGTGCTCGCCTTCGAGCACACGATGGTGGGCTCAGACGGGCTGCCGCACGACCTGCATCCGCATCCGCGACTGTGGGGCACGTTTCCGCGCGTGCTCGGACATTATTGCCGCGAAGTCGGGCTATTCCCGCTCGAGGAAGCCGTTCGGCGCATGACCGGCCTTCCCGCCCAGCGTTTCGGCCTCACCAACCGCGGCCGCATCGCGCCGGGCGCCTATGCCGATGTCTGCGTGTTCGATCCGGATCGGGTGATCGACCGCGCCACCTTCGAGCAGCCGGCGACGCCTGCCGCCGGCATCGCGCATGTGCTCGTGAACGGCACGCTGGTGTGGCAGGACGGCGCCCATACCGGCGCGCGTCCGGGCCGCGCGCTCCGCCGCCAGGCGATGCAGCAGGAGCACGCCGCCTGACGCATCGGTTCATTGGTGCTACAATGATCCGGCAAAGCAGGAGGAAACTGCGGGGCATCCAGCGGGCGACGAACGCCGGCGGGTCCTCGCCGAATTTTCACAACCCAGGAGGCGGTTCCATGATTTGGTCCTATCTGCCCCGATGGAAATTCACCGACAGCTGCGGCCGGCCCCATGCGCTAGGCGCGATTCACCTCGGCTGCGCCGATGCCGGCCACGCCGCATGTCACCACGCAACGCGGCGCCACTTTCTCAAGGCCGGCGTCGCCATCGTCGGCGCCGCGGGGTTCTCTACGATTCTCGATCCGCGCGAGGTGTTCGGGCAGGTCCGCGTGTTCCCGCCCCCGCCCCCGGCGGTGAGCCCGATCGCCGGGCTCATGGACACGCACGTGCACGCCGCGCCAGACGTGTTCGGCCGTTCCCTGGACGACGAGGAAATGGCGATTCTGTACAAGGAACGCGGCTTAGAAGGGCTGGTGCTCAAGAACCATGTCACAACGACGGCGGACCGGGCCTGGTTCGCCCGCAAACACGTCGAGGGTCTCAAAGTATTCGGCGGCATCGTGCTGAATTCCGCGGTGGGCGGCATCAACCCCGATGCCGTCAACTGGATGTGGCGAATGCAGGGCGGCTACGGCCGTGTGGTGTGGTTCCCCACGTTCGACGCCGACAACCACGTCAAGCATTTCAAGGATGCTCCGGAGGGAATCAAAGTCCTCGGCGCCGACGGCAAAGTTCTGCCTGCGGTCCGCGATGTGCTCAAGCTCGCCGCCGAGCAGAAGCTCGTGGTTCACACCGGCCATCTGTCACCGACCGAGGCACTGGCCGTGATCGAGGCCGCCCGGGAAATGGGGGTCGACCGGTTGGTCGTTACCCACGCTCAGTTCGAGGTCGTGAACATGAGCGTCGATCAGATGAAGAAAGCCGCATCGATGGGCGC